>ENA-OURU01000041-OURU01000041.1-human-gut-metagenome-genome-assembly--contig:-NODE-41-length-169587-cov-8.664358_pt1 | contig 169587 bp, 140 predicted proteins | sample MGYA00242137_ERZ509064 | MGnify/ENA primary metagenome ERZ509064 (study PRJEB26280, sample SAMEA2338777) | human gut metagenome | biome: human gut; feature: human-associated habitat; material: faeces...
CCCCGATCGCAATCGAACAAGGCCTGCGTTTTGCAATCCGCGAAGGCGGCCGTACTGTTGGCGCTGGTGTTGTTACTGCAATTGAAGAAAAATAATTAAATGCTGTTAGCGGTACATATATCTAAGGCCGGACTTTTCAGCCCGGTCTTAGATTATTTTTTTAAACATTGTTGACATAACCCGTTAACTGTGGTACTCTATATTAGTGAAATTTTCAGACCAGCAATTTTGACAGCAAGAGAGGTGTAACGAATGCGTACTTTGATTACTTTGGCATGCACTGAATGCAAACAGCGCAACTACCAGACTAACAAAAACAAAAAGAATGATCCGGACCGTATTGAGATCAACAAGTACTGCAAATTTTGCAAAAAACACACTTTACATAAAGAAACCAAATAATCTTTGTGTTTGAGTTTATCTAGGTATTTTAGCAAGGATGTGAAAAGATGGCCGTTCCAGAATTACCGGGTGTGAAAGACACCAACGGCATTATGCGCTTTCTGCGGGAAGCAAAATCTGAACTAAAAAAAGTGACCTGGCCTACCAGACGAGAACTTATTGCCCATACAATCGTTGTATTTATTGCCGTTGTCCTTTCAGCAATTCTGATTTGGGTAATTGACAGTATTTTTGCTGGACTGTTCCAGTTGATTTTACAATAAGTTTGAGTAAGGAGGAAGGGAATTAATATTCCCGGTACCGCTATGGAATCAGAAAAACGTTGGTATGTCATACATACTTATTCCGGTTACGAAAATAAAGTAAAAGCTAATCTGGAACGCAAAGTTCATTCCCTGGGTATGGAAAACGAAGTTTTCAATATTGTAATACCTATGGAAAATGAAATAGAAGTCAAAGATGGCAAAAAACGCAGCGTGCAGCGCAAAGTTTTCCCGGGCTATGTACTGGTAGAAATGATTGTTAATGACCGCAGCTGGTATGCCGTCCGCAACACTCCAGGCGTAACCGGTTTTGTTGGCTCCGGCACTAAGCCCATTCCTCTTACAGATGAGGAAGTAAAACAAATTATGCGTTCTATGGGCGTGGAAGAAAGCCGTCCTAAAATTGATTTACAATTACAGCAGATTGTACGCCTTAAAAGCGGCCCGTTTGCCGGATGCCTTGGCAGCGTTTCCGAAATTAATGAAGAACGCGGCAAGCTGAAGGTTCTTGTGGACATGTTTGGGCGCGAAACACCTGTTGAAGTTGATTTTACTCAAGTTGAAGAAGCTGAATAAGGAGGTGTAATAAATGCCGAAAAAAGTCGTTAAGATGGTAAAATTACAGGTACCGGCTGGTAAAGCTACTCCGGCTCCTCCTGTAGGCCCTGCACTCGGCCAGGCCGGTGTAAACATTATGGCTTTCGTTAAGGAGTTCAATGAACGTACTGCACAGCAGGCCGGTCTTATTATCCCGGTAGAAATCACCGTATTTGAAGACCGTTCCTTTACTTTCATTACCAAAACTCCTCCGGCTCCGGTTCTCTTGAAAAAAGCAGCCGGTCTGGAAAAAGCATCTGGCGAACCTAACAAGAAAAAAGTAGCCACCCTCGGCCGCGACAAAATCCGCGAAATCGCCGAAACCAAAATGGCTGACCTCAACGCAGCAGATATTGAAGCTGCAATGAGAATGGTTGAAGGTACTGCCCGCAGCATGGGTATTACCGTAGTTGACTGATAATATTAGTTAACTTAATTAAGTGGGAGGCCAAAAACCGTTATTACCACATAGGAGGAAAAGTTAATGGCAAAAAGAAGCAAAAAGTACCAGGAAGCTTTGAAACTTATCGAAGCTGACAAATTCTATTCTCCGAAAGAAGCAATAGAATTAGTAAAGAAAACTAACGTTACCAAATTTGACAGCACCGTTGAAGTTTCTTTCAAACTCGGTGTTAATCCTAAATACGCTGACCAGCAGGTTCGCGGCGCTATGGTTCTTCCGCACGGCACCGGCAAAAGCAAAACTGTTCTTGTTTTTGCTAAAGGCCCCAAAGTTGCAGAAGCTGAAGCAGCAGGCGCAGATTATGTTGGCGGTGAAGAATATGTCGCTAAAATTCAGGGCGGCTGGACAGATTTTGATGTCTGCGTAGCAACCCCTGACATGATGGGCATGGTTGGCCGTCTTGGTAAAATCCTCGGTCCTAAAGGTTTAATGCCTAATCCGAAGGTTGGGACCGTAACTATGGACGTAACCCGTGCAGTAAACGAAATTAAAGCCGGTAAAATTGAATACCGCACCGATAAAGCTGGTAATGTACAGGCTCCTATCGGCAAAGTTTCCTTTACCGACGAACAGCTTTTGGCTAACTACATTGCACTTGCCGAAACTCTGGTAAAAGTTAAACCTTCCGGAGCAAAAGGCCAGTACATGAAAACCATCACTCTTTCTACTACCATGGGCCCTGGCGTTAAAGTTGACGTTCTGAAGGCTAACAGCGACAAATAATTTTATAAATCAGAAGATAATCGGGCCATAGACAGCAGGTGCGGCACAGCCGCGTAAGCATAGCGCCAGCCGAGGTTGGAGACGTTGAAGATAGACCTTCGCGACCTCCGGCTGCGGCCGAGAGGTCTTTTTGATTTAATAAAAAATATCAAAATAAAGAAGGGGGTGCAGATGTATGGCAATTAGATCTGAAAAAGCAGCTAAAGTTGCAGAGATTAAAGAACTTCTTACCAGCTCTAAATGCACTGTTCTGGTAGACTTCTGCGGTTTGACTGTTGCACAGGATACTGCATTGCGCCGTAAAATGCGCGAAGCCGGTGTTACCTACATTGTAGTTAAAAACACTCTGCTCCGTATTGCAGCACAAGAAGCAGGCATTGAAGGCCTGGAGCCGGTTCTCGAAAAGAACACCGCTATTGCGGTTGCTCCGGAAGACCCTGTTGCCGCAGCAAAAATCATTTGCGATTTTGCTAAAGAAAACAAAGCACTTGTTGTTAAAGCAGGTGTTCTTGACGGTAAAGTTATTGACGATGCAGCTATCAAAGCTCTGGCAGAACTGCCGCCGAAAGAAGTACTTGTTGCCAAAATGCTTGGCAGCATGAATGCTCCGATTTCCGGTTTCGTCAATGTACTTCAAGGTACTATCCGCAAAGTGGTATATGCGCTTGACGCTATCCGCGAACAAAAAGAATCCGCATAAGCAGAGGCTTATCGCATAAAAATTTAACAATAAAATTAAAACATCTAATTTATGGAGGTAACTATAATGAATAAAGAACAAATCATTGAAGCTATTGAATCTATGACCGTCCTCGAACTTTCCGAACTCGTTAAAGCTCTGGAAGAAAAATTCGGCGTATCTGCTGCTGCTCCTGTTGCTGTAGCTGCTGCTCCGGCTGCTGGTGGCGCTGCTGCTGCTGAAGAAAAAACTGAATTCGACGTAATCCTGACCGCTGCTGGCGCTGGCAAAATCAACGTAATCAAAGTTGTTCGCGAAGTAACCGGCCTGGGCCTGAAAGAAGCTAAAGCTATCGTTGACGAAGCTCCGAAAGCTGTTAAAGAAAAAATCTCCAAAGCTGACGCTGAAGCTCTCAAAGCTAAACTCGAAGAAGCTGGCGCTTCCGTAGAAATTAAATAATTTTGCTTAACGGCAATAAAAATTCCGCTGCAATGCAGCGGAATTTTTTTATGCCCGCATGATTGACAAATTGCAAAATATATGATAACATATCATACTACAACATTAGTAGATTGCAGGTATTGACAACCGGTACCGGGGGTTCAGTGGTTGAGCACCGTACCGTGCTTATATGGATTTAGATGAGGTGCGTTCATCGAAGACAACATGCAAGGTCCTGAATATTGTTTGGAGCCTTGCTTTTTTTGTCATGGTAAAAACGCGCTTGTTTAAGTCTGCCTGACAACATATACATTAAGGGGTGAGGGATTACATGTTTAAACCGGTTCCCGTAGGTAATAGGACTCGGTACAGTTATGCCAGAATCAATGAAGTATTGCCAATGCCTCATTTGATTGACATCCAAAGAAAATCGTATGAGTGGTTCATGCGAGAAGGTCTTTGCGAAATTTTCCATGACATTTCTCCTATTAAAGATTTTACAGGTAATTTAGAACTTTCCTTTGAAGGCTTTACTCTCGGTGAGCCTAAATATACAGTAGAAGAATGCAAGGAACGCGATGCTTCCTATTCTGCGCCGTTAAATGTAAACGTGCGCCTTCTGTATAAAGATACCGGAGAGATTAAAGAATCTAAAGTATTCATGGGCGATTTTCCGCTGATGACGGAAACCGGTACTTTTGTAATCAACGGTGCCGAACGTGTAATCGTCAGCCAGCTGGTACGTTCCCCGGGCGTTTATTACGCCGTTACGATGGACCCCAGCGGCAAAAAAATGTATGGTACAACAGTCATTCCTAACCGTGGTGCATGGATTGAATATGAAACCGACTTAAATGACGTTATTTACGCACGTGTTGACCGTACCAGAAAGCTGCCGGCAACCGTTTTGCTGCGCGCCATGGGTTTAACCCAGAATGAAGATATTTTAGCGCTCTTTAATAATCATCCTTCCGTTGCTGCAACGCTTGAAAGGGATACAACAACTACCCGCGAAGAAGCTTTAATTGAAATTTATAAAAAGCTGCGCCCGGGCGAACCTCCTACTTTGGAAAACGCCTCCGCGCTTATTGAAGCAACTTTCTTTGACAACAAACGTTATGACCTTGCCAGCGTAGGCCGCTATAAGCTGAACAAAAAACTCGGCTGGCGCCGCCGTCTGCTGGATAAAGTGCTGGATCAGCCGCTGGTTGATGTATCTACCGGTGAAATTATTGCTGAAGCAGGCACCAAGATTGACCTTGATGTTATTGATAAAATTGAAGAAAGCGGTATTTTTGCAGGCCCCAGCCTGAAAGAAGTTTTCATCCGCCTGAAAGAACAGCCGATGAAAATTATCTGCACTTCCGATATTCCGGAAGACCACCGCACCATTACCGTTGAAGATGTAATGGCTTCCTTCGGTTATCTGCTGAACCTGATGGACGGCCTTGGCACCGGCGACGATATCGACCATTTGGGCAATCGCCGTGTACGCCGTGTCGGCGAACTTTTGCAGAACCAGTTCCGCATCGGCCTTGCCCGTATGGAACGCGTTGTAAAAGAACGTATGACCATTCAGGATGTTGATGTTATCACGCCGCAGGCACTTATTAATATCCGCCCTGTTGTTGCTGCAATTAAAGAATTCTTTGGCAGCAGCCAGCTTTCCCAGTTTATGGACCAGAACAACCCGCTGGCCGAGCTGACCCATAAACGCCGTCTTTCCGCACTGGGGCCCGGTGGCTTGAGCCGTGAACGTGCAGGCTATGAAGTCCGCGACGTACACCATTCCCACTATGGCCGCATGTGCCCTATTGAAACCCCTGAAGGTCCGAACATCGGCCTTATCGGTTCTCTTTCTACCTTTGCTGTTATTAACAAATACGGCTTTATGGAAACCCCGTACCGCCGTGTTGATAAAGAAAACAAGCGCGTAACTGATGAAATTGTTTATCTTACCGCTGATGAAGAAGATAATTACATTATCGCTCAGGCGAACGAACCTTTGGATGACGAAGGTTACTTTGAAGGCGAACGTGTAACCGCACGTTACCAGAACGAAGTGCTTTCCCTGCCTCCTGACCAGGTAGACTTCATGGACGTTTCGCCGAAACAGGTTGTATCTATTGCTACCGCGCTTATTCCGTTCCTCGAAAACGATGACGCGAACCGTGCTCTTATGGGTGCCAACATGCAGCGTCAGGCAGTGCCGCTTCTGTGCACTCAGGCTCCTATCATCGGTACCGGTATGGAATATAAAGTTGCCGTTGACTCCGGCGTATGCATTCTGGCTAAAAATGCCGGCGTTGTAGAACGTGTTACCGGTGATGAAATCGTTATCCGCAAAGATGACGGCGGCGTAGATAAATACAGCGTATTGAAATTTAAACGCTCCAACCAGGGCACCTGCGTTAACCAGCGCCCGATTGTTTACAAAGGCGACAAGGTTGTTAAAGGCCAGGTACTGGCAGACGGCCCTGCAACCGACCATGGCGAACTTGCACTTGGCTACAACGTAATTGTTGCCTACATGCCTTGGGAAGGCTACAACTACGAAGATGCTATTCTTCTTAGCGAAGATTTGGTTAAGGCCGACGTATTTACTTCCATTCATATTGAAGAATACGACTGCGATGCCCGCGACACCAAACTTGGCGAAGAAGAAATTACCCGCGATATTCCGAACGTATCGGAAGAAGCATTGAAAGACCTTGACGAACGAGGCATTATCCGCATTGGCGCGGAAGTACGCCCGGGCGATATCCTCGTCGGCAAGGTAACTCCGAAAGGCGAAACCGAACTTACCGCAGAGGAACGCCTGCTGCGCGCCATCTTCGGCGAAAAAGCACGCGAAGTACGTGACAGCTCGCTGCGTGTTCCGCACGGCGAAGCAGGTAAAATCGTAAGCGTAAAAGTATTTACCCGCGAAAACGGCGACGAACTTCCTCCGGGAGTTAACGAACAGGTTCGCGTACATATTGCGCAGAAACGTAAAATTTCCGTCGGCGATAAAATGGCAGGCCGCCACGGCAACAAGGGCGTTATTTCCCGTATTCTGCCGCGCGAAGACATGCCGTTCCTGCCGAGCGGCGAACCGGTACAGATTGTGCTGAATCCGTTGGGCGTACCTTCCCGTATGAACATCGGACAAATTCTGGAAAACCATCTGGGCTGGGCAGCACGTGCACTCGGCATGCAGATTGAAAACAATGCCGAAGGCCTTGTAGAACGCCTGACCGGTGTTGGCTATGACGTTGAAAAATACGGCATCCCCGAAACCGTTGAAATCGGCAAATTCGGTGATAAGAGCATTAAAGCCGTACAAATTTCCGTACCGGTATTTGACGGCGCTCACGAAAAAGATATTAATGATGCGCTTGACATTGCAGGTATCGACCGCAGCGCCAAAACCACGCTGTATGACGGCCGTACCGGCGAACCGTTCGATAACAAAGTTACCGTCGGCTTAACTTACATGCTCAAACTGCATCACCTTGTTGATGATAAAATCCATGCCCGCAGCACCGGCCCGTACTCCCTTGTTACCCAGCAGCCTCTCGGCGGCAAGGCGCAGTTCGGCGGCCAGCGTTTCGGCGAAATGGAAGTTTGGGCGCTGGAAGCATACGGCGCAGCTTACACCTTGCAGGAAATTTTAACCGTAAAATCCGACGATGTTGTCGGCCGTGTAAAAACTTACGAAGCCATCGTTAAAGGCGAAAACGTTCCTGAACCTGGTGTTCCGGAATCCTTTAAGGTACTTATTAAAGAACTTCAGTCCATCGGCCTTGACATTAAGGTGCTCAACGAGGACGAAGAAGAAATTTCCCTGCGTGATACCGACGACGACATCAACGAAACAGCCCGCAAGCTGGACCTTGACATCGACGGTGCAATTCCCGAAGCTCCTAACACGGAGATTGTGCAGGATGACTACACCACCGACAGTGATGACAGCGCAGCGGAAGACCCCGATTTTGATTTGATTGCCGATATTGGCAACATGAATATGGAAGCAAAAGATGCGGATGACGCCGCCAGTGAAGATATGGAATAGAAGGGAGCGATCGGTTCTTGTTAGACGTAAATAATTTTGAATCTATGCGTATCGGCCTGGCTTCACCGGAGCAAATCAGGGCTTGGTCCTATGGCGAAGTAAAAAAACCGGAAACCATCAATTACAGAACTTTAAAACCGGAACGTGACGGTTTGTTCTGCGAAAGAATTTTCGGGCCTACCAAAGACTGGGAATGCCATTGCGGCAAATATAAAAGAATCCGCTATAAAGGCATTATCTGCGACAAGTGCGGCGTTGAAGTAACCCGTGCCAAAGTACGCCGTGAGCGTATGGGCCATATTGAACTGGCTGCACCTGTATCCCATATCTGGTATTTCAAAGGTATTCCGAGCCGCATGGGGTTAATTCTTGATATTTCCCCGCGTTCTCTGGAAAAAGTACTGTACTTTGCCAACTACATTGTATTAGACCCGGGCAGCACTCCGCTGACTAAAAAACAGCTGCTGACCGAAAGTGAATATATTGAAAACCGTGATAAATACGGCAGCGCATTTAAAGTAGGCATGGGCGCTCAGGCAATTAAAACTTTATTACAGGAAATTGACCTGCCCAAACTTACCGCAGAACTGCGCGCAGAACTGAAAGAAGTAAGCGGACAGCGCAAAATCCGTGCTGTACGCCGCCTGGAAGTTTGCGAAGCCTTCTTAAAATCCGGCAACCGCCCGGAATGGATGATTCTGGACGTTGTACCGGTTATTCCGCCTGAACTGCGCCCGATGGTTCAGCTGGATGGCGGACGCTTTGCAACGAGCGACCTTAACGATTTGTACCGCCGCGTTATTAACCGCAACAACCGCTTAAAACGCTTGCTTGAACTTAACGCGCCGGATATTATCGTACGCAACGAAAAACGCATGCTGCAGGAAGCAGTTGACGCCCTTATCGACAACGGCCGCCGCGGCCGTCCGGTAACAGGCCCGGGCAACCGCCCGCTGAAATCCCTTTCCGATATGCTGAAAGGCAAACAGGGCCGTTTCCGTCAGAACCTTTTGGGCAAACGCGTTGACTACTCCGGCCGTTCCGTTATAGTTGTAGGCCCGGAACTTAAAATGCACCAGTGCGGCCTGCCGAAAGAAATGGCACTGGAGCTGTTTAAACCTTTTGTAATGAAACGCCTTGTTCAGAGCGGACAGGCTACCAATATTAAAAACGCCAAACGCATGGTAGAACGCGCCAACAATGTTGTTTGGGACGTTTTGGAAGAAGTAATTAAAGAACATCCTGTATTCCTTAACCGTGCACCGACGCTGCACAGACTCGGTATTCAGGCATTCGAGCCTATCCTTACCGAAGGCCGTGCAATTAAGCTGCATCCGTTGGTATGTACAGCATTCAACGCCGACTTCGACGGTGACCAAATGGCAGTGCATCTGCCGCTTTCCGCGGAAGCACAGGCAGAAGCAAGAATTCTGATGCTTTCTGTTAACAACATTCTGGCACCGAAAGACGGTAAGCCTGTTGCCGTACCTACCCAGGATATGGTTTTGGGCTCTTACTACATCACCATGGTGAAAGAAGGAGCCAAAGGCGAAGGCATGCGTTTCAGCAGCATTAATGAAGCTATGCTGGCATACTTCCATAAGGTTGTTGATTTGCAGGCACGCATTCAGGTTTATGTACCTAACAAAGATATTTACGGCGAAGAAAAGAACGAAGGCGTAAGCCTTGTTACCACTACGCCGGGCAATATCATGTTTAACGAAGACCTGCCGAAAGAACTGCAGTACTTCCATCAGGAAACAGAAAAGAACGCTGCCGGCGAAGAAGTTAAGGTTTGGCATTTAAGCAAACTTATTAACAAAAAAGAATTGGGCAACCTTGTTGCCAAAGCGCACAAACTGTTCGGCAACCTGCGTACCGCAGAAATTCTTGATATTGTTAAAAAGAACGGTTATGACAACGCCTGCAAGGCAGGTATTTCCATTGCCGTATCCGATATTAAAATCCCGAAAGAAAAACAGCAGATTTTGGCTGATGCCGAAAAACAGATTGATAAAACAGAGCGTATGTTCCGCCGCGGCTTAATGAGCGAGGACGAACGCTACCGCAAGGTTATTGAAATCTGGAGCCAGGCAACGGATGATGTTACCGCAAAACTGATGAGCGCTACCATGGATAAGTTCAATTCCCTGAACATGATGGCAGACTCCGGTGCCCGCGGCAACACCCAGCAGATCCGTCAGCTGGCAGGTATGCGCGGCCTTATGGCTGACCCGTCCGGCCGTATTATCGACCGTCCTATCAAGGCAAACTTCCGCGAAGGCTTAACCGTATTGGAATACTTTATTTCCACCCACGGTGCCCGCAAAGGCCTTGCCGATACCGCACTGCGTACGGCAGACTCCGGTTACCTTACCCGCCGCCTTGTAGACGTTGCGCAGGATGTTATTGTACGCGAGGATGACTGCGATGTTGTAACCTTTAACCTTGTTAAAGAACGCAGCCGCCTGTGCAAACAAACCCTTGGCGCAAGCCAGAACAAACTGCGCGAAACCGTTATCGGGCGCAACCTTGCTTCTGGCGTTGAAAGCCCTGTAACCGGCGAACTGATTGCCGAAGCAGATACCGTTATTACAGAAGATATTTACAATAAACTTATTGCAGGCCACGTGCTTGAAGTTAACCTCTATGCAACCGATGATATGGACGGCGAAGCAACTGAAACCGTTCAGATTAACATCAGCAGCGAAGATGCCAACAAGGTAATGAAAGAACACCTGATGCATCACTTCGATGGCAAAGAAGTTGCCGAAGACGTTGTTAACGCAGAAGGTGAAGTGCTGGCACATGCAAAAGATACTTATACCGAAGCAATGATTGATGCAATTTTGGCAGACGGCACTGTCCGCGAAATGAAAGTGCGCAACAATGCTATCGAAGGTATCGAAATCGGCGCTATTACCGAAGGCAAGAACAAACAGACGGTTATCGAATCTCTGCGTGACCGTATTGTCGGCCGTAACCTTGCCGAAGATATTCTGGATGAAAACGGTGAAGTACTCTATCATATCAACGATTATGTTACCGAAGATATGGCAGACAGAATTGCAGCCCTGCGCGAAACCGTTAAAATCCGCAGCGTGCTCAACTGCAAATCTAAAGTTGGCGTTTGCCGCAAATGCTATGGCCGCAACCTTGCAACCGACAGAAATGTTGATGTCGGCGAAGCAGTTGGCACCATTGCAGCTCAGGCAATCGGCGAACCTGGTACCCAGCTTACCATGCGTACGTTCCATACCGGCGGCGTAGCAGGCGGCGACGATATTACCCAGGGTTTGCCGCGTGTTGAAGAACTGTTTGAAGCACGCAAACCGAAACACCCCGGTATTTTGGCAGAAACCACCGGCGTTGTGCATATTGCCGAAGAAGGCGGCCAGCGTAAAATTACCATTACCGATAAAGACGGCATGGAAGAAGTTTATGCAATTCCGTACGGCGCAAAACTTGCTGTTACCGAAGGTCAGGAAATCGAAAAAGGCGACCGTCTTACCGAAGGTTCCCTCAATCCGCACGATATTATACGCATCAGCGGCGTGCGCGCAACCCAGCGTTACCTGGTACAGCAGGTACTCGGCGTTTACAAATCTCAGGGCGTAGAAATTAACGACAAGCACATTGAAGTTATGGTACGCCAGATGATGCGTAAAGTACGTATTGACGAAGCTGGCGATACAACAATGCTGCCGGGCGAATACGTTGATATCGGTGAATTTGAAGAACAGAACAGCGAGATGCTTGACCGCGGCTTACAGCCGGCAGAAGGCCATCCGATTCTTCTGGGTATTACCAAAGCATCTTTGGCAACCGATTCCTTCCTGTCTGCGGCTTCTTTCCAGGAAACCACACGTGTACTTACAGACGCAGCTATTAAAGGCAAGGTTGACCCGCTGCTCGGCCTTAAAGAAAACGTTATTATCGGTAAACTCATTCCGGCAGGTACCGGCATGAGCAGATACCGTGATGTTAAAGTAAAATACAATAACGTGCCTACTAATAACTGATTTTACTGCGCAACAGCAGAAAAACTTAATAAGTTGTAATAGGTAAAGTAAACCACCCTGTTTATTCCGTTTGGAGTAAGCAGGGTGGTTTTGTTTATGATGAGGCATCTATTAGAAACAGAAAATGCAATCTTGCAGAAACTGCTGCTGTTCAGCTTGCCAAAACGTTACTCCTATTTGCGTGCGCAAACACGACTATGTAACATATTTATTAAAGAGCAAAATTTGTGAATCAATAATTATATTTAGTAAATAGCAGCATTAACCATACAACTCACAAAAATTTTTCAATAATTTTAGTGTAATAACAGTAATACACGCTTATTCACTTCGTTCAAAAAGCGTGTTTATTACTGTTATTGTTTTATTGTATATTGAAATTTTTGTATGAAGTTGTCTGGCTAATGCTGCTATTTTTAGTTTGCCTGTAAAAAAAGATAAAAAGTAGCTGTCCCGCATCACCGATAGTGCGGGTTAATGCGGAACTACGCTGCCGCGCTAACCTACCGGCAGGGATAAAGTTTCACCAAGACCAGTAAAAGTTAGACTTACTCTAACGGAAATGTCTTGCGGGGGGGGTTAAAGTATGGTAAAATAACATTATAAAATAATGTAAAATAAAATTATAAATTTTATTACAATTAATAAAACGTAAGAGGGATAACCGTGGCAGAAAATCTGCAAAAAATAAATAAGTATACCAATATTATTCTACCGTTTGTATTAATTTGTGTTGACTACATCGCCATAGTATGTGCAGAAGAACTTGCCTTTAACTTCCGTAACTTCTATACCGGAAACAGCCACCTGCACATCTCCTGGCTCAACTTCTGGGTAGTATTTCCCTTAATTTACCTTACTTTCTTAAATATAGAACAGCTCTATACACGCCGTGCCCAGTTCTGGCAAATAATCCAAAAACTCTTTATCACCAGCTGCTACGCCGTTACCAGCATCATTATATTGCTCTATATAGCGCGCATAGCAGGCTCAACCTCCAGAATGTTCATTGCTGTATTCTGGATATTAAGCTTTATCCTGCTTGTGGTATTCCGTTATATCGCCAAAAAGATACTTGAAAAATACCAGCTTCTGCAAGTGCCGGTGCTTATTATCGGCGCAGGTAAAACGGCAGAGCTTTTAGTACAGGGCATTAAAGATGACGCCGGTATGGGCTATAAAATAATAGGCTTACTTGAAGATAACAAAGTAGAAGACGGAGTTCTGGAAAAATATCCCGTACTCGGTAAATTCAGCGATGCTGAACAGATAATAACAAAATACAATATCCAGCATGTCTTTATAGCAGCGCCGGGCTTGGAACAAGGCAAACTTACCAAGCTTATCTACAAAGTACAGCCCCTTGTAAAAAGCATGGGCGTAATACCAAATCTTGTAGGTGTACCAATGGGTGGCATAGAAGCAGAAAGCCTCTTTAACGAAAAGTTAATGCTTCTGCGCCTGCGCAATAACCTTGCACGTCCTGTCAACCGCTGGATAAAAACAATCTTTGACTATGTGCTTACCATAACCGGCACAATCGCTATCAGCCCGATACTTATCGTAATAGCCTTATGGATATATAAAGATTCACCGGGGCCTGTAATATTTAAACACAGGCGTATAGGCAAAAATGGCAAAGAATTTAACTGCTACAAATTCCGCAGCATGTGCGTAGACGCCAAAGAAAAGCTGGAACAACTGTTAGCAAATGACGCCGAAGCCAGAGCTGAATGGGAAAAAGACTTTAAACTTAAAAACGACCCGCGTATAACAAAGAGCGGCGCGTTTTTACGCAAAACAAGCTTGGATGAACTGCCGCAGATTTTCAACGTACTGAAAGGCGAAATGAGTCTAGTGGGCCCGCGCCCAATAATAAAGGACGAAATGATAAGGTACGGAGAATACATCGACGATTACCTTATGGTAAAACCGGGCATAACCGGCATGTGGCAGGTAAGCGGCAGAAGTGATATCGACTACGCAGAGCGAGTGCTGCTGGATAGTTGGTACACCCGCAATTGGAGTGTATGGCTTGACATAACGCTGCTGTTTAAAACATTTAAAGTAGTATTACTCAGAAAAGGTGCGTATTAAGATATTTTGTTTTATATTTACAAAAATAAAGGTGATTTAAATGATTATAACAAAAACACCATTTAGGATGTCATTTTTTGGTGGAGGGACAGATTTGCCGGAATTTTTTAATGAATATGGTGGAGCTGTTTTATCTACAACTTTTGATAAGTATTGTTATGTAAATGTTCGTCATTTACCGCGTTTTTTTGATTATTCTACGGAATTATCTTATTCGATTATTGAAAGAGTCAAAGATATTGATAGAATCAAACATCCTGCTATACGTAATGCTATGAAAATGTTAAAAATGCATGAAATACGTCTTACTTATGAAGCTGATTTACCAGCGCGTTCCGGTCTCGGAACAAGTAGTTCTTTTGCTGTAGGTATGTTAAACGCGTTTTATGCTTTAAAAGGTAAATATGTTGATAAAAAAGAATTGGCAACAAAAGCAATTTATTTAGAACGTGAACTATGTCGAGAAAAAGGTGGATGGCAAGACCAAGTAGCAGCATCTTTTGGTGGATTAAATATTATAACATTTAATCAAGATGGGTTTAATGTAAATCCTGTAATAATTAGACCTGAGCGAAAAAAAGAATTAAACAATAATCTTTTAATGTTTTTCACAGGATTTACACGTTATTCTTCGGAAATATTAGGAAAAAATAATGATATAGATAAAACTAAACAACTTTTGGAAATGAAGCAATTAGTTAATGAAGCTAAAAATATTTTAACAAATAAAAATTCAGATTTGCGTGATTTTGGGAAATTATTAGATTATTCTTGGCAATTAAAACAAAGAACAGGTCATAATATAACGAATGATGATATAAATAGATTATACCAAAAAGGAATTCAAGCAGGTGCTATTGGCGGTAAGCTTTTAGGAGCTGGCGGAGGTGGATTTTTACTATTTTATGTTGAACCTGATAAACAGATGAAAGTAAAGAGTGCTTTAAAAGATTTGTTATTTATTCCTTTTGAATTTGAAAATATAGGAACGCAGGTTTTATATTATAAAGCTGAAGATTATGAAATGTAAAATACTATTAGAGATAGGAGAAAACTGATGAAAGTAGTTATAATGGCTGGAGGTAAGGGGACGAGAATAACTTCAGTTGCTTCTGATATTCCTAAACCAATGATAAAAATTGCTGGAAAACCTATTTTAGAGCATGAGATCGAATGTTTAAAAAAACAGGGATTGACGGATATTATTATTACTGTAAGTCATCTAGGACATGTTATTATGGATTATTTCGGTGATGGAAATAAAACATCGCCAGTAACAGGGATGCCTTTTGGGGTAAACATTGAATATTACTTTGAAGAAGAACCTCTAGGAAATGCAGGCGCACTATTTAAAATTAAAGATAAATTACCGTCAGATTTTTTGCTTTTAAATGCAGATATTCTTTTTGATGTAGATTTAAAGCGTTTTATAGATTACCATAAAAAAAATAAAGCATTAGTCAGCTTATTTGTACATGCTAACGAACATCCATATGATAGTGGCTTATTGCTATTAGATGATAACAATTATGTTCTTGAATGGTTAACAAAGGAAGATAAAAGGCCTAGATATTATAGAAATATAGTTAATGCTGGATTGCATATTATTTCGCCTAAAGTATTGGAAATGAAAATATCGACAATGAAAGTTGACCTAGATAGGCAAATATTAAAACCATTAGCTGGTCAAGGTAAAATGATTTGTTATAATAGTCCAGAATATACAAAAGATATGGGAACTCCAGAACGTTATTATGAAGCTTGCAAAGATTATGAAACTGGTAAAATTCATATGAAAAATTTAATAAATAAGCAAAAAGCAATTTTTTTAGACAGAGATGGAACTATTAATGAATATGTTGGATATTTATTACGCCATGAAGATTTCAAATTAATCAATGGTGTTCCCGATGCGATAAGATTGATTAATTATTCAGGCTATTTAGCTATAGTTGTTACTAATCAACCTGTAATAGCAAGAGGAGAAGTTACAGTAGACGAATTGCGCTATATACATAATAAAATGGAAACATTACTAGGTGAAAAAGGCGCTTATCTTGATGGTATTTATTATTGTCCACATCATCCGGATTCTGGTTTTAAAGGTGAAATACATGACTTAAAAATTTGTTGTAATTGTCGTAAACCTAAACCAGGATTGTTGTTAAAAGCAGCTAGTGATTTTAATATTGATTTAACCCAATCTTGGATGATAGGAGATAGCAAAAGTGATATTGAAGCAGGTAAAAATGCTGGGTGTAAAACAGCTTTAATTGGAAATAATAATTTTGGGCAAGATATTGATTCAAAATCGCTATTAGAATGTATAAAACAGATAGGAATATGAAATGATAAAAAAATATAAATATTTAAAAGAACTGATTGATAGATATCCCAATTTGGAAGTTTGCCAAAATGATATAATTGCTGCTTATCTTTTAATAGAAGACTGCTATAGTAATAAAGGGATATTATTAGTGGCGGGTAATGGTGGATCTGCATCAGATGCTTTACATATTGTTGGAGAATTAATGAAAGGCTTCATATTATCGAGACCCGTCAATAAAAATATTTTAAATAAATTAAATCAACAAAGTCCACATTTTGAATACTTGAAGGAAAATCTACAAATGCCATTGTCTGCAATTGCATTAGTTAGTGAAATTGCATTAACAACTGCATATAGTAATGATGTAGCACCTGATTTGATTTTTGCTCAACAAGTGTTGGGCTATGCAAAAAAAGAAAATGTTTTTTTAGGTATATCTACATCCGGAAATTCGAAAAACATAATTTACGCGGCAGAAGTAGCGAAAAGTTTGAATATAAAGGTAATAGGCCTAACTGGTGAATCTGGAGGCGAAATGGCTTATATATCTGATGTTTGTATTAAAGTTCCTGAAATAGAGACTTTTAAAATTCAAGAATTGCATTTGCCAATTTATCATGCGATATGTTTAGAATTAGAAAACAAGTTTTTTGGAATGCAACAATTTTAATAAATATGCAAGGGAAGCGTTAATTTTTATGGAAAAAACTAAAAAACTTCTCTATATAACAACCAGAATATTTTGGCCTACTGATAGTGGAAGAAAAGTGTCTTTATATTATTATTGTAAAGGATTGCATGAAAAGTATAATTATGAAATTTATGTCTATTCTTTTTTAGAAGCTGGACAAAATTCGGATCTAATAAAAGAAAAACCAGATTTTATAAAATGTGTTAACCTAGCACAACCTATTGGAAAATTTTCTAAATTAAAAAATCTAACTATTAAAACATTTCTTCAACATGAATGGCCATTGCAGTGTTCTTTGTTTTATAGTAAGGACAATTCAGAAAAAATAAAAAAATTATGTAATGAAATAAATCCGGAAGTTATTATAGTAGATATGGTAAGATTGGCACCTTATTATGATGCAATTATAAATTTAAACTGTAAGAAAATTTTAAATATGGATGATTTACTTTCTGAAAGATATCAGCGGCAAATAAATAGCAATTACAAAACTTCAATTGCAGGTCAATATAGCTCTAATATATCTAATATTTTAATGTATTTCATAAAGCAAAACAGAGTCAAAAATTTTATTTTGAAATTAGAACAAAAACTAATGTATGAAGCAGAGCTTAAATATGCTGCTATATATGATAAAGTTATTTTTGTTTCTGACAAAGAATCAGGAAAATTAAACGAAATATTTCCTAATAAATCCATTGATATACCATTAGGTGTAAATGTTGATGAATTTACTAATTGCAAATTAAAAGTTCAGAAAGAAAATAATATTTGTTTTGTTGGAAATATGTATGTTGCTGCTAATATAGATACTTTAAAATATATATCTACAGAGGTTTTACCTTATGTCAAAAGTGAATATACATTATACATTATTGGGAAAGTGTCTGATCAAATAAAGAATGATTATGCAAACAATAAAAATATAGTTTTCACAGGAAGAGTAGATAATATTTACGATGTCGCAAAAAAATGTAAATTATTCTTATCTCCAATTATTTATGGAAGTGGTATTAAGACAAAAATATTGGAAGCAATGGCAATGCAATTACCCGTTATTACTAATGATGTAGGAGCAGAAGGATTAGATGTAGAGAATAAAAAACATCTAATAATAGAAAATAATAGTAGAAAAATCGCTGATTTAGTTGACTATTACTTAAAAAATGAGCGAGAAGCTTTAACTTTGGCTGCAAATGCTCAGAAATTAGTATTTGAAAAGTATAATTGGAATAATATTTGGAAGAAATTTAGATTTATATTATAAAAATAATATTTGACTTATATTTTAATGGAGAAATACATGAAAAAAGTTTTATTTATATCGGATCAATATATTTTTGGTGTTATAGGTGGTTCGTTAGGGCATAAAAGATTTTATGATATTTTATCAAATGATTTCGAGTGCGAATTTAAAATAATTTCTTTAGATGGTGATTTAAACAATAGACTCAATTTGATTCTCCTCCGCGCCTTGGCAGCTTATATTTCAAAAATAAATTTATTGATATTTATACTAGAATAAAGTTGCATTCTTCATTTTTGTTTTTTTATACAGAAAAAATTTGTAAAGCGGTTTACGATTTTAATCCTCAAATAATAATAATAGGAAGATCAAGATTAGGTTTTTTAGCAAAAAGATTAAGAGAATTATTACCAAGTAGTATTATTATTACTAATTTTGATAATATTGAATTTGATTATGTTGAGGCACAATTTGCGCAAAAAACGGGTTTAATTGGTAATGTAATCAAAAAATGGGAAAAATATGTGGTAAAAAGAGATGAATATAATTGTATAAATTATAGTGATAAATTTGTTTTTTTAAGCAAACGTGACCAAGAACGAGCAGCAAAAATATATGGAGTTATAAATGAAGATAATTCATATATATTTCCAATTTGTTTAAAAGAAACGGTAGACATTAATAAGAAAACAGAAAATAAGAATTTAATCTTTATAGGCAATTTGGAATATGCTGCTAATATTAAATCAATTATCTGGTTTATTAAAAATGTTTGGATTCCTTACTATTCGAATGCAAAGGATATTATTTTAAATATAGCAGGGAAATCGGCTAATAGTGTTTTAAATAAATATAAAGATATTGAAAACATAAAAATTTATTCGGACTTTAAAAATGTATCAGATATAGTATATAAAAATTCTTTATATATTGCCCCAATAAAAACTGGAGCTGGCATGAAAGTTAAAATAGCAGAAGCCTTGTCGATGGGGTTGCCGATAATCGGTACCGATGAAGCTTTAGTTGGGTATGAAGATGCGGAAGAATATTTAGCTAAAGAAGAAGGTTTCTTTATTAGAGCAAATAGTGTGAAAGATTATCAAAAATATATAGAAGAGTATAAAAATATGCCAAAAGAAAAATTAGAAGAAATATCTAGAAATAACAAAAAAGTTTTTAATTTATTTTATAGCTATAATCAAGCAAAAAATATTTTACAAAAAATTATTTTCTGATGAGGTTTGTTATGGAAAAATGTGTATCGGTAATTGTGCCATCGTATAATAGAGCGCATTTATTAAAAAAAACAATACCATCTTATATTCAAGAAAATGTTGGAGAGGTAATTATTGTAGATGATGCATCTACAGATAATACTTTTGATGTAATAAATGAATTAAAAGAAATATATCCTGAAATAATATATGTAAGAATGGTAAAAAACAGTAAACAAACTGCTGCAAAAAACGAGGGAATTAGAAATGCAAAATTTCCATACATTTATTTTGGCGATGATGATTCGTTTATAACTGAAAGCACTATTAGTAAGTTATTGAATACTTTAATTGAAAAGAAAGCAGACGTTGTTGGAGCAAAAGCTTTATATATGGATAATGATGAAGAAGAAAAAAATATTAATGAATTTATTGCTCAAAAAAGTAAAAGATTCATTAATATAACAGAAGTAAAAAAATTTTTAGATATACGTAATTTGTTTTTTATAACTTTTGATTGGGACTATATTGAATCACTAAAAGTACCATTTTGTCATGCATGCGCGTTAGTGAAAAGAGAAATTTTAAATGATATTAAATTTGATACTAGTTATGGAGGGAATGCATTTAGAGAAGAAACTGATTTATTTACTAGGATAAGTGCTGCAGGTTATACTATTTATTATAATTCTTCTGCAGTACAAATAAATTTACCACGAAAGCAAGTTATAAAAAACAAATCATTAATTAAATACAAATTGAAAAGTTCATATTATGAATTCTTCAATACTTTAAAATATTTAAAGAAAAATTATGCTTTTTTAAAATCTTATTATTTAATTAATGAAAGTTATCTATTTATTTGGTTAATTTATTTAAAAGATGCATTAAAAATAAAAACTCAAAAGTTTATTACTATGCTTTTTTATAAAAATTAAAAGGAATATAGATGAAAATGGCAAAATTAGTACAATTCATTAAATGGTTTAAAATAATGTTTGTGTATTATACAAATAAAAATAAGAACAGAAATAAAAAACTATGGGTTTTTGGTGCTTGGGGAGGCAATAAATATTCTGATAATACAAAGTATTTGTATTATTATACTAGTAGGAATTTAAAAAATATAGAATCATTTTGGATTACAAAAAATAAAGATATTTATTTGCATTTAAAAAATAAAAATTTGAAAACTGCATTGATTGGGACTGATGAATGTAGTGTTATTTTAAAAACGGCAGGAGTAGCTTTTTATACGAATAGTTTAGAAGATTTCGGAACAAATAATTATTTAAATGGGGCAACTATAATTGCATTATTTCATGGAGTTGGTTTCAAAAAAGAACTTCGAGAAATAAAATGTAATCTAATATATAAAAAGTTGAAAAATATCATTCATTATATCTATTGCCCTTCGTATTTTGATTTATGTTTTACATCATCAGAATTTATGAAGGTCAAATTTGAAAAGCAACAATATAATACAAATGGTAAAAAAATTTTTATAACAGGCCAACCAAGAAATGATTATTTTTATAATGCATTGCAAAGACAAGAGAAAGTAAATAAAAATATTTTATATATGCCTACATTTAGAAGTGATATTGAACAACAAAATAAATTGGACAAAATTATAAGTAGCATGATTTCATCAGCTCAATTAAATAATTTATTAGAGAAGAATGGTTATAAACTTTTGATAAAAACACATTTTTTAACTAAGGTTAAAACAATACAAAAAGAAAATATATGCATATTAAATGATGATGATGTAAGTGATGTACAAGAATTACTATATAAATGTGAAGTTTTAATTACAGATTATTCTAGTGTTGCAAATGACTTTTCTTTGTTAAATCGACCGGTAGTATTTTTCCCATTTGATTTAGAACAAAATAAAAATTTAATGGATGATGAGTATAACAATGTTTTGAAAGATACTTATGTTAAAAATTTGGATGAATTGTATATTTTATTAAAGAAAATAATTGAAGAAAAAGTAAAATATTCTAATGTAAATGAAATTATCAATAATTATTTTAACGATAAAAATTTAAAATTGGGAACTTTTTCTAAAAATATTTGTAATGTTGTGTTTAAGAAGATCGAAATAGAAGAAAAGGAAATAAAATAATGAACATAGCAGTAATATTAGCAGGCGGTGTAGGCAGCCGTTTGGGATTAGGCAGACCAAAACAATTTATGAAAGTAGCCGGTAAAACAGTATTAGAACATACTGTCGAGGTATTTCAGCGCCATTCGCAGATTGATGAAATTTGTATTGTTATGCACACGAATTATATTCATGAAGCAGAAGCAATGGTTTTAAAAAATCATTGGACTAAAGTAAAAAAAGTGTTAAATGGCGGGCAGGAGCGTTATGAAAGCAGTCTGGCTGCTATAGATGCTTATGAAAAACAAGCTCAAAATGAAAATATTAATTTAATTTTTCATGATGCTGTGCGTCCATTGGTTAGTTGGCAAATTATAAGCAATGTAATTGAAGCTTTAAATACTTATGATGCTGTTGATGTTGCAATACCTGCTGTTGATACTGTAATAAAGCTTGATAACAGTAAACAGTACATAGAACAAATACCAAACAGAAATTATTTAAACCGAGGGCAAACGCCGCAGGCTTTTAAATATGATGTAATTGCTAAAGCATATCAACTCGCCTTGCAGGATGAAAATATGCAAACAACGGATGACTGCGGAATAGTACGAAAATACCTGCCGGATATTAAGGTTTTTGTTGTTGCAGGCGAAGAACAAAATATTAAATTAACGTATCCGGAAGATGTTTATGTGCTTGAAAAGCTTTTTCAGATAAAAGGCACAAAACCTGACGGAAAAGTTGCATTAGAAAACTTAAAAGATAAAGTTTTAGTTGTATTTGGCGGTAACAGTGGTATCGGCGCAGATATGGTAGAAATAGCAGGAAGCTATAGTGCTAAATGTTATAGTTTTTCACGTTCTACTACCAAAACAGATATTGCTGATATAGCTGATGTTGAAAATGCTTTACAAATGGTTATGGATAAAGAAGGCAAAATTGATTATGTTGTTAATACAGCTGCAATTTTGAATAAAGAACCGTTGATGCATTTGGATGAAAACACCATAAATAAAATCATAAGTATTAATTACAATGGCATGGTAAACGTAACAACAGCTGCATATAAATATTTATTACAAAGCAGAGGTCAGTTGCTGCATTTTACTTCAAGTTCATATACGAGGGGCAGGGCTAATTATGCTTTGTATTCTTCTACCAAAGCTGCTGTAGTAAATTTTGTGCAGGCTGTAGCTGAAGAATGGCAACAGGATAGTATAAGAATTAACTGCATAAATCCGCAAAGGACAAAAACCCCAATGCGTACAGCTAATTTTGGCATGGAAGACGAAAAAACTTTACTGAAATCAAAAGATGTAGCAGAAATATCGCTAAAAACATTGTTAAGTAATTTTAGCGGCGAAGTAGTGGATATAAAATTGTAGGAGTAAATTATGAATCCTCTTATAAGCATAATAGTACCAGTTTATAATGTAGAAAATTATTTAAGAAAATGTTTGAACTCTATTATTAATCAAACATATAAAAATTTAGAAATAATTTTGATTGATGATGGCAGTACTGATGAAAGCGGAAAAATTTGTGACGAATATGCTGGTAGAGATGATAGAATAAAGGCTATACATAAATATAATGCAGGTGTTGTAGAAGCAAGAATAGATGGTTTGAAAGAAAGTAAAGCTGAATATATTATATTTGTCGATTCTGATGATTTTATAGAAATTAATTTTGTAAGTGTAATGTATAAAAACTTAAAAGAATATAATGTTGATTTAGTATGCTGTCAGTATTTTGATTATGATGGTAATAGCATAAAAACTCCTGAACGCCCCAAATGTGGTTATTATAATAAAAAGGATATAGAAAATATTTTAAAAACTAATTTTTTATATGATAAAACTGCTGGAATAGCTGGATTCAATCTTTTTTTATGGTGTAAATTGATAAAAAGAAATAAATTATCAGGATGTTTAGAAGAAGGCAGAAATTTATTTTATGGTGAAGACCAGGTAACTATACTTAGTTTGCTTTATGCTATTGACAGCATGACTGTTATAAAAGATTATTTATATTTTTATAGAAAGAGGGCAGGGCAAGCTACGGCTACTTATAAAGATGCTTTGTGGGAGAATATAGATTTTTATTTTTATAAGTTACACGAAATAGATAGAAAAGATTTTTTGAAAAATCAAATAAAATTACGTAGTTTAGCAATGGTTACTATGTTGACTAATATGCTAATTGCTGAAAAAAGTTATAGTTCTATTGAAAGTGTTCTAAAAAAATATAGTAATTTGGCATTTGTTATAAGAGCAAGAAAAAATAAATATAAAGATTTTAATAATAAAAGAAAAATACAGCTATTTTTATTAAAAAACAACTTTTGGTATTTATATTATTTGATGCATAAAACTTATAAAATCTTGAAACAATTGGTAAAATGACTATGAATAAAAAAGTAATTAATATTTTATTTTTCTTTATATCTTTTTTCTTAATTTTCAATAATGTACCTAAAATTATACAAATTAATTTTTTAGGTGGGCCTGTAGGAAATAAGCTGGTTTTTTATCCATTATTTATCGGTTTTATTTATACAATATATTGTCAATATAAATATGAAAATGTTTTAGCAAATTTTGACAAGTTCACAAAATTTATATCAGTATATTTAGCTATAACTCTTATTTCACTTATAATAGGGTTATATAATTATCCGTATTATGATTTAGTAATAAATGGTCCGGTGACACAAATTGAGAAATTGCCAAAAGTAATAGCGTTTTTAGATAGTTTAGACATAGATATTGAAGAAAATATATTGGTAACTTTTTGGATGAGCGCAAGAGTTATAAAAGGATTAATTTTGGAAATTATATATACTTTTGGCAGTGCATATATGATTTATTGCTGGTATCAGGATAATTGGAAAACAGCTTTTAATATTATGTTAAAGGCGATTTCCGCTGCATTGGTATTTATATTCAGTTATTCTGTAATTGAAATTTTTTATTTAGCCGGTAATCAAAATGCTAAAGAAATATTAGAATTTATAACACCATATATACACACGGTTAAACCAGATGGTTTTTGGTGGCCACCATTATTATGGAAAAATCAATTACGTTCCTTGTTCGCAGAACCATCTTATTATGGAATTTACTTTGCATTTGCTATGCCTGTTGTATGGTATTCATCTTTGGTGGCAGAAAAAATACAGCATAAAGTTTTATTGTATGTTGGTATAATTTTCTTCACTTTTTGTTTATTTATAACTCAGGCAAGAACAGCAGTAGCGCTATTTTTAGGAGAGATAGTTTTATTTATAATTTTTTTAATGTTTTTGCGAAGTATAGGAATATTAAAAAAATTTGCTATTATAGGGTTATGTAGCATAATAGCTTTTGGAATGAGTAATATTTTTATTACAAACTTTATGCAGCCTAAACCAGCAAAAACAATGTCTGTAGAAATTAGTAAAGATAAATCTGATAAGAGTGTTACCAAAACTGATATTAAGCAGGACCAAAAGCTAAGTAATCCCAAAGGGAAACAAGAAACCAATAAAATTATCATAGATAAGAATCAAATTAATTCATATTTTGAAAAAAATTTATTTTCTTTAGCAAGCTTAAATCAAAGAAGTAATAATGCAAGATATTCTATAATGTTGACTGACTTAAAAATAGGATTGAATAATCCTATTTTGGGTGTTGGTACTGGATTGAGGAATGCATATGTTCCTGATTATTTGCCGGAGATGTCAAAAGGCAATAGAGAAGTAAAAATGTGGTTAAACAACCAAAAAGAAAAGGGAATTATGCGTTCGGGATTTCCTAAATTGGGTGAATTTACCAGCCGTTTTGCGGAAACCGGAGTGTTAGGATTAACAATCTTCTTGATACCTCCATTGGTTTTGCTGAGAAAGTTATATTTTAAAATAAGTGATCAAGCAATAAGTACTGAAAATAAATTACCATATGTATTTTTTACAATATCTTTAATTGGCATTATGGCATCTGGTATAGGTGATACAATCAATATAACTTATTGTTATTGGGTACTTTTAGGGTTGGGCTATGACATGTGTTTTGGAAAAGAAGCAACTAATAATTTAACTAACTATAAAAATAATGAATGAACGTAAAATAGGTATTCTAATCAGTTATCTTAATATAATACTGCATGCTGTTATTGGTTTTATCTATGTACCGTTGCTTTTGCATTATATAGGTAAAAGTGAGTATGGCTTATATCAGCTGATAGGTTCATTTATAGCGTATTTCAGTATTATGGATTTTGGTTTAACTGCTGCTGTAGTACGTTTTTATACTAAGTACAAAGCTGTAAATGATAATCTTGGTATGGAAAATATACTTGCTGTAGCAGCAAGAGGCTATGGCATAATAGCACTTATATTATTTATAGCCGGTGTTATTTGTTACATAAACCTTGATGTTATTTTTGCTGCAAGTATGACTATAGCAGAATTTGCAACAGCTAAAACTTTGTTTTTGTTATTGCTGTTTAATATAGTGATAACATTAACAACAATGATGTTCCGGGCAGTAATAAATGCCAATGAGAAGTTTTTGTTTTTAAAAGGAACTGAAACATTGCAAATGGTATTGCAGCCGGTATTGGTTGTGCTGATATTACAGCAATACCCAAGTGCTGTAGCTGTTGCAATAGTACAAACTTTTTTGAACATTTGCCTGATAATTGCACGTGTTTATTATTGCTTTATAAAACTGAAGATAAAAATAAAATTCCATTATCTTGATAAACAATTGCTTAATGACATAAAAAAATTGGCATTAAGTGTCTTTGAGGTTGTATTGATAGACCAGGTGTTTTTTAAAACTAATCAAATAATTTTGGGAATTGTGAGTGGTACAGCTGCTGTTGCGGTGTATTCAATTTCTTCACTTATCTATTTGAACTACATGGCGTTATCAACAGCTATATCTGGTGTCTACTTGCCGCATGTAATGGAAATAGTAGCTAAAAATGAACCGGTAAAAAAACTTTCTGATTTGTTTATTAAAATAGGGTGCTATCAATATTATTTACTTGCGCTTGTGGCAAGCGGTTTTATTATTTTTGGCAGAGATTTTATTAATATCTGGGCAGGAAAGGATTTTGAAGAAGCCTACTGGATAACTTTGTTGATAATAATACCGTTTACAATAGACCTGATTCAAAACATAGGCTTATCTATCATGCAGGCACAAAACAGATATGATTTTAGGGCTAAAGTATATTTTGCTATGGGATTATTTAACCTATGCTTAGCAATACCATTGGCAAAACAGTATGGTGGAACAGGTTGTGCTTTTGCGACAGGGCTAAGCATGTTTTTAGGTAATGGGGTAATAATGAACTGGTATTACCTGAAAGTAACAAAGTTAGATATATTAAGATTCTGGAAAGAAATAGGTAATATAAGCCTTTATGTAATTTGTTTAACTTTGGTAGGTTATGGTTTATATAATTATCAGAATGTGGATAGTACAACAGAATTTATTATTGGCATTGCTGTTTATACAGTTATTTATAGTTTTGTTATCTATAAATTATGTATGAACGTGAGCGAAAAAGAAAAAGTATTAAGTGTTTTTAATAAAATTTTAAGATAAGAATTTATTGGTTAAATGAAATATGATTGAAAGAAATATAAGTGATACAGTTTTACAACTTAATAGTGTTTTTATTTTTTTACTTGCCGGTTCAGCGTTAACAGGGAAAAAAGTTTTATTAAAGCAGTTATCATCAAAAGGCCGAAAATATTTAGATTTAACCGATCCTGCTTTGCGCAGTATGGCTAATGAAGAACCGGTGCTGTTTTTGCAGCGGTATGCGCCGCCGGTGCTGGTTGATAATATTCAGTATGCGCCGGATTTGGTGCCGGTGATTAAGGATTATGTTTTGCATAATGGCAAGGCTGGTGATTTTTGGTTGATTGCGCCGAAGGAGTACGCCGACAAGTTAAACGCTATTTTTGCGGAGCTTGGCGATAAGTTTGCCTGCCTTGAACTTTGCGGTTTAAGCAGTGCGGAGCTTGACGGCAGGGAAAGTACGCCGTTTATACCGGATATGCAGCTGTTGGCGAGCCGGATGCAGAACCTTGTTCCGCATAATGTGGTGGAGATTTACGAGCGTATCTGGCGCGGCAGTAAGCCTGCAATGTATAATGAAGGTGCGGACTGGCATGCGTTTTATGCCAAACTGGTGCAGGATATTTTGCAGCGCGACATCCGCAAGTTTATTCAGCTTAACGATGAGATGAAGTTTTACCGCTTTTTGTGCGCGGCGGCGTCGCAGACGGCAAAGCTTTTAAACTACGCTGTTATGGCGAAAGAAACAGGCATCAGCATACCGACGGCAAAACAATGGCTGGGTATTTTAGAAAAGATGGGTATCGTTTATTTGCTTCAGCCTGCGGCATTTAACGGCGTTAAGTACGTTGTAAAAACGCCGAAGCTGTATTTTACGGATACCGGCCTTGCAGCGTACCTTTTGCGCTGGAATACGGCGGACGCTTTGGAGCTTGGCGCGATGAGCGCGGAGTTTTTTGAAACTTGGGTTATCGGTGAAGTGTATAAAAGCTTTGCCAATAGCGCGCAGAAAGCGCCGCTGTACTACTACCGTAATTTTAACGGCAAAGAGGTAGAACTTTTAATTTTGCATAACGGCGTGCTGTACCCGTGCGTCATCAGCAAAAGCGCGCAGGTGCAAAAAATGTACAAGCGCTTTAATATAATAGAAGCGGCATTTGGCGGCTGTACAGAAGTTAAAACAGCTGGCGGAAGCGTCATTTGCCTTGTGCCGGAGTTCGGTATGGATAAAAACAACATTATGTATATTCCTGCGTGGATGATTTAAGCCTTGCATAAGCAGGGCTTTATTTTTATGCTTAATTTTACCTACACCTTTGCTTGTGGTATAATATATTATTAGATTTATTGAACGAAAGGAACAATCATGGCAGATAAATTTTTAGTTATAGATGGCAGCAGCCTGATTCACAGGGCGTTTTTTGCCCTGCCGCCGCTGACGACGCAGAGCGGCGTGCATACAGGTGCTGTGTACGGCTTTTGCAATATGCTTTTGCGCCTGCTGGCGGACGTACAGCCTAAGTGGCTGGCGGTAGCGTTTGACAAAAGCCGCAAAACTTTCCGCACGGAGATGTTTGCCGATTACAAAGGGCAGCGCAAACCGACTCCGAGCGAGCTTTCGGAGCAGTTTCCGCTGGCGCGCAAAGTTCTGGAGGCGATGAACATTGCTGTGCTGGAGCTGGATAATTACGAGGCGGACGACATCATCGGCACGTTTGCCGTACACGCGCCGCAGGAAGCTGACGTGATTATTGTAACGGGTGACCGCGACGAACTTCAGCTTTTAAGCAGCCGCACAAGCGTATATTTTACCAAACGCGGCATTTCGGACCTTAAAATTTATACGCCGGAAGTTTTTGCGGAGGAATATGAAGGCCTTGAACCGAAGCAGCTTATCGACCTGAAAGGGCTGATGGGCGATACTTCGGATAATATCCCCGGCATACCGGGCGTTGGCCCTAAAACGGCGCTGAAGCTGATTGGTGAATACGGCAGCGTGGAAAATGTGCTGGCTAACGCCGATAAAATCAGCGGCAAGGCACTGCGTGAAAAAGTACAGAACAACAAAGAATCGGCGCTGCTTTCCAAAAAACTGGCAACAATTTTTACGGATGTGCCGGTTGATGCGGATTTGGCAAATTATGAATTAAAAGCATTAAAGCCGGAGGCGCGCGAATTGCTTGCCGGGTTGGAATTCCGCAATATGTACGACCGTTTTAATGCTGTTATGGGTGCGTCGGAAGGCGATTTCAGCCTGTTTGGCGACTTTGTGGAAGACAAGCCTTCTAGGCTGCCGGAAGAAGTTGTAAAAAGTGCCGACGATGCGGAAGCACTGTTTAAACTTATCGCCGTAAGGCGCGAAGTTACGCCGCTTACTGTACAAATTGGCGGTACGCTGCCGGATTTATATTTAAAACGTGCGGAGCTTTTATGTGATGGGCGCGTTTATATTTTTGAAGGCGAGTGCCCCGGCTGGCGGCTGTTTTATGACTGGCTGGCAGATGAAAACTGCCAAAAAGCCTGCTGCGACAGCAAAGAGATTATTAAAACCGCTTTGTGCCTTGGGGTTGAAGCGCGCGGCATAACGGATGATATTGCCATTGCTGCATACCTTATTGACCCAGCGCGCAGCGAATACAGCATTAAAACCGTTGGCGGAGCGTACCTGATGCAGGAGTATGCGCAGGAATGCAAAACCGTTGCCGAACTTGTGCCTGTGCTGCGTGCCAAACTTGCAGAGCACGAACAGATAAAATTATATGAAGAAATGGAGCTGCCGTTGGCACGCACGCTTGCCAAAATGGAGCTGGCGGGCATTAAGCCGGATGCAGTGCTTTTGGATAAATTAACCAAAGAAATGGCGGCGCAGATTGCAGCGCTTGAAATTTTGGCAGTAGAGCAGGCTGGAGAAAGCTTTAATTTAAAATCTACCAAGCAGCTTGGTGCTATTTTATTTGAAAAGCTGGGCCTGCCGGTAATTAAAAAAACTAAAACAGGTTATTCTACGGATGTATCAGTTTTGGAGCAGCTGCGCAACGAGCATCCGCTGGTGCGGACTGTTTTGGAACACCGTAAGCTGACGAAGCTGCACAGCACTTACCTTGAAGGGCTGCGACCGCTGATAAATACTGTTACAGGGCGTATACATACGCATTTTCAGCAGCTTGTTACTGTTACCGGGCGTTTGAGCAGCACTGACCCGAACTTGCAGAACATTCCTACCCGCACGGAACTTGGCAAAAAAATACGCGAAATTTTTGTGCCGGGCGAAGGTTATGATTACCTGTTAAGCTGCGATTATTCGCAGGTAGAACTGCGTGTGCTTGCGCATATTGCGCAGGATGAACTGCTTTTGGAGAGCTTCCTGCACGGGCAGGATGTACACGCACGCACGGCGGCGGAAGTGTTTGGCGTGCCGCTGGGCGAAGTTACCGGCACCATGCGTACACGCGCCAAAGCGGTAAACTTTGGCATTGTATACGGCATCAGCGATTTTGGGCTTGCCAAGCAGCTTGATATCAATCGCGGCGAGGCGGGCAGATATATTGAAAATTATCTTGGACGCTACACCGGCGTTAAAAAATATATGGATGATATGGTGGCGAGCGCTAAAAAACAGGGCTATGTGCAAACGCTGTTCGGGCGCAGGCGTTATCTGCCGGATATTAACAGCCGCAATTTTAACCTGCGCGGCTTTGCGGAGCGCACTGCCATTAACACGCCGATACAGGGCACGGCGGCGGACATTATAAAAATTGCCATGGTGAACGTGCAGAAAATGCTGGAACAGGGCGGTTATAAAAGCCGTATTCTGCTTCAGGTGCACGACGAACTTTTGCTTGAAGTTACGGAGGCCGAACGCGAAGAAGTTGGCGCACTTGTAAAACAAACTATGGAAAGCGCCGTAAAACTCAGCGTACCGCTGATTGCCGACGTTAACTACGGCGTAAACTGGGCAGACGCCAAATAGGGAGGAATTACCATGCCGGAAATGCCGGAGGTGGAGCAGGTACGCAAAACCCTGCTTCCGCATATTAAGGGCAAAACCATTAAAAATATAGAAATTAACCTTGCAAGGCTGATAAAACATCCTTCGCCGGAAGAATTTATTGCTGGTTTAACAGGTAAAACCATTTTGGACGTAGGACGCCGCGGCAAATACCTGGTGCTGAAAACAGGCGAAAACCAGAAGCTGATTGTGCATTTGCGCATGACCGGAAGCCTGATTGCGCAGGATGCAGATAAGCCGGAACCGCCTTATGCCAAAATTAAGTTTGAACTGACGGACGGCGTAACCATGTGGTTCTGCGATATCCGCACCTTTGGCACGCTGTACCTTGTTACCAATAATGACGCGTATATTGAGGGTTACGAAACTTTAGGCCCCGAGCCTTTAAGCGAAGGCTTTACGGCTGATTATATACGCCCGGTTATAGTCAAAAGCAGAAAGCCCATAAAAACGCTGATTTTGGAGCAGACTTTTATCGCAGGGCTGGGCAACATCTACGCCGACGAGAGCCTGGCGTTATCCGGCATTTTGCCGATGCGCACGGCCAACACGCTGACGGACGAAGAAATTGACCGCCTGCACGACGCCATAAACAAAGTTATTGCGCAGGGCATTGCCAACCGCGGCACAACCTTCCGCGATTACAAAGACGGCGAAGGCAACAAGGGCGATAACCAAAACCATTTGCTGGTATATGGGCGCAAAGGCTTGTGCTGCAAAATGTGCGGCGGCGAACTTTTGGGCACCAAAGTAGGCGGGCGAGGCACAACATACTGCCCGCACTGCCAAAAATAAAACGGTGAAAAAATGAAAGTAATAGGTTTAACAGGGGGGATAGCCTCCGGTAAAAGTACAATTGCAAACTTACTGCGCAGCCTTGGCGCGCCTGTGTTTGATGCCGACGCCGAAAGCCGTGCTCTGGTTGCCAAAGGGCGTGCGGCGCTTAACGAAATAGCCCTTACCTTTGGCATTGAATACCTTACGGATGGCGGCGAACTTAACCGCCCCAAAATGGCGGAACTTGTTTTTCATGATAAAGAAGCGTTGAAAAAACTGGAAGCAATCATTCATAAAAATGTACTGGCGGCTGCGCAGAGCTTTCTGGCGGAATGCCGCAGTAAAAATCTGCCGGCGGCAGTGCTTGACGTACCGCTTTTAATTGAGTGCGGCTGGTACAAAGATGTGGATGCCGTGTGGCTTGTTGCCGTAGACAGCGAAACGCAGATAGAACGTGCCATGGCACGCAGCAACATGACGCGCGAAGAAGTTAAGGCGCGCATTGAAGCGCAGATGACACTGGAAGAAAAAAAGGCTTATGCCAGCCTTGTAATTGATAACAGCGGCACCTTTGCCGAAACGGAAAAAGCCGTTGCCGCAGCATGGAAAAATTTTACGGCGGAGGCATAAGTTGGGCAGGCGGAAAAAGAAAAAATTTATCGACAGATGGTGGGTAAAATTCTTAATGGTTGCTGCCGCCATTTTTCTCATCGGTGAAGCCGGTATGAAAATATGGAGCAGTGAAGCCGTGCAGACGCGCTTTGTTTATATGTGGCCCTACCAGAACGAAATTTTGGAGTATAGCTCCAAAAACAAAATCGACCCTTTTTTGGTTGCGGCAGTTATAAAAAACGAAAGCGGGTTTGATACGGAAGCCGTATCGCACGCCGGTGCCGTGGGGCTGATGCAGATTATGCCGGAAACCGGCGAATGGATTGCTTCGCAGATGGGGCTTGAACATTTTGACATGGAGGCTTTGCGCAGGCCGGAATATAACGTGCGGCTTGGCTGTTGGTATCTGGGCGAGCTGGAATATGAATTTCAGCGCAACTGGGTGCTGATGATGATTGCCTATAACGCCGGGCGCGGCAACACGCGCGCGTGGATGCAGGAAAACGGCTGGAACTATGATTTTAACCGCATTGAAGACATACCTTACCCGGATACGCGCGAGTATGTAAAAAAAGTTTTGCGCGACCGCGACAAATATTATCTTTATTATAAAAATAAAATAAAAAACTATTGACAGATTGATTTTTGCGCGCTATAATAATCAATGTTGACGCGGTAGTGGCGGAACGGCAGACGCGCTAGCCTCAGGAGCTAGTGGGGGCAACCCCGTGGAGGTTCAAATCCTCTCTACCGCACCATTTAATTTAATAGCAATACCCCAATGCGGTTGTGGCGGAACGGCAGACGCACCATCTTGAGGGGGTGGCGGGGAGACCCGTGTGGGTTCAAATCCCACCAACCGCACCAAAAATGCAATGAAGCAGCTTGTAAAACAGGCTGCTTTTTTTATGCCCGAATGAATAAAACAATGGGCATTAGCTTAAAAGTGCCGGTATTTGTGCAGGTTATTTTTCTTTTAACTTGTGGACAAAGCATGCCTGCAATGGTATAGTATATTAGGTATTGCGCTGGGGCAGAAAAAAGCTGTCTGTCCTCAAAAAAGATATTTTTGGAAGGTGGTACAATCAATGGAAAAATCTGTTAAGCAAAACACATCCACTCCTGTGGACGCGGATTATTCGCTGGAGGCCGTGCCTGATTCAGCACGCAAAGGCTTCTGGCAGATGTTCTTCGTTATGCTGGGGTTTACGTTTTTTTCTGCCAGTATGAGCGTAGGCGCCAAATTGGGTAATGGGCTCGATTTATCAGGCTTTGTATGGGCCTGCCTGATTGGCGGCATTATCCTGTCGGCTTACTGCGGTGTGCTGGCTTTTATTGGCTCTAAAACCGGTTTGAATATGGACTTGCTCTGCCGCCGTACTTTTGGCAGCAAGGGCTCTTATCTTTCGTCTGCCATTTTGGGCTTTACGCAAATCGGCTGGTTCGGCGTAGGCGTGGCAATGTTTTCCATTCCGGCGGCGGAACTTATGGGCATGAATGAATGGACTCTTACCATTATTGCCGGCCTTTTAATGACGGCAACTGCAGCTACCGGCATGAAGGCTCTGGAAATTGTCAGCTATATTTCAGTTCCGCTTATTATTATTCTGGGCGTTTATTCCATGGTTACTGCTGCCGCAGAAGGCGGCGGGCTGGCTTACATTTTTGCGCAGTCTGCCGGGCAGATTACCCTGTTTACCGGCATCGGCTATGTTATTGGCTCTTTTATTTCCGGCGGTACTGCAACGCCTAACTTTATCCGTTTTGCCAAAAACAGCAGCATTGCCGTGTGGACTACGGTTATTGCCTTCTTTTTAGGCAACACGCTGATGTTCTGCTTTGGCGCGGTTGGCGGCGCTTACACCGGCAAGGATGATATTTTCTACGTTATGATTGCGCAGGGCCTTGCCATTCCGGCTTTGATTGTACTTGGCGCCAATATCTGGACTACCAATAATAATGCCCTTTACACCGGCGGACTTGCCATTTCCAATATTTCCAAAGTTCGCATGAAATGGACTACCTGGATTTCCGGCATTATCGGCACGGCGCTTGCAATTTGGCTTTATTACAATTTTGTAAGCTGGCTCAGCATTCTTAACTGCGCCTTGCCGCCGATTGGCATTATTGTTATTTTAGATTATTTCTTTAACCATAAAAAATTTGGCAGCGATTTTAACGAATATACCATTAACTGGTTCAACATTTCCGGTATTATAGTGGGCGCTGCCTGTGCAAACCTGCTGCAGTGGGGCATTGCCGCCATTAATGCCATGGTGGTTGCTGCTGTATTCTTCTTTATCGGCGAAATGCTTGGCAAAAATAAATAATAACTGTAAAGAAAGGATGAATTGTTATGCTGCTGCAAAAACTGTATCTGGCAAATGCCACGGAAACGGTAGATATCCGCGTTACAGACGGTAAATTTGCCGCTATTGCTCCTCAGCTGAAAGCGCTGCCCGGCGAAGAAGTGGTTGATTGCTGCGCCGGTAAAATGGTGCTGCCGCCTTTTGTGGAATCGCACGTACATCTCGATACCTGCCTTACGGCAGGCCGCCCACACTGGAATTTATCCGGCACGCTGTTTGAAGGCATTCAGCGCTGGGAAGAATATAAGCCTTTCCTTACCAAACAGGAAGTAAAAGACCGTGTAAACAAGGCGCTCCGCCTGCAGGCAGGCAATGGCATTCAGTATGTGCGCACTCACGTGGATATTAACGACCCGAAACTGACCGCGCTGCAGGCAATTTTGGAGCTGCGTGAGGAAGTCAAGGACTACATCGATATTCAGATTGTAGCCTTTCCGCAGTACGGCATTTTAAGTTATCCGCATGGGCGTGAGCTTTTGGAAGAAGCGTTGAAAATGGGCGCTGACGCTGCCGGTGCAATTCCGCATTTTGAATTTACGCGCGAATATTCGGTGGAATCTTTGAACATTTGCTTTGAACTGGCGCAGAAATACGGCAAACTGATTGACGTGCACTGCGATGAAATTGACGACGAGGCATCCCGCGGGCTGGAAACGGTTGCCGCCCGCGCTTATGAAACCGGCATGGGCGATATGGTAACGGCGTCGCACACTACGGCAATGCACAGCTACAACAATGCTTATATGATTAGATTAATGCGTTTGCTGAAACTTTCCGGCATCAATTTTGTGGCTAACCCCTGCGTTAATGTGCATCTTGGCGGGCGTGTGGATACTTATCCGAAGCGCCGCAGCATGACGCGCGTAAAAGAGCTTACCGCTGAAGGCTTGAATGTTTCCTTTGGTTCGGATGATATTTTTGACCCGTGGAACCCGCTTGGCAACGGCAAAATGCGCGACCAGGTATTTATGGGGCTGTATGCGGGGCACATGCTCGGTTATGAGGAAATCTGCAATTCCTATAAATTTGTTACGGAAAACGCGGCGCGCACTTTGCACCTTGGCGACGCTTACGGCATTGCTGAAGGCAAGGACGCAAACTTTGTAATTTTGGACGCTGCAAACTGGTATGACGCGCTTAATTATGACGTGCCTGTACTGCGCAACTACCGCAAAGGCAAACTGATTGCTTCCACTGCGCCGGTGGATAAGAAAGTTTATTTTTAATTTTATCTGATTAATATTATTACGAATTTAACAAGTAAAAGAAAATAACCCTTGATTTTACTAAAACGTTATAATAGTAAATTCAAGGGTTATTTTTTATTTGTTCTGCCCAAAATATAATCAGTGGATGTGTTATGAAAGTCTGCCAAGGCTATTAAGATATTTGTTGGTATATCACGCAGACCAAGTTCATAGTTGCTGTATGCTTGTTGACTGCAATGTAAAATTTTAGACATATCAGACTGTGTTAAATCTCTATCTTCTCGTAAATCTTTAATGCGGGTATACATTTTTATCACCTGCTTGAATTATACGAAAAGAAACGTCTGTAGTTTGAATTTTACAACAAAATATGGTAAGATTTTAATCGATGAAATTTATAAAAATTTTATTGCTACTTAAATTGAAAGATGGAAGATAAATGGAACAAGTTTCTTTACTTAAAAATGATAATAAAAAAATATATTTTGAAGTAATGAGAATTTTTGCTATTTTTTTCGTTCTATTTAATCATACCGGAACAAATGGTTTCTTTTTATTTTCAATTTGTCCAAAAGGCTCTCCACAATTTTGGGTGTATCTTTTTATTTCTATTTTTTGTAAATTTGCAGTACCGTTATTTTTTGCAATTTCCGGTGCTTTATTGCTTCATCGTGAAAATGAATCGCTGAAAAAACTTTGGAAAGATAAAGTTTTTAAATTTGCAGTAATTTTGTTTATTATAAGTGTATTAACTGCTGTAAGTTTTATGACATTTGCAGGCAGGGACTATTCATTAAAATCATGGATTAAGCAATGTTATTCTTCAAATATTTCGGCACAATTATGGTATTTGTATGCTTATCTTGCTTTTTTAATTAGTTTACCGTTTCTAAGAGCTTTAGTTAAAAATTTAAAAGACAAATATTTTTACTACTTAATAGCTATTGTTTTGCTTTTTCAAACTATACCCATTTTAGAATATTTACTTTGGCAACAAAAATTCACGATTAATGGTAATTTAAGACCATATTGGTTAATGAGTAATATAGTGATTTACCCATGTATCGGATATTTTTTGGAACATCGTTTACCAATTCAAAAAGCAAAAAAGTGGTTGGTAGTAATATGGATATTTAATGTACTTTGTATAATTTTTTCAGCTTGTGTAACAAATTATCGTTGTACTTTACAAAATAATTTTTCAGAAGGAAAGTCCCAGACGTTTTATAATAATTTTGCGTTAGTTAACTGCATAGCAGTGTATATTACTATAAAATATTTTGTAAATGAATTTAAGATGAGTGATAGAGTAAATGAAGTTATTTTGTGGTTAGGAAAAGGAACGTTTGGTGTTTATTTATTTCATTTAATTTTTCAAAATACACCATTATTCCAAAAATTGATTGCAATGTTAAAAAAGACAGTGGGCGTACATATTAATTTTATGTTGGCGAATTGGATTTACGTACTTTGTTTGATGGGATTTTGTTTTATTTTTACAGCAATTTTAAAGAAAATTCCAGTTGTGAAAAAATTAGTTGGTTATTAAAAATGTAATATAAAACGGCTTGTGAATATTAACAAATTGAAATTCACAAGCCGTTTTAATTTTTTCTTGTAGTTTTACGTTTTGGTGTGCTGCTTTTTCCAGCGTTTTATTTCATCAAGGCGGGCTTTAACACGTGCTTCCAGCCCCTGCGTTGTTGGTTTGTAATATTCCGTTCCCAGAAGCGAATCTGGCAGGCACTGCATATTGGTAAGTTTTTCTTCCGTGTTGTGCGCGTACTGGTAACCTTTACCGTAGTTAAGTTCCTGCATCAGTTTTGTGGGCGCATTGCGGATAACAAGCGGTACAGGCTCGGCCAGCATTTTTGCGGCGTCGAGCTTGGCGTGTTCATACGCCATATAAAGTGCGTTTGATTTTGGCGCGATCGACATATACACTACGGCCTGCGTTAAATGCACGCTGCATTCCGGCATGCCGATAAAATGGCAGGCTTGGTAGGCGGCAACGGCAATTTCCAGTGCTTTGGGGTCGGCAAGGCCGATATCTTCACTGGCAAAGCGTGTAACGCGCCGCGCTATGTAAAGCGGGTCTTCGCCTGCTTCCAGCATGCGTGCCAGCCAGTACACGGCGGCGTCCGGGTCGCTGTTGCGCATGGATTTATGCAGTGCGGAAATTAAATTATAATGTTCTTCGCCTGTTTTATCGTACAGCAGCGATTTTTTGGAAGTGCATTGTTCAAGCGTTTCGCGTGTTACCGTCGTTGCGCCGCCTGCGTCCATATCGCCGTTTAATACTGCCATTTCTAAGGTGGAAAGCGCCGTGCGGGCATCGCCGTTGGCAAAAACGGCAATCATTTCCAAAAGTTCTTCTTCAATGTTAATTTTCTGGGTGCCAAAGCCATTTTCATCTGTTAAGGCACGTTTTAAAAGCTGCACAAGTTCCTCTGTTTTAAGTTCCTGCAAAACAAATACCTTGCAGCGGCTTAATAATGCGCTGTTAACTTCAAACGAAGGGTTTTCCGTTGTTGCGCCTATTAAAATAATGCTGCCTTTTTCCACAAAGGGCAAAAACGCATCCTGCTGCGCTTTGTTAAAACGGTGTATTTCGTCTACAAAAACAATGGTTTTTTCGCCGTAACGGCGGTTTTCTTCCGCCTTTTGCATTACGCTGCGTATTTCTTTAATACCGCTTGTAACGGCCGAAAAATCAATAAACGCCGCTTTGGTGGTGTTGGCAATAATCCGCGCCAGCGTGGTTTTGCCTACGCCGGGAGGCCCCCAGAAAATCATGGAGGAAATCTGGTCGCTTTCAATTAAACGGCGCAGCACTTTGCCTTTGACCAAAAGGTGGGTCTGGCCAACATATTCTTCAAGCGTTTTGGGGCGCAGCCTTGCCGCCAGCGGCTGTGATAAATTGTTTTCAAAAAGTGACATTGCTTCCATAATTTCGCCTCCCAAAGCCATTATAATTCGCCGCAGAATTAAGCGCAAGCAGAATTTATTAAAGCAATTTTACACAATTGTTTCATTAATGCAAAGGTATTTGTTTGCTAAAACAGTTTAAAAAGTTATATAATTAAAATAACTTATACTTGCAGAAGGTTGGGGGCGTACTATGGACTGGCATAACCGTAATATGAAAATTTTAATCGGCATTTGCATTGCCGTTGTTTTAATTGTTTGTTACCGTATTTTTGATAATATACAAACGGAGCGCGCCCGCGCGGAAAGAATGTCGCGCGTGCAGGCGGTGGCAGTTGTTACGGCAAAGCCGGAGCGCAGGACGATTACCCCGCTTTTGGAGTTCAGCGGCAGCCTTGACCCGGAGTGGCAGGCTGATGTTGCCGCCAAGGTTGACGGGCGTGTGGAGCGTGTATATGTTAATGAGGGCGACCGTGTAACTAAAGGGCAGGTGCTGGCGGAACTGGAACAGCGCGATACTGACGCTGCCCTGCGTGAAGCGCGCGGCAATTACATGGACGCACAGACCAATCTCCGCAAGGCCGAGCGCGACCTTGAACGTTACAGCGCTTTATATAAACAGGGTGCGGTTTCCGAACAGGTTGCCGACGATTACGCTTTTGCGCGTGACAACGCAGCTGCCAAGCTGGATGCAGCCCGCGGCACCGTGCAGGCTATGGAATCGCAGTTTGAAGGTACTGTAATAACATCCCCGGCTGACGGCATTATCTCCAAACGCTATCATCAGGAAGGTTATTATGCAGCAGCAGGCACCCCGCTTTTTGCCATTGCCGATATCAGCGTTTTAAAAACCGTTATTAATATTCCGGAAGGCAATATCAGCGGCGTATCCGTTGGCAACGAAGCCGAAATAGAACTGCCTGCCTTTGCCGGGCATAAAATTATCGGCAGAATAACGCGCATTGCTCCAGTTGCCGATTTACCTGCGCATACCTTTGCCGCCGAAGTAAGTGTTGACAACACCGAAGGGCTTTTGGCAGGCGTTTTTGCAACGGTAAAGCTTACCGCGCAGCCCAGGCAGAATGTGCTTACAATACCGGTTTATGCCATTGTAATGCGTGATGACCAGAAAACTGTATTTATTGTGGAAGACGATAACACCGTGCGCCGCCAGGTGCTTGACATTGGCTATACGGACGACAAGGTAGCCGAAGTTTTAAGCGGCCTGAAAGGCGATGAAGTAATTGTAACCGAAGGGAACAACAAGCTGCGCGAAGGCAGCAAGGTAGTTACTGATAAGGCAGGTAATTAATTATGATAGAGACTTTTATCCGCCGGCCGGTTTTTACTACCATGTTTATTTTGATGCTGGTAGTGTTCGGCATCCGCTGCTACCCGGAAATCGGCGTAGATTTGAACCCTGACGTTGATATGCCTATCGTCAGCGTGCGCGTTACTTACGACGGCGCTTCGCCGGAAGAAATGGAAACGCTTATTACCAAGCCGATAGAAAACCGCGTCAGCCAGGTTGCAGGCTATAAAACCATTTCCAGTACCGTGCTTGAAGGCTACAGCGAAACCGTACTGGAATTTAACATGGGCGTAGACCCGCAGGCTATGGCCAGCGAAGTGCGCGAAAAGGTTGCCAGCGTGCGCAACCGCCTGCCGGACGATATCGACGAACCGGTAGTACAAACGGTTGATTTAACCTCCCAGTCCATTGTTGCGTACACGTTTTCTTCCGAATCGCGCAGCCGCGGCGAAATACGCCGTTTAATAGAAGACAGTATTCTTGACGAAATGCAGATGGTTGAAGGTGTTGCCGAAGTAACTGCGGTAGGCGCCAGCCAGCGTGTAATACGCCTTGTGGCAAAGCCTGATAAATTAATGGAATACGGAATTTCGTTTCAGGACCTGCTGCAGAAGGTAGATGACGAAAACTACAATACGCCGGGCGGCAAAGCCAGAAACCACGACATGGAAATAACCGTGCGTACCATTGGCAAATACAGCAATATCGACGATATAAAAAAAGTTGTTATTGCCAACCATAACGGCAAAGCCGTGTACATTGGCGACGTGGCGGACGTTATTGACGGTTGGGAGGATGAGGACACCTTTGCCAGTGCCAACGGGGTGCCCTGCGTTATGACCTTCGTGCGCAAGCAATCCAAAACCAACACGGTTGACGTTACCGACCGTGTTAACGCCAAAATGGAAGAGCTTAAACAGCGCGTAATTCCGCCCGATATTAAGGTTGATATTGTGCGCGACCAGTCTACCTACGTACGCGAAAACATTGCCGACGTGTGGAACACGATTTTCTTTGGCGGCGCGCTGGCGCTGTTTATAACTTATATGTTCCTCGGCAACTTCCGTGCCACCATTATCGGCGGTCTGTGCATACCAACATCAATAATTGCAACCTTCTTTATGATGAAGGCAATGGATTTTACCTTAAACAACATGTCGCTGATGGCACTGAGCCTTGCGGTAGGCATTCTGATAGACGATGCGATTGTTGTAATCGAAAACATTTTCCGCCATATCGAAATGGGCAAAACGCCGTTTGTGGCAGCCAAAGAAGCAACGCAGGAAATTTCCCTGGCAATACTGGCAACGTCGCTGTCTTTAATGGCAGTGTTTGTACCGGTTGGCAGCATGGGCGAAATTATCGGCCAGTATTTTAAACAGTTTGGCTTAACGGTTGCCTTTGCCATAGCGTTTTCCACTCTGGTAGCGTTTTCGCTTACGCCAATGGTTTCCGCCTACTGGCTGAAAGAAGAAAAGCCGGGCGAAAGCCACCGCAACAAATATGTACAGCTGGCGCTTGATAAATTTGAAGCGGGCTTTCAGATTTTCCGCGGTTTGTACAGCGTAATTATGGAAGCGGCACTGAACAACCCCAAAAAAGTTATTGCCGCCGGCATAGTTTCGCTGGCAATGAATATTGTGCTGCTGCCGTTTGTAGGTACGGAATACCAGCCGACATACGATTCCGGCGAGTTTACCGTTAATTTTAAAGCGCCTATCGGCACCAGTATGGAAAAAACGGTAGCGCTGGCAACGCCTTTGCAAAAAGAAATAACGGCCATGCCGGAAGTAAAAATAGCGGCGCTGAATATCGGCAACGGGCGCAACCCGGTAAACCAGGGCTCTATTGATATCCGCCTTGTGCCGAGTAACGAGCGTGACCGCACCATGCAGCAGATTATGGATGACCTGCGTGCCGAAGTACGCAACGTTCAGGGGCTGAGCGTTACGGTAGTGTCCAATCAGGGGCGCGGCCGCGGCGACAGCAGGCCGGTGCAGATTGGCCTGCGCGGCAGCGATATTAAACAGCTTAAAGAATACGCGCTGGAGCTTGCAGATTTGGTGCGTAAGGTTCCGGGCGCAACGGATGTCGATATTTCCGATTCGGACGAACAGCCGGAAATTTTAATCAGGCTTGACCAGGCGCGCGCCAGCCTTTTGGGGCTCGATTCTTATTCCGTCGGCGAAGTTGTGGAAATGGCCTTTATGGGCAAAAGCACCGGCAACAGCTTTACAATCGGCGATAATGACTACGATATTATTTTGCAGCTGCCGGAAAGCAAGCGTACCGATATTAATGACGTTAAAAATCTGCGCGTATCTTCGCCGGACGGGCAGTTCATCCGCCTGGGCGATGTTGCCGACATAAGCCTTGGCAGCGGCCCGACGCGTATTGAACGCGAGGACAAGCAGCGCCAGATTGTTGTTTACGCCAACACGGTAGGCACATCTCCGGGCGAACTGATTGCCAAAATACAAAACGAGCTGATACCCGGCATGAATATGCCGCAGGGCTACAACTATAAGCTGATTGGCGAAGCCGATACAATGTCGCGTTCGTTTAACGAAATTGTTAAGGCCATTGTGCTGGCGGTTGTAGTTGTTTATATGGTTCTGGCGGCGCAGTTTGAAAGCTTCAGCCAGCCGGTAATTATTATGGCTTCGCTGCCGTTTGCTGTAGTGGGCGCCGTGCTTGGCCTTTTAATGGCGGGGCAGACGGCCAACATGATGAGTATGATTGGCTTTACCATGCTTTTGGGCCTTGTTACCAAAAACGCCATTTTGCTGATTGACTATGCCAACCAGCAGCGCGAAAAAGGGCTTGATATACGCAGCGCAACGCTGGAAGCCTGCTCATTGCGCCTGCGCCCGATACTGATGACGACGCTTTCAACAATTTTAGGCATGCTGCCTATCGCGATGGGCATCGGCGAAGGCGCAGAACTGCGCCAGTCCATGGGCGTGGTGCTTGTTGGCGGCCTTATCACTTCAACCATGCTTACCCTTCTGGTTGTGCCGGTTGTGTATATGGAATTTGAAAAATGGAAAGAAAAACATTATAAACCTGCCGGAGAGGCAAACGCATAATAAACGGGGCTCTGCAAATTGCAGGGCCTTTTGTATTATCTGTTACAAAATAAATGAAAATTACTTGTGCCATTCCTCTTTAATCTTGTATAATAAATGTAAAGTATAAGTAAAAATTAAGTTAAACAACTTACAGGAGGGCTTATGGTTTACTTTTTCGGATTTTTGGGAGGACTGGCGTTATTTTTATACGGCATGCAGCTTATGGGCGAAGGCCTGCAGCGTGCCGCAGGCGAAAAGCTGCAAAAAATACTGGAAAAGCTGACAGGCGTTCTGCCGGTGGCTGTTGCGCTTGGCGCCGTTGTAACAGGTATTTTGCAGTCGAGCAGTGCCACAACGGTAATGACGGTTGGTTTTGTAAACGCAGGGCTGATGAATTTAAAGCAGGCCTTCGGCGTTGTAATGGGTGCCAATATTGGCACAACCATGACGGCACAGCTTATTGCCTTTAAGCTTACCGATTACATCACTCTGTTTCTTGCCATCGGTTTTGCCGTGCATCTTCTGGCAAAACGCCAGCGCGGCAAATATATCGGCCAGGTAATTTTGGGCTTCGGCATTTTAATGCTGGGCATGGAAATGATGAGCGATTCCGTAATGCCGCTGCGCGAATACCAGGGCTTTATTGATTTTATCGGCCGCTTTTCCGATAACCCGATTCTCGGCGTGGGCGTAGGCCTTGTGATGACCATGGTCATTCAGTCCAGCAGCGCAACAATCGGCGTTTTAATTGCCATTGCCAATCAGGGGCTTATTCCGCTGGAAGGCGCAATTCCCGTGCTTCTGGGCGATAATATCGGTACCTGCATTACGGCGGTGCTTGCTTCGCTGCGCGCCAATATTACGGCCAAAAGGGTAGCGCTGGCGCATGTAATGTTTAACTTTATCGGCAGCATTATTTTTATAACCTTTATGGGACTGTTTATAAAACTGGTGCTGGCAATTTCCCCGGCGGACGATATTGCACGCCAGATTGCCAACGCGCATACGGCGTTTAACGTGGTAAATACGCTGCTGTTTATGCCGTTTACAGGTTTATACATTAAATTTATAGAAAAATGCCTGCCGGGCAAAGGCGAAATTATTTCGCGCAAACCTGCATATCTTGATGAGAAAATGCTGGTAACTCCTTCTATTGCCATGGGGCTTGCCGTTAAGGAAATTGTGCGCATGGGCAATATGGCGCGCCATAATGTTGAAGTTGGCATGCAGGCACTGGAAGACAAGGACGAAAATAAAATTAAATACGTACTGGAGCATGAGCCTGTAATTGACGCGCTTGAAGAAGACATAACCCGTTACCTTACCAAAATGAGCGAAAAGGAAATGGGCGCCGAGCTTTCGGCAATGCATACAAGGCTGCTGCACGCCTGCACGGATATTGAACGTATCGGCGACCACGGCGAAGCGCTTGCCAAAGATGCACGCCGCATGTTTGAAGACGATGTTAAATTCAGTGAAGAAGCCAAAACCGAACTGCGTGCTTTGGGCGAACTGGTTATGCAGGCCAGCGGCAAAGCCATGGAAGCGCTTGCCAATAACGATAAGGTGCTGGCGCAGGAAGCGTGGGATATTTGCCGTCAGGTTAAAAAAGCGCAGAAAGAAATCCGCAAAAACCATATTGTACGCCTTAACGAAAAACGCTGCGACCCTGTTGCCGGGTTTATGATGATGGAAATTTTAATAAACCTGAAGCGCGTTTCCGACCATTCCAAAAATATAAGCCAGATTGTTTTGGGAATTTTTTAAAATTAATTAAAAAAGTTGTTGACAAACAGATTTTACTGCTGTATAATTAATTTCGTTGTTGAGAGACGCGGAAATAGCTCAGTGGTAGAGCACCTCCTTGCCAAGGAGGGGGTCGCGAGTTCGAATCTCGTTTTCCGCTCCATGAATTGTCAGCCCGGCAGTTTACTGCCGGGTTTTTTGAATTTATTCAGAAAAGAATAATGATATATTGTAGGAATAGCAGTAAAATTCTTGTCAAGTACCGCTGGTTGTGATATTATATTATGAGCAATGTGTGTAAACAGCTGCATTTTTAACAATAAAACCGATGTAAAAAACATGCTGTAATAATCAGCACATATAATTAAGGGAGGATTTATTAATGAACGTAACAGTAGAAAGAGTCGGCAACGACGCAACTCTTAAAATCACTTTGCCCGCAGAGGAAGTAAACAAAGGCTTTAAAAAAGCCGTTGCAAAAATTGCAGGCCAGGTAAATATCCCCGGCTTCCGTAAAGGCAAAGCCCCCCGCAATATTATCGAAATGCACTATGGCAAAGAAGCAGTAAAACAAGAAGCATTTGAACTGGTTGCTAACCAGTGCTATACCGAAGCTCTGGAACAGGAAAAACTGATTCCGGTATCCGACCCGAAGGTTGAAGATTCCGTATTTGAAGAAAACAAAGATATGGAACTTACCATTAAAGTAACCCTCAAACCGGAAGTTAAACTTGGTGATTACAAAGAACTGCATGTAGAAAAAGAAGCAGTTGAAGTTACCGACGAAGCAGTTGAAGAACAGGTACAGGGCCTGCGCAGCCGCCATGCAAAAATGGTAGAAGCTGAAGAAGGCGCTGTAATTGAAAAAGGCGACTTTGCCATTATCGACTTTGCAGGCACCGTTGACGGCGAACCGTTCAGCGGCGGCGAAGGCAAAGGCTATCCTCTGGAAGTTGGCTCCAACTCCTTTATCCCCGGTTTTGAAGACCAGCTTGTAGGCCTTAAAAAAGGCGATTCCACCGATGTGGACGTAACCTTCCCGGAAGAATACTTTGTTAAGGAACTGGCCGGCAAACAGGCAATCTTCAAAGTAAACGTACAGGATGTAAAACGCAAAGAACTGCCGGAACTTACCGATGAATATGTAGCAGCAAACAGCGATTGCAAAACCGTTGAAGAACTGCGCGCAAGCTACAAAGAACGCATGCAGAAAGCAGCTGAAAACAATGCCCAGATTGCTTATGAAAAAGCACTGATTGACCTTGCAGTTGCCAATGCGGAATTTGAAGTTCCCGAAATTATGATTGAAGACCGCGTAACCCAGATGATTGACGAAATGCGCATGAGCCTTGAAGCACGCAAACTCACTCTGGAACAGTACATGCAGTACAGCGGCATCGATATGAAACAGCTTCGTGAACGCCAGCATGACGCTGCTGTTGAAAACGTTAAAACCGACCTCGTTCTTGACGCTGTTGCCAAAGCTGAAAACATCCAGGTATCCATGGAAGATGTTGACAGCGAACTTTCCGCTATCGCTTCCCAGCATGGCGCAACTCTTGAAGACGTTAAGAAAATCATTAAATCCAATGGCACTATGGGCCTCCTGCTCGCAAACATTCTGCGCCGCAAAGCTGCCCATGTAATCATTGACAGCGCAAAATAATTTAAGCGCGGTTAAACCACAGTAAAGGGGTGTGACAATAATGAATTATGTGCCAATAGTTGTAGAACAGTCAAACCGCGGAGAACGCTCTTACGATATATATTCCCGCCTTTTAAAGGACAGGATAGTTTTTGTTACCGGCGAAATAGATGATACTATGGCCAATCTCGTTATCGCCCAGCTGCTCTTTTTAGAGTCGGAAGACCCCGATAAGGATATCCATCTCTACATTAACAGCCCGGGCGGCAGCGTAAGCGCCGGCCTGGCAATTTATGATACAATGCAGTACATAAAGCCTGATGTTTCCACAATCTGCATGGGCATGGCCGCCAGCATGGCATCCGTGCTTCTGGCTGCCGGTGCTCCGGGCAAACGTTTTGCCCTGCCGTACTCCAGAGTTATGATTCATCAGCCGCTGGGCGGCGTTCAGGGGCAGGCTTCCGAAATTGAAATCACCGCGCGCGAAATTCTGCGCCTCCGTGATGAAATGAACGGTATTTTAGCCAGCCATACCGGACAAACCAAAGAAAAGATTGCGCAGGATACTGACCGCGATAACTACATGTCCAGCCAGCAGGCCAAAGAATACGGCCTGATTGACGAAGTTGTATCGCGTAAACCTGCTAATGAAAAATAAAGGCTTTAAGGAGATACTCAAAATGAAATTCGGTGGGGACAATCACCATGATGCCCCGGTTTGCTCTTTCTGCGGCAAGCGCGAAGCGCAGGTCAGCAAAATGTTCAGCAAAGTTCTTGGCGAAGGTGATTTGTTTATTTGCGATGAGTGTATAAAACTCTGCAATGAAATGCTTGAAGAAGAAATGCGGGCAAGGGCTGTAAACCATACTGAAATTGCCGAACTGCCCAAACCCAAAGAAATAAAAGCAATTTTGGATGAATATGTAATCGGCCAGGAAGAAGCTAAAAAAACCCTTGCCGTAGCCGTTTACAACCATTATAAACGCATTGACTACGAACTTAACCATGTTCCCGGCGACAAGGATGTTGAACTGCAAAAATCCAACATTTTAATGCTTGGGCCTACCGGCAGTGGCAAAACACTGCTGGCGCAGACTCTGGCAAAAATATTGCAGGTTCCTTTCGCCATTGCCGACGCCACCGCTTTAACGGAGGCCGGTTATGTAGGCGAGGACGTGGAGAACATTCTGCTGCGTTTAATCCAAAATGCGGATTACGATATTGAACGCGCACAGCGCGGCATTATCTACATTGATGAAATTGACAAAATTTCGCGCAAGTCCGAAAATCCTTCCATTACGAGGGATGTTTCCGGCGAAGGCGTACAGCAGGCTCTGCTGAAAATTCTGGAAGGCACGGTTGCCAACGTTCCGCCTCAGGGCGGGCGCAAACATCCGCACCAGGAATTTTTGCAGATTGATACCACAAATATTCTGTTTATCTGCGGCGGCGCATTCGATGGCCTTGAAAGCATTATCAGCGCACGCACGGGCAAAAAGAATATGGGCTTTGGCGCCGATATTAAAACCAAAGACGAAATCAGCCTGACGGATACCTTTAAAAAGGTATTGCCGGAAGATTTGATGAAATTTGGTTTGATACCGGAATTTGCCGGACGCCTGCCGGTTGTTGTAACGCTTGAAGCACTGGACAAAGCTGCGCTGATTAAGATTTTGCAGGAGCCTAAAAACGCACTGGTAAAACAGTATCAGCACTTTTTGGCCATGGACAATGTAGAACTTGAATTTGAGCCGGATGCACTGGACGCTATTGCCGAAGAAGCACTGAAACGCAGTGCCGGTGCGCGTGGACTGCGCGCCATTATTGAAGCGGTAATGCGCAATGTAATGTACGACGTGCCTTCGCGCAGTGATGTTGTAAAATGTATTGTAACGGCCGATTCTATCCGCAATCATGCAGAACCTAAAATGATTGTGGCGGCAGGCTGAAAGAAAAATAATGGGGGAAGGGGATTTTAACCTTCCCTCTTTTTGGTTTTATGGGCCTTTTGTGATACAATTATAAGAGATTTGAATTTTAATATAAAATAGGGGGATGCTAATATAAATGGAAGCATCAGGAAAATTAATGCCCCTGCTGGCGTTAAGAGGAATTATCGTATTCCCGGGAATGACGGTAAACCTTGATGTAGGCAGGGATAAATCAATAAATGCGGTTAATGCTGCCATGCAGCTTGATAAAAAAATACTGCTGGTAACTCAGCGCGATGCCGAAACCGCAGACCCGAAACGCGAAGAACTGTATAATTATGGCGTTGTTGCCGAAATTAAGCAGCTTTTAAAACTGCCGAGCGGTGCAATCCGTATTTTAATTCAGGGGCTTGAAAGGGCAGAACTTACTTCGTTAATTGACGCGCCTTTTAAAGATACTTACCTTGAAGGCTTTGCCATGCCGGTAGCCAGCGTTGAGCCGGAAGAAAATTCCGAAACCGAAGCCATGCGCCGCGTGCTGCTGCAAAGCTTTGAAAAATGGCTTGTTACCGGCAAAAAAGTAACCACCGAAGTTATGCTTAACTTTAAAAACATAACTACCGCCGGTGAAATTGCCGATATCATTGCCGGTTATTTAACAATCAGCATTGACGAAAAAGAAGAATTGCTGGAACTTGCCGATGTAAAAGAGCGTATGCACAAGCTGCATACTTTTTTGTGCAAAGAACTTGAAATTGCCGAGCTCGAAAAAAACATTACGCAGGAAGTACGCAAACAAATAGAAAAAAACCAGCGTGAATATTATCTGCGCGAGCAAATTAAGGTTATTAACAAAGAACTTGGCGAAGGCGACGAACGCCAGGCCGAAGTTGACGAATATAAAAAGCAGATGGAAGGCCGCGACCTGCCGCCTGAAGTAGCAGATAAAATTAACAAAGAGCTCGACCGCTTGTATAAAATGCCGCCGATGATGGCAGAAAGCGGCGTTATCCGTAATTATGTGGAAACGCTTCTTGCTTTGCCCTGGGGCATTTACGGCAAGGATAACTTTGATTTAAAACACGCCGAAAAAGTGCTTAACAAAGACCACTACGGCCTTGAAAAAGTTAAAGAGCGCATTTTGGAATACCTTGCGGTGCGCGCTCTTACCAAAAGCGGCAAAGGGCCTATTCTGTGCCTTGTCGGGCCGCCGGGCGTGGGCAAAACTTCGCTGGCGCAGTCCGTTGCCCGCGCTATCGACCGCAAATTTACACGCATGTCGCTTGGCGGCGTGCATGACGAAGCCGAAATCCGCGGCCACCGCCGCACCTATATCGGCGCAATGCCGGGCCGCATTATTCACGGCATGCAAACCTGCGGCGTTATGAACCCGGTTTTCCTGCTGGACGAAGTGGACAAAATGTCGTCCGATTTCCGCGGCGACCCTGCTTCTGCACTGCTTGAAGTTTTAGACCCGGAACAGAACAACACCTTCAGCGACCATTATGTTGAAATACCTTTCGACCTGTCGCAGGTATTCTGGATTGTAACGGCCAACACCGTGGAAACAATTCCGCCCGCACTGCTCGACCGTATGGAAGTGGTGCAGCTTTCCAGCTATACCGAAGATGAAAAGGTAAAAATTGCCGAACTGCATCTTTTGCCGAAAGAACGCCAGAATAACGGCTTAACTGCCAAAACGCTTTCCATAACGGAAGATGCGCTGCGCATGATTATACGCGGCTATACGCGCGAAGCAGGCGTGCGCAATCTGGAACGCAAAATTGCGGCAGTCTGCCGTAAAACCGCTTTGCGCATTGTTAACGGCGAAGCCAAAAGCGCAAAAGTAACAGCTAAAAATTTACATAAATATCTCGGCAAGGTAATTTATCTGGAAGACGATGTAAGCCTCGAAGCAGCAGCCGGCATCTGCACCGGCCTTGCGTGGACACGTGTCGGCGGCGAACTGCTTAAGGTAGAAGTTGTGGCCTGCAAAGGCAAAGGGCATCTTGCGTTAACGGGCCAGCTTGGCGACGTTATGAAGGAATCTGCCCAGGCTGGTTATACCTATATCCGCTCGCGCGCAGATGAACTTGGCCTTGACAAAGATTTTTACGAAACTACCGATATTCATATTCACCTTCCGGAAGGTGCAATACCAAAAGACGGGCCTTCGGCCGGCATTACCATGGCAACGGCAATGATATCGGCGTTAACAGGCCGTAAAGTTAAAAAAAACCTTGCCATGACTGGCGAAATAACGCTTTCCGGCAGAGTGCTGCCGGTTGGCGGCATTAAGGAAAAATTCCTGGCTGCCCACCGCTACGGCGTAAAAACCATAATTATGCCGGCTAAAAACGAGCAGGATTTGGAAGAACTGCCCGCAAACGTACGTGCAAAAATGCACTTTATTCCCGTAAAACATATGGACGAGGTGTTAAAAATAGCATTGGAGGATTAAACGCGATGAACAAAGGAGTTTGGGACATAGTCCGTGCGCAGTTTGTCACGTCTGCCGTTAAGGCAGAACAGTACCCTTCGCCGCAAATGATTGAAGCCGCCTTTATCGGGCGCTCCAATGTCGGCAAATCTTCTCTTATTAACTCGCTCTGCCGCCGCAACGGGCTGGCACGCGTAAGCGCCACCCCCGGCAAAACGCAAACAATTAACTACTATTTGCTGAACGCCAAACGCAATGTAGAAGGCGGCGCCGATACAGCACAGTTTTACCTTGTCGATTTGCCCGGTTACGGCTTTGCCAAAACAGGCAAATCCAATAAAGATTTATGGTCCGGCTTTATCAGCAAATATCTTTCAGGTTCGGACAACCTGGCATTAGTATGCCAGCTGATTGATATCCGCCATAAGCCGATGGAAAGCGACATAGAGTGTTACCACTGGCTGTTGGGCTGCGGCCTTAACGTGCAGATTATTCTCACTAAAGCCGATAAACTTTCCAAAAATGCAGCCATGGCCCAGAAAGCCCTTTTTAAACGCGAACTTGGGCTTGATGACAGCCGTATTATAACTTATTCGGTAACGCAGAACACTATGCGCAGTGAACTTATTAACCGTATTATGACGGCACTGGAAAACCACAGATGATTTTGTAAGCGCACAGATTGTAGGGAGTGGTTTGTATGGGGATTTTTGACATAATGCTGCATGTAAGGCGCCTGATGATGTTCGGGCTGGCAGTGCTTATAGGCTTTCTTTTTCAATACATGGCAATACCTATACCGTTTTTGCTCGGCGGTATAGTATCCTCCATGTTCTGGAAGGTTATAGGCGCACAGGTATACTGGCCGCGCCAGTGGCGCGAACTGGGCCTTTGCGTAGCCGGTTACGGCATTGGGCGCAACTTTACGGCAGAAACCATGCACGAACTTTCCATGCAGTCGCTTGGTGTGCTTGAAGCAACCGGCGCCGCCGTAGGTGCTTCGGTTATTATAGCGTGGTGGACATCACGCCACAGCTACGCCAATCTGCAAAGCTGCGTAATGGGCTGCATGCCCGGCGGGCTTACGCAAATGATGCTTATGAGTGAAACCGACAAGCGCGTAGATTTCAGCGTAGTAATGGTAATGCAAACCCTGCGCCTCATGAGCGCCATTATCATCGTACCGTTTCTTGTGGTGCACGGCCTTGGTGCGGAAATAAAAGACACTGCACTTCCGGCAGCACAAACAAGCGGCTACACCTGGCTGTGGATGCTGCCTATCGCAGCAATTGGCGCTGTTGTTCTGCAAAAGCTGCATATACCAACGCCGCGCCTGCTGGGGCCTACGCTCGCCGCCTCTGCCTGCTCATACTTCTTCGGCACCTTTCAGCCCGTGCCTGACCCTCTCATGACGGTTGCGCAAATAAGCATCGGCCTGTACATGGGCATGCTGCTTGACCCTGCGCGCATAAAAGAAACCGCCCGCCTTATGCCGTTTATAATAACCGGCATCTTAATAATTATTGCTGTCAGCGTTGCCATGGCCTACTATCTTTCCGGCATTTACGGCTTTTCGCTTATAACCGCCTTTTTGGCAATGGCCCCCGGCGGCATTGCCGAAATGTGCCTTGCAGGCATGAGCATGGGCGAAAACGTTTCGATAATTTTAACCTATCAGCTGGTTAGAATGCTTATTTTAAATATCACCGTGCCAATGGGGCTTACGTGGTACTTTAAAGATAAATAATATTAAATAGGATATTATAACGCAAAAATAAAAATGGTAAATTTTTACCAAAAGGCTTGACAACACTATTAGTAATAGTTATAATTAGGGCAACAAATCAATATTTCGTACAGGTACAGTAATTGTTTAAATGTTTATCGGTGCAAATCCGATGCGATCCCGTCGCCGTAACGGCAATAAAAGCCGGAGCCGGTCAGCCAGCCTGTATAAGCATCACTGCTTGACCTGCGGGAGACAGGAAGGAGATGTTTACTAACCAACCGGCTTTGTTTATGTGAGAGTGGCAGGGCCTCTTGATTGTAATTATCTGAACCCGTCTTTTCGTTTTGGAAAGACGGGTTTTTATCTTGCCTGCGCAGGTTGGAATATTGATTTTTAAAATTCATTTAACATTCTCATATACTCATTCTCTACTCCTCTTGCAGTGCCCGTTGGGGTGCAGGTGCTGCTTTGGCCGCCGTGCTTTTGCGGCGGCTGTTTTATTTTGCCGCAAAAAGTTGAGCAAAACCTCTTTTGCTGTTATACTTAAAACAGAAAAAATATTTTCAGGAGGGTTTAAAATGAAAGTAATTTCTACTGAAAAAGCTCCGGCCGCTATTGGCCCATACTCTCAGGCAATTGAAATTGGCGGCATGCTTTTTGCTTCCGGGCAAATTCCTGTTGACCCCGCTACCGGCGAAGTGCCGGAAGGCATTACCGCACAGGCAGAACAAAGCTGCAAAAATGTAGGCGCAATTTTGGCAGAAGCAGGCCTTGGCTACGAAAACGTAGTAAAAACCACCTGCTTTTTGGCAGATATGGCAGACTTTGCTGCCTTTAACGAAGTTTACGCAAAATACTTTACCGGCAAACCTGCGCGCAGCTGCGTTGCCGTTAAAGGTATACCCAAAGGCGTACTGTGCGAGATTGAAGTAATTGCGGTAAAATAAAAACTAAAAATCAATTAAAAAAGCCAGAGGTTTCGCTGTTTTTGCGGTGAAAACCTTTGGTTTTTTAGTATCTTTACAGGTTTATATTTTTCTGTTACAATAAACAGGCGCAATGTGCTGCCATAACGGTAGGCGGTTAGCCCTCCAACGGAGGGACTGTGACCCTCCGATAAAATAGAAATCCGGCATAAGCCGGAAATACTATATGAGGAGGGATCCGCGTGGATATTTTAACGCTGATGGCTTTTGTAAGCTATACTGCGACGATATTTAGCGTCGGATATATGATTGGTTATAACCATTCCAATAAACAGAAATAGCCGCCCCCAGCCAAGGTAACGGCTATTTTTGTAAAACTGTTATCTAAGGGCTGACCGTCTATCGGCAGCCTTTTGCGTTTCTATAATTATTATAGCAAAGTAACGTAAAAAGTCAACGTTGCTATATTTTTATATGTAACGATTATAAAGTTTATTATTTACGCCAAAGGTTGTACTACTGCAACAGCAAGCAAAATGCTGCGCTACTCAGCATACGTCCGCGCAAAGCAGCGGACTGTAAAAAGTTAGCAGTTTTTTATTTAGCCGCCGCAGGTTTGCTTGCTGTTTTATAGCACAACACTTTAGCGATACAGACGCTATTGCTTTAAGCTAAAGTATGGTAACAGAGTTACTTTAGTAAGAAGTGCCAAAGTACGAATTTGGGAGGAGCGCGACTTTGCAAAAATCAGTGTAGGCTTAACATCAAAAGGCACTTGCAGCTTTGACGAGGACTGTTTGAGCTTGCGTAGCAAGCGAGTTCCGCAGGCGCTGCAAGTGACAAACTTCTTTGATACGGAACGGTTAAATTTTTGCAGGGGCGAAGGCTTTTTTAGCTGAGTTGCCAATTAGAAACGAGCTGAAAGCGATGTTTATAATTGTGTCAGCGAAGCTACGCAAATTTTGTGACTGAATAAGGAGCAAAATTTATGCCACCTTAATTTTTTTAGCCTATAAAAAGTAACATGAATGAAAAACTAAATACTAAAAAAAACAGTAACGTAAATACAAAGACGAAACAAAAATAAAAGCAAAATACATCTTCATTTTTTCCGCTTTTTTGACGAAATGCCTTGCCGAAGTGCAAATTTTTTCTTTGCACTTCGGCTTTTTTATTTGTGAGTAACGGGGCACAACAAGCCGCAAGCCGTTCCTGGTGCGGCTGGAGCGGCACTGCGGCGCCGGAACATCTCCCGCCCATAGGAAAGTCCGCCTGCGCTAGCGTGCGGACTTTCCTATGGGCGGGAGATGTTATGATATAATATCAGCGAAAATTTCTGATACGTTTTAATATAAGTAAAATGTATCAACTAATATTTAATAAATTTTATGAGGTGAGGTAAATGAAGCGGAGAAAAAATTTAGAAAGGGCGATTGTATTAGGCTTACTTTTAAGCACGAGTGTTTATGGTAGTGCGTGGGCGGAAGATGTGGGCAATATTACTGGTGATTACAACAAGGAATTTCCTACTTCTGTAATTGTTAAGGGTGATGGTAATAGTGCTATCGAAATTAATAACAAAGAAGTAAATATTACTACAACAAATGATCAAGATGGTACAATTACTTTGGAATCAGGTAAATATGGCATTCGTTTAGAAGGCGAGAGTTATGTTACTTTAACAGCGGCTAAAGATAATGAAATAATTGTTACTTTAGATAACAAGGAAGATGCTGACGGCATCAATGCTGTAAGTGGTGCTACTGGCACAATTAATTTAACTGCTAATGGTAGCAATATTATTACAACTACTGGCGTTAGTACTGATGGTATTTATACTGATAAAGGTAATGATACATTAATATCATTAAGTGCAGCTAATAATGATAATAATAACCAAATTACTGCGGGCAATAATGGTATTGACCATCGAGGAAATAATACTGTAACTTTAACTGCAAAAGGCGGTAACATTATTACTGCTGGTACTGCCTATGATGAAAAAGACCCTCAAGGTGATGGTGTTCGTATGCAGGGTGGTGGAACTGTAACTTTAGACGCTACATATAATAAAATTATTGCTACTGATACAGGGCTTTATTTGGATGATGAGTCTACTGAAAACGCTGTTATTAGTGTAATTGCTAATGGAGTAACCGAAGAAGAAAATAATCTTATTTACGGTAACTATATAGAATCAATTTATGGTAGTGCTATTCAATCTGATGCTGAGGGCAAAAATTCTAACTGCCAAGCTGGCAATATAGAAGTAGAAGCATCGAAAAATATTGTAATCGGCAAAGTAAATGCTGTTTATAATAGCGGCAGTGGCATTATTACAATTAGTGCCAAAAATCCATTAGCTAGTGAAGGTATTTCTACTTTAGCAGACTATATTAAGTATGACAATATTTTAACAGCCGGTGAAAATGGTGTTAAGTCAGATGGTACAGGCGCAACCAATGTAATTGCTGATAATGATAACATCATTGCGGGTACTGATACTGGTATTTTATCTGATGGTACAGGTATTATTAAAGTAGAAGCAGGCAATAATAATACAATTGGTCAGTATACTGATGAAGAGGGTAATGTTCATACAAGCAATACAAGTATTAAAGTTACAGAAGGTACTGTTAATGTAACAGCAGAAAATGGCAATAATAATATTTATGCTAATAATAGTGGCATATATTTACTTGATGATACTGAAATTAATGTAACTGCTGAAAATGGAAATATTAATATTAACAATGAAAGCGGTTCCGGTGTAGATGCTAATACTAATGCGAATATTAATTTAACTGCTGGAAATGATATAATTATTAATTCAGTTGCAACTAATGGTATAGTGCCTGCAGATAATAATGGTATATTTACAAAAGGTGCTAATAGTAATATTATTGCTGGCGGTAATATGTTTATTATGGCTGTTGCTGATAAAAGTGCAAGTGGGTTGGAAGCTTCCGTTCAGGTAAGTAATCCGGCAGCAAAACTTAATATAGATGTTGAAAAAACACTTTCTATTTATGCTGAGGGCGAGCGTGCTTACGGTATTAGTTTAGCAGGTTTGGAGTCTTCTGAAATCAATGCAGCAGAAAGTATCTATATTACAGCAGTAGGCAAAAATGATTTTGATACATATGCTTACCTTACTAGTGGTATTAGTTCTAAGTTGATTTCAGAGGGAGATATTAATCTTACTATGAATTTACTTAGTAATAAGTATGATGATGGTTCGGCTTCAACAGTTCTAGTTGAAAAAAATGCTGGAGATGGAATTGATGATATAGCTACTATAAGCGGCAAAAATGTAAACATCAACGCTGTTGGCAAAGAAAATGCTGATGTACAAGGTGTGTATAATGCTTTTTATAAAAATGATAAGAATGATAATGGCAGTAATACATTAGAAATAACAGCAACAGAAAATGTAGAAATAATATCTAATACAAAAAACGGTAACAGTCGGGGTATTTATACTGAATTTGCAAATACTAATATTAAAGCCAATAATATAGTTGTAAAATCTTTAACAAAATATAATAATGCAAGTAGTTATGGTATTTTAGCAAGTCAATATACTGATGAGGGATGGTTAGATTTAGATATTGACAATGCTTCAAATGTTAATTTGCATAGCATTCAAAACAATACAGTATATGGTACGGATAATGGTATTAGGGCATATTTATCTTATGATGCATTGAATGAAGCCTCGACAAATGTTGTTTTAACTGCTGATAATGGAGATAATACTGTCGGAGCAGGAGATATAGATGATAGAGGTTTTGGTAACGGAAATGCTGTATGGGCAGTGGCTAATAATTTTGAAAGTGTTGGAACAAATGTAGATTTATATGCAGGCAATGGCAATAACATTGCTGGTGCTGTATATGCTTATGGTAAAACTACTAGTGTCGATGTACAGGGCTTAAACAACAGCAACAGCCAATATAACGATATTCGTTCTGCTGCATCCATTGCTAATGCCGGTGGACTTACCAATACTACTGTAATTTCTGCATTGTACGCTGAAGCAGGTGCTCAGATTAATGTTAGCGGTTTAAACAATACTATCCTTTCTTATGCAGATTATGACCAACCTCAAATTTTAGAAAGAGCTGTATGGGCATACGATAGAGCCGATATTAATATTGATGGTGCAACTACTATCAGCACAGATAGTTACGAAAAGAGTTCTAACAGCAACGATATTGCTATTGCAGCTGGTACGGGTACCAATCTTGATGAGGATTTAGTTAATGCACCTGTAGCAGACCGTTCCACTGTAACCTTAACCTATAATAACTATGCTAATGGTGCTAAGAGCAGTATTACCGGTAATATCCTTTCAGCATACACCGGTACGGTAGATATTAAAGCTGAAGAAGGTACTAATGCAGGCATTGATGTAACCGGCGACTTGCTGGCAGGTAATAACGGCATATTGAAAGTAGACCTTGGCGACGGCGGTATCTTGAAAGGGCGTGCTGATGACTATGGTGATGCAGGTGTAGTTAATAACGGACATACTAATACTTTTAAAGACCCTGCTTTCAGTAGTGAAATTCATAAAGGCGGCGAAGTAAACCTTACTATGGGAGATAATTCCCGCTGGAATGTAACAGGCCAGAGCTGGATTACCAGTATTACTACTTCTGATGAAGAAGAAACGGCAGAAAATAACCATATTATTGACCTTATTTCTGCAAATACAGACAGAAATGAAACTGCACATGCGCTTACTGTTTACAACTTTGACGGTAACGCAACCTTTAATATGAACCTTGATGCTGACCGTGACGTAAGCGATATGCTGTATATTAAAAATGCAGACGGCAACTATATTGTAAACGTTATAGACGCAGTAACGGAAGAAGATATGTATGCAGCAAGAACTTACGGCGGTACTTTTGACGGTTTGCGCTTTGCTACGGTTGGTAAAGGTTCTACTGCAAGCTTTAGAGCTATTACCTATGATGCAGGCTTTAATAATGTTGAGTATATTATTGGCAGTGACAGCTATGACGAAAGCACGGAAAATCATCATTACAACGGTACAGAACTGACCAGTGAAAAACCGGGCGATACCACTGTTGATGAATTCTTTGAAAATACTGGCACTCCGGGTTCGACTACCGAAGCAACAAACGGCATAGCAAAAGCATCTTTTATGACTTTAGCTGCCAATGAAACCGGCAACACTGAAGCAGATGAAGCTGAAAATGGCGATTTAACTGATGTAGAAGTTAACACCAATGAAACTACAAACTTTAAACTTATCGGCGTTAAGAATACAGAACTTAGTGATGGCGGCAAAACTATGCTGAACATGAGCCGTGCAAATTACAGCAACGCTATTTACATGGACAGGTTAAACAAACGCCTTGGTGAAGCGCGTTATATTAACGGCGAAGAGGACGAAGGTATGTGGGTACGCATCCGCCATGACAGAATTGGCAAAACTGACGCTTACCGCAGCCAGAATACCATGTATGAACTTGGTTACGACCAGAAACAGGACTGCGACAACGGTGAGCGCCGCGTAGGTTTTGCAGTTGACTACATGCACGGCGATACCGGTTACAGCGACATTGCTGGCAAGGGTGAAATTGACCGTTATGGTTTGTGGCTGTATGACACCTGGATGGGCAACAAAGGGCATTATGTAGACTACGTTGCAAAATGGGGACACCTTGATAACGAATTTGAAATTTACAACAGCCGCGGACCGGTTACCGGTGATTACACCAACAATGTATTCAGCATTAGCGCCGAATATGGACGCAAAAAAGATATGGGTAACGACTGGTATATTGAACCGCAGGCACAGCTGCAGTTGGCACGCGTAACCGGTGCAGATTATGTAACCAGCCAGGGCACTAAAGTTAGCGTTGATGGCATTAACAGCTTAATTGGCCGTGCTGGTTTCCGCCTTGGTAAAGACTTTGGTGAAGAAAAACAGAGCACCGTTTACGTTAAAGCAGACGTATTGCACGAATTCTTGGGTGATCAGGACATTAGCGCGCTTGACTCTACTACTAACGGCAGTTGGGATACCGTAAGCTACGAAAACGAAGGCACCTGGTATGATGTAGGTTTTGGTTTTGCAACTATGATGAGTAAAAACAGCTATGCGTTCCTTGATTTGGAAAAATCTTTCGGGCATGACAATGACGAGACTTATCAGATTAATGCCGGTGTACAGTGGACGTTCTGATTTAATGCACTTTAATTAAAAATAAAAGGGAGCATTGCTCCCTTTTGTTTTATGAAGGTTTTAATATTAAATTATAGAGTTAGTGTTTATTTTAGATTTTTAGTTTTATTTCTTTGTATAAACTTTTTCGTTTCTTTCTTATTTTTATAACTCATGTTCATTCTTTGTAACCAAAGAACGAACCAAGAATAAAAGAGAGGAACGTAAATTTTGCTCATTATTCAATCGCAAAATTTGCATACTTCGCTGTTACAATTATTGCCTACGCTTTCAGCTTGGCACTAATTGGCAACTCAGTAAAAAACTTAACGGCTCAGCATCAAATAAGTTTGCCACTTACAGCTCCTGCGGAACTCGCTTGCTGCGCAAACTCAAACAGTCCTCGGCAAACACTGCAAGTGCCTTGTTATTTAAAGTTTTCGCCTGTTTTTTGAAAGTCGCGCTTTGCTAAAATTCGTACTTTGGTAAATTTTAAGTAAGGCAACAGTGATGCCGTTAGTTTAAAGGTGTGTTCAGTGTATGACAGGTGCTTGCATAAAATAAGAAGCAGCAAAGCGTGACACAGTAATAATGCAGCATTGGATTTTAGCAAGATTTGCTAAGAAAAACGCCCAAAATAAGGTGTCTGAGCGAAGCGAGTTCCGCCAATTTTTGGCATTTTTATACAAACATGCTTGTGTTGAAAAATCCGCTCGCCGCAGGAGTTTTCTTTGGCCGAGTCGCCAATTAGAAACGAGCGTTAAGCGAAGTTTATAATTGTGACAGCGAAGCTAGGCAAATTTTATGACTGAACAGGGAATAAAATTTAGCATCCGAAAATTCTTTTGCTCAGTCAAAAGAATGAAGATGAATAATAGCGTTTTTGTGAGAAGTATTAAAGTATCATCAAAGACGGAGCGTAAATTAGCAAAAACAGAAATTCAAATCCGAAAAACTAAATGAGTAATAACATAAATTATAAAAAAGAGGTGTAACCATGCCTGTCCCAACATTAGACAACGAAACTTTAAAACACATCGCCGGTGATGGCATAGTAGAATTTTGCCTGTACAACCCGCGCAGCAAAAGCGGTATGCCGACGTGGGAACTGAAAATAAAAAGCGCAGATGGCAACGCGCAAAATTATGGTAGTCCGCGACAGCGGCATTAGTTTAAGTCAAACGGAAGTAGCGGTTCAGTCTTTTAAGACACGAGCTGAACGCAACAAAGAAATTTACCGCCTGTACCACGAAGAAGGATTGAGTCAGGTGTTTTTAGCAAATTTATTTAACATGAGTCAGCCTTCAATATCCATAATTGTTAAAGGCAAATAAAAATAAAAGCAATACCTCTTACTTAAAATGTAAGAATGGTATTGCTTTTTTCTTTTTAAAAATTATGGTGCGTTTCGCTGCAGGGATTAATATGCACCATGCAGTGCTTAACTTCCGGAAACTGTTTTTCTATCTGTTCGTGAATGTTTTCGGCAATGGCGTGTGCTTCAACAAGGGTTAAGTGGTCGTCTGCGCTTATTTCCACATCCACATATACGCGCGAGCCAAAAATGCGTGTTTGCAGTTTGTCTACATGGTCTACGCCTTTTTGTGCGGCAATAAGCTCCTGCATTTTTTCAACTGTTTCTTCGTCGCAGCTGCGGTCTACCATACGGTCAATGGCGTCGGTAAAAACATCGTATGCGCCTTTAATAATCATCAGGCAAATGGCAATGGCGGCCAGCGGGTCAAAAATGGGGTAGCCAAGCATGGCTCCGCTAATGCCGATAAGGCTGCCGACGGAGGTTAAGGCGTCGTTGCGGTGATGCAGGGCGTCTGCCAAAAGCGCGCCGCTGTTTATTTTTTTTGCTACGCTGCGGGTGTACCAGTACATGCCTTCCTTGCTTATAATTGCAAGGGCTGCAACGGCAAGCGTTATGCCGTCCGGCGCGGCCAGTTCGCCTTCGGCGGAAAAGTGCAGTATTTTTTGTATTCCGGCAAAGCCGATGCCCGCACCTGCCAGTGCCAGAAGCGCCGACATGATGATGGAGGCAACACATTCCATGCGTTCGTGTCCGTACTGATGTTCCATATCGGAGGCTTTGTGCGATATTTTTATGCCGGCCATAACAATAAGGTTGCTGAAAATATCAGACGCCGAATCGACTGCATCCGAAACAAGGGCGGCCGAATGGCCCAAAATGCCTGCGGCAAATTTGGAGGCTGCCAGAAACACGTTAAGGGCAATGCCTTTTTTTACCGTGCTCAGCGCAAGGGATTGATTTAAAGATTGGTCTTGCTGCATTTAAATTTCTCCTTAAAACAAAATACATCTGCGGAACTACTCCTGTCCCGCAGATGTAGGATAATCTGCTGCCGTAAGGCCCGGCCGGTTTTACGGCCTGATCAGCTTGTACTGTAGTTGCAGTGCAAAAAGATTAACTAAATTGTAATAAGGCTTTGTTTTTTTGTCAAGTATGTTTTGTAAAAGTTTATTTACAAAAAAAGTTTACTAAAACTTATTGACAAAAGTTGTTAGCGGTAGTAAACTACAATTTGCAAAGAAAGTTAGAATAAACTAACTTAAAAAGCAATATAAGGTTAGCTCCGGCTATACAGAAGAAGGGGATGGTTCCAATTATGCCGTTGACTTTTGCCGCAACCGGCGAGATAAACACCATTAAAGCCGTACGCGGAAGAAATGAAACAGTACGTTTTTTGGAAAGCATGGGGTTTGTAGAAGGGGCAGCTATTACCGTCGTATCCAAACTTGCCGGAAATTTAATCGTCAATGTTAAAGACGCGCGTGTTGCTTTAAACAAAGATCTTGCTTCAAAAATAATGATTTAACGGAGGTATGCCATGAAAACGCTTAAAAATGTTGAGTGCGGCCAGACTGTTAAAGTAAGCCGGCTTGGGGGAGAAGGCGCTGTAAGACGCCGTATTATGGATATGGGCATTACCAAGGGCACAGAAATTTATGTGCGTAAGGTTGCGCCGCTCGGTGACCCTATTGAAGTAACTGTAAGGGGCTACGAGCTTTCGCTGCGCAAAGGCGAAGCTGAAAACATTGTGGTTGAATGATTTGAGGAGGGATTGAAGTGGCTGTAAAAATTGCATTGGTTGGCAACCCTAACTGCGGCAAAACAACCATGTTTAACAATTTAACCGGTGCCAACCAGTATGTTGGCAACTGGCCGGGCGTTACTGTTGAGAAAAAAGAAGGCAAATTAAAAGGTTACAGCGATGTAATTGTTACCGACCTGCCGGGGATTTATTCGCTTTCTCCGTATACGTTGGAGGAAGTTGTTTCCCGTAATTATATTATTAATGAACATCCTGATGTTATTTTAAACCTGGTAGACGGTTCCAACATTGAACGCAACCTGTATTTAACAACCCAGCTGCTTGAAATGGGCGTGCCTGTTGTTATTGCGCTTAATATGATTGATATTGTCCGTAAAAACGGCGATAAAATTGATATTGCGGCGCTTGGCAGAAAACTTGGCTGCCCGGTTGTTGAAACTTCCGCTTTAAGCGGGCTGGGCCTGAAAGAAGCTGCCGCCAAAGCCGTTGAAATGGCTAAAGCCAAAAATGTTGAGTGCAAACCCTTGCATTTTAACGCTGATGTTGAAAAAGCGCTGGAAGAAATTAAATACATTATGGGCAGTTCCCTGCCGGAAACCGGTGCAAGATGGACGCTTGTTAAATTGTTTGAGCGCGACCGCGAAGTATGGGCTAAATATAATCTGCCGGATGTTATTCAAAAGCAGCTTGAAAAAATTATTGCCGGCGTTGAGGAAAAGCTTGATGACGACTGCGAAAGCATCATTACCAACGCCCGTTATGATTACATTACCGGCTTAATGGCCGATTGCGTTAAAAAAGTTAAAGTAGGCATGACTACTTCTGATAAGATTGACCAGATTGTTACGAACCGCATTTTGGCTCTGCCTATTTTTGCAGCCGTAATGTTCTTTGTTTATTATATTGCCGTTACTACAATCGGCACGGATGTTACCGACTGGACTAATGATGTGCTGTTCGGCGAAATGATTATGCCTTCCGTACAGGAAGCTATGGAAAATGCCGGTGCTGCCGAATGGCAGGTATCGCTGGTGGTTGACGGCATTATCGGCGGTCTTGGCGCACCGATTGGCTTTGTGCCGCAGATGGCAATTATGTTCTTCCTGCTGGCGCTGCTTGAGGACTGCGGTTATATGGCGCGTATCGCGTTTATTATGGACCGTATTTTCCATAAGTTCGGCCTGTCCGGCAAAAGCTTCATTCCGTTCCTTATTTCCTCCGGCTGCGGCGTGCCCGGTATTCTGGCAACCCGTACTATCGAAACGGAAACCGACCGCCGTATGACGATTATGACGACAACCTTCATTCCCTGCGGCGCAAAACTGCCGGTTATTGCTTTGATTGCCGGTGCAATTATGGGCGGCGACTGGTACATGGCGCCGATTATGTACTTCATTGGTATTATTTCCGTTGTATTTTCCTGCCTGATTTTAAAGAAAACCGAAATGTTTGCAGGCGACCCTGCACCGTTTGTTATGGAACTGCCGCAGTACCATATTCCGGCTGCTAAAAACGTATTGCTGCATACCTGGGAACGCTGCTTTGCCTTCATTAAAAAGGTTGCAACCGTTCTGTTCCTTGTCTGCGTGGTAATGTGGTATCTTTCCACTTACGGCATTGGCGCTGAAGGTTACGGCATGGTAGAACCTGAAGACAGCTTTATCGCTTCCATGGGCGGGGCAATCGCCTGGATTTTTGCACCGCTGGGCTTCGGCGAATGGCAGGCTGTTGCGGCTTCTATCTCCGGCTTCGTTGCCAAGGAAGCCATTGTCAGCACCATTGGCGTATTGATTGGCGTTGGCGAACTTGCCGAAGACGATGCAAGTTTGTGGGCAGCAACCATGGGCATGTTCCAAAACCCGATGGCTGCGTTCAGCTTCCTGGTATTCAACCTGCTTGACAGTCCGTGCCTGGCAGCAATTACTACCATGAACAAAGAGCTCGGCAGCCGCAAATGGCTTTGGTTTGCCATCATCTTCCAGAACGTATTTGCTTATGCCATGACCTTTATGATTTACCAGTTCGGGCTTGTGCTCATCATGGGCGAAGCCTTTACGGGCATGACTGCTGCCGCCTGTGTGGTTGCGCTCATCATGCTGTACATGATGTTCCGCCCGGCGCCGAAAGCAAAAGAATCCCTGCGTTCGGTAAATGCTTAATTAAAATCTTTGTGATATAATAATGTTAAAACGTAAACTGCGCTGGCTTTGTTCCTGCGCAGTTTACAGCGTCTTTTAAAGAAAGGAGCAAACAGCTGTGGCTACATGGATTATCAGTGCTGTTTTACTTGCTGCAATTGTTATGGCGGCGCGCTATTGCTGGAAAAAATTCCGCCGCGGCGAATGTATAGGCTGCCCGGGCGGTGGCTGTTCCGGCTGCGAAAGCGGCGGCTGCTGCCATTGCCACGAACCTGCCGGTAAAACAAAATAACTTTATAAACCTGTTCTGCGCTTGACAGCGCGCCTTGAAATTGATAAGATATTAACTATCAAAATACTGTTAATAACTATGAACGGAAGTAGTAAAAGCACAGGCTTTTGCAGAGAGGGCGCGCACGGCTGCAACGTGCCTAAAGCAATGGCTTTGAAGTAGTCCGGGAGTTGGCAGGCTGAACTGAAAGTAAGTTTGCCCGTAAGCGTGCGTTAAGCGTTTCAAGGTGTCCGGCATTGGCCGGGAAGATAGGTGGTACCGCGATTTTGTCGTCCTGTTTGTAATAAACAGGACGTTTTTTTATTACTTTTGCAAATTTATGACTGGAGGAATAAACATGACAGAAGAACACAACATCCCCAAAGTTTATGACCCCGCTTCTGTTGAAAAGAAATGGTATGAATTTTGGGAAAAGAACAGATATTTCCATGCAGAGCCGGAACCGGGCAAAAAGCCGTTCAGCATTGTAATTCCGCCTCCGAACATTACCGGCAAGCTGCACATGGGCCATGCGCTTGACAACACTTTGCAGGATATTTTAATCCGCTGGCACCGCATGATGGGCGACAACACCTTGTGGATGCCCGGTTATGACCATGCTGGCCTTGCTACCCAGATTAAGGTAGAAGAAGTGCTGAAAAAAGAAGAAGGCAAAACACGCTTTGACCTTGGCCGCGAAGAATTTGTAAAACGTGTTTGGGCTTGGAAGGAAGAATACGGCGACCGTATTATTAACCAGTTAAAATGCCTGGGCATTTCGTGCGACTGGGAGCGCAAGCGCTTTACCATGGACGAAGGGTGCAGCCGCGCCGTACGCGAAACCTTTGTAAGCCTGTTTGAAAAAGGGCTTATTTATAAAGGCACCCGCATTACCAACTGGTGCGTTAACTGCCATACCGCTTTAAGCGATATTGAAGTAGAACATGAAGATACTCCGGGCCATTTGTGGTATGTACGCTACCCGGTTGTTGGCGAAGAAGATACCTATTTAACCATTGCCACCACCCGTCCGGAAACTATTCCCGGCGATACCGCGGTTGCCGTTAACCCGGAAGATGAACGCTATGCAAAACTTATCGGCAAAACTTTGCGCCTGCCTATTTTGAACCGTGAAATTCCGGTAATTGCCGACAGCTATGTTGATACCAAATTCGGTACCGGCGCTGTAAAAATTACCCCTTCGCATGACCCCAACGACTATGAAATGGGCCTGCGCCATAACCTGCCGGAAATTGTCGTTATCGGCAAAGACGGCGTTATGACGGAAGAAGCAGGTCCGTTTGCCGGTTTGGAACGCTACGAATGCCGCAAACAGATTGTTGCACGTTTAAAAGAAGAAGGCTACCTTGTTAAAATAGAAGAACACAGCCACGCAGTTGGCCATTGCCAGCGCTGCCATAATATTGTAGAGCCGCTTGTTTCCACGCAGTGGTTTGTAAAAATGCAGCCGCTTGTAAAAGCCGCTGTGGACTGCGTTACCGACGGCCGCACCCAGTTTGTGCCGGAACGCTTTACCAAAAACTATACCGGCTGGATGGAAAATATTCACGACTGGTGCATCAGCCGCCAGATTTGGTGGGGCCACCGCATTCCTGTTTGGTACTGCGACGACTGCGGTGAAATGAGCGCCAGCCGCACCGACCTTGAAAAATGCCCGAAATGCGGCAGCACGCATATCCATCAGGACGAGGACGCACTGGACACCTGGTTCAGCTCCGCTTTGTGGCCGTTCTCTACCATGGGCTGGCCGGACAACACCGAACTGCTTAAACAGTTCTATCCTACCAGCGTGCTTGTAACCGGTTATGATATTATTTTCTTCTGGGTTGCGCGCATGCTGATTATGGGCATGGAATTTATGAAGGAAATTCCGTTTGAAAAAGTATTTATCCACGGCCTTGTGCGCGACAGCCAGGGACGCAAGATGAGCAAATCGCTCGGCAACGGCATCGACCCGCTGGAGGTTATTGAAAAATACGGCGCCGATACCCTGCGCTTTATGCTGATTACCGGCAACACTCCGGGCAACGACATGCGTTTTTACTGGGAACGCGTGGAAGGCACCCGCAACTTTGCCAACAAGATTTGGAACGCATCGCGCTTTGCGCTGATGAATATGGAAGGCTACGACAAGGACGCAGAACTTGCGCCTTATACGCTGGCAGATAAATGGATTCTTTCGCGTTTGCAGGATACCGTTAAAGATGTTACCAGCCTGTTGGAACGTTTTGAGCTTGGCGAAGCAGGACGCGCCATTTACGATTTTATCTGGAGCGAAGTTTGCGACTGGTACATTGAAATTGCCAAACCGCGCCTTTACAACAAAGAAGCTGCGGCTGAACGCGCAACCGCGCAGCATGTACTGGCAACCGTGCTGGTATCTGCCATGAAGCTTTTGCACCCGTACATGCCGTTTATTACCGAGGAAATTTACCAGTGCCTGCCGCACGAAGCGGAAAGCATTATGATTTCCAAATGGCCTGTGGCTGACGAAAGCCTGGTTGACCCCGAAGCAGAACGCGGCATGAACGCCATTATGGACAGCATTAAGGCTATCCGCAATATGCGTGCCGAAGTTAATGCCAACCCGGGCAAAAAAATTCCGGCAATTATGCTTGTAAGCGAAGATTTGCGCGAGGTTGTTGCTCATAACGACAGCTACATTAAACTGCTGGGCGGCATTGATAACCTTGAGCTGCGCCCGCTTAACGGCGAAAAACCGGAAAACGCTATGGCAGCCGTTGTAACCGGCATTGAAGTATACCTGCCTTTAGCCGGTTTGATTGATGTTGAAAAAGAAACCCAGCGCCTGAGCAAAGAACTTGCCGCAATGGAAAAAGATTTGCAGCGTGCGGGCGGCAAACTGAACAATGCAGGATTTTTGGCTAAAGCGCCGGAAGACGTTATTGCCAAAGAGCGTGCTAAATATGAAGAATTAAGCGGTAAAATTGAAGCCGTGAAAAAACGTATGGCATATTTGGCAGAATTAAAGTAAAATTAAATAAAGGGTTGAAACGGCACGGCAGTTTTGGCCGTGCCGTTTTGCATATATTAATATAACCGGGAGAACAGCAATGAATTATAATGAAAGTTTGGCTTATTTGGACAGCCTTGGAAAATTTGGCATTAAACTTGGCATGGAGCGCATTGAAGCGCTTTTAAAAGAACTTGACAATCCGCAGGATAAATTTAAAAGCGTGCATGTAACTGGAACCAACGGCAAAGGTTCCGTAAGCAGCATGATTGCCAATATTCTTTTGGCAGGTAATTTAAAAACCGGCAAGTTTATTTCGCCGCATCTTGTAAAATACAATGAACGCATCAGCATTAACAATAACGATATTACGGACGAGGCTTTTGCGCTGGTTATAAGTGCCGTTAAGCAGGCGGCAGACAGCATTGTTGCCAAGGGCGTGTGCGAACAGCCCACTCAGTTTGAAGTTTTAACGGCGGCGGCTTTTTTGCATTTTGCTTTGGAAAAAGTTGATTATGCCGTTATAGAAGTAGGGCTTGGCGGCCTGTGGGACAGCACTAACGTAATTACGCCGGTGGTAAGCGTTATTACCAATGTGGCGCTTGACCACTGCGACAAGCTCGGCACTACCATAGAGCGCATTGCCATGCAGAAAGCAGGCATTATAAAAGAAAAAGTGCCTGTTGTTACGGCGGCTGCGGGCGACGATGCCATTGGGCCTATCCGCGCCGTAAGCATGTTTAAGCAGGCGCCGGTGTATATTTACGGGCGCGCTTTTTGGGGTGAAGAAAAAGAAAGTACGATGGACGGGCAGACCTTTACCCTGCATGCAGGCGATGTTTACAGCAGTGACTACACCATTAAACTGGCCGGTGAGCATCAGATTGCCAATGCTTCTGTGGCGATTGTGGTGGCAAAACTTGTTTCCAAGCAGGATGACCGCATTAACGAACTTGCGCTGCATATCGGCGTTGCCAATACCTTCTGGCCAGGAAGGCTGGAGCGCATTGGCGAAAAGCCGGATGTTATTTTAGACGGCGCGCATAATCCTAATGGTGCGGAAGCTCTGCGCAAGGCGCTTGATAAATTTTATCCGAATCAGAAACGCATTTTTGTTATCGGCATGATGGGCGATAAGGATATGCAGCATGTTCTGCACACCATTGTGCGCCCGATGGATTTGGTTTATACCGTACCGGCGGACGGCGGCGAACGCGCTGCAAAGCCGCAGGAGCTGGCAAATATTATCGGCGCTAACGCCGCGCCGCGCAGTGACGTTTATGAGGCATACCTTGAAGCGGTTAACGAAGCAGGCAGCGGCGGTGTTGTAGTTATTTGCGGTTCGTTATATTTGGTAGGCACGTTTAAAACAAGATTAATGGAAGAAAAGGCAAGGTGCAATTAATGGGCGGCGTTGCCAAATACCACAGTGCAGAAAAATATGTATTTTTGCTGCTGCTTTTTACGGCGGCAGTAATACCGGTAAACCAGGTGTTTACGCTGCTGATGGTGGCGGTAACTTTTTTTGCCGGGCTGGCGGTGGCCGTTAAGTACCGCAAATTAAAGCGCGTGCCTGTGCTGCCGCGCGTGCAGCAGGGGCTTTTGTACCTGCTTTTGGCAATTACCTGGTATTCGCTGCGCTTTTCGGCAGATAGTGCCGTTTCGGCCTATAATTTTGGCTACGTTGTGGGGCAGTACGTGCTTTTGGTATGGCTTGTGCTGCGCTACGGCGGCGACGGCAAACTTGATTTTGACTGGCAGAAGCCGCGCGAATGGCCGCGCCCTTTGCAGCTTTTGGCCGTGCTTTTGCTGGCAGGCTTTGCCAACGGCATGCTTGGCATTTACCAGCATTTTACCGGCGTTGTGCCTACCGACCCGTGGGTAGATCCTTCGCAGTTTCCGGAACTTAAAACACGCGTTGTCGGCACTTTAATTAACCCCAACATTTTTGCCGGTTATCTGGTGCTGCTTTTAAGCATAGCCGTTCCGTTTATAAAAATAACAACAGGTAAAATACGCGGCTTTTTACTGGTGCTGGCAGCGGTGCTTGGCATAAGCCTTGTTTATACTTTTTCGCGCGGCAACTGGGTGGCCTGCGCCTGCGCCATGATTTTTTACTTTTTGTTTTTCTGGCGCAAATGGCTCATTCCGCTGGCAGTTTGTGCGGCAGGCGGCGTATATTTTATGCACGGTGCGGTATGGCACCGGCTGATGTCTATTTTCGGCACGCAGGATACCTCCGTGGCGCTGCGGTTTGCCTACCTTAAAAGCACGCTTTTTATCATAGAAGAACACCCATACGGCGTAGGCTGGTACGGGTTTCAGTATATTTACCCTGAATATGATTTTTATTTGAACAACCCCAATGTAATTATGTACCACTGCCATAACCTGATGCTTAATATTCTGGCAGAACTCGGCTGGCACGGGCTGATTGTTTTTGTGCTGGTGCTTGCTGTTTTTGCCTGGCATGCCTTTAAGCTGGCAGTAAAAGGCGTGCGCCCGTGGCTGCGTGCCGTAGGGCAGGGGTATCTGGCGGCGTTGGTTGGTATTTTGGCAGGCGGCCTTACCGACCATGTATACTTTAATATGGATATGGGACTTTTGTTCTGGTGCGTGTCGATGGTAATGATGCAGTGCAGCCTTCTAAACAGGCTGAGCCGCAGCGGGCGGCAGAAAATTGCTTTACATACCGGGACAGACACGCTACAATAAAATCAGAAAATTTTTAATTTTTGTGGAGGGAAAAATGAATTTAAAGGATGTACAGAGGGTTTTAAAAGCAAAAATCCTTGTGGGAGAAGAATTGATGGAACGCCCCGTTGAAACCTGCTGCGGCAGCGACCTTATGAGTGATGTGCTGGCTTTTACCAAATGCAATACCCTTTTGTGTACAGGCCTTACAAATATGCAGGTTATCCGTACGGCGGGTATTACCGATTTGTGCGGCATTATTATAGTACGCGGCAAGCTGCCAGGGCCGGATTTTCTGGACTTTGCGCGCGAAGCGCAGATGCCGGTGCTTTCAACAAACTGCACTCTGTTTGAAGCCTGCGGGCTGTTATATGTGGCCGGGCTGCGCGGATGTTCGCAGGAAAAAGGGGGCTGCGGGTTATGACGGAGGCTAAATCTGTAAAAATAAGCTATGACGTGGCAGGCGGCGATTTTGACCGTGCGGGGGAAGCCTCGAGCGGCATTAAGCGCATGCTGCAAAAAATAGGCATACCGGCAGATATTGTGCGCCGCATAGCCATCGGCACTTATGAGGCGGAAATGAACGTGCTTATTCACGCCGGCGGCGGCAAGGTTGCTGCGGAAATTTTTCAGGACCATACAGTAATAAACATTACCGACCACGGCCCCGGCATACCGGATATTAAGCTTGCCATGCAGGAGGGCTGGTCGACAGCGCCGGATTATATCCGCCAGATGGGTTTTGGTGCCGGTATGGGCCTGCCCAACATGATGAAATGCAGTGATAAATTTGACATACAATCTAAAATAGGAGAAGGAACCTCCATCACAATGGAGTTTAAGCATATCAGCGAAGACTTGTAAAAGAGGTGAGCCCATTGGCAGAAGGCTATATTCATTCCGTCCGCTTTGTGCCTTCTAAATGCAAAGGCTGCGTAACCTGCGTTAAGGCGTGCCCTACCGATGCTATCAGGGTGCGCAACGGCAAGGCCGAACTTATCGCGGCGCGCTGCATAGACTGCGGCGAATGTATGCGCCGCTGTGCGTATCACGCGGTAGAAGCATATTCGGACAAACTGGAAGAAATACAAAAATACCAATATAATATCGTTTTGCCTCCTCCTTCGCTGTACGCGCAGTTTCCGGCCGATATTTCGGAGGAAACAATACGTGGGGGCTTAAGCAACCTTGGCTTTGATGAAATTTTTGACGTGGCTGTGGCTTCAGAATATATTTCCCTGGAAATTGCAGACTACATTAAAAACTACAATGGCGGGCGCAAGCCTTTAATTTCGTGTACCTGCCCGGCAGTGCTGCGCCTTATTCAGGTTAAGTTCCCGGAACTTATCAAACAGGTGGTGCCGGTGCTGCCGCCTGTGGAGGCTGCCGCAATTTATGTAAAAAAAGAAGCCATGGAACGGCTGGGGCTTGAAGAATCGCAGATTGGCGTATGGTTTCTGGCTCCCTGCCCGTCGAAAGACGCCAATATCCGCCAGTCGGTAGACGTAGTGCATACGCAGCTCAGCGGCAGCATTGCCATTTCGGAAATTTACGGCAGGCTGATGCGTTCTATCGGCAGCGTTAAAGAAAGCAAAAAAATAACCGCGGCTTCTTCCTACGGCATGGGCTGGGGCTGTTACGGCGGCGAGCTTGCGGCCGTAGGCGTGGAAAAAGGGCTGGCGGTGCATGGCATAGAAAACGTATATGACGTGCTGGAGCAGATTTCCATGAATAAAATGCCGGACGTTGATTATGTGGAATGCAGCGCGTGCAGCGGCGGCTGTATCGGCGGCCCGCTGACGGCTGAAAATAAATTTGTGGCGGAAAAGAACCTTAAGCTGCGCCTTGCGCGGATGCGTGAACACGAACCGGCAGACAGGGTGGAAGCAATGAAGCAGAGCATGGTCTGCAAAGGTTTCCCTAAATCCGGCGCTTATGTAAAAAAACTGGTACCGCGCCCGATGATGCAGCTTGATGACGATATTTTGGAAGCCATGAAGAAGTTTGAACAAATGGAAGAAGTGCTTAACTCCCTGCCTGGGCTGGACTGCGGTGCCTGCGGCGCGCCAAACTGCCAGTGCCTTGCGGAAGATATTGTTCAGGGTAAGGCAACGGAAATAGACTGCATTTTTAAACTGCGTGCCAGCGTTAAAAAACTTGCGCACGGCATGCTGGAACTTGCACGGCAGATACCTATTGACAATAACGATTTTAACGATAACGGAGAAGAAAACAATGCAGATAAAGGAAGTAATTAACAGCTTGAATTTGCAGCTTTTAACGCATACCGGTGACATGCAGGCCGAGGTTACGGGCGGCTATGCTTCTGACCTTTTAAGCAATGTTATGGGGCAGGCCGAACCCGGCATGGTATGGGTAACAATGCAGGGGCATCAGAACGTGGCTGCAGTGGCATCTTTAATAGGCCTTGCGGCGGTGATTGTAGCAGGCGGCGCCCCGGTAGAAGAAGAAACCCTTAAAAAAGCCGATGCCAACAATATAAACATTGCCGTTACCGATTTGCCTGCTTATGTTGTAGCCGGGCAGCTTTATGCCCTTGGCATTACCAACGGAAAATGAAAACCTTACTGGCTGATTTCCATATCCATACTCTGCTTTCGCCCTGCGCGGAAATAGAAATGACGCCGCACCATATTGTTATGCGGGCGGCGCAGTACGGCGTAGACGCGGTTGCCATTACGGACCATAACGCTTCTGCCAATGCCGCGGCGGCGGTTGAAGCAGCTAAAAACTACGGTATTAAGGTTTTTCCGGGCATGGAAGTTGAATGCCGCGAAGAAGCGCATATAGTTGTGCTGTTTGATACGCTGGAGCAGCTGGCCGTGTGGCAGAAAATAGTTGATGCCAATATGAGCGGGCTTAAAAACAACGCAGAGCGTTTTGGCGCGCAGTTTATTGTTGATGACGACGATAACTTTATAGCCGAAGAAGAACGCATGCTGCTTGGGCCATTAAAACTGCCCGCTGCGGAAGTTATACAAAAAGTAAACGCCATGGGCGGTATAGCTATAGCTGCGCATGTGGACAGGCCCTCGTACAGCCTTTTGATGCAGCTTGGCTTTCTGCCTTCGGATATGGGGCTGGCAGCTGCTGAAATAAGCTCTGCCGGCATTAGGGAATTAAAGGAACAGAAGCTGAAACTTGCGCTCGGCGGCTTAAACTATGTTACCGACAGCGACGCGCACATGATGGACAGCTTTATTAACGGCCCTAAAAATTTAATTACGGTTAAAAATTTAACGGTGGCAGAGCTGAAACTGGCGCTTGCGGCAGAAGACGGGCGCAGCTGGCAGCCGGGCTGTTTTTTGGAGAACCGTGATTATTAAAAATGATATAGTGTATACTAATTAAAGTATACATGTTAATTAGTGTTGCATATAAGCCGGTGTTTTGTTATAGTAATATATGTACATTTAAATTTAACAGTAAGGAGAGAATGTACTATGAGCTTTGTGGAGAGAACATGCAGCTGCTGCGGCGGCGAAAATCCGGAAAAGACCCGCATTGACGCAATCCTTGCCAAATATGAAGGCGTTAAGGGCGCACTGATTCCGATTTTACAGGAAGTACAATCCTTGTATAATTATCTGCCTAAAGACGCGCTGGAATATGTTGCCGCACAAACCGGCACCCCCATTGCGCAGATTTACGGCGTTGTAACTTTTTATTCGCAGTTCCATCTTAATCCGCGCGGGCGCAATATTATCCGCGTATGCCAGGGCACTGCCTGCCACGTACGCGGCGGTAAAACTATTCTGCAGGCGCTGGAAAAAGAACTTGACATTAAAGCAGGGCATACAACTGACGACCTGCGCTTTACGCTGGAAACGGTTGCCTGCATCGGCGCATGCGGCCTGGCCCCTGTTATGCAGGTAAACGAAGATACCCACGGCAGGCTGACGCCGGATAAATTAAAGGCTATTTTGGCAAAATACCAGTAATTATGAGAGAACTTTCACTGCATATACTTGATTTGGCGCAAAACTCGGTTGAGGCTGGTGCCCGTAATCTGCAAATTGACATTGATGAAAACGAAAACGGATATTTTACTTTTTCCATCAGTGACGACGGGCGCGGCATGACGGAAGAAATGGTTAAAAAAGTGCGCGACCCGTTTGTTACCACACGCCTTACGCGCAAAGTAGGCATGGGCATACCTTTTATGGATATGGTAACAAGCCAGTGCGGCGGCTATTTTGATATTAAATCGCAGCCGGGAGAAGGCACGGTTGTTAAAGCCGCTTTTAAGGCAGATAACATTGACCGTCCGCCTTTGGGCGATATTGCAGGCAGCATTGCCGTTTTGCTGGCAGGCGCGCCTGAGCTTAACCTTGTTTTTAACTATAAAGCGGCAAACGGCGCTTTTTGCTTTGACACTCGCCAAGTGCGTGAGGTTTTGGGGCAAGACACCGATTTTGCGCATCCGGAAATTTACCGCTGGACTGAAGAATATCTGAGGCAGCAGCTTGGCGCGCTGCATGCCGGGCAGGAGGAATAAAATGAAAACTTTGGAGGATTTGAAGGCTTTAAGGGAAAAGCTGAAGAACGATATTAAAGTCCGTCAGAACAGCACTACAAAAATTATTATCGGCATGGGTACCTGCGGCATTGCTGCCGGTGCGCGCGAAGTAATGAAAGCCGTGCTTGACGAACTGGCTGTACGCCATCTGACGGATGTGCAGGTGCAGCAGACCGGCTGTATCGGCATGTGCGAAAAAGAAGTGCTGGTGGATGTTGTGCGGCCCGGAGAACCGCGCATTACTTACGGCAAAGTAAAACCGGCAGATGTTAAAAAAATTATTGCCGAACACGTAGTTAACGGCAGAGTAGTGCAGGAGCTTGTTGTAGGCAAGATAGAACAGGAATAAAATCGGGGAGGGTTTTTTATGCAGCATATAAGAGCACATGTCCTTGTCTGCGGCGGTACCGGCTGTAAATCTGCGGGCAGCAAAGAAGTGCAGCTGGAGTTTGCCAAACAGCTTGAACAAAAAGGGCTGAGCGACGAGGTTATGATTGTAGAAACCGGCTGCCACGGCTTTTGCGAGCATGGCCCGCTGGTAATTATTTACCCGGAAGGTACTTTTTACTGCCGCGTAAAACCGGAAGATGTGGAAGAAATTGTAGAAAGCCATCTGTTTAAAGGACGCATTGTTGAACGCCTTTTATACCACGAACCGCTTACGCATGAACAGATTCCTTCCTATTCGGAAATTAATTTTTATAAAAAGCAAAAACGCCTGGTGCTTGAACACTGCGGCGCCATTAACCCGGAACAGATAGAAGAATACATTGCGGTAGGCGGCTATGAGGCACTTGCCAAAGCCGTTACCACCATGACTCCGCAGGAGGTTATTGACGAAGTTAAAAAATCCGGCCTGCGAGGACGCGGCGGCGGCGGTTTTCCCACCGGTATGAAATGGCAGTTTGCCGCTAATTCCGTAAACGATAAAAAATATGTTATCTGCAACGCCGATGAGGGCGACCCCGGTGCTTTTATGGACCGCAGCGTACTTGAAGGCGACCCGCATAAAGTGCTTGAAGGCATGGCAATCTGCGGTTATGCCATTGGTGCCGATGAAGGCTATATTTATGTGCGCGCGGAATATCCGCTGGCTATCAAGCGTCTGCGCATAGCCATTGACCAGGCCGAACAAATGGGCCTTTTGGGCAAGAGTATTTTCGGCAGCAAATTCAGTTTTAAAATTCATATAAAAGAAGGCGCCGGTGCCTTTGTATGCGGCGAAGAAACCGCGCTTATGGCATCTATCGAAGGACGCCGCGGCATGCCGCGCCCGCGCCCGCCGTTCCCGGCAGTATCGGGCCTTTGGGGCAAGCCTACCAATATTAACAACGTAGAAACTTTCGCCAACGTTGCATCTATTATTACCAACGGTGCAGACTGGTACTGCGGTTTCGGCACAGAAAAATCCAAAGGCACCAAAGTATTTGCCCTTACCGGCAAAATCAACAATACGGGCCTTGCCGAAGTGCCGATGGGCATTACCATGCGCGAGATTATTTTTGATATCGGCGGCGGCATTACCAATGGCAAAAAATTCAAAGCCGTGCAGATTGGCGGCCCGTCCGGCGGCTGCCTGCCGGAATCCATGCTTGACCTTTCTGTTGATTACGATTCTTTGATTTCTGTCGGCGCAATGATGGGCAGCGGCGGCCTTGTAGTTATGGATGAAGACACCTGCATGGTTGACGTTGCCAAATTCTTCCTTAACTTTACCCAGTCCGAATCCTGCGGCAAATGCACACCCTGCCGCGAAGGCACCAAACGTATGCTGGAAATTTTAACCCGCATTACGGAAGGGCAGGGACGCGAAGGCGATATTGAACTTTTGGAGGAACTGGCCGGCAATATTAAAGAAACTGCACTCTGCGGCCTCGGGCAGACGGCGCCTAACCCCGTACTCAGCACGCTTAAATATTTCCGCGATGAATACGAAGCGCATATTAAAGAAAAACGCTGCCCGGCAGGAGTATGCGAAAAACTTGCCAACTATCAGATTACGGATAAATGCAAAGGCTGCGGTCTCTGCGCACGCCAGTGCCCGGTTCAGGCCATCAGCGGCCAGCCGCGCAGCCAGCACGTTATTGATACCACTAAATGCATTAAATGCGGCGCCTGCATGGCAGCCTGCCCGTTTAAGGCAATAGTTAAGGGATAAGGGGGCAGAACAATGGAAATGGTTACCTTAACAATCAATGGGCAAACTGTACAGGCCCCTAAAAATGCAACGATTTTGGAAGCGGCACGCAGTGCCGGAATTTATATACCAACCCTGTGCTATCATCCGGAGCTTGCGCCGGAAGGCGCCTGCCGCCTGTGCGTGGTGGAAGCAAGCGGGGCAAGAAGCCTTGTTGCATCCTGCGTATATCCGGTAGCGGAAGGCATGGTAGTTAAAACCAATACGCCTAAAGTAAGGGCAGCGCGCAAAATGGTTGTTGAACTGCTCTTGGCGAACCACCCCAAAGACTGCCTGTCCTGCCAGAAAAGCGGGGACTGCGAACTGCAAAAAATTGCCGCAGACCTTGGCCTGCGCAAAATCCGCTTTGAAGGCGGCGCACGCAAAGCCCATACCATTGACGGCAGCAACCCCTGCCTTGTGCGCGACCAGGAAAAATGTATTCTCTGCGGGCGCTGCATACGCGTTTGCCGCGATGTGCAGGGCATGAATGTTTACAGCTTTGCCAACCGCGGGTTTGATACCATTGTTTCAACTGCGTTTGAACAGGACCTCGGCAATGTGGCGTGCAGCTACTGCGGACAGTGCGCCAGCGTTTGCCCGACCGGCGCCATTGTTGAACGCGACGACACCGAAAAAGTTTGGGACGCTATTAACGACCAAGATAAAATCGTTATTGTGCAGACCGCTCCTTCCGTGCGCGTTGCCATTGGCGAAGAACTCGGCATGGAGCCCGGCAGCATTGTAACCGGCAAAATGGTTGCAGCACTGCGCCATCTGGGTTTTGATAAAGTTTTCGATACTGATTTTTCTGCCGACCTTACCATTATGGAAGAAGGCTATGAATTTTTAGACCGCCTGCAAAACGGCGGCTTGCTGCCGATGATTACTTCGTGCAGCCCGGGTTGGGTTAATATGATTGAACTGAAATATCCTGAACTTTTGGACCATCTTTCCACAGCCAAATCTCCCCAGCAGATGTTCGGCGCAATCGCTAAAACCTATTATCCGGAAAAAGCCGGCATTGACCCTGCCAAAATAGTCAGCGTATCGGTTATGCCGTGCACGGCCAAAAAGGCAGAAGCCGCAAGGCCTGAAATGTGCGATTCCGGTTACCGCGATGTTGATATAGTAATTACCACGCGCGAACTTGGGCGCATGATACGCGAAGCAGGAATTGATTTTAAAAACCTGCCGGAAGAAAACTTTGATTCTCCGCTTGGCACGGGCAGCGGCGCGGGCGTAATTTTCGGCACAACCGGCGGCGTTATGGAAGCGGCGCTGAGAACAGTTGCCGATGTGCTTGCCGGAGAAAACCTGCCGCACGTGGATTATGAAGAAGTGCGCGGCATGGAACATACCCGCGAGGCAGAACTTGAAATTGCCGGCAAAAAAATAAAAATTGCCGTTGTACATACTCTTAAATCGGCAATGGAAATGCTGGAAAGAGTTAAAAACGGCACTGCCGATTATCAGTTCATTGAAGTAATGGCATGCCCTGGCGGATGTATCGGCGGCGGCGGGCAGCCTGTTCCGGTTAATGCCGAAATCAGGAAACTGCGCAGAAAGGGACTCTTTGATTGTGACAGAGCCAATGAGTTACGAAAATCGCACGAAAATCCTGAAATAATTGAACTTTATGATACTTGGCTGGGCAAACCGCTTGGAGAAAAAGCACACAATCTCCTGCATACGCACTATCACCAGCAAATACGTTAAATATACTAATAAAATGCTATAAAATACCCTTCGGACTTTTGAGTCCGAAGGGTATTTCTTTAAAAAATGTAAACAAAAGGCTTGCCATGTTACAATTTTACTGCTATTATATTGTAAGGGTCAGAAAAGGGCCTGAGCTTGTTAAAAATTCAGAAAATATCCTGACAGGTTATGTGCTATAATAACGTTAGATGAAAATCTGAATATTTAACGGCAATTTCATAAAAAATTTCAAAAAAATATCACAAATAGAGCTTCGGCAGAAGGAATTTTGCAGGTGGTGTCGAAGTATATAAAGAAACCAAAAGAAGGTATGTTCAGGCGTTGGCAGACAACAGGGTAGCGGAACCCTTACGGAAGCCTTACGCCGGCGGCTTGCAGTCCGGGCGTGCCCGCTCCGGAAAATGCGTGAGCTGGCACTTGGCGTTATTGAGTTTAATTATTAAATTTCGGGATAACACTAAAGTGCTCCTTTTTTATGTTATGGGTTTGCCTTATTTGGCGGACGGTATAGACAAACGCCTGGCGTTTGCAGAGTATTTTTCGCCGGATAAGTTAAGTGCCGAAAGGCAGAAACCATATATATTTAATTTCAAGGAGGAAGGAACATGATCGATATTAAAGATCGTATTTGCGATGCGGTTGCTGGCAAAGTAATGAGCGCAGAAGCCGCAACCGACTTTATTCACAATGGTGACAACTTGGGTGTCAGCGGCTTTACTCCGTCTGGCTATCCGAAAGCTGTACCTCTTGCCCTGTCTGAAAGATACAAAGGCACCGATTTCAAAGTTAACGTTTGGACCGGCGCTTCTGTAGGCCCTGAAATTGACCAGGCAATGGTAGAAGCTGGCATTATGGACCGCCGCCTGCCTTATCAGACCAACGGCACCCTCCGCAAAGCTATCAACGAAGGTAAAGTAAAATATGCTGACATTCACCTCAGCCACATGGCACAGATGGTTCGCTATGGCTTCATGGCTAACCGCAAAGGCGTAGACGTAGCAATCGTTGAAGTATGCAAAATCAACGACCTCGGCGACGGCAAAGTAGGCCTTATCCCGACCACTTCCATGGGCAACAGCTCCTCTTATGTAGCAGGCGCTAAAAAAGTTATCGTAGAAGTTAACACCAGCCAACCGGCAGGTTTGGAAGGTATGCATGACTCCTATGTACCTCTTGATCCTCCGTACCGTAAACCGATTCCTATCGAAAGACCGGAAGACCGCATTGGTACTCCGTACATTCCTTGCGAACTCGACAAAATCGTTGCTGTTGTTCCTTGCGACATCACCGATAAAGTTCGTCCGCTCGGCGAAATCGACGAAGACGCTAAACACATGGGCGAAAACCTCGTAGCATTCTTCAAAAAAGAAGTTGCTGAAGGCCGCCTGCCGAAAAACCTGCTTCCGCTGCAGTCCGGCGTAGGCTCCGTTGCTAACGCTGTTATCAACGGCCTTGTTAACTCCGACTTCGAAGACCTCACCGTTTACACCGAAGTTATCCAAGACGGTATGTTCGACCTCATCGATGCCGGCAAACTCCGTGTTGCTTCCGGTACCGCTCTGACTCCGTCTCCGGAATGCCAGAAAAAATTCTATGAAAACCTTGACCATTACAAACCTTACCTGATTCTCCGTCCGCAGGAAATCTCCAACAGCCCTGAAGTTGCACGCCGCATTGGCGTTATCGCAATGAACACCGCTATTGAAGTTGATATTTACGGCAACGTAAACTCCACTCATATCTGCGGTACCAAATTGATGAACGGCGTTGGCGGTTCCGGCGACTTTGCCCGTAACGGTTACCTCACCGTATTCTTCACCAACTCCCTGGCAAAAGGCGGCAAAATCAGCTCCGTTGTTCCGTTCTGCAGCCATATCGACCATGCAACCCTCGACGTTGACGTTATCGTTTCCGAACGCGGCGTTGCTGACCTCCGTGGCCTGACTCCGAAAGAAAAAGCTCCGATCATCATTGATCAGATTGCTAACCCGAAATATCAGCCGATGCTGCTGGATTACTTCCACAGAGCTTGCGAAGCTTGCGGCAACAGCCAGACTCCGCATCTGCTTGAAGAAGCTTTCGATTTCCATAACCGCTTCAACAAAACCGGCACCATGGAAAAATAATCCCAGTTTAATTGGGGCTTAAGCCTGTGCCGGCGGTAGCGAGTCCTCCGGCACAGCTTAAATAAATATGTTGACGAAGCCGAAAGGCTTTGCCATAGACCGTCTTTGACGGACACTCTCACCGTACCCGGGAAGTCCAACCCGAGTATGAAAACAAAAATTTTAAGGAGGATTTGAGAATGTCAAATGAAACTCTGAAAGCTGGCTTAGCTAAATACCATGAAGAAGTAGAAGCTAAACTGGTTAAATTCCCTGAACGCGCAAACCTGGAGCCTAACAGACTCTACACCCCGCTTGACATCGAAGGTTTCGATTATGAAAGAGACCTCGGTTTCCCTGGTGAATATCCTTTCACCCGTGGTGTACAACCTACCATGTACCGCGGCCGTTTCTGGACCATGCGTATGTATGCTGGTTTCTCCACTGCTGAAGAATCCAACAAACGTTATAAATACCTGCTGGCTAACGGCGGCAGCGGCCTGTCTTGCGCATTCGACCTCCCGACCCAGATCGGTTATGATTCCACCGACCCGATGTCCGAAGGCGAAGTTGGTAAAGTAGGCGTAGCTATCGACTCCCTGGCAGATATGGAAATCCTGTTCGACGGTATTCCTCTGGACAAAGTTTCCACTTCTATGACCATCAACGCTCCTGCATCCGTACTGCTCTGCATGTACATCGCAGTTGCTGAAAAACAAGGCGTTTCCGCTGATAAACTCCGCGGCACCATTCAGAACGATATCCTGAAAGAATATGCTGCTCGCGGCACTTATATCTTCCCGCCGAAACCCTCCATGCGTCTTATCACCAACATTTTTGAATATTGCTCCAAAAATGTTCCGCTGTGGAACACCATCTCCATTTCCGGTTACCATATCCGTGAAGCTGGTTCCACCGCTGCTCAGGAAATCGCATTCACCATCGCTGACGGCATTGCTTATGTAGAAGCTGCTATCAAAGCTGGCATGGACGTTGACGCTTTCGCTGGCCGTCTGTCCTTCTTCTGGAATGCTCACAACAACGTACTCGAAGAAGTTGCTAAATTCCGCGCTTCCCGTCGTGTATGGGCTAAAGTTATGAAAGAAAGATTCGGCGCTAAGAAAGCTAAATCCATGATGCTCCGCGTACATACCCAAACCGCTGGTTCCATGCTGACCGCTCAGCAGCCGAACAACAACATCGTTCGTGTTGCTCTGCAAACCGCAGCTGCAGTAATGGGTGGTACCCAGTCCCTGCACACCAACTCCAAAGACGAAGCTTTGGCTCTGCCGACCACTGAATCCGTAACCATCGCTCTGCGTACTCAGCAAATCGTTGCTTACGAATCCGGCCTGGCTGACACCATTGACCCGTTGGGCGGTTCCTACTATGTAGAAGCTTTGACCAATAAGATCGAAGCTGAATGCTGGGAATACATTAAGAAAATTGATGAACTCGGCGGCGCTCCGGAAGCTATCGCTAAAGGCTACATCCAGAAAGAAATTCAGGATTCCGCTTACAAATGGCAGATGGACGTTGAAAAAGGCAACCGTATTATCGTTGGCGTTAACAAATTCCAGCAGGAAGAAGAACCCCCGAAAAACCTGCTGCGCGTAGACGGCTCTGTTGGCAAACTGCAGGCTGAAAAAATTGCTGCATTGAAAGCTCGCCGTGACAACGCTAAAGTTGAAGAAACCCTTGCTGCTCTTAAAGCAGGCTGCGCTGATGAAAGCGTTAACCTGATGCCTTTGATCCTCGAAGCTGTTAAAGCTTATGCAACCGAAGGCGAAATCTGCGGCGTAATGAGAGAAGTATTCGGCGAATACCAGGCTCATACCCAGCTGTAATTAACTTAGCCAACAATAATAGGGAGGTAAGTAGATAATGTCTAATATCAGAGTTTTAGTAGCAAAACCGGGTCTTGATGGACACGACCGCGGTGCTAAAGTTGTAGCTCGTGCATTGCGCGACGCTGGTTTTGAAGTAATTTATACCGGTATCCGTCTGACCCCGGAACAAATCGCTGAAGCTGCTCTGCAGGACGACGTTAAAGTTGTTGCTCTGAGCCTGCTCTCCGGCGCTCATAACACCCTTTTCCCGAAAGTTGTAGAACTTTTGAAAGAAAAAGGCCTGAACGATGTTCTGGTTATCGGCGGCGGCGTTATTCCTGACGCTGACATCCCGGGCCTGAAAGCTGCTGGCATTGCCGAAGTATTCACTCCTGGCACCCCGACCAGCGCTATCGTTGACTTCATCAACGCAAACGTAAAATAATTAGGTCTTAAAAATTTGCAAGGCGGCTTGTCCGCCTTGCAACCTAAAATTTTTATCAGACCTCAACAAGGCGGTGTGAAATTTGAACATTGTTGAAGGCGTATTAAACCACAACCGTTTGGCACTGGCCAAAGCAATTACGGCCGTTGAAAACGAGTATGACAATGCTGTTGAAATTATGACAGCTTTATATCCCCACACCGGCAATGCTTATGTCATTGGTATAACCGGACCTCCGGGTGCTGGCAAAAGTACTTTGACCGATAAACTTGCCAAAGAATTCCGTAAACGCGGTAAAACTGTTGGCATTATTGCAGTAGACCCCACCAGTCCGTTCTCCGGCGGCGCTATCTTGGGCGACCGTATCAGAATGTTGGATTTGTCTTCGGATGAAGGCATTTTTGTCCGTTCTATGGCTACCAGAGGCAGCTTGGGCGGCTTATCGCAAAAAGCAGGCGATGCAGTCAAATTGATGGATGCTTTTGGCTTTGACATCATTATCATCGAAACCGTAGGCGTAGGGCAATCTGAAGTTGATATCGTAAAAACTGCCGATACCACCATGGTTGTTGTAATCCCGGGCATGGGTGATGATATTCAGGCTATTAAAGCAGGTATACTTGAGATCGGTGATTTGTTCACGATTAACAAAGCTGATCGTGAAGGCACAGACAAGCTCAACATAGAGATTGAAATGATGTTGGAATTAAATCCCGAACATGTTGGCTGGCGTCCGCCGATCAACCGGACCATTGCCAGCAAGGGTGAAGGCATAGAAGCAGTTGTAGACTCCATTGAGGAGCACCAGAAATATCTGTATGATAGCGGTGAAATCGTTAAAATCCGCAAAGCCCGCATTAAAAACGAGGTTACTGCGATGCTTAACGACAAAGTAAACCGCTACATTGATAAAAATGTAGTAGCTACCGATGAATTTGATTCCTTGGTAGAAAAACTGCAGGGCCGCGAAATTGAACCGTACTCTGTAGTTGATGACATTGTTGGTAAAGTTTTGAAATAAAACCACCAAATTAATTCTTTAAGGAGGAATTAAAAATGTTCAAAGTAATTTGTGTTGACCATGTAGGTATTGCCTGCAAAGATTTGGATGTATCCAAAAAATTCTACACCGAAGTTCTCGGTCTGGAATGCACTGGTGAAGAACCGGTTCCCGAACAGGGCGTAAAAACCGTATTCATTCCTTGCGGCGAAACTCTGCTTGAGCTTCTTGTTGATATTACCGAAAACAATGATGGCCCGATCGGCAAATACATTGCTAAAAACGGCCAGGGCATCCAGCACATTGCTCTCCGTGTTGACGACATCGAAGCTGCTATCGCCGGCGTACAGGAAAAAGGCGGCATCATGATTGACAAAGCACCTCGCGGTGGTGCAGGCGGAATGGACATTGCTTTCGTTCATCCGAAATCTGTTGGCATTTTGCTCGAACTCTGCGCTCCTGCAAAAAAATAATTTCTGCCTGAACAGAAATTAAGCTGCTTGTGCAGCACACAAAAATCAGATACATAACAGACGGGCGCCTGATACTACGCCCGCCTGCATGTATAAATAAGTTCTCCCCAATTATATGGAGGTGTAAGATTTGTCTACTCAAGAAAGAATTGAGAAAATGCTCAAACTCTCCGAACACATTATCGCAGCTGGCGGCGAAAAGAAAGTAGCTAAACAGCATGAAAGCGGTAAACTGACTGCTCGTGAGAGAATCGCATTATTACTTGACGAAGGTAGCTTCGTTGAATTGGATCGTTTCGTAAGCCATCGTTGCACCAACTTCGGCCAGGACAAAAAAGAACTCCCGGGCGAAGGTGTAACCACCGGTTACGGCACTGTTGACGGCCGTCTGGTTTATGTATTCGCTCAGGACTTCACCGTTGAAGGCGGCTCCCTCGGCGAAATGCATGCTAACAAAATCGTTAAAGTACAGCGCCTTGCTCTCAAAATGGGTGCTCCGTGCGTTGGCCTGAACGATTCCGGCGGTGCTCGTATCCAAGAAGCTGTTGACGCTCTGGGCGGCTATGGCAAGATCTTCTTCGAAAACACCAGCGCATCCGGTGTTATTCCTCAGATCTCTGCTATCATGGGTCCTTCCGCAGGCGGCGCTGTATACAGCCCGGCTCTGACCGACTTCATCTACATGGTAAAGAACACTTCCAAAATGTTCATTACCGGCCCTGCAGTTGTTAAATCCGTTACCGGCGAAGAAGTTACCCAAGAAGAACTGGGCGGCGCTATGACCCACAACCAGACTTCCGGTGTAGCTCACTTTGCAGCTGAAAACGACGAAGACTGCATTAAACAAATCCGTTATCTGCTCAGCTTCCTTCCGTCCAACAACATGGAAGGCGCACCGATTATCGAAACCGGTGACTCCCCGACCAGAACCGACGAAGCACTGAACAGCATTATTCCTGATAATTCCAATCATCCTTATGATATGAAAGACATTATCAAGAGCATTGTTGATAACGGTGAATTCTATGAATCTCAGCAATACTACGCTCAGAACATCATTACCTGCTTCGCACGTATGGATGGCCAGACCGTAGGTATTATTGCTAACCAGCCGAAAGTTATGGCAGGTTGCCTTGATATCAATGCATCTGACAAATCTTCCCGCTTCATTCGCTTCTGCGACGCTTTCAACATTCCTCTGTTGAACCTGGTAGACGTTCCGGGCTTCCTGCCTGGCACCAACCAAGAATATGGCGGCATTATCCGTCATGGCGCTAAGATGCTCTATGCATACTCTGAAGCAACCGTACCTAAAATTACTTTGATTACCCGTAAAGCATACGGCGGTTCTTACCTCGCAATGTGCTCTCAGGAACTTGGTGCTGACCAGGTTATCGCTTGGCCGACTGCTGAAATCGCAGTTATGGGCCCTGCTGGTGCAGCTAACATCATCTTCCGTAAAGATCCTGATGTTGAAGCTAAAACTGCTGAATACATTGACAACTTTGCAACCCCGTATCAGGCTGCAAAACGTGGCATGGTTGATATCGTAATTCAACCGAAAGATTCCCGCCCGACCATTATCAATGCATTGCAAATGCTGGATTCCAAACGTGAAAGCCGTCCGGCTAAGAAACACGGTAACATTCCGCTTTAATGCATAGAAAGGGGAAATCGTAATGGGATTTTTTGGATTATTTGGCGGCAGCAAGAAGAAAAAAGAAGCTCCTAAAGCTGCAGCCCCGGCTCCGGTAGCAGCAGCTCCGGCTCCTGCGGTTCCCGCCGGCACTCCCCCCGAAGTAATTGCAGCTATCAGCGGTGCAATCAGCATGGTTATGAATGACGATGAAATGATTGCAGCAATGGCAGCAGCTATCCAGCATGCTGGCGGCGGCGTAGCTGTAGTACGTATTAAAAAACCGAGTACGCTTTGGGCTCAGACTGGCCGCTTGTCTTTGATGAACAAAAGACAAGAGTGCTACTAATTTTTAGTTTTGACTGCAGCAGATACGAGTTATCTGCTGCACGAAAATAAAATTTTTTTAAAAAGTGAAATGGAGGAATTTCAAATGAGAAAATTCAAAGTTAACGTTAATGGTGTAGCTTACACCGTTGAAGTTGCAGAAGAAGGCGTTGTAGCAGCAGCTCCGGTTGCAGCAGCTCCGGTTGCAGCTCCCGCTCCGGCTCCGGTAGCAGCTCCTGCTCCGGCAGCAGCACCGGCTCCCGCTCCGGCTCCGGCAGCAGCTCCTGCTCCGGCAGCAGTAGCAGCTGGCGACACCCCGCTTACCGCTCCGATGCCTGGTAAAGTAAGCAAAATCGTAGCTAAAGCTGGCGACGCTGTTAAAAAAGGCGACGTAGTTCTTATGCTCGAAGCTATGAAAATGCAGAATGAAATTGCTGCACCTGTTGACGGCACCGTTAAATCCATCAACGTAGACGTTAACGAAAACGTAAAACCTGGCCAGATCATGGCTGTTATCGGCTAATTTCCTTCAATTCTTCAAGTATAGTAGCAATGCCGGCAGTTTAACTACCGGCACTGCTATCAGATGAATTTATAGGAAAGCAATTGAATATTGGAGGTTTAAGAATGGATTCTTTACTCGTACAATACCCTTATCTTGAAGAACTCCTGAAGGGTATTCTTGGTCTTAGCTATACTCATGTTATTATGTGGCTTATCGGCGGCTTGCTGATTTTCCTGGCCGTTAAATACGACTATGAACCGGCTCTGTTGCTTCCGATTGGCTTCGGTGCAATTCTTGCTAACATTCCGCATTCCTCTGCAGTATCCACTGAACCGGGTGCTGAAGGCTTCTTGATCACCCTGTACAATGCAGGTATCGCAAACGAACTGTTCCCTGTACTTATCTTCATTGCTATCGGCGCAATGTGCGATTTCGCTCCGTTGATTCGCCGTCCGTCCGTAATGCTGTTCGCAGCAGCTGCTCAGTTCGGTATCTTCGCTACCGCTATCGGCGCTACTTTCCTGGGCTTCTCCTTCCCGCATGCTTCCTCTATCGGTATCATCGGTGCAGCTGACGGCCCGACCACCATTTATGTAGCAAGCCGTTATGCAGTAGAACTGCTTGGACCTCTGTCCGTAGCTGCTTACTGCTACATGTCTTTGGTACCGGTTATTCAACCGCCTGTTATCAAAGCTGTTACCACTCAGAACGAACGCAAAATCCGTATGGGCTTTGAAAACGAAGAACCTGTATCTGACACCACTAAATTCTTGTTCCCGATCATGATCGTTATCGTAGCAGGCGTTGTATCTCCTCTGTCTGTTGCTCTTATCGGTGCTCTTATGTTCGGTAACGTTCTTAAAGAATCCGGTGTTGTTGATAACCTGTCCAACTGCGCTCAGAACGAACTGTCCAACCTGGTAACCCTCGTACTTGGTATTACCATCGGCGGTACCATGACTGCTGAACGTTTCCTGAACTTCCAGGTACTTCTCATCATGGCTCTCGGTGCTGTTGCATTCGTATTCGATACCGTTGGCGGCGTTCTCTTCGCTAAAATCCTGAACATGTTCAGCGCTAAGAAAATCAACCCGATGATCGGTGCTTGCGGCATTTCCGCATTCCCGATGTCCGGCCGTGTAATCGCTAAAATGGCTTTGAAAGAAGACCCGACTAACTTCATCATCCAACATGCTATCGGCGTAAACGTTGCTGGTCAGGTTGCATCCGTAGTAGCAGGTGGTCTGGTTCTTGCTATGATTCCTGCTCTGGAAAAAATGTAATCTGTAATTTGTAACTTTCCTTATAGCGTGCTTTCCACTGGAATATTTTTGGAGGTGTAAAAATGGGAGCAACTGAAAAAGCTGTCATTATGATGTGCGTAGCTCTGCCGACCATGTTTGTTGTTATTGGACTTTTCGTTGGTTTAACGAAAGCCCTTCACAAATCTTTCCCGGCAGAAGAAGATTAATTTTAAACTTAGCTGAATAGCTAAAACTAACAAAATGTTTCTTTGCGGTTAAAACGGGCGGTTATGCCGCCCGGGTACCGCATAAGCCGTCAAGCCAGAAACTTAACGGCATTATTATGTTTAGCTCATCTGAGCTAATTTATGAAGATTGGAGTGACGAAATTGGATATTTCACTTCCTGCTTTAATGTCCATCCTCGCGTTGGTTATTCTTGTAGGTATTTCCTGCGTTAATGAGGATTTAAACGTAGGCTTCCTCGGTATTGCGTTCGGTATTATCGTAGGCGGCGTCTTTGGCGGCACCCCAGCAAGTAAGATTATGAATGCTTTCCCGCTTAGCCTGTTTATGATTCTGGTTGGTGTTACATTCCTTTTCGGTATGGCACAAACCAACGGCACCATGGAAAAACTCACTGCTTATTCCATTCGTGTCTGCAAAGGCAACACTGCTTTAATTCCTATCATTATTTTCTTACTTTCCGACTTCTTGACCACTATCGGCCCTGGCAACATCGCAGGCTGCGCACTTATGGCTCCGGTAGCTATGGCTATCGCCGGCCGTGTTAAAATGCCTGCATTCCTGATGACCCTGCTCGTAGTAGGTGCCTGCAACGCCGCTGCATTCTCTCCGTTTGCACCGACCGGCATCATCTCCAACGGCATCATCGCTAAAGTTGCTCCTGATCTCGGAATCCCTGCTGATCAACTCGATGCTATTGCATGGATGGTATACTTCAAATCCACTCTTGCACAAGGCTTCGTAACCGTAGTAGGCTTTATGGTAATGGGCGGCGCTAAATGGCTGAAAGAACAGCGCGGTGCTTCTCTGGATATCGATGAACTGGCTCCGAAACCGGAACCGTTCAACGCTGCACAGACCACCACTTTGCTGATGGTTGCACTCCTCGTTCTTTTGGTAGTAGTTCCTGGGCTGCCTGGTATTAAAGGCACTCTGCCGAAAATGCTCACCAATATGCTTTCTAACGTAGGTTCTATTTCCTTCGTACTTTCTATTGTACTTATGCTCACCGGTTACGGCGATTCCAAAGCTGCTGTTAAAGTAATGCCTTGGTCCGTAATCATGATGGTTTGCGGCGTATCCGTATTGATCGACGTTATGGATAAATCCGGTGGCCTGAACTTCCTTGTTCAGATTATGTCCTCCGTAGCTGGCCCGACCACTATCTGCTTCTGGGCATCCTTCGTACCGGCTGTTCTGTCTGCATACTCCAGCTCCTCTGGTGTAATTATGCCGATGTTCCTGCCGATGACTCCTGGTTTGGTAGAATTAACTGGTGGCGATGCTATTTCCATCATTTCCGCTATCAACGTAGGTTCCCACCTTGTAGATACTTCTCCGCTTTCCACCTTGGGCGCACTCTGCATTGCAGCTGCTCCTGAGTACGAAGATAAAGGCGTACTGTTCCGTAAACTTTTGATTTGGGGCCTCTCCATGTCCATTGTTTCCGGTATTGTTTGCTTCGTATTCTTCGGTGTACTTGGTCTGTAAGAAGAACAAGAGTAATCAAGCGAACGTTTGCTAACGCAATCTAAAATTAGTTCGCTATTTTTAGAATGGTATTTTGCAAAGTGCGAATATCTGATTTCCAGTTCCATCTTAATCTAACAAATAGGAGGAACTAAATTATGGATATTTCGCTTCCTGCATTAGTGTCCATTCTCGCACTGGTAATCCTCGTAGGCATCAGCTGCGTTAATGAAGATTTGAACGTAGGCTTCCTCGGTATCGCTTTCGGTATTATCGTAGGCGGCGTTTTCGCAGGTACTCCTGCATCTAAAGTTATGAACGCTTTCCCGTTAAGCCTGTTCATGATTCTGGTCGGCGTAACCTTCCTCTTTGGTATGGCTCAGACCAACGGCACTATGGAAAAACTTACTGCTTATTCTATTCGTGCTTGCAAAGGCAACACTGCCCTTGTACCTATCATTATTTACATCCTTGCTACTTTTATCACCACCATCGGACCTGGCAACATCGCTGGCTGCGCATTGATGGCTCCGGTTGCAATGGCTATTGCTTCCAAAGTTAAAATGCCTGCTTTCCTGATGACCCTGCTCGTAGTTGGTGCCTGCAACGGTGCAGCATTCTCTCCGTTTGCTCCTACCGGTATTATTTCTAACGGCATCATCGCTAAATGTGCTCCGGAACTCGGCATTCCTGCTGATTACCTCAACACTTTGGCTTGGAAAATTCACTTCAACTCCACCATTGCACAAGGCTTCGTTAACATCGGCGGCTTCTTTGTAATGGGCGGTTTGAAATGGATCCGCGAACAGAAAGGCGCTGCTCTTGATATTGATGAACTGGCTCCGAAACCGGAACCGTTCAACGCTGCACAGACAACCACTCTGCTGCTCGTTGCTATCCTCATTATCCTGGTAGTTGTTCCTGGTCTGCCTGGCGTTAAAGGTACCCTTCCGAAAACTATCACCAATATGCTTTCCAACGTAGGCTCTATCTCCTTCGTACTTTCAATCGTACTCATGCTTACCGGTTATGGCGATTCCAAAGCTGCTGTTAAAGTAATGCCTTGGTCCGTAATCATGATGGTTTGCGGCGTATCCGTATTGATCGACGTTATGGATAAAGCTGGCGGCCTGAACTTCCTCGTAGAAGTAATGGCTTCCGTAGCTGGCCCGACCACTATCTGCTTCTGGACAGCATTTGTACCGGCTGTAATCTCTGCATACTCCAGCTCCTCTGGTGTAGTAATGCCGATGTTCCTGCCGATGACTCCTGGTCTGGTAGAATTGACTGGCGGCGATCCTGTTTCCATCATTTCCGCTATCGACGTAGGTTCCCATCTGGTAGATACCTCTCCGCTTTCCACTTTGGGCGCACTGTGCATTGCTTCTGCCGGTGAAGAAGAAGACAAAGGCGTACTGTTCCGTAAACTTTTGATTTGGGGTCTTTCCATGTCCATCGTTTCCGGTATCGTTTGCTACGTATTCTTTGGTATCCTTGGCTTCTAATTAATTAGAGTTAAGATTCGGACTTATGCAGGTACGATTCATCCGTACCTGCATAATATTTTATTCTTATCAGTAAATTTAACTAAAAAGATTTGCAATTTTAACAATAATTTATTAAGATAAGTTTGTTAATATTTGATCTGTGCGGCTCTCACAGAATAAATATTGTTTGGCTGATGGGCAATAAATAAGGAGAAATCCGGATGTATTGCTTGAATCAGAGAGTTTTTTACAAACAGGAGGAAAATGATAATGAAACCGTTGGAAAATGTAGTTGTACTGGACCTCACTCGTGTATTGTCCGGCCCTTATGCTGCTATGATGCTTGCTGATATGGGTGCAAATGTAATCCACATCGAGCAGCCGAAAATTGGCGACGACAGCCGTGCTTACGGACCTTTTATCGGGAAAGAAAGCGCGTATTTCATGAGCTTGAACCGCAACAAACGTTCCATGACTATGAACTTCAAGTCTGAAGAAGCTAAAGCCGTTTTCAAAGAAATGGTTAAAAAAGCTGACGTTGTTGTTGAGAACTTTAAACCGGGCACCATGAAAAAATTCGGCCTGGACTATTCCGTATTGAAAGAAATCAACCCGAAAATTATTTACGCATCCTGCTCCGGCTTCGGCCAGACCGGCCCTTACACCATGAAACCTGCCTATGACGTTGTTGTACAGGCAATGGGCGGTATCATGAGCATTACCGGTCCGGATAAAGATACTTTCTGCCGTGTTGGCGCTTCCGTAGGCGATATTATTGCAGGTATCTTCCTTGCAACCGGTATCACCACTGCTCTTTATAAACGCGAAGTAAGCGGCATTGGCCAGGAAATTGACGTATCCATGCTTGACTGCCAGGTTGCAATTCTGGAAAACGCAGTAAGCCGTTACTTTGTAAATGGCGTAAACCCGACTCCGCTCGGAAACCGCCATCCTTCCATCACTCCGTTCGAATCCTTTACGGCAAGCGATGGCCTGCTGATTGTTGGCGCAGGCAACGACAGACTTTGGAAGAAGCTCTGTGATTTGATCAATAAACCGGAACTCATTGAAGATCCGCGCTTTATTACCAATGCTGACAGAACGAACAACGAACCTGCACTGAAAGAAATTCTGGATGCAGTATTTGTAACCGATACCATTGAACATTGGCTGGAAAAACTGGAAGCAGCAGCTATTCCGTGCGCACCTATCAATACCATTGATAAGGTTGTAAACGACCCGCAGGTTAACTTCCGTGAGATGATTGTAGAAGTTGAACATCCGACTGCCGGCAAGATGAAAATCCCCGGTGTACCTATTAAATTCTCCGAAACTCCTTGCGGCGTAGAAAAAGCAGCTCCGGTACTTGGCCAGCACACTGACGAAGTTCTGAAAGAATTTGGCTTTGACGATGCTGAAATTGCAAAACTGCATGAAGTAGCAGCAGTTTAATTCTAATATTTCTCAATCTAATCCAACTTAAAATTTTAATTGATATCAGGATGGGTACTTGTGCCCATCCTTTTTTACTGCGAATTTTAATATGCTGTCTATCTTTTCCTTTACCGTCATGCTTTTTTGTTATATAATAATAATGTTAATTATAATTAAATTTAGGAGGCTGTTTAATGAGTTTAGCTGTTGATACAACCAAACGCAGTAAAAAATATGTTATTACTTACACTGTAGTAGGCATAGCATGCTTTGTTATGTTTATTGTATCTATTTTACGTTATGTATACCTTAATGTGCTGGAACCAGTGCCAATTTTCTTTTATGCAATGCTGGTATGGATTTTGCTCCTGCGCTGCAAACCTACTTACGATATCAGCGTAGAACGCAAATATTTAAGAATAGTTAAGCACACTATCTGGGGGAAAACCAAGGTTTACGAAATCCCTTACCGTGAAATAGCTGCTATTTTCAGCTATCAGCCCAAGCTGATGCGCACTGTAAAATTCCGTTATTCTTACAGGTTAAACTCCGCACTGGATGCGCGTACTTTATGGACTTTGGCATGGCGCAGAAGATTTGACGACGGCAGTGAAGCCAACGTACGTATTTATTTTAAAGCGTCCAAGCAGGTTATGGATGCACTGGCTGAGAAAATGCCGAACCGTGTTAACGTACCTGAAGAACTGGCAGATTTTAACATGCTTGTTAAAGAGGGCGTAATTGTAAATAACGAAAGAAAACTGAGAGAAGCTGAAGCTGAAATTTTGGATAAAAGCGTAGAACAGCTTGATGCCGAAGAAAAAATTGCCAAGGAAATGGTTGCCGAACAGGAAGCTAAAGAAGACGCAGCTAAATCTAAAAAGCAGGATAATAAATAAAGAGGTGTAGGATTATGTATTGCAGATATTGTGGACAGCAGCTGCCGGACGATTCTGCATTTTGCAGCAAGTGCGGCAAAAAAGTGCAGCATGATGGCAACATAGCTGCCGAACCTGTAAAACAGGCTGCACCGCCGGCTGAAAAGGTTGAACATTGCCGCCTCGAACTTGTTGAAATAGACAGCCCATGGTCGCTTTTCGGCAACACCCGCAACAAATTTCAGGCTGTTACCGATGACGGACAGGTAATTTATCAATCTGAAAAGTTTAAAGTAAGCGGCTTTAGCTATGACGGGCCGGAAGAAGTAAGCAAAAAATACCGTGACCTTGTTGAAAAAGCTGTTTTAACCCTTGCCGTGGATGGCTGGAAAAAACTGCCCGGCTGCCGCCGCAGATGGTTTGAACTTGATTTTGAAAGAAAAATAAAAGATTAAAATTAAATATGCTTTAATGAATTATACTGCCTGTTTAATCAGCAGGCAGTTTTTTATTTTATTTGTGAATTTTTTTACAGATATTTTTTTGTCTATACACATATACGGAAAAATTTGATATAATTAATTGGAATGTTTATAAGTACGGGCCTGTTGGCGTTAACTGTTACTTGTAAGATGTTTTGAAAGGGTGATTAATTTTTGAGCCACCAGATGAAGCTTTTACCGGCGGATGACAGGCCCAGAGAAAAGCTGATAGAACATGGCCCGGATATATTGAGTAATTCGGAATTATTGGCAATTTTAATCAGAACAGGCACGCCGCAGCGTTCGGCACTGGATATAGCAAGGGAACTGACTGACGATGACGGTTTTTACAGCAATATCGCCAAAGCGCGCAGTGTGGCTGATTTATCAAAAATAAAAGGGCTTGGCCCGGCAAAAGCAGCAACGATACTGGCCGCAGTAGAGTTAGGCAGGCGCGTGGCCGGTGCACAGCCGCAGAAGAAAATAAGGTTTTCTTCGCCTGAGGCGTGCGTTCACTTTTTAATGCCGCGCCTGCGTTATGAAGGAAATGAAAAATTTGTGGTAATGCTGCTGGACAGTAAAAACCAGCTGATAAAAATGCAGCAGGTTTCCGAAGGTTCGCTTAATGCTTCGGTGGTGCATCCGCGTGAGGTATTTGCCCCGGCTGTTCTGCACAGGGCAGCGTGCGTTCTGGCGGCACATAACCATCCTTCTGGCGACCCGGCGCCAAGCCGTGAGGACAGGCGTTTGACTTCTGCATTGAAGGAAACAGGTATTGTGATGGGCATACCGCTTTTAGACCATATTATTATTGGCGACGGCAGGTATTTCAGTTTTAGAGAAAATGGTTATCTTGATGAATGAGGTGTAAGCAATGTTTGGTTTTTTTAATAAATTTTCGCATGATATGGGCATTGACCTTGGCACAGCCAATACGCTGGTGCATGTAAAAGGCAAGGGCATTATTATCCGTGAGCCTTCGGTAGTTGCCGTTGACAAAGCCAACAACGAAGTGCTGGCCATAGGCGCTGAGGCAAAGCAGATGATTGGCCGTACCCCGGGGCATATTATTGCCATCCGTCCGATGAAAGACGGGGTTATTGCAGATTTTGACATTACGCAGTCGATGCTGAAATTTTTTATCAAAAAGGCAATCGGCAAAAATTCGCTTGTGCGCCCGCGTATCGTTGTAGGCGTGCCTTCCGGCGTTACCGAAGTTGAAAAACGTGCGGTAATTGACGCTACGGTGCAGGCCGGTGCGCGCGAAGCATATCTGATTGAAGAACCTATGGCTGCGGCTATCGGCGCTGGGCTGCCCGTGCAGGAAGCTACCGGCAGCATGGTTGTCGATATCGGCGGCGGTACTTGCGAAGTTGCCGTTATTTCCCTTGGCGGCATTGTTGTAAGTAAATCCATCCGCACTGGCGGCGATGCTATGGATGATGCTATTGTGCGTTATATCCGCAAAACTTTCAGCCTGCTTATTGGCGAGCGTACGGCTGAAGAAGTAAAAATTAATATCGGCACGGCTATGCCGCTGGAAAATCCGGAAGAAATGGATATTCGCGGACGCGACCTTGTAAGCGGCCTGCCGAAAAACATTACCATTAATTCCAATCAGGTTTGTGAAGCACTCAATGAACCTGTTACCAATATTCTTGATGCTGTAAGGAACACTCTGGAACGTACTCCGCCTGAACTTGCGGCAGATATTATGGACAGAGGCGTTGTTATGACGGGTGGTTCTTCGCTTTTGCGCAACCTTGACCGCATTATGAGCAGGGATACCGGCATGCCTGTATATGTTTCGGATGACGCCCTGAGCTGCGTTGCTTTGGGCACCGGACTTGCCGTAGAAAATGTTGATGTTTACAAGAAAGGCTTTATGGCCTCCAATAGTACGAACTGAAGGAATGAAGCGTGAATAAGAAGTATTTAAGCCTTGGGCTGGCAGCGGCGGTGCTTGTGGCTTTGTTTGCCATGGCGCTGCACGACCCGCTGAGGTTTCCTGTAATAAACAGGGTGGTAACTGCCGTTATTACGCCTTTTGCGGCGGCAAGTTCTGCCGTTGGCGGCTGGGTTGATGATACCGGCGAGGCTATGACGACTGTTAAAACCTTGCAGCAGCAGAACGAAAGTTTACAAAGCGAAATTAACGAACTGCGTTACGCCAACCTTGCCATGGCAGAAATTTATGCAGAAAACCAGCGCCTGCGTGAAATGCTGAATTATAAAAATGCGCATCCGGAACAAAGGCTGGTAGTGTCTAAAGTTTTGGGGCGTACACCCGGCGAATTAAGCGACAGCCTGTATATTGACAAAGGCACGGATGACGGCGTGCAGCAGGACATGGCGGTAGTAACCGTTAACGGGCTGGTAGGGCTTGTGGATGAAGCGTATCCTTCGTCGGCACGCGTAACTCTGGTTACAAGCACTCGCTGTAATGTAGGTGCGCGCATTCTGCGTGCCAATTCGCGTGCGGTAGGCATTGTTACAGGCTGCGGCGGCAATAATGTGCCGCTTTTAATGGAGCATTTGCAGCGTGAGGCTGATGTATTGCCCGGCGACGTTGTTGTAACGAGCGGATACAGCCAGAACCATCCGGCCGGTATTGTAATAGGCACGGTAAAAGAAAGCAGCCTTGATGCGGCAGGGCTTTTGCGCAACGCAACTGTTGAGCCTGCGGCAGTAAGGGAAGGGCTGGAAGAAGTTTTTGTAGTAGTATGGCATCAGCAGGACGGTAATATAAAATGAGAAAACTGCTGTTCTTTATTGTTTATTTGATATTTTTTGGCATTCAGGTAACAGTGCCGCAGCCTGCATGGCTGAAATTTGACCTGGTGCTGCTGTTTGTTTACGCAATGGCAATGCTGTACGGCCCGCAAACAGGGGCGCTTACAGGTGCCGCAGCCGGGTTAATGTATGATTTTCTGAGCGGAGCGGTGTTTGGCTTTCATACAATAACGCGCTGTATGGTAGGCTTTGTTGCCGGGTTTATTAAAGGGCAGGTGTTTAAAGAACATTTTGCTTACCATATTGTGGCAGCATTGGTAATAACAGCAGGCATACGCATGCTGTTTTTCTTTGTGGCGCTGTTTTTAACGCCTGCGGCAGATTTAACCTTTGTGGGCGGGTATTTGCAGCAGTCACTTGCATATTGCCTGGGAAATATTTTATTTGTAGTTCCCGTTTATAAATTGTGTTATTTTATCAGCCATTGGCATAAAGATGAGTAGGTTTGTTTTAAAGGAGTTTAGGCAATGCTGAACAAAAGATATGCTAACAGATTACAGGCGATGCTTGTTGCCGCTATCTGCATATTGCTGGTATTGCTGGGGCGGATGGCGTATATGCAGCTGTGGCGCGGCGATTTTTACGGCGACCAGGCTGACGGCAACCGTTTGCGCAGAACAAAAGTTGTGGCTCCGCGCGGAATTTTTTATGACCGTGACGGCGAAGAACTGGTTAATAACCTGCCCGGGTATGTAGTTGCCCTGCGCAGGCAGAACAGCCCTTATGATGCAGAAATTCTGAACCTGCTTTCTGAAATAATTGAAATGCCTGTGGCAGAAATGCAGAAGAAAATAGAAGCCAACAGCGACAGTTATGAACCGACGCGTTTAAAAACAAATATTACACCGGAAATGCTTACCAAACTGGAAGAAAAAAAGAACGAACTGCCGGGTGTAATGATTGAAATTCAGCCTGTGCGAAACTATTTATATAAAGAACTTGCGGTACATGCCATTGGCTATGTTGGCGAAGTAAGCAATTACGATATTACCGAAGGCTCTTACAAAAACATGCCGGTTGGCAGCGTGGTTGGCAAGTTTGGGCTGGAAAAAACTTACGACCGTTATGTGCGCGGCCAGGACGGCAGTTATGACGAAGAAGTTGACGTTGGAGGCAATGTAGTTAAGCAGCTTGGGCAGATAGACCCCGTGCCCGGCAAAAGCCTTAAACTTACAATAGATAAAGATTTGCAGCTGTGCATGGAAAAAGCCGTGGATGAGCATTTGGCTTATCTGCGTTCTTCCGGGGTGGCACCGGGGGCAAGGGCGGCGGCAATTATTGCTATCGACCCTAAAACAGGCGCTGTGCGTGCCATGGTAAGCCGCCCTGCTTTCAACCCGAACCTTTTTGTGCATGGCATCAGTGAAAAAGACTGGAATATCATTAATAATGACCCTAACTATCCTATGGGCAATAAAGTTATCGGCGGTGAATATCCGCCGGGTTCGCCGTTTAAAATTGTTACCGGCTCTGCGGCGCTGGAACTTGGCAAGGTAACGCCCGAAGAAAAGATTTTTGACAGCGGCAAGCACTGGCTTGTGCCGATGGGCAACGCCGGCGGCGAGGCACTGGGCTGGATTGATTTTCATGAAGCGTTGCGTAAATCGGATAACGTTTACTTTTATGAAATGGGCAACCGCCTTGGCATAAACAATATTGTGGAATTTGCCAAAAAGTTCGGGCTCGGTTCGCCGACAGGCATAGAACTTGAAGGAGAACTTTCCGGGCTTTTGCCGACGCCGGAAAACAAAAAGAAAATTTTCCCCGGCGAAAGCTGGATGCTTGGCGATACCTTTAATGCTTCTATCGGGCAGGGCATAGATTTGGCAACGCCGATACAGTTGGCTATGCTGATGAGCTGTGTGGCGGCAGACGGCGTTTACCATCCGCCGTATCTGGTAGAAAGCCTGCTGAATAATGACGGCAGCGTATACCAGATGGCAGAACATGCTCCGGCAAGAAATATCGGCATATCCATGCATACGCTGAGGCTTATCCAAAACGCATTGGAGGGCGTAGCTGAAGAAGGCGGTACGGCATCGTATTTTGCCAGCCTGCCAAAGCAAATTGCAGCTAAAACAGGCACGGCAGAAAACCCGCATGGGCGCGACCACGGCCTTTTTGTTGCCTACGGACCGGCAGAAAACCCGGAACTTGTTGTAGCCTGCATTGTAGAGCAGGGCGGTTTCGGAACTTCGGCCGCAGGCCCTATTGTATATAAAGTTTTTGAAGAATGGTTCAGGCAGGAGGGTTTTATAACTGATACCCCTGCCGCTAAATGACGGAGGCAGTAAATGCAGAGATATTTGCGTAACATAGACTGGTGGCTGGTAGGCGCGGTGTGCGCGCTTGTTGGCATTGGGCTGATGCTGATTGCCAGCGCTACGCATTCGTATGCCGTTGCCAGGGGAGAAGCGTGGTTTGTAGAACGCCAGGGCATATTTTTTGGCATTAACGTGCTGCTGGTGATTTTTTGCCTGCGCTTTGATTACCGTCTTTTGCAGCAGATAGCAAAGCCTTTGTATATTTTTAACCTGGTGCTGCTTTTGGCGGTAATGTTTGTGGGGCATTCGGCGTTGGGCGCACAAAGGTGGATTCAGATAGGGCCGGTTACAATACAGCCTTCGGAATTTGCCAAGGCGATAATTATCATCTGTCTGGCGGCGTTTTTGGCAAAAAGGGCAGAGCTTTATACTGATTTTACCGATTATCTGCCTGCCGTTGCCTATGTGTTTGTGCCGTTTGTGCTGGTAATGCGCCAGCCGGATTTAGGTACTTCGCTGGTTTTTGCCGTTATAACACTGGGCATGCTTATTATAAGCGGCTTTAAAATGCGCTGGCTGGCAATGTTAAGCGGTGCTTTCGTGGTGCTTTTGCCTGCCTTCTGGATGATTTTAAAGGAATACCAGAAAAACCGTATCCGTGTGTTTTTAGACCCGGAACTTGACCCCTTCGGTGCAGGCTACCATGTAATACAATCCAAAATCGCCATTGGCAGCGGGCTGTTAACCGGCAAAGGCTGGTTTTCGGGTACGCAGAGCCAGCTGAACTTTTTGCCGGAAAACCATACGGACTTTGTATTTGCCGTTGCCGGTGAAGAATTCGGGTTTATCGGCGTGTGCGTAATATTATTTTTATACGGCATTATTATCTGGCGCGGGCTTACCATTGCCCTTAATGCCGAAGATGACTTCGGAACATTGCTGGCAGTGGGCATAACTTTTATGTTTACTTTCCATATGTTTGTAAACATTGGCATGACGGCCGGCATAATGCCTGTAACCGGCATACCGCTGCCGTTTTTAAGCTACGGCGTAAGCTCGCTTACCACCAATATGTTTTTGGTGGGGCTTTTGCTTAACATACGCCTGCGCAAGCAGCAGCTGCAATTTTGAGGAGGAAGAACGTGAACAAAGAACTGACGATAGATATTTTAAGCAGTGTTGCCAAACCTGCACGTTATACCGGCGATGAGTTCGGCAGCATTGTAAAAACTCCGGAAGAAACCGAAGTAAGCATTGCACTGGCGTTTCCGGATGTGTACGAAATTGGCATGAGCTATTTGGGCTTTAAAATTTTGTACCATATTGTAAATAAAGAACGCGGGCTGGCAGCAGAACGCGTATGCGCGCCGTGGACCGATATGGAAGCGAAAATGCGCGGACACGGCATACCTTTGCGCAGCCTGGAAACCAATAAAGTGCTGAAAGATTTTGACTTTGTTGGTTTTACCCTGCAGTATGAACTTTCGTACAGCAATATTTTAAACATGCTTGATTTGGGGCGGGTGCCTGTTTTAGCGGCAGAACGCAGCGAAGCTGACCCGTTTGTAGTTGTAGGCGGGCCTTGCGTATATAACCCGGAGCCTTTGGCGGATGTATTTGACATGGCCGTTATCGGCGAAGGCGAAGAAGTTTTGGTAGAACTTTTAAACGCCTACCGCGAATGGAATAAACAAGGCCGCTCTGGCGGACGCAGAGGCTTTTTAGAGCGTGCCGTAAAGATTAAAGGCATTTATGTACCAGGTTTTTATAAAACCGAATACAACGAAGATAACACCGTAAAAGCAGTGGTGCCTACTTATGAAGGTGCGCCTGCCGTTATTGAAAAACGCGTTATAAAAGATTTGAACGATGTCGATTTCCCGACAGCGCCGGTAGTGCCTTTTGGAGAAATTGTACACGACCGCATTATGCTTGAAGTATTCCGCGGCTGTACACGCGGCTGCCGTTTTTGCCATGCCGGTATGGTATACCGTCCCGTGCGTGAACGCCATCCGGAAGTTTTAAAGGCTTTGGCGCGCAAACTGGTGGATAATACCGGTTATAACGAAATTTCGCTGGTATCGTTAAGCACGGCTGATTATACCTGCCTTGCGCCGATGATTCACGACATGATTGCCGAATTTAAAGACGAACGCGTAAGTGTTTCGCTGCCGTCGCTGCGTATCGACAGCTTCTCGGTAGACCTGGCCAAAGAAGTGCAGGCAGTGCGTAAAAGCGGCCTTACATTTGCGCCGGAAGCAGGCAGCCAGCGTATGCGTGACGTTATTAATAAAGGCGTAACCGAAGAAGATTTAATAAACGCCGTCAGCGCGGCATTTAAATCGGGCTGGAGCAGTGTAAAACTGTATTTTATGATTGGCCTGCCCGGTGAAACCGATGAGGACGTACTTGCTATTGCCGACTTGGCGAAGAAGGTGCAGTATAAATACCGCGAAATTACAGGCAAGGGCGGCTGCAAAGTTACCGTAAGCGCCAGCAGCTTCGTTCCAAAACCGTATACGCCGTTTCAGTGGAGCGCGCAGAACAGCATGGACGAACTGCGCCGTAAACAGTATTTGTTAAAAGACGCCTTAAAGGTAAAAAATATTACTTTCCAGTATCACGACCCGGAAACCAGCATTATGGAAGCCGTTTTTGCGCGCGGCGACAGACGCCTTGGCAAGGCATTATATCTTGCATGGCAGCGCGGAGCCAAATTTGACGGCTGGAGCGAACAGTTTGATTATGAACGCTGGCTGCAGGCCTTGCAGGACTGCGGGCTTGATAAAGAATTTTATATTGCCCGCGAGCGCGGCGAAAACGAAGTATTTCCGTGGGAACATATTCAGCCTGCGGTATCGCGCGCCTTTTTGCGCAATGAATATAAAAAAGCACAGCGCGGCGAACTGACGCACGACTGCCGCCGCGGCAGCTGCACCGGCTGCGGTGTTTGCCAAAAACTTGGCGTACAAGTTAAAGTGGAAGGTTAATAAAATGAAACTGAGATTAAAAATAACCAAAGATAAAAGCATAAGGTTTATATCCCATCTTGAATACGTGCGTACTATCGAACGCGCTATCCGCAGGGCAAAACTGCCTGCCGCTTACAGCGAAGGCTTTAACCCGCATTTAAAATTCTCGCTGGCATCGGCACTGGGCGTTGGCGTGGTTAGTTATGCCGAATTTTGCGAAATTGAACTGGCCGAACCTATGACGGCAGAAGAAGCCGCAGAAAAAATGCAGAAAGCACTGCCGCGCGGCATACGCATTTTGGCGGCAGATGTAACGGCAACCAATGCTCCCGCGCTTATGGCGGAAGCAGGCGGCGCAGATTACCGCGTAACCCTGCCGTATGACAAGCCGGTTGACGATGCTGTGGCGGCGTTTAACGAAGCTGAAAGCATAATTTATGCCAAAGCAGCGCCAAAAGCCAAAACAAAAGTAAAAGAAATTGATGTTAAGTTTTTTATACCGCATATTACGGCTCAAAACAGCGGCGGAGAACTGGTGCTTAATTTCAGCTGCCGCATAACGCCAAACGGCAGTATGAAAGCGGTTGAGTTAATAAACACCTTAAACCAGCAGTATAATTTAAACCTGCCTGCCGAAAAAGCCGATATAGAACGCCTTGATTTATATAAGTACGACGCTTTTGGCAACAAACTGCCAATGCTCGGCAAAGACATGGTTGTGCTTGGACAGGCATAACGGCAATATAAAAAAGCCCGGCTGCAAGCCGGGTTATTTTTTTGCAGATTTTTAAATATTTATTGCTTATTACAATATGTAAAAGTTATAATAATTATAGCAGTAATAATTGTTTTGTTAACAAAAAGTGCAAAGCATAAAATTTTTAACAAGAAACGGAGGCAGTGAAATGGATAAATCAGTTTTGTGGAAAATTTCGTATGGCATGTATGCGCTTACGGTAATGGACGGCGAAAGGCCAACAGGCTGCATTATAAACACTGCAGTGCAGGTAACAAGCGATAACCCAACCATTGCTATCAGCGTTAATAAAAATAACTATACCTTTACCGCGCTCGAAAAATCCGGAAAATTTGCCTTAACAATTCTTTCGGAGGCAACACCGCAAAATGTTATTGCAAGATTAGGCTTCTGCTCCGGCTGTGATACAGATAAATTTGAGGCTTGCGGCTTTAGCTGGGAAATGAAAAACGGCCTGCCTGTTATAACGGATAAAACCAGCGGTTACATTACTGCCGAAGTGCTTGGCAAATATGAAATGGAAACCCATTTTGTAATTTTGGCGCGCGTTGTTGACGCGGAAGTGCTTGGCGATTATACACCTATGACCTATAAATATTACCACGATGTAATTAAAGGCAAAGCACCTAAAAATGCGCCTACCTACCAGGAAGAAACTGTGGAACCAGCTGGTGAAAAATGGGTATGTACCATTTGCGGCTACGTGTACGAAGGCGATTTAACCAAAGAGCCGGACGACTTTACCTGCCCCATCTGCCGCCAGCCCAAAAGCAGGTTTAAAAAGGTAGAGTAGGGAATTTTACCTGTATCATAAATATAATGCGGGTAGAAATAAAGTTTTTATATTTACATAAAATATATTTTTAATAAGAAAAGCTCAGTATACTTGTGTGTGTATTGAGCTTTTTTATATACTAAAGCAGGTAAATCTATAATACTGTTGAATTGTAAACACATAATTATAAAAAAGAGGTAAGAATATGGAATATTTAGCACATTCAGACAAAGAAAATGGGTTAAAGCAAACTGTTTTAGAACATGCAATAGGTACAGCCAATTGTGCAGAAAAGTTTGCTAGTTCATTTACAGTACCTATTTATGGAAAAATATTAGGACTGTATCATGATATTGGAAAATTTAGCAAAGAATTTCAAAATTATTTACTATACGGCGGAGTAAAAGGCAGTGTAGACCATACAGGTGCTGGAAGCATAGAAATTTTTAAAACTGGTTTAAATAGTAAAAACCCGACATTTTTTCTTTTAGCAATGTGTATAGCGGGGCATCATGGAGGTTTGCCTGATATGGGAGATAATCCAAAAACAAGCGAAAAAGGTACTCTTTTATATAGATTAAATAATAGCAGTTTTCCCGATTGTGCTGTTTATAAGGAATATTTGCCTTCAATCAAAAGTGAAGATGTCCCAGATATAACAAAAAACTTAACAGCTGCTTTTGCACAAATGTTTTATGTAAGAATGTTATATTCTTGTCTTGTAGATGCTGATTATTTGGATACGGAAGCATTTTTGGCTGATAAAACAGTTTTGAGAAGTGGATTTATAGATATTACGAAAATGAAATTATTAGTGGATGAGTATACTTCCAAATTTGATCCATCTTCAAGTGCATTGAATAAAATGCGGTGTGAATTACTAAAACAGTGTAAAGATGCAGGAAGTGACAACAAACAAATTCATAAAAATTTGTATACACTAACTATTCCAACTGGTGGAGGAAAAACTCTATCGTCTTTATCATTTGCATTAAACAGGGCGGTTCTTACGGGAAGGCAGCGTATTATATACGTTATTCCATATACGTCAATTATTGAACAAAATGCGGGAGTTTTCAAAGGTATTGTTGGAGAAAATAACGTTGTAGAACATCATATGAATGTTGTTTATGATGATACTGATGGTAGCAACCGTAAAAAACTGGCAACAGAAAATTGGGATGCTCCGCTTATAGTTACAACAAATGTGCAATTTATAGAATCTATATTTGCTAATAAGCCGTCTAAATGTCGTAAACTGCATAATATTGCCAATAGCATTATTATTTTTGATGAAGCGCAGATGCTTCCCGAAGATTATTTGCTTCCGTGTGTTGAAGTTATAAAAGAGCTTACAGAGCATTATAATTGCTGTGTTGTTCTATGTACAGCTACACAGCCATCACTTGATAAATTTTTTGATAATAAAGCATTAGAGATTATTGATAAGCCTAAATTTTATTATGATGTATTTAAACGAACTAAAATAAAAATTTTAGGGAAATTAACAAAAAGTGAATTAGCTGCCAAATTAAAAAAGTATAGCCAGGTTTTATGTATTGTTGGCACGAAACGTAAAGCTCAACAAATTTTTGAATTATTAAAAGAGGAAAAGAATGTTTATCATTTATCTACAAATATGTATCCTGCACACAGAAAACGGATACTTGAAGAAGTACGTGTAAAATTAAAAAATGGAGAAGTATGCCGCGTCATATCTACAAGTTTAATAGAAGCTGGGGTTGATGTCGATTTTCCTACCGTTTACAAGGAAATGGATGCATTGGATAGTATTGTGCAAGCGGCAGGAAGATGTAATAGAGAAGGTAAACGTAATGTTGAAGATAGTATAGTATATGTTTTTGAATTAGAAGGAAACAGTAATAAATTACGTTTGCTTGAAAAACAGGTTACAGAAAATATTTTGCAAGAATACGAAGATATATCTTCACCTGAAGCTATAACTGCCTATTTTAATAAATTACATGTATTATTAGCAGAAAATCTTGATAAGCGTAAAATATTTGAATTTTTAAAACATGGAAGACAGCGCTTTTATTTTAAAACAATAGCATCTATGGTAAAGATAATTAACGATAATACCAAAAGTATTTTTATTCCGTTTGATAGTAATGCTAAAATAATTGAACAAGAATTACGCAGTGGGGCAAGAACTAAAGAACTTATGAGGAAAATGGGGGCATATTGTGTAAATATATATTACCAAGCTGATAATATACATTTAGAAAGTGCTTATGAAAAGCTTTTACATAATAACAAAATAGAAATTTTAGATGAAAATATAACTATCTTGGTGGATGATAAAGTGTATGATAATAAAATAGGTTTGATAGTTGATTGTTATAATGGAGGATTAGGAGAATTTATATAAATAATAAGTGCGCAAACAATTTGTTTGCGCACTTATTATTTTACTATCAAAATAAATATTTCAATCCACGCACTAATATCACGTATGTGCGACTTGTAGATATTTTAATGCACGATTAAAAAATCTACATTTATATTTTATCAGAAAAATACTATTTTGCAAAACTTTCTTATTTACTATTAAAATAAATGAATTTACTAAAATGGTTTGTAGGTATATAATGTTATTGAAATCAAAAAATGTCATTGTAATTTTTTTATAATAACGATGACAAATAACAAGGGGATAGGAGGAGATTGTTGAATTATATATTAAATATGAAATAATTTTTAGAAAGGGGGAGAAAATATGATACGAGTTGAAGTAAAAGGTGATTTTGCCTGTTTTTCAAGACCCGAATTTAAAGCGGAGCGTGTAAGCTATGATATAATTACACCATCTGCGGCACGTGGTATTTTAGAAGCAGTATTTTGGCATCCTGGTATGAAGTTTTTGATTAATAAGATTTTTGTTTTATCGGAGATTGCTTTTACTAATATAAAACGTAATGAACTTGCATCCAAAGTTTCGGCAAGTAATGTGCAAAAGGTTATTAATGGAAATAACGGACCCCTTTATTTAGCTACATCGCAAGATATTCAGCAAAGAGCAAGTATGCTGCTTAAAAATGTCCATTATATTATTGAAGCGCATTTTGATATGACCGAAAAGGCAAACGCAAGTGATAATCCAGGAAAATTTCAGGAAATGATAAAAAGACGTTTGCGTAAAGGACAAAATTATTATCAGCCGTATTTAGGTTGTAGGGAGTTTCCTGCTGAAGTTAGTTTGTTTGAGGGGGATATAAACAGTTTAAGTTTAGCTTATGCCAATGAAGAAAGAGATTTAGGTTTTATGCTTTACGATATGGATTATAGTGATAAAGAAAATATTACACCAATGTTTTTTAGGGCAATTTTAAAAAATGGTATACTTGATTTAACAGATTGTGAGGTGCACAGATGATATTACAAGCACTTACAAAATGTTATGAAAAATTATTAGAAAAACAGCTTGTGCCAAAGCAAGGTTGGAGCAGAACAAAAGTAAATTTTGTTTTGGAAATTGCTGAAGACGGTACTTTGGTGAGAGTATATCCGTTAGAAAAATTTGATTCCAAAAAGAAAATTTTTCCAGCGAGAATATTTAATGTACCGGAGCAGGGTGTTCGTTCAAGTGGGATTGCACCGCAATTTTTATGTGACAATAGCAGTTATATTTTAGGTATAGATAAAAGCGGAAAGCCTGAACGTACAGCAAATTGTTTTGCAGCAAGCAAAGAATTGCATTTAAAAATTTTATCTGACGTAAAGAGTCAAGCTGCTGTTGCCATTAAAAATTTTTTTGAAAATTGGCATCCTGAAAATTTGTTAGCACTTATTGATGAAACAATTTATGAGTATGTTATTAATAAAAGTATGCTTGTTTTTATGTATAAAGATAAATATGTGCATGATGATCCAGAAATACAGTTGGCATGGGAAACCTATTATCGGAACAGTGAATATGATAAAAAAGGGCAATGCCTTGTAACTGGCAAGTATACTAATTTACGACGTTTACATCCAATGATTAAGGGGGTGTGGGGTAGTCAGTCTTCAGGTGCTTCATTGGTATCATTTAATGCTTCTGCATATGAATCATATGGGCAGAGCGGTGGAACAGGATTAAATGCTCCGGTTAGTGATTATGCGGCTTTTGCTTATACTACGGCTTTAAATTATCTGTTAAGCCACTCAAAATATGTTGCTCATATAGGAGATTTAACGATAGTTTATTGGTCTGAGGATGCTAATGAAGACTATAATGATATTTTTCAATCTTTTTTTGAACCGACTGAGGCATCGACCATCAGTCAGCAAGAACTTAATGTTATTGTAAAAAGTATAGCTTCTGGTGATGTTGTAAAATTTAATGGTAATGAGCTAAAATATAATAATAAATTTTATATTTTAGGGTTAGCACCTAATGCAGCTCGTATTTCTGTTGGTTTTTTTATGGTTGATACATTTGGCCATGTTTTAAAAAATTTAGCGCAGCATTATAGTGATTTAGCAATTATCAAACCAAGTTATGTTAAAGTTGATTATCTTCCACTTTGGAAGCTGCTTTTAGAAACAATTAATAAAAATTCTAAAGATAAAAAAACACCGGAGAATTTAACAACAAGTCTAATTAAGGCAGTTTTAAATGGAACGATGTATCCTGAATCGTTTTTGCAAAATATAATGCGTCGTCTACATATGGAACAAGGACGGCTTATTGAACCAACAGCAAAATCACCCGATGTAGCTTTTGAACAGGAGAGTAATTATATTAAAGCTGCAATTATTAAAGCTGTATTAAACAGAAAGCGGAGAATAAATGGACCAACGAAATATTTAAAGGAGGAGCTTACTGTGAGTGTAGATGAAACCACCAATAATAAACCATATATTTTGGGAAGATTGTTTGCTTTATATGAGCATTTGCAAGATTCGGCATCTAAAAATTCTTTAAATGCCACAATTAAAGATAGATTTTTTAATGCAGCGATGGCGACGCCTGCAACGGTTTTCCCGTTATTAGGAAAATTATCAATAGCACATTTAGGCAAGTTAGATATTAACGAAAAAGTATATTTTGAAAAACAGATTGCTGATATAATCGGGAAATTAAAATTTGATGATGAACTAATATTCCCCAAAAGTTTAACATTGGAGGAACAAGGAAATTTTTACGTTGGTTATTATCATCAAGTACAAAAACGCTATACTAAAAAGGAGGCTGAAAAATAATGAGTGAAGCAATTAAAAACCGTTATGATTTTATGGTATTATTTGATGTTGAAAATGGTAATCCTAATGGTGATCCAGATGCTGGTAATATGCCACGTGTTGATGCGGAAACTGGCTATGGGATTATTACAGACGTATGTTTAAAACGTAAAATAAGAAATTATGTAGAAGCTGCATGCGAAGATAAAGAAGGATATAGAATTTACATTAAGGATAATGTGCCTTTAGAACGCAGCGATAAAGAAGCATATAAATATTTAGGCATTGATGAAGGAAAAGCTAAAGAGTTAAAGAAAAACGATCAAGATGCTGATCTAAAAATCCGAAATTTTATGTGCCAGAATTTTTTTGATATTCGTACATTTGGCGCAGTAATGACAACATTTGTAAAAGCAGCTTTAAACTGCGGGCAGGTTCGTGGACCGGTGCAGTTTGGTTTCGCGCGTAGTATTGATCGTGTTTTACCGCAGGAAATTACAATTACAAGAGTTGCAATTACGACGGAGAAAGATGCTCAAAAAAAGAATACAGAAATAGGACGTAAATTTATAATTCCATATGCTTTATATAAAGTTGAAGGATACGTATCAGCTAATTTAGCACGCAAAGTTACTGGCTTTAGTGAAGCTGATTTACAGCTTTTTTGGAAAGCTATAATTAATATGTTTGAATGTGATAGGGCTGCGGCACGCGGGAATATGGCTGTGCGCGAATTGATAGTATTCAAACATGACAGTGAACTTGGTGAAGCTCCGGCATATAAGCTTTTTGATACAATTAAAATTACTCGAAATAATTCGGAAACACCTGCGCGTGCTTATAGTGATTATACGATTACAATTGATGAAGATAAAATTCCTGCTGGTGTTACTATGAAGCGTATGATATGAAAGAATATACCGAAGAAGAAATTTTAATGCTTTCAGGTATCCAACATTTTGTCTTTTGCCGCAGGCAATGGGCATTAATTCATTTGGAAAATCAGTGGCAGGAAAATCTTAAAACAACAGAAGGAATGCTAATGCACGAAAAATGCCATAATGAAGACTTATCAGAATCACGTGGTGATGTATTTATTATGCGTGGCTTACGTTTTACTTCGTTGTCATTAGGTGTAAGCGGGCAATGTGATGTTGTAGAATTTTATAAACGTAGAGATAATCGTGGTGCTATTTTGTATGGTAAAAGCAGAAGCTGGGATATTTGTCCGATAGAGTATAAGCGTGGGCGAAATAAGTACGGAGATGAAGATATTTCTCAGCTTTGCGGGCAGGCTTTATGCCTTGAAGAAATGTTTGCCTGTAAAATTGATTATGGATATCTTTATTATGGGGAAACTCGGAAACGGCAAAAAGTTATTTTTACAGACGAACTGCGTGAACAGGTAAAAACTATGATTAATGAAATGCATGAGTATTACCGCCGCGGGTATACACCAAAAGTTAAAACAACACCCAAATGCAAAAGTTGTTCTTTAAAAAACTTATGCCTGCCAAAACTTTGTAAAAATATTTCTGTTACCGCGTATTACAAGAAAAATTTAGGAGCAGATGAATAATGAAAAAGCTGCTTAATACTTTGTTTGTTGTTACACCTGATACTTATCTGGCGCTTGAAAACGAAAATGTTGTAATATATCAGAATGAAAACATTTTGCGCAGAATACCGCTTTTAACATTGGAAAATATTTTGTATTTTGGTTATAAAGGCGCAAGCCCGGCTTTAATGGGAGCATGTGCAGAACGTAATATTGGCTTATGCTTCTTAAAACAGAGCGGAAGGTTTTTAGCACGTGTTTGTGGTGCTTCTTATGGCAATGTGTTATTGCGTAAAGAACAATACCGAATTTCTGATAATAATATGGCTGCATGTATATATGCCAGAAATTTTATTGCAGGCAAAATATACAACTCACGCAGTGTGTTAAGAAGGGGACTGCGCGACCATCCGCTAAGTGTGGATAATGAAAAAATAGAGTTTATTAGCGATGAGTTGATGAAAAATGTGCGAATTGCCCGTGTATGCAAAGATTTAGATGAATTGAGAGGTATAGAGGGGAATAGCGCTAAACTTTACTTTAGTGCTTTTAAAGAGCTTATTTTAGCCAACAAAACAGTTTTTAATTTTTACGGAAGAATAAAACGTCCGCCAGGAGATCCTGTTAATGCAATGCTTTCTTTTGTATATGTCCTGCTTGCACATGATTGCGCAAATGCACTTGAAAGTGTTGGCTTAGATTCGTATGTAGGGTTTTTACATTCCGACAGGCCTGGCAGGCAATCATTGGCATTAGATTTAATGGAAGAACTGCGTTCGGTATATGCGGATAGATTCGTTCTGTATTTAATAAACAATAGAATGGTTAAAGAAAACTGTTTTGATTATCGCGAAAACAGAAGTGTTTATCTTAATGAAAACGGAAGAAAAATAGTTCTTAGCGAATGGCAAAAAAGAAAACAGGATGCTATTACACATCCGTTTTTAAACGAAAAAATGCAATGGGGTCTATTGCCTTATGTACAAGCTTTACTTTTAGCACGTTGTATACGTGGCGATTTAGAAGAATATCCGGCGTTTTTATGGAAGTGATTAGATGTTAATTTTAGTTACTTATGATGTTAATACAGAAGATGAAAAGGGTAAAGCCAGACTAAGGAAAGTTGCTAAACTTTGTGTAAAGTATGGGCAAAGAGTGCAAAATTCTGTTTTTGAATGTATTTTAAATGAAGCACAGTATGTTTTATTAAAGCATCAACTATGTGAAATAATTGATGCAGATAAAGATAGCTTGAGATTTTATAATCTTGGCAATAAATATAAGAATAAAACAGAACATTTTGGTGCTAAGGCTTCGTATGAAGCGGAAGGATTATTATTATTGTAGTGCGAAGATGAATTAAACATAAATTAGGCATTAATAAAAAGGTTGCTTTTGAATGATTTAATTTAGTAAAAAAGTTAGCTTCGCACTTTTATAGGAATAAAACGAGTAATAATTACAGTTTATTCTTATACTGTCGCAGCCCACTCGGGCTGCGTGGATTGAAATCATACTTTTGCAGCCCTAAAGTTTCTAAAACTTCAGTCGCAGCCCACTCGGGCTGCGTGGATTGAAATTCTCTTAATTGATAAAGGTTATTTATTTTTTGAGTCGCAGCCCACTCGGGCTGCGTGGATTGAAATAGCTACACCCCAACCGCTTAAAAATTTATCTGTCAGTCGCAGCCCACTCGGGCTGCGTGGATTGAAATAATTATTCTTACACTAATATGGTTTGTTCTTATGGTCGCAGCCCACTCGGGCTGCGTGGATTGAAATGCTATCCATAGGCAGGTTAAATTCCTTTTCAGTTTGTCGCAGCCCACTCGGGCTGCGTGGATTGAAATAGTGCGATGCTCTACCATTGGGCTACTGCTACATGTCGCAGCCCACTCGGGCTGCGTGGATTGAAATCTATAAAAATAGCTGTAAAAAACTGTAAAGCGCGTCGCAGCCCACTCGGGCTGCGTGGATTGAAATTAACTCCATCAGAGGGAGAAGTAACAAATATTTTGTCGCAGCCCACTCGGGCTGCGTGGATTGAAATCTTCAAAAGTATCAACCAAAGGCAAGAGCCTCTTTGTCGCAGCCCACTCGGGCTGCGTGGATTGAAATTTATTATGAGTTTATGACGCTTATAGACAAGAGAAGTCGCAGCCCACTCGGGCTGCGTGGATTGAAATTCAATAGTAGTCATCTCCTATTCTTAATTATTTTAGTCGCAGCCCACTCGGGCTGCGTGGATTGAAATTAATACCTCTCCAATGCTTCCTCCGTTTACTTCGGGTCGCAGCCCACTCGGGCTGCGTGGATTGAAATATTAAAGCTGTAAGCATTGATAATTTTGGTAAAAGTCGCAGCCCACTCGGGCTGCGTGGATTGAAATCTTGAGATTGTTATTCCATTGATATTTTACAAGTAGTCGCAGCCCACTCGGGCTGCGTGGATTGAAATTATAAGTCCACTGACGGTCTATGCCTTGCTGATAGTCGCAGCCCACTCGGGCTGCGTGGATTGAAATGCCTATACATTTTGCCGTTTCAGGTGGTAGTGACCGTCGCAGCCCACTCGGGCTGCGTGGATTGAAATAACAGGCAATTTATCAAACTCCTCACGAGCCTGAGTCGCAGCCCACTCGGGCTGCGTGGATTGAAATCAAAATTGAGTAGGCACAGAGACACGAACAGCTTTGTCGCAGCCCACTCGGGCTGCGTGGATTGAAATATTACAAAGCCAAGCGATTTGGGATATGACGATGTCGCAGCCCACTCGGGCTGCGTGGATTGAAATGTAAATTTTGTGGTAAAGGAATTCGGAGAGCTGGGTCGCAGCCCACTCGGGCTGCGTGGATTGAAATCCAATGGGCCGATGCGCGTCACTACGTCAGAAATTGTCGCAGCCCACTCGGGCTGCGTGGATTGAAATCCGGCAGGTACAGCAGCAGAATAACGCACGTTCATGTCGCAGCCCACTCGGGCTGCGTGGATTGAAATGGTTATTGAGGACTGGAGCGCGCGCGGATGGGCGTCGCAGCCCACTCGGGCTGCGTGGATTGAAATTTTCAAGCCAATTAATCAAATAATTGATATAAAATAGTCGCAGCCCACTCGGGCTGCGTGGATTGAAATAGTAACTTCCATTGGCTCTTTGGTATACAGTACGTCGCAGCCCACTCGGGCTGCGTGGATTGAAATCACAATCTCTTGCTGGTGTCACAATAGGTATCCTGTCGCAGCCCACTCGGGCTGCGTGGATTGAAATCCCAAAGTTTAGCGACCAACAATAATAAAACGTCCACCGTCGCAGCCCACTCGGGCTGCGTGGATTGAAATAAGATACGCAAAACTGATTATGGCGCAGCATTTAGGTCGCAGCCCACTCGGGCTGCGTGGATTGAAATAAGGTGGGCAACAAAAAAAGCGCATACATTTCTGGTCGCAGCCCACTCGGGCTGCGTGGATTGAAATCTGTATGCTGTTTCTTACACTTTTAGCAAAGGTGTCGCAGCCCACTCGGGCTGCGTGGATTGAAATTTTGCTGACGAGTGCGGCCAGTTGCCGAAGTGCTTAGTCGCAGCCCACTCGGGCTGCGTGGATTGAAATAAAGCTGTTGAACCGACCGGCGAAAGCACCCCGTGTCGCAGCCCACTCGGGCTGCGTGGATTGAAATATCCATTGTTAACACTCCTTTTTGTGTCAAAAACAGTCGCAGCCCACTCGGGCTGCGTGGATTGAAATTATGCTTAACTGGCTGTTGTTAAAACGCCGTTCCACGGTCGCAGCCCACTCGGGCTGCGTGGATTGAAATCTTCGTGATGGTGCGTGCTCTCGCGCCAACTCATTGTCGCAGCCCACTCGGGCTGCGTGGATTGAAATGTAGTATTTTACCCACTCTTCAAAGGTCATATTGGTCGCAGCCCACTCGGGCTGCGTGGATTGAAATTGCCATTTCCTGCTGGTAGATTTCGGCAAAGGTGGTCGCAGCCCACTCGGGCTGCGTGGATTGAAATCCGGTGGCCGTCTTATCATGGGCGGCGCAAACAGCCCGTCGCAGCCCACTCGGGCTGCGTGGATTGAAATCCTTGCAATCGGTACGCCTAAACGGTGGAACATTGCCGTCGCAGCCCACTCGGGCTGCGTGGATTGAAATATCGCTTGGGCATCCCGGTAGGCCGCGAGGACGTTTGGTCGCAGCCCACTCGGGCTGCGTGGATTGAAATATCTCCGCCCACGCCTCCTGCCAGTCCGGCAGCCTGTCGCAGCCCACTCGGGCTGCGTGGATTGAAATTTCTTGTCCACTTTCCAGCGTTCTGTTATGCTGCGTCGCAGCCCACTCGGGCTGCGTGGATTGAAATGTTTTCAGCCGTTTTAATATCGTCTGCGGTAAAGTCGCAGCCCACTCGGGCTGCGTGGATTGAAATCCGCTTGTATGGCGTTAGCGCGCACTGCATTTGCTGTCGCAGCCCACTCGGGCTGCGTGGATTGAAATTGTTACCGGAGTTTTTTTGGTAACGAAAATCAGCCGTCGCAGCCCACTCGGGCTGCGTGGATTGAAATACCACTTGCATTATCATTATCTGCAATAAAGTACGGTGTCGCAGCCCACTCGGGCTGCGTGGATTGAAATGGTGACAGGCGCGGCAAAACACGCTGGACAATGGTCGCAGCCCACTCGGGCTGCGTGGATTGAAATTTATCCGATTGATTTAACGCGCGGCGCAGAATTTGTCGCAGCCCACTCGGGCTGCGTGGATTGAAATACAACAATCGTGCAAACCGTCTGTCTGGCGTTTTGTCGCAGCCCACTCGGGCTGCGTGGATTGAAATTTTTTCGTCGCCGTAAATTACCGGCAAGTCGCAGTCGCAGCCCACTCGGGCTGCGTGGATTGAAATCGCCTATTACACAGCAACCATTAGCACAGGGTGGTCGCAGCCCACTCGGGCTGCGTGGATTGAAATACTCCATCCAAAATTAAGGGCACCTTGATTTGACACGTCGCAGCCCACTCGGGCTGCGTGGATTGAAATGTGCACAGGCCGCCGCACTTGCCGATGATATCGGTCGCAGCCCACTCGGGCTGCGTGGATTGAAATAGCAACATAACCAACAACAGATAGCAGCCCATTCCAGTCGCAGCCCACTCGGGCTGCGTGGATTGAAATAAAGCTGCCGAACACGCCTTTTCTTTTAAAAACGGTCGCAGCCCACTCGGGCTGCGTGGATTGAAATATAGCAGTCATGCCTTCGACAGAGGTTGAATATTCTGTCGCAGCCCACTCGGGCTGCGTGGATTGAAATACCTATTAAAATAGTGTTGTCGCTTGCGCTTACAGTCGCAGCCCACTCGGGCTGCGTGGATTGAAATGACTGTTGCGACAAAAGCACGCAGGGCAAGAAGCGTCGCAGCCCACTCGGGCTGCGTGGATTGAAATGCGAAAGGAGCAAACGAAAATGAATAAAGAACAGGTCGCAGCCCACTCGGGCTGCGTGGATTGAAATACCTATAACAGATTAACGGAAGGCTAACTGTTGGTCGCAGCCCACTCGGGCTGCGTGGATTGAAATAAAGACTCTATAAGCGAAGCGGCATTCATATAACTGTCGCAGCCCACTCGGGCTGCGTGGATTGAAATTACTTCTAACGCTGTCAACTCCTGCGCCGTTATCGGTCGCAGCCCACTCGGGCTGCGTGGATTGAAATTTTTCCGGCATTTTCCCGCCGGGCAAAAGTTTGGTCGCAGCCCACTCGGGCTGCGTGGATTGAAATCCGGAATCACGCATTAGAACGCGCGAGGACGTTATAGTCGCAGCCCACTCGGGCTGCGTGGATTGAAATAGCATAGGCACATGGCAGATACTACCGTTTGATGGTCGCAGCCCACTCGGGCTGCGTGGATTGAAATCCGCAGCAAGGGTTTTATAAATTAATGCCGAATGTCGCAGCCCACTCGGGCTGCGTGGATTGAAATTCCTTTACTCATAAAATCACCTCAAGAATATGATGTCGCAGCCCACTCGGGCTGCGTGGATTGAAATCAGGTACAGCTGATAGAAGAAGGCATACCGGATGAGTCGCAGCCCACTCGGGCTGCGTGGATTGAAATGCACCGCAAATCACCGTACAGGGCGGCGGAAGCGATGTCGCAGCCCACTCGGGCTGCGTGGATTGAAATATTATAAAGGCCTCCTTAATAATATAGAATAACGTCGCAGCCCACTCGGGCTGCGTGGATTGAAATTTACGGCAATTATGATAGCCTTTCCGCCGCAGGCAGGTCGCAGCCCACTCGGGCTGCGTGGATTGAAATAGGAGGATTATTTTGAACATTTCATGCCGGTGGCAGGTCGCAGCCCACTCGGGCTGCGTGGATTGAAATACGAAGGCTCATATTTCCTCCATGCCTAACCATGTCGCAGCCCACTCGGGCTGCGTGGATTGAAATGTAAGGACGGCGGCGCACGTGGTACAATGCACCGTCGCAGCCCACTCGGGCTGCGTGGATTGAAATTTTGTATGAAGTTGACATACCGGAAAACGATGTACGTCGCAGCCCACTCGGGCTGCGTGGATTGAAATATCCATACCGCGTGCCTTTGCAACATTACGCACAATGTCGCAGCCCACTCGGGCTGCGTGGATTGAAATCATCGGCGGCAGTGCATAACCAGTATCGTCATAGTCGCAGCCCACTCGGGCTGCGTGGATTGAAATTTAGGTTTTTGCCCGTATTTTGTTTCACATATTGTCGCAGCCCACTCGGGCTGCGTGGATTGAAATTGTACCCGGCAGCTGACAATCTGCTTGTCATCGGGTCGCAGCCCACTCGGGCTGCGTGGATTGAAATTTTGGCATAAATCCTTGTATCCGCGGCGAACATGGTCGCAGCCCACTCGGGCTGCGTGGATTGAAATGGAAGTGAACCAGGTACAAAAGCAGCGGCAAACAGTCGCAGCCCTCTTGGGCTGCGTGGATTGAAATCTGCGTGTACAAGCCATTGGAAAGCTGGTAATTTGTCGCAGCCCTCTTGGGCTGCGTGGATTGAAATATTTGCAGGTCGGTAAACAGCGTGCGCAGCTTTAGTCGCAGCCCTCTTGAGCTGCGTGGATTGAAATAGCAAGTAGAGTACAGTAGAGTAGGTAACGAGTAACGTCGCAGCCCTCTTGGGCTGCGTGGATTGAAATGTATATTCAATTTGATTTTACCTTATTATTTTAAGTCGCAGCCCTCTTGGGCTGCGTGGATTGAAATACAGTTAAAAGATTTTAAATTAACGCTTAAAGAGTCGCAGCCCTCTTGGGCTGCGTGGATTGAAATTACCTGCCACACTTCGCGCAGGCCTGTATCTTTAGTCGCAGCCCTCTTGGGCTGCGTGGATTGAAATTGCGTGCGGTCGTCGCTGTCCTTTGCCCATAGCAGTCGCAGCCCACTCGGGCTGCGTGGATTTAAATATAGTCTAAAATTTATTAAAACTTTGGACTATAAAAGTCGTAGCCCTCTTTGGCTGTGTGAATTAGATTCTGGAATGATGTAAGATGATGAAGAATTCCATGATGTTAATAAAGTATTAGCAAAAATTTATAATTACCAGTATAGGAGAGTGCCGCGTGGATAAAAGAGAAGAATTAATTGCAGAACGCGAGCGATTATATCAAGAACATTTAAAGCAACATGATGAAATTGCAAAGAAAAGTTTTGAGTGGTCATTAAAAAATCATAAAGGAGGGCTTGATGGTTATGACCCATATGATGAAAAAATGTGTGAGTTATACAGAGATTTTATAAAAAAATAGATGCTGAAATAGAAGCTGCAAATGACTAAAACTTAAACTACACATATAGGAGAATTTCTCGTGAATAAAAAAGATGAGTTGATTGCCCAAAAAGAGCAATTATACAATGAACATAAAAAAGAATATAGCAAAGTTGTAGATAAAATATTAGAATGGGAAGAAAAATATGGAACTGGTGGGTTAGATAGCCAGTGCCCTTATTTAAGAGAGCAAAAAGAACTCATGCGAACATTTTGGGAAAAAGTAAAAAAAATAAATGCTGAATTAGAACAACTTAAAGATTAACTGCGCTTATGTTTTTACATAGGCGCTTTTTTGAATGAGATAAAATATACATTGATTTTACTGTATGCTTTTTTATAATGTTAGTACTAAAATTTTGCCGTTTTTTATTTATTTTTTTACTACTTTAATATCAGATATTTAAAATATAAAGGATTTCTTATATTTTTGTCGAATTAATTATTATATATTTTAGTATGTTTTATGGAGTCTGTTATGGTGGATTATACTTTACTTGCAAAAGCTGCTTTGCTGCACGATATTGGCAAATTATGCTATCGTGCGGGGCTTACAAATGAGCCGGAAACGTATCCCGAATATGGTGCCCGGTGGCTGGCGCGTTTATTGCCCGAAGATGATGAAGCCATGCAGCAGCTTCTGCGCTGCATAAGCTATCACCGCAGGCGCGATTTTGAAGCAGTAAAACTTAAAGACGATGATTTGGCATATTTAGTTTATTTTGCCGATACGATTGCGTTCGGCGCAGAAAAGACCGAACGCCGCCAGGATGATAAGTTTGATGCTTCGCTGTGCCTGGAATCGGTATTTAATTATTTTTCGGACCACGATACTTATAAACGCTATTTTTTGCCTAAAGAAATAAATACCGGCAAAGAAATTAATTACGCAGTGCGTGATAACATTAAAGCAAGCCCGGAAGATTATTTAAAACTTTTAAAAATAATTGAAAACAAATTAAAGCAAAAGCCTTTGGCGCAGATGTACCCCTATGAGCTTTTGCAGGTGCTTGAAGACGCCCTGTATTATGTGCCGCTTACGGTGCGCGAGGATTTGCCGCGCGATATTTCGATGTTTGAGCATGTAAAAATAACGGCAGCGCTTGCGGTAAGTATAGCCCATTATTTTGAAGCTAACGGAATTACTTCGTATGCTTCGCTTTGTGAAAAGCAAAAAATTGCCCAAATACAAAACGAGCCGCTGTTTTTAATTGTTTCTGCCGATATTGCCGGTATTTACGGCTTTTTAACAACTCCGGCAGAGCAGTCGCCGCTTGCAACCATGCGCGGGCGCTCGCTTTATCTGGAATATTTTTCGCAGCTTATAGCAGACGAACTTGTAAATTATTTAAAACTTTCACGTGCAAACATTATTTATACCGGCGGCGGGCGGTTGTATTTGCTGGCGCCTAATACGCCGCAGTTTAAAGAGGGTGTAAAAACTTTTGCGGAGTACATTAACGGGTGGCTGCTGCAAAACTTTGGCACTCAGCTTTATGTATCTGTCGGCGCGGCGGAATTTACGCCGGTAGAGCTGGTTGGCAGGCAGCTTGGCAGCGATGTTATGGCGCGTGCCGATTTGCAGGTGGAAAACAATAAAAAGAACCGCTATTCGGAATCGGTTCTGGCAGGGCTGTTTGACCCTGAAAGCAGTTTTAACCATAACGAAGCGGCTTCGGAATGCTGCGTATGCCACAGAAACGTTGCTGCTGCCGATGAAGGGCGCAAAGACGGCCTGTGCAGCAACTGCCGTGCGCTGCTTGAACTCGGCAAAGCCTCTTTTATGGATGACAAGGTGCTGGCAGTATGTTCAAACCGCATCAGCGGATGTATTGCGGTGCCGGGCTATAAAAGGGTGCTGTACTTAAAAATAATAGCTGCCAAAGATTTGGAAAAATTTAAGCAGCATAATAAACTGGCTTATCTTTACAGTATTAAAGGCGGAGCTTCCGATAACTGCCCGTATTTCCGCATACGCCGCTGCGATTACTGCGTGCGCGACGCAAAAAGCGGCAGGCTGCCCGATATGAAGATGCTGGCGGCTAAAAGTATGGGCGAAACCTATACCGGTGTTAAGCGCCTGGGCGTTTTAATGGCGGATGTCGATGCTATCGGCATAGCTTTAAAAGCAGGTTTTTACCGCAACGATTTGCCCGACCCGCTGAGGTATCTTACATTATCGAGGCAGGCGGCGTTTTCCGGCAGGCTGTCATTCTTTTTTAAGGTAATTTTAAATAAAATTTTTAAAGGCGATACGCAGAACGCTTCCGGTAAAGTAACGCCGGTGTTCAGGCTGTTTAACAAGCCCAAGCAGCTTTGGCGCAACATACACGTAATTTACAGCGGCGGCGATAACATTTTTCTGCTTGGCGCATGGGATGACGTGGTGGAAGTGGCGGTTGATATTCACCGCGCGTTTGAAAGCTACACTAACGGCAAACTGGCGTTTTCGGCGGGCATAGGCATGTTTACGCCCGATTTCCCCGTTAGCCAGATGTTTATTCAGGCGCAGCTGCTGAAAAAAACAGCTAAAAATGTTCCCGGTACCGGCAAAATTGCTTTGTTCGGGCAGAATGCAGATTATGTAAGCGGCCCGGAAGGCGGGCTGGCCCACGTTTATGACTGGAACGTTTTTGAAAAACAGGTTTGCGGTGAAAAACTTAACTTTTTAACAAACAATTTAAGTTTCGGCATTGCCGCAGTACCCGGCAAAATAAAGGCCGACAGGAACACTTTGTATAAGCTGCACGGCGTGCTTGCCGCAGCGGCAGGCAGGTTTAATCTGGCTCAGTTTGCTTATGCGGTTGCTCTGCTTGAACCTAAATCGGAAAATGCCGCACAGGCGGAAATATATAATAATCTGCGCAGCAGGCTGTATGCCTGGGCGCTTGATACGGAAGGGCGCAGGCAGCTTTTAACGGCGCTGGAACTTTTAATTTACAGTTTGCCCAATGCGCCTAAGGAGGACTTTTAATGGATATTATAGCCAGGGCCGAAAATGCCATTAAAGGCATTATGGTTAAAGACAAATTTAATAATAATGTACTGCTGTTAAAAACCGGCCATATCCGTAAGTTTTTAACTTCGGTCAACCTTGTGCGCGACCGCGTGGAGGTTTATAAAATGCGCGGGCAGGAGCCCGACAGGCTGCCGCCGGAGCTGGTTGCGGAGGTAAAATTTTTAAAGGTTAAATTAATGTATCTGGCCGGGCGCGAAAAAAATATTGTTGGCGCGTTTGTAGAAAAATCCGGGCTGATAGAAATGATTGACAGCATTGGCGACAGTACGGAAAGGTTTGACACTTTTGCCAAATACGTACAGGCGCTGGGGGCATTTCATAAATTTTACGGAGGCAAGGATAAATAATGAAGCAGGCGGTTTTAAAAGGAAAGTTTTTAATAGAGGCTGTTATTACTCTGGTAACGGGGCTGCACATTGGCACCTCCAGCGATTTTACTCCTATCGGCGCGGTAGAAAGCCCCTTTGTGCGCGACCATTTTACCAAAGTTCCCATTATTCCGGGCAGCTCGCTTAAAGGAAAGCTGCGCACTTTGCTGGCTAAAATGCGCTCACCGGGTTATGTTTTAAATAAAATTGAAGATGATGATGAAGTTATCGGCCGTTTGTTCGGTTCTACTTCCAAAAACGGTGTTATAGGCGCACGCCTGCAATTTTATGATGTATTTGTAACGCCGGAAAGCATTGAAAAAATAAGCCGTATGGACACCGATACCTACATGGGCGAAGTAAAATTTGAAAACTCCATTACAAGGCTTACGGCAACGGCAATACCGCGTCAGATTGAAAGGGTGCCGGCAGGTACCGATTTTGCGTTTAAACTTGTGTACAACATCGAAAACGAAAAGGAAATTGAAGAAGATTTCGCAACCTTATCGGCAGCGCTTATGATGCTGCAGATGGACTACCTTGGCGGCCATGGTTCGCGCGGTTACGGCAGGGGGGCTTTCAGTAATTTTTCGGTGCGGTACGCCGGTTTAAACAAAAATCTTGAGGAGTATGCCGGAAGGCTTAAAACTGCTCTTGAAGGAAGCTGCTTAAAATGAAGTATTATATTTTGCAGTTTAAGTTTTTAACTCCGGTGCATTTTGGCACAGCCGAAAATAAAAAAAGCGGCAATCTGCAGTCTTTTAACTGCTGCGCCGATACTTTTTTCAGCGCGCTTGTAACGGAAACAGCTGCGCTTGACGGAGAGCTTTGCAGCCGGTTTATAGAAGCCGTGCAAAATGGCGGGCTGCTTTTCAGCGATTTTCTGCCTTATTACAGCGGCACGGAAGAAGAACTGTATGTGCCGGTGCCGTATAACTGCAAGGAAAAAGTAAATCCGCTTGATTTGCAGCTGTCTTTTAAAGAGCTGTGTTTGCAGTATGAAGCGCTGCGCGAACACGAAAATATGGCTTATATCCGCGTAAGCGGTATTTATGATTACCTGCACCCGTATGAAAGCACGGCTAAAGAGCAGGAAAAGCACGATTTTGGCTGGAGCGGCGTACAGCGCAGGCTTGATTTTAGAAACGGCGGGCGGGCATATTATGTAAGCAATTATACTTTTGCGGAAGGTGCCGGGTTATACTGCATAGTTGGGTTGGATGACGAAGCTTTGCTTGAAGGGCTTGTTAAAGCGGTGGAACTGCTGGGGCTTGGCGGCATTGGCGGCAGGCGCAGCAGCGGCTTTGGCAAGTTTGTGTTAAAAGGCGCTCCGCAGCTTTTAAGCGAAGAGTGCGGCGGTGATGCCGGTATGCTTAAGGTTTTGCTCGAAAACAAAACAAGCAGCCTGCAAATGTCGCTTTCCGTATTGTGCCCGGTGCAGGAACAGATTGCCACCGTAAAAAAAGGTGCGTTCAGTTTATTAAAACGCAGCGGTTTTGTTTATAACCAAAACTCGCAGAATTTTGAAAAACGCAGCAGCGTATACATGTTAAAGGCGGGTTCGTGCTTCCCCGAAAGGGTGGAAGGGCGCCTGCTTGAATTTACGGCTTTGGGGGCGCAGCACGCCGTGTACCGCTATGGCAAGGCCGTATATATGGGGTTGCCTGTATGAGTATCAGTAATTTTGAATATAAAAAAATGTCTGTAACCTGCCTGGGCCCGGTGCATATAACCGACGAAGTGGGAACGGTATACAGCTATCAGTATTTGTACGATGCCGGCAGCAGGCGGGTATATTTTTTGAATGAACGCCTGTGGGTAAAATTTTTGTATAAACATAATTTGCTGGCAGAGTTTGAAGAACTGATAAAAACCAGGCTGCGTGCCGGAACTTTGTGCGAATGGGTTCAGGAAAAAGGCTTTAAAATAGAAGATTTGGGCGACGCTGTAACAGATTATGCCGGTGTTGAAGTAGCGCCGGAAATACTGGCTGCCAATAAAATGCGTCTTACGGAAATTGTGCGCACCGTGCACAATGTTGAAGGCCAGCCGTACATACCGGGCAGCAGCATTAAGGGCGCGCTGCGCACGGGGCTGCTGTTCAGCCTGCTGCTGCAGGAAGACAAGCTGCGTAATGCTGCCTGGGCCGAAGTCAGCCGTATTATTAATGACAACAGGCTGCGCGATAAAAATTCTGCCTTTGCCAGGCTTGCGCAGAAGTTGGAAATTGTGCTGCTGCACCGTTTAAAAATACCCAAAAACGAGTACAGTGCGGAATTAATGCCGCAGGCCAGCATGAACTGCAGCATTATGAAAGGCTTGTCGGTAAGCGATTCATACAGCAGCGGCAAAACAATACCTGTAATTGTGCAGAAGCGCGAGGCTGTGTATATTGTTAAAACAGGGCAGGTAAAAACCAAAAACCTTACCTTATTCCGTGAATGCCTGCCGCCGGGAGCGCATCAGCATTTCAGCATAACGCTTGATAAAGCGGTGTTTGGCGGTATCGGTATTACCTCGGCGGCAGAACTTGTTAAACGCCAGCGTGACTTTACCGATTTTGTGCTGCAGCGTGAAAAAATTATTTTTGGGCAGGTACTAAAACAGGAATTTGCCCGGGCGGAAAATGCTAATTTATTTTTGGGCAGCGGCAGCGGCTTTTTAAGCAAAAGTCTGCTGCTGGCAATTGCGCCGGACCAAAAATCGTTTACAGATGCGGCAGCGGTAATTTTGCATAACAATTTTTACAAGCACGCGCACCTGCGGCTTGATAAATTTGCTGCGCCGCGCGGCCTGCAAACGGCCAAAACGCACAAGGGAATAACTTTAATGGGCGTCTGCGCAGTTACGGAGGAATAATTATGCTGCAAATTTGGGAAGTTTTATTGCAGCTGCCGGAAGGGCAGCGACTGCATCAATCGTTTGGCAGCGTGCTTCACGGCGCGCTGATGCAGTATGCCCATACGGATTTTGCGGAAGCCATGCACCGTTCTGCGCTGCGTCCGTTCAGCCAGTTTGTGTATTACGATAAGGCACGCGGCAGCGCGGTATGGCAGCTTGCGGCGCTTAACAAAGAAGCTGCGGAAGAAATTTTATATGCGTCAGGCAGGCTGCCGCAAAATTTATATTTAAAGCAAAAAGAATATGTGGTACAATTAAGTAAACCGCAGCCTGTAAAGCAAACAAGCTATAAAGACATGGCGGAGCAGTTTTTTACCATGCCGCAGCCTCCGCGCCAGGCAGAATTTAATTTTATAACTTCCGCATCGTTTAAGGCATTTGGCAGTTATAAAATTTACCCGGATAATGCTTATATTTTCCGCAGCCTTTTAAAACGCTGGAACGCTTTTTGCGGCGGGCTTGTGCTTGAAGAAAATAATCTTGAAGAACATTTGGCGCAGGCGGTGAAGGTTACCGGCTATAATTTATCTTTGCAGCAGTATTCTGTCGGCGGTGCGCCGATAGACGCGTTTAAAGGCCGTTACAGGCTGCTTTTCCGCGGCACGCAAAGCCAGAACAGGATTGCGGCGCTTTTAGCCGCATACGCCGAATATGCCGGTATAGGCGTTAAAACAGCGCTGGGCATGGGCGGCGTAAAAATAAGTTTTTTACCCTGATACAGGGACGGACGCCGTTAAAATTAACGAACCCAATCATCATTTCTTAAAACAATCAGCCTCTTTAGGGGACGGAAAAATTTTTGTAAAATGCGCGCTCAGATATTGCATTTTTATTAAATGAGTGTTAGGATATGGCTTAACAGTTATTTGAGGGGGCATGGTGCATGATTACGTATCGTCGAGCTACGTTTGATGATGTAGAAAATATTCATAAACTGCTGAATGATTATGCGCACGAAGGATTAATGCTGCCGCGCGCACGCAACGCAATTTACGAAAACCTGCGCGATTATATTGTGGCGATTGAAAATAACCGACTGATTGGCTGCGGCGCGCTGCATTTTGTGTGGGACAGGCTTGCGGAAATACGCTCGCTTGCCGTTGACCCGGAACGCAAAACAAGCGGCATAGGGCGCAATATTGTGCATTTGCTGGAAAAAGAGGGCATAGAGCGCGGCGTAAAAATGTTTTTTACGCTTACTTACCAGCCCGGCTTTTTTGCCAAGTGCGATTACATTGAAACCGCCAAAGAAAAATTGCCGCAGAAAGTATGGAAAGAATGTGTTTATTGCCCGCAGTATCCGTACTGCAACGAAATTGCTTTTGTAAAAACTACGGTTGATTATGAACCCGGCGACATTATGTTTTAAAAGTAAATTAAATAAAAAATCCCGCTCACTGAGCGGGATTTTTTTGTACGCAATTTGTCAAAGGAAAGTTAAATTATTTTTTCTCTACAAGTTTAAGAGGAACGGAAATTTTGGCATCAATTTTTTCGCCTTTAGCCAGTTTAACGGCAGCTTCAAGACCCTGCTGACCCATCAGTTCCGGCTGCTGGGCAATGGTAGCGGCCATGGTGCCTGCTTCAACAGCTTTCAGGCCGTCGTCAGTACCGTCAAAACCAACGATAAAGATTTGTTTGCCTGCGCTTTTGGAGGCTTCGATAGCACCGAGAGCCATTTCGTCATTCTGGGCAAAAATTGCCTGAATGTCGGGGTTAGCCTGCAGCATGTTTTCGGAAACGGTCAGGCCTTTGGTACGGTCAAAATCAGCAGACTGTTTAGCTACAACGCTTAATTTCTGGTCGGCAACTTTATGGAAGCCTTCGCCGCGTTCACGGGTTGCGGAAGCACCGGGGATGCCTTCGAGTTCAGCAACTTTTACGCCTTCGCCAAGTTTTTTAATAATGTATTCAGCAGCCATTTCGCCGCCTTTTACGTTATCGGAAGCAACAAGGGAAGCAATGGTGCCTTTGTCGGCGCTGCGGTCCAGAGCAATAACAGGAATCTTTGCTTTATTGGCAGCTTCAACAGAAGTGGAAATGGCAGCAGAGTCAACCGGGTTTACCAAAAGTACGCTTACGCCCTGCTGGAGCAGGTCTGCAACGTCGTTAGCCTGTTTTGCCGGGTCGTTCTGGGCATCAACAATTTTTACGTTAACGCCAAGCTCTTTGGCTTTTGCTTCAACGCCGTCTTTAACGGAAACAAAGAACGGGTTGTTTAAAGTAGAGATGGAAAAACCGATAGTGGTAGTGCCGCTTTTTTTATCGGCAGCCGGGGCAGCTTCTTCTCCGGAGCTGCAGCCAGCAATAAGCATTACCGACATCATAAGTACTGCCATAACAGCTAATAAAGTTTTTTTCATTTAAAACATAACCTCCTATGATTTTTTGCGGTCCATAAGAACTGCAAGTAAGATAACTATACCTTTGACAACTTGCTGGTAAAAGCTGGATACGTTGAGAATATTAAGGCCATTGTTAAGGGTACCGATAATAAGTACGCCGATAAGCGTGCCCACGATACGGCCTTTGCCGCCGGAAAGGCTTGTGCCGCCGAGAACTACTGCCGCAATGGCATCAAGTTCATAACCGGTGCCTGCGGTAGGCTGTGCGGAGTTAAGGCGCGAGGTTAAAATGGCGCCTGCCAGTGCGCAGAACAGGCCGGTAATTGCATAAGCAAAAATTTTAATGCGTTCAATTTTAATGCCGGCAATAAAGGAAACTTTTTCGTTGCCGCCGACAGCATAGGTTTTGCGGCCCAGCGGTGTTTTGTTAAGAATAAACCAGCAGAGGGCAAACATTAAAAGCATAACAACTGCCGGTACAGGAATGCCTGCAAAATAGCCCTGGCCGAACATATGGAACAGCTGGTTGTCGGTTAAGCTGCTGATAGGGTTGCCGTCGGTGTAAACCAAAGTCAGGCCGCGGAAAATAGTCATGGTTGCCAGAGTGGCAATAAAGGGAGCAACCTTGCCGTAAGAAATTACTACGCCGTTAATAGTGCCGAGGATAAGGCCGATAATGGCAGCAACTACAATGCCCATAATCGGGTCCATGCCGCCTTTAATTAAACTTGCCATAATTGCACTGGAAAGAGCCAGCGTACTGCCGACGGAAAGGTCGATGCCGCCTGTAAGGATGACAAAGGTCATGCCAAAGGAAATCAGTGCGTTAATGGAAATCTGGCGCAGCAGGTTTTTTAAGTTGGACGGGTCGATAAAGCTGCTGTTTAAAGCAGATATAACAACAAAAAGTACAATTAACCCGATTAACGGGCCCATTTTTCTAACTAAGGCAGAAACGTTCATCTGTTATATTCCTCCTGTTGCAAGGGTGATGATATTTTCCTGGGTTGCTTGGTCATGCGGTATTTCCCCGGCAATTTTGCCTTCGTGCACAACAAGGATGCGGTCGCTCATGCCGATAACTTCCGGCAGGTCGGAAGAAACCATGATAATGGCAACACCCTGTGCGGTAAGTTCGTTCATCAAATCGTAAATATCGCGCTTGGCGCCTACGTCAATGCCGCGTGTAGGTTCGTCCATAATGATAATGGACGGGTGCATGCCAATCCATTTTGCTATAACAACCTTCTGCTGGTTGCCGCCGGAAAGCGCACCGGCCGGAAGCTGGATGGAATTGGCTTTAACGCCGAGCTTGTGCGATAATTCGTTGGAGAAATTAAATTCCTTTTTATCATTGATGACGCTTTTTGAAGCGAAGGTATCAACGCTTGGCAGGGCAATATTTTTTAAAATGGAAAAGTCCAGAATCAGGCCTTCGGTTTTGCGGTTTTCGGTAATAAAACCAATGCCTGCCTTAATGGCGTCTTCCGGTTTTTTGATGTTTATTTTCTGTCCGTGCAGGTAAACTTCGCCCTGGCGGCAGTCATCAATGCCAAACAGCGCGCGCATAATTTCAGTGCGTCCGGCGCCCATCAGCCCGGCAACGCCCAAAATTTCGCCTTTGCGCAAATTAAAGGAAACGTGGTCGAACACGCCCGGCTGGCACAGGTTTTTAACTTCCAGAACCACTTCGCCGGGTTCGGTGGTGCGTCCGGGATAATATTCCGTAATCGCACGGCCAACCATATCCTGTACTACGGCTTCCATGGTAGTGCTGCGTGTCGGGCGGCAGCTTATGGAGTGGCCGTCGCGCATAACGGTAATGGTGTCGCAGTGGGTGAATACTTCTTCCATGCGGTGTGAAATATAAACAATGGCTACGCCTTTGTCCTTTAATGCGTGCATAACTTCAAACAGTTTGGCGGTTTCACGTTCGGTAAGCGCCGCGGTAGGTTCGTCCATAATTACAACTTTGGCGTCCAGCATTAAATTGCGGATAATTTCCGTCATCTGCTGCTGGCCTACGCTGCATTCGCCGGCTTCGGCGTCAAGCGGCAGCTCAATGCCAATCTGCGCGCATTTTTCTTCGGCCAGTTTACGCATTTTTTTAGTGTCGAGTATGCCGAAGGAGTTGGTAATCTGCTTCATTAAAAACAGGTTTTCAAGTATTGAAAGGTTGGGCCAGATGTTAAGCTCCTGGTGAATGAAGGCAATGCCGTGGTTTTCGGCATCACGTGCGTTTTTAAAATGTACTTCCTGGCCGTCAACGAAAATTTTGCCCGCATCGGCTTTGTGTATGCCGGTGAGGATATTCATCAGAGTTGACTTGCCGGCCCCGTTTTCGCCCATCAGCGCGTGGATTTCCCCGGAATGCAGTGTGAAATCAACCCCGCGCAGAACTTCGTTGGAACCGAAGGCCTTTGAAATACCTTGCATGGTAATTTCCATAGCTGACAGTACTCCTTTAAATCAGAATATAACGCCGGAATGTAAAATTACATTGGCAAACGGTGTTGTTTCACCGGTACGTATAACTGCTTTAGCGGTTTTGGTGGCCTGTTTAAAATGTTCGTGGTCGGTAACAATCCATTCTTTGCCGTCAAACAGTTTGTGCATCTGCTGCCAGCATTCTTCGTTTTTGCTCTGCATTTCGGCAGCAACATGGATTTTTTCAATTTCCATATATTTGGCAAGTTCTTCAACAACTTCCAAAAAACGCGGTGTGCCGAGCTTCAAGGCAAGGTCAATCTTTTTTACGCCGTCCGGTACAGGCAGCCCGCAGTCGCCGATAACTATAGTATCGGTGTGCCCCATATCTGCCAGTACTTTGGCAATTTCGCTGTTTAAAATTCCTATTTTCTGCATTCGGACAACATCCCTTCCACTTTATCTAAATAAGGCATTCCGCCCTGTGCACCGATTTTTTGTACGGATAAGGCGGCTGCTGCATTGGCAAAAGTAATGCTTTCGGACATGGTTTTACCGGAAGCGCGTGCAACGGCGAAAGCACTGTTGAAAGTGTCGCCTGCGCCGGTAGTATCAACTGCCTGTACTTTAAAGGCAGGCACGGTATTAATTGCGCCGTTTTCGGCATAGGCAACGCCTTTGCTGCCGAGCGTCATTAAAAGGCGGCCTTCGTTTTCCAAAAGTATTTCTTCGGTGCTTTTGCCGGGAAAAAGAGCCTGTGCTTCATGTTCGTTAGGCGTTATAAAGGCGGCGTCTTTGGCCCAGTCCTGTGCGCCTTCAAGAACAGGCGCCGGGTTCAGCAATGCTTTTACTCCGGCTTCCGCACATTTTTTTAAGGTGTGGGCAATGGCAGCGGCAGGAATTTCGTGCTGCAGCATTACCATATCGCAGCCTGCAATCTGCGGCCAGGCTTCATCTATAAGTTCAGGCGTTACAAGGTCGTTGGCGCCTTTAATAACAATAATGCTGTTATCGCCTTCGGCAAGCGTAATGTGTGCGGTGCCGGTAGTTACGCCGGGCACAACCTTTACGTTTCCGGTATCAACGCCGTTCGCTTCAAAATTTTTAATTACGGAACGGCCGTAATCGTCGTCGCCGACGCAGCCAACCATATAAACTTTGGCGCCGAGCCTTGCTGCGGCAACTGCCTGGTTTGCCCCCTTGCCGCCCTGGGCAATAATAAGGCGGCTGCCCAAAATGGTTTCGCCTGCCAGCGGACGTTTCGGCGCTTCGACAACAACGTCGATATTGCAGCTGCCGATAACGGCGATACTAATTTGTGTCATATGCTTCATGCTCCTTTAACCTTTAAAATGTTAAATTTACATACAAGAAATAGTGTACAATATTGTTATATTGGCTATTCAATTTAAAAATCCTGCCGCAAGCAGGGCTGAATGTAAAATTTACTACAAAAAATGTACAGCACAACAAAAGAATTTTACAACAAACGCGGGCTATAAAGCAAGTAAAATCGTTAATAGTATAATATTTTTTTATGTGTCAAAAGCGTGAACAGTATGGACAAATAGGCTAATGTTTGTTAGTATAAGAAAGCATACTGTATAAGTTGTAGAAACAAGCACATTGTGTTGGAATATTAACGTTGGCAGGCCGCGTTGCTGCGGCAGAAAAAGGAGCGGAAAATAAAATGAGCAAACAGAAAACTTCCTGGCAGGATACAGTCAGCGACTGGCTGGTTTCCATTATTGTTGCGGTGGCGCTGGCCTTCTGCATCAGAACCTTTATTGTAGAGCCTTATATGGTAGAAGGTTCTTCCATGTATCCCACGCTGGTAAACCATGAAAGGCTTTTGGTAAACAAGTTTACCTATTTTGTAAGCGACCCGCAGAAGGGCGAAATTATTGTTTTCCGTTACCCTAAAGACGAAAGCCGCGATTTTATTAAGCGCGTTATTGCCACGGCAGGCGATACCGTTGAAATGCGCAGCGGCAAAGTGCTTGTAAACGGCACGGAAATTGACGAGCCTTACACATGGAAGGAAGACCCCAAAGGGCCGAACCTTTCTGATTACAGAAAATCCGTTGTGCCGGAAGGGCATATTTTTGTACTGGGCGATAACAGAAACAACTCTGAGGACAGCCGTTTTGCCGATGTAGGTTTTGTGCCGCTGGATTTGGTTAAAGGCAAAGCCAGCCTGGCATTCTGGCCGGTTGACAGATGGCGTATGCTGCCCTGACAGGGAGAGTGTTATAAATGGACTTTAAAATACAGTGGTTTCCCGGCCATATGACCAAAGCCAAACGCATGATGGAGCAGCAGCTTAAACTGGTTGATGTGGTTGTGGAAATGCTTGACGCACGCGTGCCGCGCAGCAGCACCAACCCCATGCTGAACCAGCTTTTGGGGCAGAAGCCTAAAATTATAGCTTTAAATAAGGTTGATATGGCAGACCCTGCCAAAACCGAAGCGTGGAAAGACATTTTTAAAAATAACGGGCTGCCGGTATGCGTTATCGACTGCAATACAGGCAAAGGCGTAAAACAGCTTGTAGCCGCCGTGCAGAAAGCGGCGCAGCCTGTAATAGACAAATGGCTGAAGCGCGGCGTAAAAAACCGTTCCATACGCGTTATGATTGTCGGCATACCTAATGTAGGCAAATCGACGCTTATTAACAGGCTTGTTGGCAAAAACAAAGTGCTGGCTGCCGATAAACCGGGCGTTACGCGCGGGCAGCAGTGGGTTACCATTGCCAAAGGGCTGGAACTTTTAGACACGCCGGGCGTGCTGTGGCCAAAGTTTGATGACCCGCAGATTGGGCTTAACCTTGCCCTTACCGGCGCCATTAAAGAAGACGTGTATGACCGTGAACAGGCGGCGTGGCTTTTAACGGAAAAATTAATTGCCGCTTATCCGCAATTGTTAAAAGACAAATATGCCGTTGATTTTGAAGCGGACGTACCGGTGCAGGACGTTTTTGAAAAAATTGCCGTAAGCCGCGGCTGCCTGAAAAGCGGCGGGCTGCTTGACCTTGATAAAGTGGTGCAGCTTGTTTTGCGTGATTTCCGCAGCGGCAAAACCGGCCGTGTAACACTGGATGAACCAGATAAATAATAACTGAAATTAAAGCCGCTGTAAGCGGCTTTTTGTTTAAGGGGCTGTAAACATGAAAATTGCAGAAATAAAAGAACTGCTTGCCAATAATCCGAATGAAGAACTTTTGGCAGAACTTGCCAAAGACGGGCGCAGCGGCGTGCAGAAACTTGTGGCGGCTTATTATAAAAAACAGCAGGCAGAACAGGCGGAGCGTGAACGTTTTGCCAAAATGCTGATGTACGAAAATAACTGCTATAATGAAGGGGCGCAGTTTGTGGCAGGCGTTGATGAAGCCGGGCGCGGGCCACTGGCCGGGCCTATGGTTATAGGCGCAGTTATTTTGCCGCAGAATGTTTTTATTAAAGGGCTGAACGATTCCAAAAAACTTACAGCAGCCAAACGTGAGCAGCTTTACGGGGAAATTTTGGAAAAAGCGCTGGCGGTTTCGGTTAATATAGTAAGCGTTTACAATATCGACAGGCTTAATATTTACCGTGCCACGCAGGAAGGCATGGCGCAAGTGCTTGAAAGTTTAAAAATCCGCCCGCAGGCGGCGCTTATAGATGCCATGCCCGTGCAGGCAGGGGATATTAAAACTTATTCTCTCATTCACGGCGATGCGCTCAGCGCTTCAATAGCGGCGGCATCCGTAATAGCAAAAGTTACCCGTGACAGAATGATGGAACAGCTTGCGGCAGAGTATCCGCAGTACGGCTGGGCACACAACAAAGGCTACGGCAGCGCGGAACATATGCAGGCAGTGCTGGAATACGGCGCAACAAGCTGGCACCGCCGCAGCTATGAACCGGTAAAAAGCATGCACCTGCCTCCGGCCGAACCGGTGCCAAATAAAATAATCCGCCTGCCGGAGGAAGCTGATGGCTGACAGGCGCAGTGATTTTGGCAGGCGCGGCGAAGATGCGGCCTGCGCTTATTTGCTGCGGCACGGTTACAGCATTATAGAGCGTAATTACCGCTGCCGCCGCGGAGAGATTGATATAATTGCGGCTAAAGACGGCGGAGCGGTGTTTGTTGAGGTTAAAACGCGCCGCAGCTTAAAGTTTGGCACGCCGGGTATGGCGGTAACTTATGCCAAGCAGCAGAAAATCCGCACCACGGCGCTGCACTATTTGCAGCAGTGCGGCGGAGGGTACAATAAAATAGCTTTTGATGTAATAGAAATTGTGGCAGATGACGGCAAGGCAAAATTGCGCCATCTGCAAAATTGTTTTTAGGGGAGATATAATGTACGCAAAAACCTTCGGGGAAACTGTTTGTGGTATTAATGGTGAAGAAATAATTGTTGAAGTTGATATAGCCAACGGGCTGCCGGGATTTGACATTGTAGGGCTGCCTGATACGGCGGTAAAGGAATCGCGTGAGCGCGTAAGGGCGGCGATGAAAAATTCCGGGCTGATGTTTCCCATGACGCGCATTACCGTAAACCTTGCCCCGGCCGATTTGCGCAAAGACGGCAGCAGCCTTGATTTGCCGATTGCCGTTGGCATATTAACGGCAGCCGGAAGTTTATTGCAGGAAGAAGCAGAAGGTAAAATTTTTGTGGGCGAACTTGCTCTTGACGGCAGCATACGCCAGGTTGCGGGCGTTTTGCCGATGATTTTATATGCCCGTGAACATGGCTGGCGCGAAATTTACATACCGCAGGGCAACGCGGCGGAAGGAGAGCTGGTGGACGGCATAGATGTATATACGCCTGCCAGTTTAAGTGAGCTTGTAAGACATTTGAAAAAGCAGGAGCGTTTAACGCCGCTGCCAAAAATACAGTTCGGCACGGAAACGGCAGGCTGCGGCGACGTTGATTTTGCCGAAGTGCGCGGTCAGCAGGTTGTTAAGCGCGCACTGGAAATTGCCGCGGCAGGCGGGCATAACGTATTGATGGTTGGCGCGCCGGGCAGCGGCAAAACCATGCTGGCACGCCGTTTGCCAACCATATTGCCGCCGATGACGGAGGATGAAATTTTGGAAATAACCAAAATTTACAGCATAGCCGGGCTTTTAAACGGCAAAAAACAGCTTGTGCTGGAACGCCCCTTCCGCAGCCCGCACCATACAGTATCGGCAAGCGCGTTAATTGGCGGCGGCAGCGTGCCGAAGCCGGGCGAAGTTACGCTCAGCCATAACGGCGTACTGTTTTTGGATGAACTGCCGGAGTTTTCACGTCAGGCGCTGGAGGTTCTGCGCCAGCCGTTGGAAGACGGCGTTGTAACAATCAGCCGCGTGCAGGCAAGCTTGTCTTTCCCCGCACGGCTGATTTTAATAACCGCTCAAAATCCGTGCCCCTGCGGATTCTTGGGCGATAAGGTTCACAGCTGTACCTGCCGCCCGCACGAAATTGAGCGTTACCGGCGCAAAATTTCCGGCCCGCTTTTAGACCGCATTGATATACAGGTAACCGTGCCGCGCCTTGAATATGATGACTTAAAAGATAAAACCGAAGGAGAAAGTTCTGCCGTTATACGCAGCCGCGTTGTAAAAGCGCGCGGCGTGCAGCGCAAACGTTTTGAAGGCAGCGGCGTGCACTGCAACGCGCAGATGAACAAAAAGCAGCTTAATAAATACTGCAAACTGGAGCCGCAGGCCGAAGCCATGCTTGGCAAATACTTTGCCGCGCTTGGGCTCAGCGCCCGCACGCATGACCGCATTGTTAAAGTGGCGCGCACCATTGCCGACCTTGAAGGCAGCGCAGCTATAAAAGCAGCACACATTGCCGAAGCCATACAACTGCGCACGAGTGTACAAAGATAATTAATATTTTTGGAAAATTGAACAAATACCATCCGTTTTATGGTAAAATATAACATATTTATAATTTTAAGGTCCCTTAAGAGGAGGAACAAAAATGCGCATAGTTGTAACAATTGTAGGTAAAGACAGAGTAGGCATTATTGCACGCGCCAGCAACGTACTGGCAGAGCATAACATTAATATCCTTAATATTAACCAGAATATTATGGATGGCTTTTTTAACATGGTACTTATTGCCAATATGGAAAAAGCCGATTTGCAGCTTGATAAATTAAAAGATGTGTTTACTGCGCTTGGCAATGAAATAGGCGTGGAAATCCGCGTGCAGAGCGAAGAAATTTTTACGGCTATGCACCGTATTTAGGAGGCCGCCTATGTTTGAAATTAAAGACGTTTTAGAAACCACACGCATGATTACCGAAAATAATCTTGACGTGCGCACCATTACCATGGGCATCAGCCTGCGTGACTGCGCACACCCGGATATTAAGGTAACGGCGCAGAAAATTTACGATAAAGTTACCAAAAAAGCAGAAAACCTTGTTAAAGTAGGGCAGGAACTGGAAACGGAACTCGGCGTGCCCATTATTAACAAACGCGTATCCGTAACGCCTGTTGCCATTGTTGGCGAAAGCTGCGACGCAGCAAGCTATGTGCCGCTGGCCAAAGCTCTTGACGATGCAGGCCGCACCATCGGTGTTGATTTTGTCGGCGGTTTTTCCGCGCTTGTCGATAAGGGCTACACCAACGGCGACCGAAAACTGATTGCCTCCATTCCGGAAGCGCTTGCCGAAACGCAGATTGTTTGTTCTTCCGTCAGCGTAGGCTCTACCAAATGCGGCATTAATATGGATGCCGTTGCCGAAATGGGCCGCGTTGTTAAAGAAGCAGCTGCGTTAACGGCCGACCGTGACGCTATCGGCTGCGCCAAACTTGTAATTTTCTGCAATGCCGTGCAGGATAACCCCTTCATGGCCGGTGCTTTCCACGGCGTTACCGAACCGGAAAGCGTTATTAATGTAGGCGTCAGCGGCCCGGGCGTTGTAAAACACGCGCTGGAATCCGTACGCGGCGCCGATGTTGGCACCGTTGCCGAAACCATTAAAAAGACGGCGTTTAAAATTACCCGCGTAGGCCAGCTGGTTGCGCAGGAAGCAGCACGCCGCTTAAATACGCAGTTCGGCATTATTGACCTTTCTCTTGCGCCGACGCCTGCCATTGGCGACAGTGTTGCCCATATTCTTGAAGAAATAGGCCTTGAAAGCACTGGTGGCCCCGGTACAACAGCCGCGCTTGCAATGCTTAACGACGCGGTTAAAAAAGGCGGCTTAATGGCGTCAAGCTATGTTGGCGGCTTAAGCGGTGCTTTTATTCCCGTCAGTGAAGATGCCGGCATGATTGCCGCCGTTGAACGCGGCAGCCTGACGCTGGAAAAACTCGAAGCCATGACCTGCGTATGCTCCGTAGGCCTTGATATGATTGCCGTACCCGGCGATATTACGGCAGAAACCATTTCGGCAATTATTGCCGATGAAGCCGCTATCGGCATGATTAACAATAAAACCACAGCAGTGCGCCTTGTGCCCGTGCCGGGCAAAAAAGTGGGCGACAGGGTAGAATTTGGCGGGCTTTTGGGCTATGCGCCGGTTATTGCCGTAAGCAAATTCAAGCCCGATGCCTTTATTGCCCGCGGCGGCAGAATACCCGCACCGGTAAGGAGCCTGACCAACTAATGCGCAAGCAGCAGCGTGAAGAAATATTAAAAGTACTTGAAGAAACATATAAAGATACCAAAACAGCGCTTAATTACAATTCGCCGTTTGAACTTTTGGTTGCGGTAATTATGTCTGCCCAGTGTACCGATGAACGTGTCAACAAAATTACGGCACGCATCTTTCCTAAATATAATACGCCCGAAAAAATGGGCGCGCTTACTCAGGAAGAACTGGAAAACGAAATCCGCGACTGCGGCCTTTTCCGCGCCAAAGCCAAAAACCTTCTGGCAACCTGCCATATGCTGGTGCAGGAATACAACAGCACCGTGCCAGATACCATTGAAAAGCTGATGACGCTGCCGGGTGTCGGCAAAAAAACGGCCAATGTAATAGCAAGCATTATTTACAATGTGCCGGCCATTGCCGTAGATACGCATGTTTTCCGCGTTTCGCACAGGCTGGGGCTTGCAAAGGGTGCAGACCCGCTTGCAACGGAAAAAGAACTGCAAAAGGCAATACCCATGGAAAAATGGAGCGATGCCCATCACTGGCTTATCTGGCACGGCCGCAAAATTTGCAAAGCGCGCAAACCACTGTGCAGTGAATGTATGCTTACAGAGCTGTGCCCCTATAAAGAAAAGAATTTTGCAAAATAACGCCAAATAAAAACTCCCGAAGTTTACCGCTTCGGGAGTTTTGCTGTATATGGCTATTTCTTTCTGCCTGTGGGCGTAACGCTTATTTCAAAAAGCCTGTCCCACGGAAAACCTACTTTAAATTTAAAATCTTCGGTAAAGGGGTATTTGCGTGCAAGCTCATCGCAAACAGCCTGCGCCAGCGCAGAAACATGCTTTTTGGAACTGCCGAGCTTGTAAACTTCTTCGCTGCTGCCGCTGCGTTCCAAAAAGTCCGTGGCATCACGCCGCGCGTTCGACTGGTAGAACCAGTCGTCAACAAGGCGCAGCCGCATCAGCAGTGCGTTGTCCTCGGCGCTTATCTGCGGGGATAAAATGCCCTGGGCAATGGCAAAGCCAATTGTGTTGTCGGCGGTGTTCCAGCCGTTATACGCGGTAAGTTTTTCCAAATTGCCGCGGTTGGCAAATTCGTTCATAAAGCCGTTATCGGCGCCGTTGGAATATGTAACATCTGCCAGTGAAACCCTTGTGCCGCTGTTTAAAAATTTTTCCAGCTCGCCGATATATTTTTTGTCGCGCGGCGAGGCGAAAAACTGGTTGCTTGGCGCGGTGGAATCCATCATTACACCGTCTTTGGGCGTGTTAACTGCCAAAATAAAATCGGCTTCGGCGGCGTTAACAGTCGGGCGTGCATCGGCAACAAGTATCTGTTCAGGCACAGACTCGCCAAGCGTGCTGTCGGAATACTGCGGTATTGTGGTACGCCCGGTGCCTTCGGCATAATAAGTATAAACAAGCGGGTGCTCGCGGTTCTTTTCGTTAACGGCGCGCGTTAAAAGCAGCATGCCAAGCTGGTCAACACCCGGTATAATCTGAAAAATCTGGTCGGAAAGCGCAAAAGCGTCGCGCTTTATGTAACGCGCTTCCATGTGCGTTGCCGAAAGCGGCGCATTGTCATCTTTGCCTATGGCAAGATAATGAAAGCGGTATTTTGCGGTTAGCTCTGTAAGCGATTTATTAACATGGTAGTTTTTTAAACGCCTTTGCAGCCAGTCATTCAAGTCAGCCTGCGGCAGGTTGTTTTTTATGGCCTGCTTTGCAAGGCTTTCGCGCAGCGTTAAACCGGTGGTATCCTCTTTATCTAAAAGTTCGGAATAACGGAAAATGGCAGGTCCGATTTTGCTGTAATACGGCGGCTCAACATTGCCGTAGCTTGCACGCGGCGTACGCATTAATGTGGAATACACATAAAGCGGCATGGGCAGCCTTTCGCGCAGCATTTCCAAACGTTGAACACGTGCCTGCAAGGTTGTTTCGTCAAAAAAATGCGTGCGGCTGGCAACCAGCCCGCCGTAAATAAGCGCGTCCGAAGATATTACTGCCGCATCGGCATCAGGTGCGTTTTCCACCAGCCACTGCCAAAGCCTGTCTGGGTCGCCGCTGCGGTCTGCCGAAGCAAGGTATTTTTCCGGCGGCGTCAGTATTTCATAACCGGCAGCCTGTAAATTTTTAACCGGGTAGCTGTAAGTAACCGGCCTGTCATCAAGCGGAATATAAATAAACGTGCCCTTGTATTTTTCTTTTGCCTGTACGCCCGGCACTATTAAAAAAGTACACAGCGCGGCAAATAATATTTTAAGCATGGCTTTATAAAATTTAAAATGCATTTAACCATCTCCACCAAACATTTTTACATTGCCTTGTATTATTATAAATTTATTTACGTTTTTTTTCCAGTTAAAAAATTTATTTGCCAAAGGTTTGACAACTGCGGCACGTATGCTTATAATATAGAAGTAAATCAATATTACATCAGTAATGCGAAGGAAAAGGCATTTAAAGCGGCCTTACAGAAAAAACTGCCTTGGCTGAGAGCAGTTGGGAACGGTAATTGCCAAACCACCTTCAAACTATGCCCCGAAACAGCAGTAGGCGGCATCGTATACCGGCGTTAACGGTTAACTAAGAGGGCTGCCAAGCAGCCAATTAGGGTGGAACCGCGGATAACTCCGTCCCTTATATGAGGGATGGAGTTTTTTATTTTATTCAGGAGGTAAAATTATGGTTAAAGTTACTTTAAAAGACGGCAGCGTAAGGGAATACGAAGATAACGTAACCTTGCTTGAAGTTGCCAAAAGCCTTTCTCAAAAACTTGGCAAGCAGGCTTTGCTTGCTGTTGTAGATGGACAGAACAAAGACCTGTCCGATAAGCTGAGCCATGATGCCAGCGTAGAATTTGTTGTGCCCGAAAGCGAAGAAGGCCTGCACGCTATCCGCCATACTGCGGCGCATGTAATGGCACAGGCTATTCAGCACCTGTTCCCGGATGTACAATTTGCCATTGGCCCTGCCATTGCCAACGGATTTTATTACGACCTTGACAGCGAGCACGTTTTCACTCCGGAAGATTTAGCCGCTATCGAAAAAGAAATGGCAAAAATCATTAAAGCCAACATTCCTTTGGTAAGGGCAGAAATTCCCCGTGCCGAAGCACTGAAAATGTTTGAGGAGAAAAACGAAAAATATAAGGTAGAACTTATTAACGATTTGCCGGAAGACGCAATCATCAGCACCTATACCCAGGGCGATTTTACCGATTTGTGCGCAGGCCCGCACTGCCCTTCCACCGGCCGTGTTAAAGCCTTTAAGCTGCAAAGCATTGCAGGCGCTTACTGGCGCGGCGACGAGCACAATAAAATGCTCCAGCGTATTTACGGCACCGCTTTCCCCAGTAAAGAAGAACTTGACGCTTACCTGCACATGCTGGAAGAAGCCGCCAAGCGCGACCACCGCAAACTCGGCAAAGAACTCGATTTGTTCAGCATTCAGGATGAAGGCCCGGGCTTCCCGTTCTTCCATCCCAACGGCATGATTATTAAAAACACCCTTATTGATTACTGGCGCGAAGTACACCGCCGCTACGGTTACTACGAAATTCAGACTCCGATGATTCTTTCCCGTACCCTGTGGGAACGCAGCGGACACTGGGACCATTACCGCGATAATATGTACTTTACCAAAATCGATGAAGCAGATTACGCCGTAAAACCGATGAACTGCCCCGGCGGCATGCTGTTTTACCGCACCCATCCGCACAGCTACCGCGAACTGCCGCTGCGCGTTGGCGAACTTGGTCTTGTACACCGCCACGAACTGAGCGGCGCACTGCACGGCCTGTTCCGTGTACGCTGCTTTACGCAGGATGATGCCCACATCTTTATGATGCCCGAACAGATTAAAGATGTTATTCAGGAAACCATCCGTCTGTTTGACGAAGTATATGCAACCTTCGGCTTGAAATACCATGCAGAACTTTCTACCCGCCCGGATGACAGCATGGGTGATGACGAAACCTGGGAAAAAGCAACAAACGGCCTTAAAGCCGCTATGGAAGACTTTGGCCTGCCGTACACTGTTAACGAAGGCGACGGCGCATTCTACGGCCCGAAAATTGACTTCCACCTTACCGACTCCATCGGACGTACCTGGCAGTGCGGCACCATTCAGCTTGATATGCTGCTGCCGGAAAAATTCGATTTAACCTACACCGGCGAAGACGGCTTAAAACACCGCCCGGTAATGATTCACCGCGTTGCCTACGGTTCTATTGAACGCTTTATCGGCATTTTAATTGAACACTATGCCGGCGCGTTCCCCGCTTGGCTTGCTCCGTGCCAGGTTCGCATTCTGCCGATTACCGACAAACAGCACGACTACGCACAAAAACTGTACGATAAAATGTTTAAACTTGGTTTGCGCGTACACGTGGATGACCGCAACGAAAAAATCGGTTACAAAATCCGTGAAGCACAAATGCAGAAAACTCCGTACATGCTTGTAATTGGCGAAAAAGAAGTTGAAAACGGCACCGTTGCAGTACGCCGCCGCGGCGAAGGCGACATCGGCGCAATGAAACAGGACGAATTCATCGCCATGCTGCAAAAAGAAATTGCAGAGAAAAAATAATAAGGCATAAAATAAAAATCGCTGTACTGGCTGGTACAGCGATTTTTTTATATAAGCAGCAAATCAGCGCTTAAAATAAAACCTGAATTAAGCAATATTGCTGCGTAAGTTTTTTAAGGCCTGCTTATGGTGCTTGGTAACCATAGCAGGCGAACAGTTTAACAGCTCGGCAGCTTCCTTGCCGCTGTAACCATTTATGTAAAGCGCTTCAATAGTCTGCCGCTGTTTGGCAGTTAACTTATTAAGCGCTAATCTTAATAAAATACCTAATTCCTCACGTTCAATAACATCGTCACTGAACCCGGCGTCTTCTGCCTCACTATCGGGCAGGGGCGCTTTTTTATTTTCATTCGCCCATACTTTTTTAACTTCGTCGTATAGCGCAAAGTGAATACGGCATCTTACATATCCTGCAAAATGTTCGTAATCTGCCCCGTTATAGGTTAATACCAGTTCAATAAACTTTAACCTAGCAAGGCTTAACCCCTCCTCAAAGCCAAGGGCATTGTAAAACATATCGCGGCGCATTTCACTGCGGAATAATGGCTCGAAAGATATGCAAAGCTGTTCCAACGCCTGCTTGTCACCATTTTGGGCAGCGGTAATTAAATTTTTGGTTTCATTTGCCAAAGTAGTAAAAGTTTTGTGGCGCACGGTTTTAGGTATAATATCCATCTCCGGCACGGCAGATTTAGGCTTTGGCGTTTCAGGCACCGCGTTAGTAAATAAAAAGTTTTTTCTGTTTAAATAATTCGTCAAAAAATAAACCTCCTGTAAAAATAATAAGCCGTTTAGCGGTGCGCACCCAAAAATCGGCGTAAGCAAGATTATAACCGAAAGCTTGGCAGTTTGTAAAGAGTTTGTTGAAAAATTTTGTAAAAAATAAAAAAGTGTGAATTAACACAAACCAGGTTACCAGTTGGCAAGATACGTAAAAGAAAGACACAAAGTTAAAGTAAGGTCTTGCCGGGGGGGAGAACGTGGTATAATTTTAGCAAAGAGATAGAGGACGCTTTATCTCTGCAAAATCAGCAAAGTTAAACCTGCAAACCCTTTGAGGAATGTGACACCGCGGTAACATTCCCTGATGGCTTACAGAGTAAAAATATTTAAAGGCGCGCGCTTTTAAATAACAACGGGAAAGGTGATAACGATGGCAAGCAAAAAAAGTAAAATTTTGGCAATAGCTTTTTGTGCAGCAGTAATGAGCGGGATTTATGTAAATCCGGTTTTGGCAAAAAATGTTTCTGTAAATAATGGATCAGTGACGGTAGGATATAAAGATTTTGAAACAACTACTGGAACTGGATATGAAGAAGATGCTCAAGTAACTATAACTAATATTGCAAGCCAAGATGAGGTAAAACAAGCACAACAAACCGCTGAAGATGCAGCAACTTTGGCTGGAGATGCTCTTTCTACCGCTAAAGGAGTAAAAGAGGATTTGGCGCAAGAAACTGCTGATCGCGAAAAGCTGATGCAGATTTGCAAGACCAAATTGATGGTCATACAAATCAAATTGATTCAATGGGAGATCAACTTGATGATTTGAAAGCAAAAGACGAAAAACAGGATGCAACGCTTGAAGGTCATACAAATCAAATTAATTCAATGGGAACCCAACTTGATGATTTGAAAGCAAACGACGAATTGCAGGATGCAACACTTGAAGGTCATACAAATCAAATTAATTCAATGGGAACCCAACTTGACGATTTGAAAGCAAATGATGAATTGCAGGATGCTGACATTGATAAATTGCAGGAAAACGATGCAGTACAAGATGCCGACATTGATAAATTGCAGGAAAATGACGCAATACAAGATGATATCCTTGAAGCACATGGACAGCAAATTGGCGATAATACTGCGGCTATAAAAAATCATACTTCTGTAATAGGTGTTGAAGATAATTCTCAACTTAAAAATGAATACGCTGATACCAACTACATCAGCGGCGCTAACGACATGGTAGAAGCCGACGTTATTCTTGACCGCGAAATCAGCCGTGTTGACGGGCGTGTAGACCGCTTGGAAAACCGTGTTGACGGCTTGGAAGACCGCATTGATAAAGTAGGTGCAATGGCAGCAGCTATTGCCAACCTGCGTACCATGGGTTATGACCCTGCCGCACCGACTGAAGTAGCAGTAGGCGTTGGCCAGTACCGTGATGAAACCGGTATGGCACTTGGCCTGTTCCATTACCCGAACCGCGACTTCATGCTGAGCCTGTCTGTATCCACCAGCGGCGATGAATACATGGGCGGCATTGGCGCAACCTGGAAATTTGGCCGCAAATCTCCCGAAAAAGTAGCCGAAATTAAAAAAGCACAGGCAGAAGCTGACGCTAGACGTGCGGAAGAACAAAAACTTGCTAAAGCAGAAGAAATGAAGAAAGCTGCCAAAGAAGCAAAAGTACAGGCACAAATGGAACGCCATGCCAAAATGCTGGCTGAACAGGAAGCACAGGCTTAATTTGAGCAATAACTAAAAACAGGTTCTGTAATAAATAAAGGTGGGGCAACCCACCTTTATTTATATAATTGTGATTTAAAGGATAAAATTTTATGGGCAAACTAAAAGGACTAATGACAACCTGCCTTACAGCAGCGGCATTGTGCATGCTGCCGCTGCCAACCTTGGCGCAGACCCTGCTTGAAGCAGGCAAAACAGATGTAGGAGTGCTTTATATAGACAGCGAAAGCGTAAGCACTGTGAAAAAAGACGGCAAATACTACCTTGCCTTCTTTGCCGAAGAAAAATATACGGATGAAGCTTTTCTTGCAGCATTAAGGCAGGGGGAAGATATGCAGAACGCGGTAAGCGGCATTAGTCTGTATTTGTTTAATACTTTCGGCAGTGAGTATACTATCGGCGCAAGCTATGTGGTGGATGCGGAAGGTAAGATTTGTGCGGACCTTGGTGCAAATACCATACCGCAGGATGCAAGGGGTAATAAAACTCTGCGCAACGCCTACACAATGGCGCTTAAAATACTTCAGCGCAAAAACGCAGGGCAGTAAAAGGCAGGCAAACAGCATAAAACAAAGCACAATTAAAATAATGCGGCAAATAAAGCATTTACAGCAGGCAAAGGCTTGCTGTACGGCAATAAACATATCAATACATACGAGGTGATATGGTGGAAATAAAAGAAATACCGTTTAACCAGACGATGCTGAAAAAAGCGGCAGGGGAAGATGAAATAGAATACTATAACATCAACCAGCGTGACGAAAATGGAGGCAGAACACTGGAACTTAAAATAACGGACAGTGAAGGCAGGCGGAAGGTAGTAGTACTGGCTGACAGGGGTTTCTGCATAGAGCCAAGAGAGGTAGAGTTAAAACCGTTTTGCGGCAGGGAAGAACGCAACAGGGAGATATGGCGTTTATATAATGAAGAACATTTAACGCAGGTCTTTCTGGCAAACCTGTTCAGTATAACGCAGCCTTCCGTATCGCTGATTGTTAAGCAAATGAAAGAAAAATAATTTTTACCGGCACCTTAAAGTTTAAAATGGCTTTTAAGGTGCTTTTTTATTGATGGCAGAAAACGGAATTTTTTATTATTTTTGCAGGATGAACAAATATTTTACAAAAAAATAAATAATTATTATTGATTAAATGCGCGGACTGTGTTATACTTAAATCATCAAGAAAGCGTTTCCGAAAAAAAGGAGGATTTTAATATGAAGAAAAAAGTTTACAAAGCATTTAACGAGCAGGTTCAGGCTGAATTATATTCTGCATATATGTATCTGGCAATGAGCCTTGACATGGAAGCTAAAAATTTTAAAGGTATGGCACACTGGCTGAAAGCACAGTATGAAGAAGAACGTGAGCATGCTTTTAAATTAATGGGCTTTATGCAGGATTGCGGCGAAAAACCGGAACTGCTTGCTATTGAAGCACCGGCTGCCGATTACGGCACTCCGCTGGAACTGTTCAAAAAAGTTCTGGAACATGAAAAATATGTTACTTCCCGCATTCACGATATGTATGAAGTAGCTTTGGCAGAAAAAGATTATGCTGCCCAGAGCCATTTGAAATGGTTTATTGACGAACAGGTTGAAGAAGAAGCCAGCGCTTCCGAAATTGTTGAAAAACTGCAAATGGTTGGCGATAATGTAGGCGGCCTGTTTATTATTGACGGCCAGCTCGGCGCAAGAAAATAATTAAATAATTTGTTGACAAGGCTGCACGGTTGTGTTATTATATTCGGGTAACAAAGTAGAAGCCGCTCGCTTCTCACCTTGCAGCTGTGCTCGACAGGGTTGGATATGTACTAACGCGGGTGGATTTGTTCTGCCCGCTTTTCTTTTTGACTGAAATATTTTGGAGGTGACTTGTCATAGCTAAGGAAAACTTGCGTATCAATGAAGAAATTCGGGCACGTGAAGTGCGCGTTATCGGCAGCGATGGCGAACAGCTCGGAATTATGTCCGGCCGCGAAGCCCAGCAGCTTGCTTATGAAAAACATCTCGACCTGGTGGAAATTGCACCTACTGCCAAACCGCCTGTGTGCCGGATTATGGATTACGGCAAGTATCGTTACGAGCAGCAGAAACGCGAAAAAGAGTCTCGTAAGAAACAGAAAACATTTGATATTAAAGAAGTTAAGCTGCGCCCCGGCATTGAAGAACATGACTTCAACGTTAAGTTTAAAAATGCCGTGCGTTTCTTAGAAGATGGCGACAAAGTAAAGGTTACCATTATGTTCCGTGGACGTGAGCTTTCGCATCCGGAACTGGGTGAAGTTCTTTTAAACAAAATGGCTGCCCAGCTTAAAGAGATGGCAGTTGTTGAAAGACAGCCCAAACTTGAAGGCAAAAACATGATTATGATAGTTGCGCCGAAACCGAGTAAATAAGGAGGATTTTTTAAATGAAGTTGAAAATGAAAACCCGCAGAGCTGCTGCAAAACGTTTCAAAAAAACCGCTTCCGGTGAATTTAAACGTGCCAAAGGTTATAAGAGCCATATTCTTGAGAAAAAAGCTCCTGCCCGCAAGAGAAATCTGCGCAAAGCTACTTTAGTGCATAAAACTGACCATGAACGCGTAGTTAAAATGCTGCCGTATGCATAATTAGTGGAGTTAAGGGAGGATATTACTAATGGCAAGAATTAAAGTTGGTGTAACTGCACACCGCCGTCATAAACATATTTTAAAACTGGCTAAAGGTTACCGCGGAGCTAAACATTTACAGTTCAAAAAAGCTAACGAAACTGTAATGAAAGCATTGAGCTATGCACGCCGCGACCGCCGTGCTAAAAAACGCGAGTTCCGCCGTTTGTGGATTGCCCGTATCAATGCTGCAACCCGTGCTAACGGCATGAGCTACAGCCGCTTTATCTGCGGCCTTACCAAAGCAGGCATTCAGCTTGACCGTAAGGTTTTGGCAGATATGGCAATTTTCGACGCAGCTGCATTTGCAAAACTGGTTGAAACCGCTAAAGCTGCTCTGTAATTTAAGCATTAAAGGACCAACGTTTTACCGCGTTGGTCTTTTTTATTTGTGTAAAAATTTGCAAAAATTTCATAATTTGGTATAATACGTGGTAACAGCCGTAATGGCTTTAATAATAAAAATTTTAGCAAAAAGCTTTTAAATGAGGTGAGTATACCTTGGGGCGTGAAAATAAGTTTTTGCGTTGGATGGGGCAAACTTTTAATGGCAGTCAGCTTGTGGCGCTGAGCTTTATGCTGCTTATTTTGGCCGGCGCGTTTTTGTTTATGCTGCCAATTTCCACGCAGGACAGGCATGGGCTGACGTTTTTGGACGCGCTGTTTACGGCGACGTCGGCATCGTGCGTAACGGGGCTGACGGTTATTGATGTTGGTAACGAGCTGTCACTTTTCGGACAGATTGTCTTGATAGGGCTTATTCAAATTGGCGGCCTTGGCATTATGACGATGACGACGCTGGTTATGGTTATTGCCGGGCGCAAGGTAAGCCTGCGTGAGCGTCTGTTTTTGCAGGAATCTATGAACCAGACGGAAATATCCGGCGTTGTACGCATTGCGCTGAACATTATTAAATATACGCTTATTATAGAATTGTTCTTTGGTACAATTATGGCGTTATATTTTATGTTTGTGAAGGGTCTTGGTATTAAGGGTGTTTATTTTGGATATTGGCATTCAGTGTCTGCTTTTTGCAACGCCGGTTTTGACCTGATGGGCGATTATAAAAGCTTGATTGATTACCGTGGAGATGTTCTTATTAATGTATGTATTATGTTATTGATTACATTGGGTGGTCTTGGGTTTGTAGTGCTTGAAGATTTACGCAGGGGATTTAAGTGGAAACGTTTTGCACTTCAAACCAAAATAGTTCTTTTAACAACATTAGGGCTTAATGTAATCGGTACAATACTAATATGGCTTTTTGAAGCTAATAATCCTTATACTATTGGAAATTTGCCGCAGAAAGAAGCTTTTTTGGCATCTTTATTCCAGACGGTTTCGGCACGTACAGCTGGATTTAACACAGTTGATTTGGCATATCTTCATGATAGCAGTATGCTTATATTAATTATTTGGATGTTCATTGGCGCAGGCAGCGGTTCTACCGGCGGTGGCATTAAAATGACAACTTTTGTTGTTTTAATGACATCTGTTTGGACTATGTTGCGCGGTAAGCGTGATGTTGTGATGTTTGGTCGCCGTATTGACGAAAAAATAGTCGATAAGTCATTTGTTATAACAGTTTTATGCCTTTTATGGGTTATTATAGCAGTTATGATACTTGTGGTTTTATCTAATGGCGAACATTCCTTTATAGAAATCTTATTTGAAGTTATGTCCGGATTTGGAACGGTAGGGTTAGGCATCGGCATTACGCCGGGATGGGAACCACTTGGAAAATTAGTGTTAATTTTAACCATGTACATAGGCCGCATCGGAATTTTAACTTTCCTTTTAAGCTTTTTAAGTGCCGGTACCAACAAAATCCGCTATCCGTCGGAGCATATTAATATTGGTTAATGGGGTGTAAACAATGGCAAAAAAAAATAAAGAAAGACAATTTGCGGTGCTGGGGCTGGGGCGCTTTGGCACCAGCGTGGCACTTACGCTGCATGAGCTTGGCTACCAGGTTTTGGGCGTTGACAGTGATGAAGAAATTGTGCAGGATTTGTCGCACGAGCTGACGCATGTTGTAAGTGCGGATGCTTCTGACGAAAACACTCTGCGCAGCCTTGGCATTAATAACTACGAGGTTGTTATTGTAGGCATCGGCCCGCTTGAAGACAACCTTTTAACAACGCTGAACCTTAAGGAAATGGGCGTGCCGTTTGTTGCCGTAAAAGCAACCAGTGCCGTACACGGCAAAATGCTTGAAAAAATCGGCGCCGATAAAATTATTTACCCTGAACGCGACATGGGCAAGCGCGTTGCCCATAACCTTATTTCCAGCAGCATTGTTGACTACATTGAAATGAGCAACAACATCAGCCTTATGAGTACGAATATTCCTCATTCGCTGGTTGGCAAAAACCTTATCGAATCCGATTTGCGCAAACGTTACAATGTTAACGTTGTTGCCATCAAGCACGAAGGCGTAACTTATATTAACCCGAAACCGACGCAGGTTTTGGAAGAAGGCGACGAGATGATTGTTATAGGCGAGCATCAGAACATTAAAGCCTTAGAGGAAATTGTTTAATGAAAGAGATTACAAGCCTTGGCAACGCCGTTGTTAAGGATGTGAGCAATTTAAAACAGAAAAAGTACCGCGAACGCGGAAACTGCTTTGTGGTTGAAGGCCTGCGCGCCGTGGAAGAAGCGGTGCGTTATGCCGCTGTGCAGAAGATTTTTGCCGTGCCGGATGCTGCAAATACCAGGCTGGCGCAGCTTTTGGCTGATGCTGCCGCAAAAAATACTGAGCTTTACAGCGTAACGGAACAGGTTATGAAAAAAATGAGCGACACGGAAGCGCCGCAGGGTGTTTTGGCTGTGTGCAGCAAGCCGCAGGGTTTTATAGTGGCAGACGGTACTGTGCTTGTGCTTGACCGTGTGGCTGACCCCGGCAATGTCGGCACGTTAATCCGTACGGCGGAAGCGGCAGGCATTGCAGCGGTTGTTTTGCTGGCGGGCTGCGCCGATGCTTATGCGCCTAAAACAGTGCGCTCTACCATGGGCTCGCTTTTGCGTATGCCTGTTTTGTGCGATATGCCGGAAACTGAGTTTACCCGCTGGGCACATAAAAACAATTACGAAATTATGGTTACCTGCCTTGACGGCGCACAAAACCTGTATGAGGCAGAATTTGGCGCGCGCACGGCCATAGTTGTGGGCAGCGAGGCTTACGGCGCTTCGGAAAGCTTAAAGGCTGCCGCTGGCAAAAGGGTGTTTATACCGATGCAGGGCAGGGCAGAATCGCTTAATGCGGCAGTGGCAGGGGGCATAGTTATGTTTGAAGCCATGCGCCGCCGTCTTGCAACAAAATAAAGGCTGTGTTATAATAATACACGTCAATTTATAAAATTTGTGCTATGAAAAAGAGAGTAGGCATAAACTGCGACGCAGAGAGCAGGGTCATGGCTGAAAGCCCCGTGATACAGGTTGTGCCGAAGTTCACTTTGGAGCATCCGTTTTGAAAATAAGTAGGAACGGCGTTTGCCGCGTTAAGGCGTTATGAGGTACAAAACAGGGTGGTACCGCGGAAGTTATGCAGCTTTCGCCCCTTTGAAGGGGCGGAGGCTTTTTTATTTTTACCGCCTGCCCCTGAATGCTGAATTTTGGGAGGTTAAGTATGAGAGAAGAACTGCAAGCACTTAAAGAGCAGGCGCTTAAAGAGCTGGAAACAGCTGCAAGCGTGGACGCGCTGAAAGATTTGCGCGTTAAGTATCTTGGCAAAAAAGGCCATATGACTGACATCCTGCGCGGCATGGGCAGCCTGCCGGCAGAAGAAAGACCGAAAATCGGCCAGATTGTAAACGAAGTAAAAAAGGTTTTGGAAGAAGCTATTGCCGCCAAAGCCGAAGTTTTGGAAGCTGAAGCATTAAAACAGCGTCTTGCCAGCGAAAAGGTTGACATTACGCTGCCCGGCCGCAAACCGCAGTGCGGGCATTTGCACCCCATTACGCTGACGATGCGTGAAATTAAAAAGATTTTTATGCGCATGGGCTTTGAAGTTCTGGAAGGGCCGCAGATTGAAAGCGATTACTATAACTTTGAAGCATTGAACCTGCCGAAAGACCATCCGGCAAGGGATATGCAGGATACTTTTTATATTACCGAAGACATTTTGCTGCGCACACAGACTTCGCCTATGCAGGCGCGCAAAATGCAGGCAAGCGTGCCGGATTCCCCAATCCGCATGATTTCGCCGGGCACAGTATACCGCAACGACTACGATGCAACCCATTCGCCTATGTTCCATCAGGTTGAAGGTTTGGTGCTGGGCAGGGATATCAGCCTTGCCGATTTAAAAGGTACACTGGAAACCTTCTGCAAGGAAATGTTCGGCAGCAGCGTAAGCATCCGCCTGCGCCCGAGTTATTTCCCGTTTACCGAACCGAGTGCGGAAGTTGATATTTCCTGCGTTATCTGCGGCGGCAAGGGCTGCCGTGTGTGCAAAAACAGCGGCTGGCTGGAAATTTTAGGCAGCGGCATGGTACACCCCAACGTACTGCGCATGAGCGGCTACGACCCCGAAAAAACCAGCGGCTATGCTTTTGGCATGGGCGTAGAACGTATTGCCATGCTTAAATACGGCATTGACGATTTGCGTTTGTTCTTTGAAAATGATTTGCGGTTCATCCGCCAGTTTAAATAAGGAGGGGTACCATGTTAGCATCTGTTGATTGGCTTAAACAATATGTAGATATTGATGTCACTCCTGAGGAGCTGGCTGAAAAACTTACCCGCGTAGGGCTGGAGGTTGAAAGCGTAAACCATCTCGGTGAAGGGCTGGAAGGCGTTGTTACCGGCAAGGTAACGCATATCGAGCGCCATCCTAACTCTGACCATTTGTGGATTTGCAAGATGGATGTTGGCGGGCCGGAAATTCTGCAAATTTTAACCGGTGCGCAGAACGTTCACCAATATGATATGGTGCCGGTAGCAGTTATCGGCTCTCATCTGCCGAACGGCATGACGCTTAAAAAAGCAAAAATGCGCGGCCTTGATTCCTTTGGTATGCTGTGCAGCGCGGCTGAACTTGGCATTGACGCCAAACTTTTGCTGCCGGAACAGCGCGAAGGCATTTTCATTCTGCCGCCGGATACTCCAGTTGGCGTGGATATTAAAAAAGTGCTTGGTCTTGACGACGTAGTGCTTGATATTGACCTTACCGCCAACCGCGGCGACTGCACCAATATTATCGGCCTGGCGCGTGAAGCTGCAGCCGTGCTTGGCAAAGAACTGCGCATGCCGGATATGAGCGTTAAGGAAGCTGCAGGCGGTAATGCTGCTGATATGGCTGCCATTGAAGTTGACGCCAAAGATTTGTGCAGCCGTTTTGCAGTGCGCGTGCTGAAAAACATTAAAATCGGCCCTAGCCCGGAATGGATGCAGAAGCACCTGCGTGCCTGCGGTATGCGCCCGATAAGCAACGTTGTTGACGTAACCAACTATGTAATGCTGGAACTTGGCCAGCCGATGCATGCTTATGATTATGACAAGGTAGGCGGGCATAAACTTATTGTGCGCCGCGCCGCAGACGGTGAAAAACTGGTAACATTGGACGGGCAGGAACGTATTTTAACCCCGGATATGATTACCATTGCCGACCCTGACCATGCTGTTGGCCTTGGCGGCGTTATGGGCGGTTTGGAAACCGAAGTTACCGGCGAAACCGTTAATGTAATGCTGGAAGCCGCAACCTTTAACGGGCCTTCCATCCGCCGTACTTCCAAAGCGCTGGGGCTGCGCAGTGAGGCCTCCGGCCGTTTTGAACGCGGCGTTGATACGGTGCTGAACCATAATGCTTTAAACCGCGCCGTACACCTGTTGGAACAGATGGGTGCCTGCGAAACGGTTTGCGGCATCGTAGAAGATTATCCGGAAGAAGTTAAACCTGCCGTTATCCGCGTAACGCCGCAGGCTATTAACAGCCGTATCGGCGTGGAAATTGCCGCTGAAGAAATGGTTGATATTCTTAAAAAATTACAGTTCGGCGTGGAATATGACGGCGGCGTATTAACCGTTACCGCTCCTTCCTGGCGTTATGACATCAGCTGCGACGCTGATATCAGCGAAGAAATTGCCAGAATGCATTCTTATGACAAGATTGAATCGCATAATCCTGATTTGCCGCTGGTACAGGGCCGTCAGGATGTAATTGATGATATTTGCGAAGAAATTGAGGATTATCTTGTTGCTGCCGGTTTGAACGAAGTTATGACTTACAGCTTCATTAACCCCAATTCTTTTGATAAAATTCTGCTGGACGAAGCAGACAGCCGCCGCGGCGCCATTGAACTGATGAACCCGCTGAGCGATGAATTTAAGGTAATGCGTACCAGCATGCTGCCGGGTATGCTTAATACGGCTGCTTATAACCAGGCCCGCCAGGCAGAATCCGTTAAGATTTTTGAAATCGGCAAGGTATTTTTGCCCAAGGCTCTGCCGCTTAAAGAACTGCCGGAAGAAAAACCGGTTTTATGTGCCGTACTGGCCGGAAGACGCAGCAGCATTAACTGGACTGAAACCAAAGACGAAGTTGATTTTTACGATATGAAGGGCGCTGTGGAAGGCCTTTTGGAAAATTTGCAGATTGCAGGCGCAAAATATGTGCCGGTGGCTCAGCCGTACCTGCACCCCGGCAAGAGCTGTGCCGTTGAATACGAAGGCAGGGTAATTGGCTGGTTCGGCGAACTGCACCCGACCGTTGCCGGAAACTACGGCCTTAACGGCAGCGTATGCGTGCTGGAACTGGAAGTTGAACCGCTTGTTGCAAGTGCATCCCATGTGCCGCAGTTTGTACATCTGCCCAAATATCCTGCAACCTCGCGCGATATTGCGGTTGTTGTACCGCTGGAGGTTGCCATGGAAGAACTGGAGGCAGTTATCCGCGCTAACGCGGGCAGCCTGCTGAAACAGGTAAAAGTATTTGACGTTTACACCGGTAAACAGGTGGAAGCAGGTTATAAATCCATGGCGTTCAACTTAACTTTCCAGGCAGACGACCGTACTTTAACGGATGAAGAAATTGATGCCGTTATTAAAAATGTTGTGGAAAAAGTTGGCGAAGCCTACAAAGCTAAATTAAGAGATTAATTTTAATATTAATGGCAAGTGCCGCCGGGCTTATTCCGGCGGTTTTTGCTGTTTAAGGGCAAATTTTTAAAGCCTGTGCCCTTAAAAGTTGCCGCGGCGGCGATAAAAGTTTATAATTAATTTAAAAGAACACGGAAAGAAGGTGCGTTTATGAAACTTTATGTATGGCGCCATAACAAAACCTACCATAGCCACAGCATGATACAGGAACCCTGCGTTAACACGGAATTTTACCTTGATGCCATTGCCATTGTGGCGGCGGAAAGCCTTGAAGAAGCGCTTAAACTTTTGGAGGAGCAGCATAAAGGCTGGCGCACGGAGGATTTGCGTGAACTTGAACCTACTGTTTACAGTCTTGATGAAGGTAAAGTTATTTTTACCGAGCTGAGAGGCTCAATTGCCTAAAAGGAGTGTAAAAATGCCGGCAGAAATTGAAATAAAACTTAATATTGGGGCGGAGGCTTTGCAAAAACTGCTTGCTTCTCCGCTTGTAGCGGATAAAATTATCGGCGGCAGCGAAGCCGTACACAACCTTGAAACTTCGTATTATGATACGCCGTCTTTTAAACTGATGCACAGCGGCATTGCTTACCGTGTGCGTAAAAACGGCACTAAATACGAAGCAACCATTAAAACGGAAAAAGAAGCTCACGGCGGTTTTTCCAGCCGCAACGAATATAATGTTGATTTGCCTGACGGCAAGCCTGTTTTGCAGGGGTTTAAAGAAGAAGGCTTTGAGACGGATTTGGAAAAACTTATTGCCGGCGAAGCACTTGTAAAATTATTTACCGTTGATGTTGAACGCAAGTTGTGCCTGCTTAAAATAAGCGCGGCTACAACGGTGGAGCTGGCGGTTGACCGCGGCAAAATTATTTCCGGCATAACCGGAAATGAATGTGCCGTTAACGAAACGGAACTGGAAGTTAAAAGCGGTACGAAAGAAGAACTGCTTGCCTATGCCGGGCAGATTGCAAACCTGGTGCCTGTAACACCGGAAAACCGCAGTAAGTATGAGCGCGGTATGAAGCTGTGCGGCATAAATTTAACGAAGCCCGCAAAATAAAAAAACGGTATTGCCTTTTATGGCAATACCGTTTTTCCGTATATTTAGTGTTAAATTTTAAAATAAACTTTCCATAAACGGCAGCAGAATAGGAGCCAAAATGGAAGTTGCTATGCCGGTAAGCCCTATGGAAGCGCCGCCGATTGCCAGCTGTAAGGCATTTTTGCCAGCGCAGACGCTGGTGCCGAGCCCGTGGCTGGAAGCGCCTATGGAAAGGCCGATGGCAATGTTGTTTTTGATTTTTAAAGCCTCTAAAATTTTGTGGTTAAAGGTTGCGCCAAGCATGCCTGTAAAAATTACACAGGCGGCCGTAAGCGCCGGAATACCGCCGATAGCGGAAGAAATATCCATGGCAATAGGCGTTGTTACGGATTTGGGAATCATTGAAAGCAGTACCTGGCTGCTTGCGCCGAATATTTTGCCGCAAATGAAGATGCTGACTATGCCTGTAACGGTGGCAACAAGAATGCCGCTTATAATTACCGGCAGGTTTTCTTTTATAATGCGTCTGTTGTTGTACAGCGGCAGGGCCAGCGCCACGGTGGCAGGACCGAGCAGAAAGTTGATAAAGCCTGCGCCTGTTTCGTAGTCCTCGTAAGTAATATACGGCTCCTGAAAATAAATAAAGGCAATTATCATCGGGCACGCCAACACAAACGGTGGAATAATGCTCAGTTCAAACTTATCTACAATAATTTCGCATATTACATAAACAACAATGGTAAGGGCAATGCCAAACAGCGGCGATTGTATGAAGGCTTCTGGTAAAAAAGTCATTTTCCGGCACCGCCTTTACTTTTCAGCATAAAGTTTAAAAACACAGCCGTTACAATCAGTATCATAAAACTGCTTATAATAACGGTAGCCACAATGGCGGTGCTTTCTGCAAGGATAACGTCCAGATACAGCAAAATGCTTACGCCTGCGGGCAAAAAGAGCATGCCCATTTTTTCTATTAAAATATCGCAGACATCTTCAATGGTACGCACCCTTATAATGCCGCTGAGCAAAAGTACCAGCAGCAGAATCATTGCCAGCAGCGCGGGCGGAAATTTAATGCCGCATAAATTAAGCGCAACTGTGCTGACGCCCTGCAAAAAAAGCAGTACAGCAGTTCCTTTCAAAATTGATGATGGTGTCATAATTTTCTTTCCCCTCTCAAAAAATAAAGTAATGTGTATATTTTGCTTCCGCAGCGTCAATTTGTCAAGTTAAAATAACGAAAAAATTATCACAAAAACATACAAAAAATATTTGACTTTTTGACTTTTGTTGCTATAATATAAAACAGGAGCAGAAAAATGCTCCTGTTAATAAATATGCTGTTAACGCACAGCAAGGTAAATTATTAAAAGTAAAATAATTGCCAAAAGCGTAACGGCACTCATGCCGATATATTCAAAACGGTACATGGATACTTCTTCGTTAAGAAGATTGTAGCTGCGCTGAATGACAAGCATTTTGTTTTCAATGTTGTCCTTCCAAACCGAAGCACGCAGAAGGTCGAGATAGCGCGTGTAAATGCGCGCGTAGAAAATATCTTCCGTAACCTGCAAAGCATTGTTGATATTGCTTGTTAATGTGCTTACATCAGCCATCAGTTCCATCAGCCTGCCGCGTATTTTGCGGTAGCTTGTCTGGCGGCTGCCGGTGCTGCCTTTTTCGGCGGCTTCCAGCTCGTCATAAGTGCGGTCAATGGCTTCGTTAAGCGCATTGTCATAGTAGCGCAGTTCCAGAAACTGGGCGTTGGCAAATTCTAAAAGGTCAGGCACGTCAAGGCTGCCGCTGGGGTCATACACAACTGCGGAATCCCACGCAAGGTAACATACATCATCGGCGTAAGTAAACCTGTTGGCCAGTGTTTCGGCACGGGTTTCCGGGCTTACGGGCGTGCGGTCTTTCAAAAGCAGCGGCACAATATCCCAGTTTTCGGGCACTTTGTCCTGAAAATAATAAACTACAAAATCTTCGTCAAAGTCTGAAACACGCTCATTGCTGCACGCCGGGCGGATGGTTTCCAAAACAGCATCAAGGTAAGAACGGATTTCATCTTCCGGCATGTTCTCGCTGACGATAGACATATCCATGTATTCATCAAAAGTTACATCATCTTCAAAATGAATACGCAGAATAAGGCTGATAACGCCTAAATCAAAAATGCGGGCTTTAACTTCGGTAAGGTAAGTACCGTTGCCCAGCTTCATATCATGGGAACCAAGCTCAACAAGAACCGGCGGGTCCTTAAAAGTAATAGACTTGGTAGATATACGGTCCAGGCGGAGCCTGGAAGCGATTTTGTTGCGGCTGGTCCAAAGGGCCTGCACCAAATCAAGGTCAATTTCGTCGGCAACGTCAAAAAGACGGTATACAATCATGGATGTATTCATAAAATATCCTCCGTGAAAAAAGCATTTACTTGCATATTCGCCGCCGGAAGCGGTTTCCCTGCGTATTTAACATAAAAATTTATGTAAAATATTTTACTGTTTATACAGTTTGAAGGAGGTTAGCGCTATGAATGAACGCTACAGTGAAGAAGTAAAAAGCATATTGGAAGCTGCTCAGCAGCAGGCTGTTATAAATTATAACCAGGAACTGACCTGCGCCCATCTGTTAGTTGCGCTGGCCGGAAGTGAAGGGTTTTTCCCGTTCCTGCTTAAAAATGCCGGCGCTGATGCCAGCACCTTTACTGCGGAGGCCAAACGCCTTGTGCAGAAAATACCTTCTGTAAAAGGGCAGGACAGAGGGCTTATGATGAGTACCGGTGCAGCCCGCGTGCTGGCTATTGCAGCGCAGAACGCAGGGCAGGGCGAAGTTAACATCTGCCATTTGGTTGGTGCCCTTGCCAGTGACGGCGACAGCGACGTTACCGCACTCTTGAAAAAATACGGCATTACCAAAAACAAGGCCGAAGGTCTGTATATGGCCTACATCAACAGCGCCGAAGGCGACGAAAAGAAACAGACGCTTGAAAAATACGGGCAGGATTTAACCGCCAAAGCCAAAGAAGGCAAGCTTGACCCTGTTATCGGCAGAGATGAAGAAATCCGCCGCGTGGTTGAAATTCTTTCGCGCCGCAAAAAGAACAACCCTGTTTTGATTGGCGAGCCGGGCGTTGGCAAAACCGCTATTGTAGAAGGGCTTGCCCGCCGCATTGTGGCAGGCGATGTTCCGGAAAGCCTTAAAAATAAAACTCTGTACGCGCTTGACCTGGCAGCTCTTGTTGCCGGTGCCAAATACCGCGGCGAGTTTGAAGAACGCCTTAAAAAAGTTTTAAAACTGGTATCCGAATCCGGCGGGCAGATTATTATGTTTATTGATGAGCTGCACACCGTTGTTGGTGCAGGCGCTGCCGAAGGCGCCATGGACGCAGGCAATATTTTAAAACCGATGCTTGCCCGCGGCGAGCTGCGCTGCATTGGTGCAACCACGCTGAACGAATACCGCAAATATATCGAAAAAGACAGCGCTCTGGAACGCCGCTTTCAGCCCGTTATGGTCAAAGAGCCGGATGTTGAGGATACTATTTCCATTCTGCGCGGCTTAAAAGAACGCTACGAAGTGCACCACGGCGTGCGCATTAAAGACGCCGCCCTTGTTGCAGCGGCTGTATTAAGCAACCGTTATATTAATGACCGCTTTTTGCCGGATAAGGCAATAGACCTTGTGGACGAAGCCGCAGCGCGCCTGCGTACCGAAATCGACAGCCTGCCTGCCGAGCTTGACGAAAGCAAGCGCCGCATTTTGCAGCTGGAAATTGAAGCGCAGGCTTTGAAAAAAGAAGACGACGAGCAGAGCAAAGACCGCCTTGCCAAAATCGAAGAAGAACTGGCAGAGCTTAAAAAATCCAACGATGAGCTTGTTAAACGCTGGGAAGCACAAAAAGCTGCCATCAGCCGTGTGCGCGAAGTTAAAAAGGAAATTGACGCCGTTAAACACGATATGGAAACGGCAGAACGCAACTACGATTTGAACAAACTGGCAGAACTTAAATACGGCCGCCTGCCGGAGCTGCAAAAAGAACTGGCGCGCCTTGCCAAAGGCGATGCCGAAGACAAAGACGGCGTACTTTTAAAAGAAGAAGTTGACGAAGAAGACATTGCAAAAGTTGTAAGCACCTGGACGGGTATTCCGGTTGCGCGTTTAAACGGCGGCGAACGCGAAAAACTCATTCATCTGGAAGAACGCCTGCACCAGCGTGTAGTAGGGCAGGACGAAGCGGTTAAAGCCGTAAGCGAAGCTGTTATCCGCGCGCGCGCAGGCATTAAAGACCCCAACCGCCCGATTGGCTCGTTCATCTTCCTTGGGCCTACCGGCGTTGGTAAAACGGAACTTGCCAAAGCACTGGCAGAAATTTTATTCGATGATGAACGCAACATGATTCGTATTGATATGAGCGAATACATGGAGAAGCACACCGTTTCGCGCTTAATCGGTGCGCCTCCGGGCTATGTTGGCTATGACGAAGGCGGCCAGCTTACAGAAGCAGTGCGCCGCCGTCCGTACAGCGTAATTTTGCTGGACGAAATTGAAAAAGCCCATGCCGATGTATTTAACGTACTTTTGCAGGTGCTTGACGACGGCCGCCTGACTGACGGGCAGGGACGCATTGTCGATTTTAAAAACACGCTGATTATTATGACCAGCAACCTCGGTTCTGCCGAAATTATGCAGAAAAAAGGCGAAGTAACGCGCGAAGAAGTACAGAGTATGCTGATGCGTTTCTTCCGCCCGGAATTTTTGAACCGTGTTGACGATATTGTAGTATTTAAGGCTTTGCAGGAAGAACAGATTAAGGATATTGTTAAACTCATCCTTAAAGAGCTCAGCGACAGGCTGCAAAAACAGCTTGATATGACGCTTACCGCCAGCGACGAAGCTGTGGCATACCTTGCAGGTGCAGGCTTTGACCCTGCCTTTGGTGCGCGCCCGCTGAAACGCCTTATTGTACATACCGTTGAAAACATTCTCGGCAAGAAGATTGTTGCCGGTGAAATCGGCAGCGGCACAAAAGTAAAAGTTGTGCTTAAAGACGGCAATATCGAAGTTGAGCAGGAGTAAACAACTATAAAAAATAAATAACAACAAAAAGTCCTGTTTTAGTGATGTATTCATTAAAACAGGACATTTTTTATAAGGATATGATGATATAATATAAGTATAGGATTTGTAAACGGAAGGAGCGGAAGTATATGGGCAAAAAAGTTTTAATTATCGGCGGTGTGGCGGCAGGAATGAAAACTGCTTCGCGCCTGCGCCGCAGGGATAAAGATGCGGAAATTACGGTTGTTGAACGCGGAGAACTTGTAAGTTATGGTGCGTGCGGTTTTCCTTATTATATTGGTGATGAAGTTAAAAATTTTGATGAATTTACGCATACGCCGCAAGGCATTGCGCGCGATGTAGATTACTTTAAAAAAGTTAAGGGCATTGATGTTTTAACCGGGCACGAGGCGCAGAAGATTAACCGCGCGGCAAAAACGGTTACTGTGCTGAACAGGAAAACCGGCGAAATTACAGAAATGCCTTACGATGTGCTGGTGCTTGGAACGGGTGCAACGCCGGTGCGGCTGCCGGTGCCGGGAGCTGATTTGGAAGGCATCCATAACTTCTGGTTCCCGTGGGAAGTTTTAAAAGTTAAAGAAGAAATTGCTGCCCATAATGTTACTGATGTTGTTATAGTTGGCGCGGGCTTTATCGGCATGGAACTGGCGGAGGAGTTTAACAAAATAGGCGTTAAGGTAAGCGTTGTGGAAATGCAGAACCGCATTCTGCCGCAGATGCTTGATTTGGAAATGGCAGAGCTTGCCGCAAAACCTGTTGCCGCTGCCGGTATAAATTTATATCTTGAAGAGAAAACAGTTGCGTTTGAAGGCGAAGGGCGTGTTGCCGCCGTTAAAACGGATAAGCGCACAATTCCGGCGCAGATGGTAATTGTAGCCGTTGGCGTACGCCCGAATGTTGAACTGGCGCGCGAAGCTGGGCTTGCCATTGGCCCGAGCGGTGCGATTGCCGTTAACGAATATATGCAGACGAGCGACCCCTGCATTTATGCTGGCGGCGATTGTGCGGAAAATACTCACCGCGTAAGCGGTGCCAAAATTTTTGCGCCTATGGGCAGCACCGCCAACAAGCACGGACGCATTATTGCAGATAATATTTGCGGCGATATGGTAAAATACCCTGGCGTTTTGGGCACGGGGCTGTGCCGTATGCCTGGAGTGGAAGCAGGCAGCACGGGCCTTAACGAAAAAACTGCCGCAGCGGCAGGAATTGATTTTGAATCCGTAATTGTTCCCGGCAATGACAGGCTTGCTTATATGCCTGGTGCAGGGCGTTTGGTGCTTAAGCTGTTTGCCGACAGGAAAACTCATAAGGTTATCGGCGTGCAGGCGGTAGGGCAAAGCGTTGATAAGCGCATCGACACGCTTGTTGTCGCTATCAGCATGGGCGCAGCGCTTGAAGATTTGAGTGAGTTTGACATTGGCTATGCGCCGCCGTTTAACGGCCCGATTGACAACATTGCCACGGCTGCCAACGTGCTGCTGAATAAAATTGAAGGCAGGCTGCGCAGCATTAACCCGAAGGAATTTAAAGAACTGCGCAAAAACGAAGCTTATACTTTGGTTGATGTGCGTACGCCCGGCGAATTTAAAAACTGCCATATAGCAGGCTGCTGCAATATTGTAAACCTGCCTTTGGATGAAGTGCGCAGCGAATGCTGCAAGGTTTTGCCCGATAAGGATGCACGGCTTGTATGCAGCTGCCAGATTGACCTGCGCGGCTACGAAGCTGAAACGATGCTGCGCGCCCAGGGCTATAAAAACGTACAGAGCCTTGAAGGAAGCATGAGTGCCTGGCCCTATGAAACCGAAAAAAGCAAATAACAGCAAAAATGTGTAAATTTATTGACACAAAGGGCACAGATTGGTAAAATAAATTAATAATATTCTTTACGTAACGATGCCCGGAGAAATTGTAGTTGGTTGAACAGCACAATGAAACTTTTATGCCGGGCTTTATTTTTTATTGAAAGGCAGTGGGATAATGAAAGTTGCAATTATTATGGGCAGCAATTCTGACTGGCCGGTACTTGAACCGGCAGAAAAAACTTTAAAAAGTTTTGGCGTTGAAGTGGAAGTTGTAGTTGCTTCTGCACACCGCACTCCCGAAATGGTTCATGAGTTTGCGGCAGGCGCACGTGAACGCGGCGTTGAGGTAATTATTGCCGCAGCAGGCGCTGCAGCGCATCTTGGCGGTGTTATTGCAGCATTTACAACACTGCCGGTAATTGGCATACCCATTAATGCCACTCCCTTAAACGGTATGGATTCGTTACTGAGCTTTGTACAGATGCCTTCCGGTATTCCGGTTGCAACCATGGCAATTAACGGTGCCAAAAACGCAGCGCTGTTTGCCGTACAGATTCTGGCAACCAAATATCCGGAACTTGTTGAAAAGCTGGCCGAAGACCGTGAAAAGATGAAAGCAGAAGTAAAGGCCAAAGGTGAAAAACTGGCTGCACTGCGTGCATCCGAACAGTAATTGCGGCAGCAGAAAAGGAGCAGAGAATGTCTGGCATTGATTTTCAGGATGATAAAATGCATGAGGAGTGCGGCGTATTCGGCATTTATTCCCATAATGATGATGTGGCGCTGAATACTTACTGGGGCTTGTATGCTTTGCAGCACCGCGGACAGGAAAGCTGCGGCATTGTAGCTACCGACGGCACTCATATGGAAGGCAAAAAAGGCATGGGCCTTGTGGCCGATGTTTTTAAAGGCGGCGTTGACGGGCTGGAAGGGCATATTGCCATCGGGCATGTGCGTTATTCCACCACCGGTTCCAGCATGGAGTACAACATTCAGCCGCTGCGTGTTTATTTTGACGGCGGCAACCTTGCGCTGGCGCACAACGGCAACCTTACCAACGCGGCGGAACTGCGCAAACGCCTGGCTCTGGAAGGCACGGTTTTCCAGACAACGGTTGATACGGAAGTTGTTGTAAGCCTTATTGCCCGCAGCCGTAAAAAAACTATTGAAGAACGTGTTGCCGAAGCAGCAAACACCATTAAAGGCGCTTTTGGCATTTTGGTTATGACCGACAACAAACTTATTGCCGTGCGTGACCAGTACGGCTTCCGCCCGCTGGCGATTGGCAAAATGGACGGCGGCTGGGTTGTGGCTTCCGAATCCTGTGCGTTTGACCTTGTTGGCGCAGAATTTGTACGCGACGTTGAACCGGGCGAAATGCTGGTATTTGAAAACGACCACGATGAGCCGAAAAGCAGCCGTTGGGCAGAAAACATGCCTGCCAAACGTGCGCACTGCGTATTTGAATATGTTTATTTTGCGCGTACCGACAGCGTTATCGACAAACAGTCTGTTTACCAGGCGCGCATCAATATGGGCAGGGAACTTGCCAAAGAAACAAAAGATATCAAGGCTGATATTGTAATTTCCGTTCCGGATTCCGGCACGGCAGCAGCAGTAGGGTACAGCCTGGAATCCGGCGTGCCGTTTATGGAAGGTTTAACCAAAAACCGCTATGTAGGCAGGACGTTTATTCAGCCTACACAAAAACAGCGCCTTAACGCCGTAAGGCTTAAACTTAACCCGGTAGAAAGCGTTATTAAGGGCAAATCTGTTGTTGTAGTTGATGACAGCATTGTGCGCGGCACAACCAGCGGCAAAATAGTAAAGCTGTTAAAAGATGCCGGTGCGCGTGAGGTGCATATGTGCATAAGCTCCCCGCCGGTAACCGACCCGTGCTATTACGGCATTGATACCAGCGTGCGCAAGGAACTGATTGCTTCTACCCATACGGAAGAAGAAATCCGCCAGTATATCGGCGCAGATTCGCTGCATTACATTTCTCTGGAAGGCCTGAAACGTTCTTTGGACTGCATGGACCCCGAAGGAATGTGCTATGCCTGCTTTAATGCCCAATACCCGGATAATGCGGAAGAAACCCTGAGGCAGGGTTCTAAATATATTTTTGAAAACGAAGGCTGATACAGGAGGACGATGATGAGCGAAGAAACCAAGAAACAACTTACTTATGCAGACGCCGGTGTAAATATTGATGCCGGCAATGAAGCCGTTGAACTGATGAAAGCAAGTGTACAGGCTACTTACCGTCCCGAAGTTATCGGTGATATTGGCGGTTTCGGCGGTTTGTTTGCCTTAAACAGCGGCAAATACAAAGAACCGGTTCTGGTTAGCGGCACCGACGGTGTAGGCACCAAACTGAAACTGGCTTTTATGGCTGACAAACATGATACCATCGGCCAGGACGCTGTTGCCATGTGCGTAAACGATATTCTAGTGCAGGGCGCTGAACCGCTGTTCTTCCTCGATTATATCGCCATTGAAACTCTGGAAGCCAAAAAGGTTGCCCAGATTGTTAAGGGCGTTGCCAATGCCTGCAAAGAATCCGGCTGCGCACTGATTGGCGGCGAAACTGCCGAAATGAGCGATTTGTACGGCAAGGATGAATACGATATTGCAGGCTTCTGCGTAGGCGTGGTAGAAAAAAGTAAAATGATTACCGGCGAAAAAGTTAAACCGGGCGACGTGCTTTTGGGCCTGCCTTCTGCCGGTGTACATTCCAACGGCTTTACGCTGGTGCGCAAAATCTGCTTTGACGTAATGGGCTTTACCATGGATACCCCGGTTGAAGAATTCGGCACTACTTTGGGCGAAGAACTTCTGAAACCGACCCGCCTTTATCCGCGCGTATGCCTGCCGCTGATTGAAAAATTCAACCTGCACGGCATGGTACATATTACCGGCGGCGGTTTTTATGACAATATTCCGCGCATTTTGCCGGAAAACTGCGACGCAGACGTTAACGCAGGCGCATGGGAAGTTCCTGTTGTATTTAAAAAATTACAGGAATGGGGCAATGTTGACTGGCATGAAATGTACCGCACCTTTAACATGGGCGTAGGCATGGTGCTGGTAGTTGCTCCGGAAGAAGCTGACGCTGTACGCGAACATCTGAAAAATGCCGGTGAAACCTTCTACGAACTCGGTACTATTATAGAAGGCAGCGGCAAAGCTGTGCTGAAAGGCGGCGTTTTCGGTGAGTAAGCGCAAAATCGGCGTGCTTGTTAGCGGCAGGGGCAGCAATTTACAGGCCCTGATGGATGAAATTGCCGCAGGAACGCTTAATGTTGAAATTACAGTTGTTATCAGCGACAAAAAGGACGCCTTTGCTTTGGAACGCGCAGAAAAAGCGGGTATTAAGGCTGTTGCCATTGACCGCAAAGAATGTGCTTCCAAAGAAGAATTTGAAAACAAAATTACCGGCGTGCTGGAAGCAGCCGGTGCGGAACTTGTTGTGCTGGCAGGCTTTATGCGTATTTTAAGCCCGGAATTTGTAGGGCACTGGCACCATAAAATCGTTAATATCCACCCGGCACTTCTGCCGAGTTTTCCCGGACTTGACGGGCAGGGCCAGGCGCTTAATTACGGCGTTAAAATTGCCGGATGCACCGTACATTTTGTAGATGAAGGCACCGACAGCGGCCCGATTATTCTGCAAAAGGCAGTACCCGTGCTTGACGATGACACGCATGACACGCTGGCAGACAGAATTTTGGAACAGGAACACAAAGCATTGCCCGAAGCCGTAAGGCTGTGGAGTGAGGGCAGGCTGCAAATAGAAGGAAGGCACGTAAAAGTGCTTCCGGTAGTGGGGTGAATGAAAATGAGAATAAAAAGAGCTCTTTTAAGCGTATCCGACAAAACCGGCATTGTTAAACTGGCGCAGTTTCTGCATGATATCGGCGTGGAAATTATTTCTACCGGCGGTACCATGAAGGCTTTGCAGGATGCAGGCATTCCTGTAACTTATGTTAGTGACGTAACCGGTTTTCCGGAAATTATGGACGGCAGGGTAAAAACCCTGAACCCGAAAATTCATGGCGGCATTCTTGCTGTACGCAGCAACCCGGAACATGTAAAAGCCATGGAAGAACACGGCATTAAACCGATTGACCTTGTTGTTGTAAACCTCTACCCGTTCAGGGAAACCATTGCCAAACCCGGCGTAACTGAAGCCGAAGCCATTGAAAACATTGATATCGGCGGCCCGGCAATGGTAAGGGCGGCAGCCAAAAACTTCCGCGACGTTATTATTATTACCAACCCGGCACGTTACAGCAGCCTGATTGCAATGCTGCAGCAGCATGGCGATGCCGATATGAAAACCCGCAAAACTCTGGCCAAAGAAGCATTTACACATACTTCTGAATATGATGCGGCTATCAGCGCATATTTGACCAAACAGCTTGCCGAAGGCAAATAAGGAGAAGCATCATGCAGATATTACTTATTGGCAGCGGCGGACGTGAACATGCACTGGCATGGAAACTTGCGCAGAGCGGGCAGGTTGAAAAGATTTTTGCAGCGCCCGGCAACCCCGGCATTGCCGCTGTAAAAAAATGCGAATGTGTTGAACTTAACTTAAATGACCTTGACAGTGTTGCAGATTTTGCCGAAGAACACGGCATTGATTTAACTGTTGTAGGCCCTGAGGCAACCCTGGTTGCCGGTATTGCCGATGTTTTTGCTGCAAGAGGGCTTGCTGTGTTCGGTCCTTCCAAAGCGGCGGCAGAACTTGAAGGCAGCAAGGCATTTGCCAAAAATTTAATGGCCAAGTACAATATCCCGACGGCTTTCTTTAAAGTTTGCGAAGATTTGGAAACCGCCAAAGCCTATGTTAAGGAAAAAGGCGCGCCGATTGTTATTAAGGCGGACGGGCTTGCTGCCGGCAAAGGCGTGGTAGTTGCCATGACCGAAGCAGAAGCATACGAAGCCATTGACGAAATGATGGGCGAGCAGCATAAATTCGGCGGCGCGGGCGCACGCGTTGTCATCGAAGAATTTATGCAGGGCGAAGAAGCGTCGCTTCTGGCGTTTACCGATGGTGAGCACATTGTGCCGATGATTGCTTCCCAGGACCACAAACGCGCTTTTGACGGTGATAAAGGCCCCAATACCGGCGGCATGGGCACTTATGCACCGGCTCCGGTTTTAACCGATATCCTGCGCCTGCGCGCTGTTGAAAAGATTTTAAAACCGGTTGTTGCAGCCATGAAGGCAGAAGGCAGAACTTATAAAGGCTGCCTGTATGCAGGCCTGATGGTTTGCGGCGACGAGGTTAAAGTTGTAGAATTTAACTGCCGTTTCGGCGACCCGGAAACGCAGGTTGTGCTGCCGCTTCTGGACGGCGACCTTGCTGAAATTATGCTGGCCTGCGCAACCGGCGGGCTTGACAAGGTAAGCATAGGCTGGCACGATAAAGCCGCCGTGTGCGTAGTGCTTGCTTCCGGAGGTTACCCGGAACATTATGCGCAGGGCTATCCTATCAGCGGACTTGACGAAGCAGGTAAATTGCCGGAAACAGTCGTGTTCCATGCCGGAACGAAAATCAGCGACGGCAGCGTGGTAACGGCAGGCGGGCGTGTGCTTGGCGTTACGGCAGTGGGCAAGGATATTGCCGATGCGCAGGAACGTGCGTATAAAGCAGCTTCCGTTATCAGCTTTAAAGATATGCAGTACCGCAAAGATATTGCTTGGCGTGCATTGAAAAAATAAAATTTTGTCCCTGCGCTTTATGCGCCGGGACATTTTGTATACACCTAACCGGTTAATAATTTATACATAAAAATAAAATTTTAAGCAAAGGATGGATGAAAATGGCATTTTATTACGATGAACCCGCACATACTTTTAGTGAATATCTCTTAGTTCCCGGTTATTCTTCCAGCGAATGCGTTCCTGCAAATGTAGATTTGAGAACTCCGCTTGTTAAATTCAAAAAAGGCGAAGAACCTGCTATTACCATGAACATTCCGCTGGTTTCCGCTATCATGCAGTCTGTATCTGATGATAAAATGGCAGTTGCCCTTTCCAAGGAAGGCGGCATTTCCTTTATTTACGGTTCACAGTCCATTGAAGACGAAGCTGCAATGGTTGAAAGAGTTAAAACCCACCGTGCAGGTTTTGTAAGCAGCGATTCCAATATCCGTCCGGACAGCACTCTGGCTGATATTATTGCCCTGAAGGAAAAAACCGGCCACAGCACTGTTGCCGTTACCAGCGACGGTACCGTTAACGGCAAGCTGGAAGGCATTGTTACCAGCCGTGACTACCGCGTAAGCCGCATGGATTTGAATACCAAAGTTAAAGAATTCATGACTCCTATCAGCGAAATGATTACTGCTCCGGCAGAAACCACTTTGCAGGAAGCCAACGACATCATCTGGGAAAACAAACTGAATACCCTGCCGATTATTGATGACGAAGGCCGTCTTTTGTACATGGTATTCCGCAAAGATTATGCAACCCACAAAGAATATCCGCTGGAACTTCTGGACAGCAAAAAACGCCATATCGTAGGCGCAGGCATTAACACCCGCGACTATGCAGAACGCGTACCGGCACTGGTTAACGCAGGCGTTGACGTACTCTGCATCGACTCTTCCGAAGGTTACAGCGAATGGCAGAAAATTACTCTGGCATGGATTCGCGAACATTACGGCGACAGCGTAAAAGTTGGCGCAGGCAACGTAGTTGACGCAGCAGGCTTCCGTTTCCTTGCCGAATGCGGCGCTGACTTTGTTAAAGTTGGCATCGGCGGCGGCTCTATCTGCATTACCCGTGAACAAAAAGGTATCGGCCGCGGCCAGGCAACCGCAGTAATTGAAGTTGCCAAAGCACGTGACGAATATTATAAAGAAACCGGCATTTATGTGCCTATCTGCTCCGACGGCGGCATTGTTTACGATTACCACATGACTCTTGCACTGGCAATGGGCGCAGACTTCCTGATGCTGGGCCGTTACTTTGCACGCTTTGATGAAAGCCCGACCAACAAAGTTAACATCAACGGCAACTACATGAAAGAGTACTGGGGCGAAGGCAGCAACCGTG
>ENA-OURU01000044-OURU01000044.1-human-gut-metagenome-genome-assembly--contig:-NODE-44-length-166942-cov-21.471666_pt1 | contig 166942 bp, 163 predicted proteins | sample MGYA00242137_ERZ509064 | MGnify/ENA primary metagenome ERZ509064 (study PRJEB26280, sample SAMEA2338777) | human gut metagenome | biome: human gut; feature: human-associated habitat; material...
GTGGTAAAGCTCAGTTCGGTGGACAGCGTTTTGGAGAGATGGAGGTATGGGCACTGGAAGCTTATGGTGCAGCATACACACTTCAGGAGATCCTGACATTCAAGTCCGATGATGTTGTAGGTCGTGTGAAAGCATACGAAGCGATCATCAAAGGTGATAACATCCCTGAACCAGGTGTTCCAGAATCTTTCAAAGTATTATTAAAAGAATTCCAGTCACTGGCATTAGATGTTAAAATTCTTGACGAGAACGCTGAAGAAGTTGAATTAAGAGAAGATGTTGATGGTGGAGATGCAAATCAGGATCTTGCACCAATGATCGAAGGAGACGGTGTCTTCAACAATTATGAAGAAAGCGAATCTGAACTCGGTGCTTTAGGATATAAACACGGAGACTTATCAGAAGGTGAAGATAACACAATCATGTAGATTGGCGAGCAATTTAGGAAGGAGCAGCCTTAAATGATGGAATCAAGCAATGAATATCAAAGCAATAAAATTTCATTTGATGCAATTAAAATCGGGTTGGCTTCCCCAGAAAAGATCCGTGAGTGGTCTAGAGGAGAAGTAAAGAAACCTGAGACGATCAACTATCGAACATTAAAACCTGAAAAAGATGGGCTTTTCTGCGAGAAGATCTTCGGGCCTACAAAGGACTGGGAGTGTCACTGCGGAAAGTACAAAAAAGTTCGCTATAAAGGTGTTGTCTGCGACCGATGCGGTGTTGAAGTAACAAAAGCAAGTGTTCGTCGTGAGAGAATGGGACATATCGAATTAGCGGCTCCAGTATCCCATATCTGGTATTTCAAAGGAATTCCTAGCCGTATGGGTCTGATTCTTGATATTTCACCAAGAACACTGGAAAAGGTTTTATATTTCGCATGCTATATCGTTTTAGATGCTGGAGATACAGATCTTGCATATAAACAAGTATTAACAGAAAAAGAATATAGAGAAGCGTATGAAAAATACGGAGATACATTCCGCGTAGGAATGGGTGCTGAAGCAGTGAAAGAACTGCTTCAGGCCATTGATCTTGAGGCAGAAGCAAAATCCTTACAGGATGAATTCAAAACTGCTACAGGTCAGAAGAGAGCCAGAATCGTTAAGAGACTGGAAGTTGTAGAGGCATTTTTAAACTCAGACAACAAACCAGAATGGATGATCCTGGATGCAGTTCCAGTTATTCCACCAGATATCCGTCCAATGGTGCAGTTAGATGGTGGACGTTTTGCCACATCTGACTTAAATGACCTTTACAGACGTATCATTAACAGAAATAACCGTCTGAAGAGATTATTAGAGCTTGGAGCTCCAGATATCATCGTAAGAAACGAAAAGAGAATGTTACAGGAAGCAGTTGATGCCCTGATCGATAATGGTAGACGTGGACGTCCAGTCACAGGACCAGGAAACCGTGCATTAAAATCATTATCAGATATGTTAAAAGGTAAACAGGGACGTTTCCGTCAGAACCTGTTAGGAAAACGTGTAGACTATTCTGGACGTTCCGTTATCGTAGTAGGACCAGACTTAAAGATTTATCAGTGTGGTCTTCCAAAAGAAATGGCGATCGAATTATTCAAGCCATTCGTTATGAAAGAATTAGTAGAGCGTAAATTAGCTCACAACATTAAATCAGCTAAGAAAATGGTTGAAAAACTTCAGCCAGAAGTATGGGATGTCTTAGAAGACGTCATTAAAGAACATCCTGTTATGTTAAACCGTGCACCGACACTGCATAGACTGGGAATTCAGGCATTCGAGCCTATCCTGGTAGAGGGTAAAGCGATTCGTCTGCACCCATTGGTATGTACAGCGTATAATGCCGACTTCGACGGTGACCAGATGGCTGTCCATCTTCCATTATCTGTGGAAGCACAGGCAGAGTGTAGATTCCTTCTGTTATCACCAAACAACCTGTTAAAACCATCTGATGGTGGTCCAGTAGCTGTTCCTTCTCAGGATATGGTACTTGGTATCTACTATCTGACATTAGAGAAAGATGGAGACAAAGGTGAAGGTAAATACTTCAAATCTGAGAACGAAGCATACTTAGCTTATGAAAATAAGGTAATCACACTTCATTCTAAGATCAAAGTAAGACGTACAGGTGTGGACAAAGATGGAAATCCTATTTCCCAGATCGTAGATTGTACACTTGGACGTATTCTGTTTAATGAGATCATCTTACAGGATTTAGGATTTGTAGACAGAAGCAAACCAGAAAATGCCTTAGCATATGAGATTGATTTCCATGTAGGAAAGAAACAGTTAAAACAGATCCTTGACAGATGTATCAATATTCATGGAGCAACAAAGACTGCAGAAGTCTTAGATGATATTAAAGCAATCGGATACAAATTCTCTACAAGAGGAGCTTTAACAGTATCCATTTCTGATATGACAGTGCCACCTGAGAAACCTCAGATCTTAGGAGATGCACAGAAACAGGTAGAATTTATCACAGAACAGTATAAACGTGGTCTGATGACTGAAGAAGAGCGTTATAAAGCTGTTGTTAAGACATGGTTCGATGCCGATGACGTTTTAACAGATAAACTGATCAGCGGATTAGACCGATTAAACAACATCTTCATGATGGCCGATTCCGGAGCCCGTGGTTCTAACCAGCAGATCAAACAGTTAGCAGGTATGCGTGGACTGATGGCCGATACATCAGGACGTACAATTGAATTACCAATCAAGTCTAACTTCCGTGAAGGTCTTGACGTACTGGAATACTTTATTTCAGCACATGGTGCTCGTAAAGGTCTGTCTGATACAGCCCTTCGTACAGCCGATTCAGGATACTTAACACGTCGTCTGGTAGACGTATCACAGGATCTGATCATTCGTGAACAGGACTGCTGTGAAGGTACAGGAGAAGAAATTCCAGGAATGTATGTAGAAGCATTCATGGATGGACAGGAAGTTATCGAAAGCTTAGAAGAACGTATCACAGGAAGATACGCAGCAGAAGAGCTTGTGAATAAAGAAACTGGAGAAGTCATTGTAAAAGCAAACCACATGATCACACCAAAACGTGCGAAAGCCGTTTGTGATGCAGGATATACATCTGTTAAGATCCGTACGATGTTAACATGTAAATCCGGAGTTGGAGCTTGTGCGAAGTGTTATGGATCTAACATGGCAACAGGTCAGGCCGTACAGGTTGGAGAAGCTGTCGGAATCATCGCAGCACAGTCAATCGGTGAGCCAGGTACACAGCTTACAATGAGAACATTCCATGCCGGTGGAGTAGCCGGTGATGATATCACACAGGGTCTTCCTCGTGTCGAAGAGTTATTTGAAGCACGTAAACCAAAAGGACTTGCGATCATCGCAGAATTTGGTGGAGAAGTGCAGTTAAAAGATACAAAGAAGAAACGTGAAGTTATCATCACAAACAGAGAGACTGGCGATGTGAAGACATATCTGATCCCTTACGGATCTCGTCTGAAAGTACAGGAAGGACAGATCCTTGAAGCCGGAGATGAACTTACAGAAGGTTCTATCAACCCTCACGATTTATTAAGAATCAAGGGAATCCGTGCAGTACAGGATTACATGATCCGCGAAGTACAGAGAGTATACCGTTTACAGGGTGTAGATATCAACGACAAGCACGTTGAGGTTATCGTACGTCAGATGCTTAAGAAAGTACGTATCGAAGACGGTGGAGACACAGGATACTTACCAGGAGCAATGGTTGATGTATTAGAACTTGAGAAGAGAAACAAAGAGATGGAAGAACAGGGTCTTCAGACTGCAATAGCAGATCAGATCATGCTTGGTATCACAAAAGCATCTCTGGCAACAGATTCCTTCTTATCAGCAGCTTCCTTCCAGGAGACAACAAAAGTTCTTACAGATGCAGCAATCAAAGGAAAAGTCGATCCATTAGTAGGATTAAAAGAAAACGTAATCCTTGGTAAATTGATCCCAGCTGGAACAGGTATGAGACGTTACAGAGATGTCAAGATCAGCACAGATGAAAATGATTTCACGATCGGAGATGAAATCGATTTCGAGGATGAAGAATTTGATATTGAAGAATAATTTGAATTTGTAGTTGGCCAACTGTAGGCTTTGAGTATATGAAAAAAAATAAATAAAAAACCACAAACGCAGCATTGGAATTTTGCCATATTTTGAATAAATTCGCGCCCAATTGGACGATTGTCTGAGCTTCAGAGACTCTTGTCTTAGATAAACTTCAGAGCGAGTTATCGTAGGAAATTGGGCGGATAAGCGATTTGTTCAAAATATGAGCAAAAATTCCACCGCTGCGTTTGTGGTTTTTTATTTATTTTTTTTCATATACCAGAAGACTATAGTGTGGACAATTACAGTATTTGGTGCATACGTAAAATATTTTATCTTCATTTATCGATACCCAGAGCGCAAGCCAATACCGTTCAACATACATATCTCATAGTGGTTTCGATAACTGAAATTATTGAATATTATAAAAATGGTTATCTGTTGGCGACCGTAGGAACACGTCTGCACTTAGCGAGTGGATGGTCGGATGACCATTCAGGAGCTTAGTACAGTTACGTGTGAGTCGAGCGAAAGCGCGTCGCAGACAGATAACCATTTTTATAATATTCCACCAACTTCAGTCTATCAAACTATAATCTGTTTATTGTATGTAAAATCCTTAAGAAATCTGAAAAAACTATTTAATTGACAAAGTAAACAGATATTGATATAATAAAATCAACAAATGAAAGATAAGTTTTAAAAGAAAGGAGAATCGCCCAAGTTGCTCCATAAGGCTAACGGAAAGGCTTTTAAAACCGGCAGCTGATGGATCAGAAGTATTAAGATGATTGGGAATCATGAGACTGACTCAACAGGATATTATGATCTCGGGAGAGAACATAAGAGTCCTAGAAGCGGATAGAACGGTAAAGGAGTCAACCTCATAAAAATAATACGAAGAATAGAGAGAATGAACAAGATCTTAAGATAAGATCAGAAGATGATCAAAGAAAAAGAATCCAAACAAGAAAGATTCCAAGAGACGAGGAATCAAAACAAGAAAGATTCAGATAAGAGATCAACAAACATTCGATCAGCTGACCGGTGGAGCATTTAAAAAATTTGTAACTGGTAACTAAAGCAAAGTGTAACCCGTTAACAAAATAATTTGGAACTTATTAACTGAATATTTTCTCAAGAATAAGAGATTGATTTTTATATATTAAGAAAATGGCGTAAAGAAGCCATATAACAAAGAAATCGAAACATTGAGATCGAGAATAGAGATCAGAATAGAAGCTGTCAGGGTCGATATCAGAGATGTGACGAGAAAGCATTTCTGAAGACAGTGGGATAAGAAAAGATTTCGAATAAGATCCATAGAATGAGATTTCCAAAAAGATAAAAATATATAGAAATTAATAAAAATCTTGGGAAAAGGTCTTGACAAAGGCATGCAGGCATTTTATAATAGCCTAGCATGCCTTTTTGGGGAGCAAAACCAAGAAGTGCATGTATAGTCACAAGGTGAATTTAAGTAACCACAGTAGAAAACATGTATGGAGGTGAAATCAATGCCAACTTTTAACCAATTAGTTAGAAAAGGGAGAAAAACATCTGTAAAGAAATCTACAGCACCAGCACTTCAGAAAGGATTTAACTCTTTAAAGAAGAAAGCTACAGACACAAGCTCACCACAGAAGAGAGGTGTATGTACAGCTGTTAAAACTGCAACTCCTAAAAAGCCTAACTCTGCTTTACGTAAGATCGCCAGAGTTCGTCTTTCTAACGGAATCGAAGTAACAAGTTATATCCCAGGTGAAGGACATAACTTACAGGAACATAGTGTTGTTCTGATTCGTGGTGGTCGTGTTAAGGACTTACCAGGTACTCGTTACCATATCGTTAGAGGTACACTTGATACAGCAGGTGTAGCTAACAGAATGCAGGCTCGTTCCAAATATGGAGCTAAAAGACCTAAGAAAAAATAAAACAAAACTAAATTGGTACAAAGCAGCGTAATTAAACGCTACCTTGTATAGTTGTGCCGGAACTTTATTGTTTCCTACAAAGGTTACAGGAGATATAAAAGTCCTGCACGAACATGCAATAACTAAGTATGAGTACCGATGAATTAATGATTATTAAGGAGGGAAGAACCGTGCCACGTAAAGGACATATTGCGAAAAGAGACGTATTAGCAGATCCTATTTACAACAATAAGGTTGTGACAAAATTAATCAACAACATTATGTTAGATGGTAAAAAAGGAGTTGCTCAGAAAATCGTATACGGAGCATTTGCCCGTATCGAAGAAGAAGCTGGAAAACCAGCTTTAGAAGTATTCGAAGAAGCTATGAACAACATCATGCCAGTTCTTGAAGTAAAAGCTAGACGTATCGGTGGAGCAACATATCAGGTGCCTATCGACGTTAGACCAGATAGAAGACAGGCATTAGCGCTTCGTTGGATCACAACTTTCTCACGTAAAAGAGGAGAAAGAACAATGGAAGAACGTCTTGCAAAAGAACTTCTTGACGCTTCCAACAATACAGGAGCATCTGTAAAGAAAAAAGAAGATATGCACAAGATGGCAGAAGCAAACAAAGCATTCGCACATTACAGATTCTAATTTCAAGAATCTGTTCTGGCGCTTTGCCAGATATGCTTCTATGTTAAAACTTATAGGAGGAAAAAATCTTGGCTGGAAGAGAATATCCATTAGAGAGAACCAGAAATATCGGAATCATGGCTCATATTGATGCTGGTAAAACAACAACAACAGAGCGTATCCTTTATTACACTGGTGTAAACTATAAAATCGGTGATACTCATGATGGTACTGCTACTATGGACTGGATGGAGCAGGAACAGGAAAGAGGTATCACAATCACTTCTGCGGCTACAACATGTCATTGGACACTGCAGGATCATTGCAAGCCTAAAAAAGGTGCTTTAGAGCATCGTATCAATATCATTGATACTCCAGGGCACGTTGACTTCACAGTTGAAGTAGAACGTTCTCTGCGTGTACTTGATGGTGCAGTAGCAGTCTTCTGTGCAAAAGGTGGAGTAGAGCCTCAGTCTGAAAACGTATGGAGACAGGCTGATACTTATAACGTACCTAGAATGGCATTCATCAATAAGATGGATATCTTAGGTGCTAACTTCTACGGAGCAGTTGATCAGATGAAAGATCGTCTGGGAGCTAACGTAGCAGTACTTCAGTTACCTATCGGTAAAGAAGACGACTTCAAAGGAATCATCGACTTATTCGAGATGGAAGCCTACATCTACAATGATGAAAAAGGTGAAGACATCTCTATCGTTGAAATCCCAGAAGATATGAAAGAAGAAGCAGAACTTTATCACACAGAATTGATTGAAAAGATCTGTGAATTAGACGACGATCTGATGATGCAGTATCTTGAAGGTGAAGAACCAAGTGTTGATGATTTAAAAGCTGCATTAAGAAAAGGAACATGCGAATGTAAAGCAGTTCCAGTATGCTGTGGTACAGCATATAGAAATAAAGGTGTTCAGAAATTACTGGATGCTATTATCGAATTTATGCCAGCTCCAACAGACATCCCAGCTATCAAAGGTGTCGATGAAGATGGTAACGAAGTTGAAAGACATTCATCTGATGATGAACCATTCTCAGCTTTAGCATTTAAGATCATGACAGACCCATTCGTGGGTAAACTTGCATTCTTCCGTGTTTACTCTGGAACATGCAAATCAGGATCTTACGTATTAAATGCAACAAAGAACAAAAAAGAGCGTGTTGGACGTATCTTACAGATGCATGCTAACAAGCGTGAAGAATTAGATATCGTATATTCAGGAGATATCGCAGCTGCAGTAGGTTTCAAATCTACAACAACTGGTGATACAATCTGTGATGAACAGCATCCTGTAATTCTGGAATCCATGGAATTCCCAGAACCAGTTATCGACGTAGCGATCGAACCTAAAACTAAAGGTGATCAGGGTAAAATGGCTGAAGCACTTGCTAAGCTTGCTGAAGAAGATCCTACATTCAGAGCTCATACAGATCATGAAACAGGACAGACAATCATTTCCGGAATGGGTGAACTTCATCTGGAAATCATCGTTGACCGTCTGCTTCGTGAATTCAAAGTAGAAGCTAACGTTGGTGCTCCTCAGGTAGCATACAAAGAAACATTTACAAAAGCCGTTGACGTTGACAGCAAATATGCTAAACAGTCTGGTGGTCGTGGTCAGTATGGTCACTGTAAAGTTCACTTTGAGCCAATGGATGCCAATGGAGAAGAACTGTTCAAATTCGAATCTACAGTTGTTGGTGGATCTATTCCTAAAGAATATATCCCAGCAGTTGGAGAAGGTATCGAAGAAGCAGCTCAGTCTGGTATCTTAGGAGGATTCCCAGTACTTGGTGTTAAAGCTACAGTATATGATGGATCTTACCATGATGTCGATTCTAGTGAAATGGCCTTCCACATTGCCGGATCTATGGCATTTAAAGAGGCTATGCAGAAAGCTGGAGCTATCTTGCTTGAGCCAATCATGAGAGTCGAAGTTACAATGCCTGAAGAATACATGGGAGACGTTATCGGAGATATCAACTCTCGTCGTGGACGTATCGAAGGTATGGATGATATCGCGAGCGGTAAGATGGTTCGTGCATTCGTTCCATTATCTGAAATGTTCGGATATTCTACAGACTTACGTTCTAGAACTCAGGGACGTGGTAACTACTCTATGTTCTTTGAAAAATACGAACCAGTACCAAAGAACGTACAGGAAAAAGTACTTGCTGACAAGTAAGAAAATTAATATATAAATATTTCGAGGCTATTTTGTCAAAATAGTCTTGAAATATTTGTTTAAATGAAATATAATCAAATTTAGGACGGCCCTTTGCTGGGCAACTATATTGAAGTTTGAAACATTATTGTAATTGCCCATAGGGCGAATAAGGAGGACAATTAAAATGGCAAAAGAAAAGTTTGAGAGAACTAAACCTCATTGCAACATTGGTACTATTGGACACGTTGACCATGGTAAAACAACTTTAACAGCAGCAATCACTAAAGTTTTAGCTGAAAGAGTAGAAGGAAACACAGCTGAGAACTTTGAAGATATCGATAAAGCTCCAGAAGAAAGAGAACGTGGTATCACAATCTCTACAGCTCATGTTGAGTATGAAACAGAAAAACGTCACTACGCTCACGTTGACTGCCCAGGCCATGCCGATTATGTAAAGAACATGATCACTGGTGCAGCTCAGATGGACGGAGCTATCTTAGTAGTAGCTGCTACTGATGGTGTAATGGCTCAGACAAAAGAACATATCCTGTTATCTCGTCAGGTAGGTGTTCCTTACATCGTAGTATTCATGAACAAATGTGATATGGTAGACGATGAAGAATTATTAGAATTAGTAGAAATGGAAATTCGTGAATTATTAAATGAATACGAATTCCCAGGAGACGACATTCCTATCATCCAGGGATCTGCTTTAAAAGCTATCGAAGATCCAGCTGGACCATGGGGAGATAAGATCATGGAATTAATGGATGCTGTTGACAGCTACATTCCAGATCCACAGCGTGATACAGACAAACCTTTCTTAATGCCAGTCGAAGACGTATTCTCTATCACAGGACGTGGTACAGTAGCAACTGGTAGAGTAGAAAGTGGTGTTCTTCACGTATCTGACGAAGTTGAAATCGTTGGTATCAAAGAAGAAACAAGAAAAGTTGTTGTAACTGGTGTAGAAATGTTCCGTAAACTGTTAGACGAAGCTCAGGCTGGAGATAACATTGGTGCATTATTACGTGGTGTTCAGAGAGACGAAATCGAAAGAGGACAGGTTCTTTGCCAGCCAGGTTCAATCACATGCCATACAAAATTTACAGCTCAGGTATACGTTTTAACAAAAGATGAAGGTGGACGTCATACTCCATTCTTCAACAACTATCGTCCACAGTTCTACTTCAGAACAACAGACGTTACAGGTGTTATCGAATTACCAGAAGGAACAGAAATGTGCATGCCTGGTGACAACGTAGAAATGACTATCGAATTAATTCACCCAATCGCTATGGCTCAGGGATTATCTTTCGCTATCCGTGAAGGTGGACGTACAGTAGGATCAGGAAGAGTTGCTACAATCATCGAGTAATTCTTACTTCTACGATTGAATTTAGGATAATATTTATGAGACTCAGAAAGTTTAGGCTTTCTGGGTCTTTTTTGTTGTGAGCAAATATAAAACAAGCTATAATAAAAGAGACACATTGGTCGTAAGGCAAAATTAATAGGAGGATCCGAATGAATCAAACATTAAAGCTGCCAGTTGGAATTGAGAATTTTGAAGATATTCGCAAGCTAGGATTTTATTATATAGATAAGACAAAATTAATTGAACAGCTCTTACAAAATTGGGGAAAAGTAAATCTGTTTACACGACCACGTCGTTTTGGAAAGACACTCAATATGAGTATGTTACGTACTTTTTTTGAAATTGGTATGGATAAATCACCTTTTGAAGGCCTATATATTTCTAAAAATAAAGAATTATGTGATGAATATATGGGTAAGTATCCAGTAATCTTTCTGTCATTGAAGGGAATCGATGGATTAACTTTTGAAGAAGCGATTATTCGGATTACAACGATTATTAAAAATGAAGCACGAAGACACCATTATCTAAAAAATAGTGATAAATTAATAGAAGAAGAGATTAAGCAATTTCAGAGCCTTTTAGATGGAAAAGCTGATGATATAACAGATAGTATCAGACTATTATCAGAACTTTTGTGCAAACATTATGGGAAGAAGACGATTATTCTTATTGATGAATATGATGTTCCGCTAGATAAAGCTTTTCAGAAAGGCTATTATGATGAAATGGTTGAACTCATGAGAGGTCTTTTGGGGCAAGTACTAAAAACAAATGATTTTCTACAATTTGCAGTTTTGACAGGATGTCTTAGAATTTCGAAAGAAAGCATTTTCACCGGACTTAATAATTTTGAAGTTTTATCTATTCTCAATGTTCAGTATGATGAATGTTTTGGATTTACCGATACAGAAGTGAAAAAGATTCTTAGCGATTATAATTTATCAGATCATTACCTTCAGATTAGGGAGTGGTATGATGGTTATCGTTTCGGAAATACAGATATCTATTGCCCATGGGATGTGATTCGTTATTGTAAAAGTCTATGTGCAGATCCCGATGCATTACCAGAAGATTTTTGGTCTAATTCTAGCGGAAATGAAATTGTTCGCAGATTTATAGATAAGGCAGATATTCAGACAAAGAATGAGATTGAGCGTTTGATCAGTGGAGAGTGTATTGAAAAGGAAATTGCAGAGGAGCTTACCTATAATGAGTTGGATAAGAGTATAGAAAATTTGTGGAGTGTGCTTTTTACAACAGGATATCTAACACAACAGGGACGAACTCAAAATGGTAAATATCTTTTGTCGATACCAAATACAGAGATAAGAAATCTATTTACAAAAAAGATCAAAGAATGGTTTAGTGATGTTTCAAAAAATGATGGAAAAACACTAGAAATATTTTGTAATGCGTTTATAGAGAAAAAACCAGAAAAAATTGAACAGCTTTTTGGAGATTATCTATGGAATACGATCAGTATAAGAGATACAGCAATCGCAAAAGAGAAGAAAGAAAATTTTTATTACGGAATTTTACTCGGTCTTCTTGGATATAAGTCAAGCTGGCTGATAAAGTCAAATGCAGAATCAGGAATCGGATACAGTGATATTCTGATAGAGGCTCCGGAGAATCGAACGGGAATCGTCATTGAATTAAAGTATGCCGAAGATGGAAATATGGATGCAGCGTGCAAGCAGGCTTTAAAACAGATTGAAGATAAAGACTATATTGCTAAATTGAAGCAAGATGGAATGCGAAATTTCATTAAATATGGTGTTGCTTGTTATAAGAAAGACTGTAAAGTCATGATTTATGAAGAATAAAAACAACTGATAATGGGAGATATAAATATGGGGAAAGAAACATTTGAAGGAAAGAAAACTCATTGCACGATAGGAATAATTGGATATCGAGGTCATGGAAAAACGACTTTAACAGATGCAATCAAAAAAACTCTTACAACAAAAGAAGAGAGAAATATAAGCTTGACATCTAGCATTGAATATGGAGCTATCCTAGTAGTATCTGCAATAGATGGAATCATGTCACAAACAGCAGAACAGATTATGATTGCTCATCATATGGGAATGCAACATATCGTAGTATTTATGAATAAATGTGATATGGTAGATGATATGGAAATGCTGGAATTGGTAGAAATGGGGATTCGTGACCAGCTATATCAGTGCGGATTTGTTGGATCTGATATTCCGTTTATCTATGGATCTGCTTTAAAAGCCCTTGAAGATCCAGATGGAGAATGGGGAGATAAGATCATGGAATTGATGGATGCGGTGGATAAATACATTCCAGATTCACAACCTGAAATGGATCAAGCTCCCTCTATACATACAAAGTTTACAGCAGAAGTATACATGTTAGATATCAATGAAGGTGGACGAGACACAGGATACTTTGATGGTGACCGTCTGCAGTTTTATTTCAAAACGACAGATGTAACAGGAGAGATTCAATTGCCAATAGAAATAGATATGGTTATGCCAGGGGAAACACTGGATATAACAATTGAATTAATTCAACCAATTAAGATAACAGAAGAAGAACCTTTTATCATTCGTGATGATGAATGTACGGTTGGATTGGGAAGAGTTGCTACAATCATCGAGTAATTCTTACTTCTACGATTGAATATGATAATTTTCAAAGACTCAGAAAGTTTAGGCTTTCTGAGTTTTTTTCTATGTTATACTGAAACTATCAATTGTAAGAAGGGAGAAACGTATGAAGAAAAGTAAAAATTTAAAAAGAATAGGGGCTGTGATGCTTTCGTTGGTATTAGCAGTATCAACAGTATTTACAACAACTGCTGTTTCTGAAAAGAAGGTTTCTGCACAAGCAGAGATAAAAAATAAGAAACAACTGCAAAGATGGGCATTAGCTACAAAGTTATTATCAGATGGAGAAAAATACTTTGATCAAACTAAAGCTGATAATAAGATAAGTGATAAAACAGCGGCAATCTATACAGCAATAGAGTACATCTGGAATGAAGATGGGAATACAGTACCTGTGAATGTTTTTTGCGACAGTGTAAAGAATTATTTCGCAGGATGTGACTTTAATGCGGAAAAATTAGCTGCAATTGGTGAGAATAATTACTTTGAATATAAGAGTGGTGATTCAAATGTAACACTTAAAACCATGCAGGCAGGTGGAGGAACACAGGAATGTACCTATATCGGTGAGAAAGAACATACTGATGGTTCAAAAACAATGTATGGTGTATGGACAGATCCAGATTCAGCACCAGGAGATCCAGAGACACCATATTATGTAGCCTTAGATATTGCAGAAAACGGACAGATGACAGCATATCGAAAATTAAAAGATGGCAGTCAATTGAATGTGGATATCTATAAATTCAATGAGAATGGTGATTATGTAGTGTCTTATACAACTGCAAGTGGAAAAGCATTTATACCAGATGAAGAAGAAGCAGATTTTTCTTACAATATTCAAATCATAGATAAAGAAAAAAGCGAAACACCAATTCAGTTTGAAGATAGAACTCTTGAAGGTAATAGTTTCAATCTGAATTTGGAAAGTGAAGATACAAGCATTGTAGATATAGATTATGATAGAATTATAGCAAAAGATAAAAAGGGAACAACTAATATTAAATATAACATCAGATCTGCAGAGAGCGGTAATGTAATTTATTTATTACCAGGAGAAAGCAGACAGGTAACAGCAAATATTGAAGGTTATAATGGACCAGTTTCATATCAGTGGACATCAGCAGAATGTAAAATTGATAATCAGTTAGGAAAAACTTGTAAGATCACAGTTCCATCAAAAGAAGGAAATCCAACGATTTTTGTTCAGGCATTTACTGATGATGGAGAGTGGATTGGCGAAAAAAAGGAAGAAATCACAGTCGCAGATTGCAAATTATCATTTAGCTACAGAAAGTTTGTTGGTGATCATTCAGAAGCAGCATCAGGAGATACTCTGAAAGTAGGAGAAGCTTATTGGTTTTCACTGGATGGTGCAAGTTTTGCATGGGATTATGGAAATGGAAATAGAAACGATTCAAAGAGACAGACTTTCTATACCATGGACTTTGAGTTAAATGGAAAGCATTTGATAGCAACAGATACAGAGAAAAATCTTAGTAATGATGAACTGAGTCTTTCAATCGGAGCAGGTGGAGGATTTCCAAATCGCATTATCAAACCAAAGAAAGCTGGAACATTAACGATCACAGGAACAATTTATCGAAATGGACAATTCTTCCGTGATTTTAAAAAGTCATATAAAGTAGAAGGTAACACACCATCTCCAACACCAGTAAATAAACCAACAAAACCAGCCAAAGTAACAGTCAAGAAAACAACTCTAAAAAGTGCAAAAAATGCCAAAGGCAAAAAACTAGTTGTAAAATGGAAAAAGAACACAGCTGGAAACGGATACCAGATCCAGTATTCCACAAGCAAGAAATTTGCCAAAGGAAACAAAACAAAGACAATCAGCAAGAATAAAACGACAAGTTACACAATTAAGAAGCTGAAAAAGAAAAAGACATATTATGTACGTATCCGTACATACAAGAAAGTTTCTGAAAAGACATACTACTCTGAATGGAGCAGTGTGAAAAAAGTAAAGATCAAAAAATAAATATCAGATCAAATAAAAATAGTGTCAAGATCAATAAAAATCTTGGCACTATTTTACGTTAGAAAAATCTATCGTATTTTGCAATCAATCAATTTTTAATATAAGGAACCATCACTTCCAGAATCTCAAGCACATGATCTCTCTGTGATGGATTAAGTTCAGCTGCAATTTCCATCAATTGATTATTGTGATGAGCCGGGGTATCAACATCAAATATTCTTTGCCCATCACCAAATAAAAGATAATCAGCAGATACATCCAATGCAGTAGTAAGAGAAGCAAAACTATGAATAGACATGGCTTTGCGTCCAGCTTCGATTTCATAGATATAATGCTGACTGACACCAGCTTTTTCAGCAAGCATTTCCTGTGTCAGATCTTGCCCTTTTCGGGTAAGTTTGATGCGTTTTCCTAATTCTTTTAAATCGATTTTCATAAAATACCTCCATAAAAAATAGTATTACCAGGAGTTATGAAAAACCACTATCCAACAGTGACAGTGACGACTATAAATATTGCTGACAGCAACATTGAATGTTATGATAGATAGGAAAATGAGAAAAAACGAGAAAGAAGGAGTCATGCAGAGAGAAAACGAGCGTATTATCTATCATTTGATGCATTTTAATGAGAAGGATAAGGAGTGGAGTGAGAGACCATATTTACTCTTGGAAGATATGGCAATTGTTTTTGATATTCTTGATCTGGATGATCAATCCATACAAAGAATCGATCATAAAAAGGCAAACAAAGAACAATGGTCGGATCAGTTTTTATGGGAGAGTGCAAAGAAGAATACAAAACAGCTTCTGCCTGCTAAATTTGAGCCTTTATATAAAGATTTCCGAGGACATACCGAAGACAGACCGGTATTTATGGTGTCAAACAAAATACAGAGATATGGAGCAGCTGTTATTTGTTATGAAGATTTTCTGGATGATATTTCAAGAAAATATAATAAGAGTTTGTATCTCCTGCCAACCAGTATTCATGAAATGTTATTACTGTTTGATGACGGAGAAGATCAGGAAGAGGATCTATTGCACATATTAGAGAAGTCTGATCAGCAATTAAGCAAAGAAGAATTTCTGTCAGAAAATATCTATTATTATGATAAATATATGGGAGAGTTGATCAGCTTATTTTAGTGTTGAAGTTTTGATACGAATAACGTATGATAAAGAAAACTGACCAAACAAAGAAAGGGGTAGAGCTCATGATACCAGGGATCGTAATCGGAGTGATCGTGCTTATCATTGTGATATGGCTGATCAGTTCCTACAATGGATTTGTAACATTAAGAAACAAGACAGAAGAGGCATTTTCAGCAATCGATGTGTCATTAAAGAAGCGTTATGACTTGATTCCAAACTATGTAGAAACCGTCAAAGGTTATGCGAAACACGAATCAGAGACATTAGAGAAAGTCGTAGCCGCAAGAAATCAGGCGATGACAGCAACGAATATCGATGATAAGATCAAACAGGAAAATGTACTGTCAGGAGCACTGAAATCTTTATTTGCAGTGTCTGAAAGCTATCCAGAATTAAAAGCTAATGAGAACTTTAATAAATTGCAGGATCAGCTTCAGAGATTAGAAGAAGAGATCGCAGGTTCCAGAAGATATTATAATGGAGTTGTAAACCGCTATAATACCAAGACAGAATTATTCCCAGGCAATATCATCGCAGGAATTTTTGGATTTAAGAGAAAACCATTATTTGAAGTTTCGAATGAATCTGAGCGTGAGAATGTACAAGTAAAATTCTAAGGAACGGACAGGGGGAAAGCACTATGAGAAAGTGGATCACCTGTACCATAATGGCAGTCATGATGGCTGCCATGATTTTTATGGGGACAGGAAACAATGTGTTTGCAAATGATGAAGTCACTTATGATTCTAATATGCAAACAAAGAAATTTGATGTAGATGTCAAAGTCGGAGAAGATGGAAGTTATACAGTAACAGAGAATATCAAAGTCAAGTTTGTCAATCCGAGGCATGGAATTTATCGTTATATCCCATACAAAGGGAAGGTGATAGCAAGCGATAAAAATGGAGATCAGAAAAAACTACTTTATTATGCGGATTTTACACTGTTATCAAATGACAGTAAGACAGATGTAGATGAAGATTCTGACGGTAATAGTCAGGTATTGAGGTTTGGTTCTGCGGATTATACCGTAAGTAAAGGAAACTATAGATTTACGTATCAACTGATTCCTAAATATCAGGGAGATACCTACGATTATTTGTACTACAATATTTTTCCGACACTTTGGAGAAATAAGATTCCAGAAGGAAGTACTTTTACAATTCATTTTCCAAAGAAAACAGATCTTAAGGGCGTAAATTTCTATTATGGACGTTATGGGGAATCAAAGTATGCAAAAGATGTGATCACTTTGAAATATGATGAGGAGAAGAACCAGATTAAAGGAACATTAAAGAAGACACTGCCATTTAAAAATGGATTAACATGCTACAGTGATCTGGGTGATGGATATTTTACAGCAAAACATGAGATCGGAGCGGATCGATGGATTTTTAAACTATCAATAGGAGTTCTTGTGATCACAGCAGTGTTATTTGTTTTATTCGGACGTGATGAGAAGATCATCCCATCGATTCAATATCAGCCGCCACAAGGAATGGACAGTGCGGTTGTCGGATATGTTGTGGACGGTTCCGTGGATGATAAGGATGTTATTTCCTTGATCCTTTATTGGGCAGATAAGGGTTATCTGAAGATGAAGGAAAAAGGGCAAAAGGATATGGAATTTATCAAACTCAAAGATATTCCAGATTCAGAACCAAGATATCAGAAAACAATGTTTGAAGCTTTATTTAAGAACAGAAAAAAAGTAAAAGCTTCTTCTTTACAGTACAAATTTGCAGATACCGTGCAGGTGGTGAAAGATGATATCAAATATGATCATAAGAAAAATATTTATACAAAATCTTCGAAAGTTGCAAGGATCGTATCCTTTGTACTGTTGCAGCTTCCAATCTGTTTATTTGCATTCGTTATGATGATATTTAGTCCAGATGGGATCTTAAATCTGATTCTTCCATTGATGGCGTGGATATTGTATTTTATAGGAATGTTTCTTGCATGCCATAGTGTAGATAAATGGTATGCAATCTCAAAGGGAGCAAGAACGGGACTTCCGATCGCATCGGCAGTACTTTCTATTCTAGGATTTATTTTCTATGGATTATACTATTATGTAAAGATAAAAAGAGGAGAATTATTTGATTTCTTCCATGTGTATCTTGTGATCGTTGCAGTATCATTTATCGGAGTAATCCTGACTGCATTTATGAAGAAGAGAACCCACCAATGTGTGGAATGGATGGGATATCTAGCAGGACTTCGTGATTTTATTGAAACTGCGGAATTAGACCGAATGAAGGTATTGGCGAAAGATCATCCAGATATGTTTTATCATATTCTGCCTTATTCCATGGTATTTGGGTTGTTTGATCTTTATGCAAAGAAACTGGATGCATTAAAACTTCCTGCGCCAGACTGGTATGTCTATGGCGGCAGTGATCCTTATTTCCATTATTATATGATGGGGCACTATATGGATCATGTGGTCTCTGAGAACCTGACAGTTGTAGAACCATCAGAATCTGGAGGAGTTGGAGAATTCTTTTCTGGAGGAGATGGAGGATTCTCAGGAGGCGGCTTCGGAGGCGGAGGAGGCGGCAGTTGGTAGACCGCTTCATATAAACTATCTGGTGATGCGCTCTCGCTCGGATTCGCACGTAGCGGACACTAAATCCGACTGTGGATAATTTTCTCTTTATAGAAGTTTATATTTTCTTTAGAATTGTTTAGATTTAGAATATTGAATGGAGTGGGGATTTTGGTATACTTAAGACATAGTTTTTCATATATATTTTAATCCTCTCTTTTCATTAGATTGGGCTGCATAGAAGCAGCCCATTTTTTTTGCCACACTGGGATGATGTCCCTTGTGTAAAAAAATAGCTAAAATGTCACAAAAGTGTTTCGTTTTTTCGATTTTCTGTTATACTAAAGAAAATTGAAAGTCAATTTGATTAGGAGGAACGATATGAGTATAAAAGGGCTTACAGATAAAGAAGTTAAGGAATCGAGAGAGAAGTTTGGTTCCAATGAGATTCCAGATTCAGAACCTACGACGTTTTGGCAGGAGTTTAAAGAGACGTTTCAGGATCCGATGATTCGAATTTTGCTTGCGATCGCGGTGTTGATGATCGTGATGTTTTTCTTTGGATATGCGGAGATTTATGAACCGATGGGGACGATCATTGCGGTGTTGATCGTTGCTTTTGTTACGGCGAAGACAGGGGTTGCGAGTGATACAAAGTACCGAGAGTTGAAGAAGAGTACGAAGAAGGATCAGTGTAAGGTACACAGAAATGGTGTGATTGCAGTGATCGATGTTGATGACGTGGTTGTTGGGGATCAGGTTTTGCTGCAGTCCGGGGATAAGATTCCTGCGGATGGTATTTTGCATACAGGAAACCTGAAAGTTAATAATTCTGCTTTAAATGGAGAAGCAGAGGAGTGTGAGAAGAAAGCAGCCGGAGAGGGTGTTTATCTTGCGGAGGAGATTACAGGAGATACATTTGTTGATTCATATTCTCTGTTTCGTGGAGCTGTGATCTTTGATGGTGAAGGTATAATGGATGTTCAGAAGGTTGGACTTCATACGATGATGGGGAAGATGGCTGAGGAGATGCAGGAAGAAGAACCAGATTCTCCATTGAAGGTAAAACTTTCAAAACTTGCTGATCAGATATCGAAGTTTGGATATATCGGTGCGATCGTGATCGCAGTTATGTATTTTGTATATTTCATTATAATGGCAGGTGGATTTCAGGCATATTTTTCTATGGGACCAGCAAAGGTTGTGCAGGATTTGATCGATGCAATGTCACTTGCGGTTGTGATCATTGTATGTGCAGTACCAGAAGGATTGCCGCTTATGATATCTCTTGTATTAATGCAAAATACAAGTAAAATGTTAGATCATAATGTATTAGTTCGTAAGGCAGAAGGAATTGAGACAGCAGGATCTTTAAATATTTTATTCAGTGATAAGACAGGAACGATCACAAAGGGAGAATTGGAAGTTGTAGATTTCTTTACAGCGGATGGAACTTCAATTTCTGCAAATGAATTAAGACATCATGGGAAGGTGAAAGGGCTGTTAGATCTTGCAATCGGGAAGAATACACAGGCGATGTTTGATGTTTATCATAAGGTCATTGGTGGAAATGCAACGGATCAGGCGTTGTTGAAATTTATTGGTGAAGAGACATTTTGTATGTTGGATGGGAATGACGGATGTAAGGTCAGTGCCCATCAAGGATTCAATTCTTCCAATAAGTTCAGTCAGGCGAGAATTGAGAGCATAGGCAAGACATTTTATAAAGGAGCACCCGAACGATTGCTTGCAAAAGCAACAAAATATTTAGATGGTGATGGACAGATCAAAGAGATCGATCAGAAAGCATTAAATCAAAAGATTGATTCTCTGGCAGCAAAAGCAATGCGTGTTCTTGCTTTTGGATATTCAGAAAAAGAGCTTGTGAAGAATCAGATTAACGACGACCTTGTGATCATTGGACTAGTGGCAATCAGAGACGATGTCAGACCATCAGCCAAAGATGCCATCAGGCAGGTACAGGAAGCTGGAATTCAGGTTGTTATGATCACAGGAGACCGCCTGGAGACGGCAGTAGCAATCGCAAAAGATGCAGGATTGTTAAAAAATGAATCAGATAGAGCTTTATCTTCTGCACAGTTAAATCAGATGAGTGATGAGGAAGTCAAAGCTATTTTACCGCAGATCCGTGTGATCGCAAGAGCATTGCCAACGGATAAGTCAAGAATGGTGCGCCTGTGTCAGGAAATGAATCTTGTTGTAGGTATGACAGGTGATGGAGTGAATGACTCCCCAGCATTGAAACGTGCAGATGTTGGATTTGCAATGGGAAGTGGAACAGAGGCTGCGAAAGAGGCAGGAAAGATTGTTATTTTGGATGATAACTTCTCATCAATCAAGGATGCAATCTGGTATGGAAGAACAATCTATCATAATATCTTGAAGTTCTGTAAATTCCAGTTAGTGATCAATGTGACAGCAGTTGTTGTCAGTGCAGTTGCACCATTTTTGGGAATAGAAGAACCATTAAAAGTCACACATTTATTATTTGTAAACCTTGTGATGGATGGGCTCGGAGCAATGATGCTTGGAAATGAACCAGCACTTTCAAAATATATGAAAGAAGCACCGAGAAGACGTGATGAGGGTATTATCAGCAAAGACATGATGACGCAGATAGGATTTATGGGGATATGGTTGGTTATATTAAGTTTCTTATTCTTAAAATTACCAGTGATCACGAATCTATTTGATAATAAAGCACAGCATTTAACAGCATATTTTGTTTTATTTATCTTTAGTGCATTATTTAACGGATTTAATGTCAGGGATGAACGATTTGGGATTTTCAAAAGATTAAATGAGAACCCGGATTTTCTGAAAGTATTTTTTATTATCATGCTGGTACAGATTATGATCGTAAACGCAGCGGCAATTCCATTTCAAGTATTTATATGGATCGGAAAGATGTTTAGTTGTATTCCATTTGGAGCAAAAGGCTGGATTGTTACAGTATTGTTATCAATGACGATGATTCCTGTGGATTGTCTGAGAAAATTTCTGTTTGGTTGTGGAAAATAGGCGAGGTTTTTATGATGAAAATAGTGGTAGCGATTGATTCACTAAAAGGAAGCTTAACATCAATTCAGGCGGGAGAAGCTATAGAAAAAGGAATAAAAAAAGTCGATTTAGAAGCAGAAGTGGTCATAAAACCTCTTGCAGATGGCGGAGAAGGAACGGTCGATGCTCTGGTAGATGGTATGGGTGGTAACATGGAATTTATTAAAGTTACGGGTCCGGCAAGGAAGTCCGTGTTAGCAAAGTATGGAATTATCCGTCCAACAAAATCAGATATGGAAGAAACAAGCACAGCCATTATGGAAATGTCACAGGCAGCAGGTATCACACAGGTAACCGATAAAGAACGTAATCCATTATATACAACAACTTACGGAGTCGGTCAGATGATCGTTGATGCGATTCACAAAGGATGCAGGCGCTTTATCATGGGAATTGGTGGAAGTGCGACCAATGATGGTGGTGTCGGAATGCTGCAGGCGTTAGGATATGATTTCTTAGATAAAGATGGAAACCAGATCAAACATGGTGCGATCGGATTAAAAGATTTAGTACAGATCAAAGATGATAAAGCCATCCCAGAATTAAAAGACTGCGAATTTCATATCGCCTGTGATGTAACGAATCCATTATGTGGAGAACAGGGCTGCAGTGTGATCTTTGGCCCACAAAAAGGTGCCACAGAACAGATGATAAAAGATATGGATCACTGGCTAGCAGACTATGCAAAAATCGCAAAAGAAAGCTTTACAAAAGCAGAGGCAGATAAACCAGGAACAGGTGCAGCAGGTGGTTTAGGATTTGCATTTTTAACATTTACAAATGCAACTTTAAAATCAGGTGTAGATTTGATCTTACACGAAACAAAATTAGAAGAAGAGATCAAAGATGCAGATATCGTGATCACAGGAGAAGGATGCCTAGATGCCCAGACAGCGATGGGGAAAGCACCGATCGGAGTAGCGAAACTTGCGAAGAAATATGGGAAATTAGTCTTGGGATTCTCAGGGGCAGTGACTAAAGGAGCAACTGCTTGCAATGAAGCAGGAATTGATGCATATTTTCCGATTGTAAGATCGGCTGTATCATTGGAAGATGCAATGAAGAAGAAAAATGCACAGGAGAATCTGATAGATACGGTAGAACAGGTATTTCGTTTGATAAAAGTTTTGGGCAAATGATGTATAAAAGTATAAGAAAATAAGAAGATTTATACAAAATGATACAAAAACTTTTGAAATATAACACCGGCCTCAGGGGGAGTTTCAAAACCCTGAGGCCGGTGTTTACTATATGAATTTAATTTTGGATATTTGAGAAACTATGTTAAACAAGTATATATTAAGTAGCAATTAATATATAACTATCTTTGGACACGGCCGCTTCCGTCGCTGTCCATTAAAGCTAAAACTTCATCTTCTTTGATATAGTTGATATCTCCAGGAATCGTATGTTTGATCGCAGCGGCCGCGATTGCGAATTCCAGAGATTTTTCCATGCTCATACCGGATGTGATGCCATGTAAGAATCCAGAAGCAAAGGAATCACCACCACCGACACGGTCTATAATGTGAAGATCATACTGTTTTCCGCAATAGAGGGTATTACCATCGCATACGGCAGCAGACCAGCCGTTATCAGAAGCACTGATACTGTTTCTTAAAGTTGTTACAAGGTATTTCAGGTTATAAGCCTTTACAACATTGGACATATGTGTTTCATCAACGCAAATCGCATAATCACCATTGATAAAATCAATTCCATTTTCGCTGTAACCTAAACATTTTGCAGCGTCTCTGGCATTTCCAAAGCAGATGTCTGCATATTTGATCATTTCACGAAGCATTGCCTGTTTTTCTTCGACATCTTCGGTCCATAACTTGGCACGGTAGTTTAAGTCAAAGGAGATACAAACTCCATGTTCTTTTGCAGATTTTAATGCTGCAAATGTGATATCACGTGCGTTCTCACTTAAGACTGGTGTAATACCAGACACATGGAAGAGGTCAGCATCTGCAAAAACAGCGTCGAAATCAAATTCGTCTGCAGATGCCTTTGTGATGGCGGAGTCTGCTCTGTCATAGATAACACTGGAAGCACGAACGGAAGCACCATTTTCAAGGAAATAGATTCCAAGACGGTCACCGCCACGAACGATATGAGAGCAGTCAACGCCAACTCTTGCCAAAGTACCAACGGCAGCATCACCGATGGAGTTGTTTGGTATCTTAGATAAAAAGGTTGTATGATGTCCAAGCTGTGCTAAGGATGCAGCGACATTTGCCTCAGCACCGCCATACTGCACATCAAAAGAGGATGCCTGCAGGAAACGTTCATATCCTGGAGGGGAGAGACGTAACATGATCTCTCCTAAAGTAACGATCTTAGCCATAACTTACCCCCTGATCTCTTTTACGATATCAGCAGCTTCTTTTGTTAATTCTTTGATTTTGTCAAAGTCTCCTGCATCTACAAGATTTCCTTTGACCATCCAGCTTCCACCGCAGGCAAAGATCTTGTCGTCTTTTAAGTAATCTCTGACATTGCCAGGGTTGATTCCGCCAGTTGGCATGAATTTTAATGTTGTGTATGCAGCAGCAACCGCATGGATCATAGGAAGACCACCTGATGGCTCTGCAGGGAAGAATTTGACAAGAGGAAGTCCTAATTCCACTGCCTGTGCCATTTCACTAGGAGTTACAACACCTGGTGTAACTGCGATATTTTTTTCAAGACAGTACTTTACGATCTCAGGGTTTAATCCAGGGCTTACGATAAATTTTGCTCCAGCGGCAACGGCTTCGTCGACCTGTTCGATTGTAAGGACTGTACCAGCACCAACTAACATTTCTGGGTGCTTTTCACTCATGATTCTGATAGATTCGGCAGCAGCCTCTGTACGGAAAGTAACTTCCGCACAAGCAAGACCACCTTCGCAAAGAGCATCAGCAAGAGGCTCTGCATCTTTGCTGTCATTTAATACAACAACGGGTACAATACCATATTGTCCAAGTTTTTCTAAAATTTTGTTCATTTTATTTCCTCCTATATGAACTGGTTTATATCAACTATCATTCAATCAAGTAATTGATTATTTCACTAATTTTTTCATAACTTCATAAGCACCATTTTCACGGATGTCAGCAAGGTAAGAAGCAACAGAAGCTTCAAATCCGTCGATCGCACTTAAGTCTTCACCCCAGAAGTCTTCGTTTGTGCAGACTGCATGAACAAGATCTTCTACAGAATCATCTTTATGAGCTGCATAGAACTCAAGAACCGCTTTATCATCTTTGATCAGATAAGTGTTATCACCACGAGTTCCTACAAGACCTTCGTCAGTTAATTCCTGTCCGTTGAAGAAAGCAATGTAGAATGCAAAAGAAGCAGTGATACATGCTGGAAGTTCTTTCTTAAGATCAACATAACCCTTTAGAGAAGGCATAACTCTTGCACGCCATTTAGATGTAGAGTTTAAGCTGATCGCTAATAACTGATGATCGATAAATGGGTTTTTAAAACGTTCTGTTACAGAGTGTGCAAATGCCTCAAGTTCTGGTTTAGGCAGTGTTAATGTAGGAATGATCTCATCATAAATTGTCTGATTCATGAATTTACAGATCACATCATCATGCATGCAGTCACGAACGATATCCTGTCCTGCAAGGTAAGCACCAAGAACGAAAGAAGTATGAGCACCATTTAAGATTCTTACTTTACGCTGTTTGTATGGTTTGTGGTTGTCTGTGATCAGGATTGGAAGGTCTGCTTTATCAACAGGAAATTCATCTTTGATAGACTGAGGTCCTTCGATAACCCAGAATCCGAAGATCTCACCTGTATCGATCAGGTTATCTTCATATCCAAGTTCAGCACAGATATCAGCAGCTTCTGCTCTTGGATATCCTGTAACGATACGGTCTACTAATGTAGAGCAGAATGTGTTTTCTTCTTTCACCCAGTTGATGAATTCTTCAGACAGATTCCACTGCTCGGCATATTTTAAGACGCATTTTTCAAGTTCTTTTCCGTTATCATCGATCAGTTCGCAAGATAAAATGATAAATCCTTTTCCTGCTTCTTTTCCGAATTTTTCAAAACGACGATATAAGAACTGAGTTAATTTTCCAGGGTAGCTGTCTGCTGGAACGTCACTGAACTGACATGCTGGATCATAAGCGATACCAGCTTCTGTTGTGTTACATGCGATGAAGCGAAGATCTGGATTGTCAGCACATTTTAAAACTTCTTCAAAATCTTTGTAAGGATTTAAGCAGCGGCTGACACAAGAGATCACACGTTTCTGGTTTATTTTCTGTCCATCCTGGAATCCTCTTAAGAACAGAGTATATAAACCTTCCTGTTCATTGATCATATCAGCAAGACCAGGAGCGATTGGCTGGCATAAAACAACTTTAGAATTAAAACCAGCTTTTTCATTTAATACATCGATAAAGTAGTCAACGAATGCACGCAAGAAGTTTCCTTCACCGAACTGAAGAACACGTTCTGGTGCATCTTCTAATAAATAACCATCATAGTTTTGTTCTTTTAATGTAGCATAAGATAATTTTTTCATAAGAATCAATAAGTCCTTTCTATAAAATATTTATATATTGTTCAAAAAAATCACTTTTCAAATTTAATTTATAATGTAACGCCCTGTTTAAAGATTGCCATATCATGGAATCCAGCTTCCTCAGATTTTGATTTCTTACCAGAAGCGATATCGATCACGAAATCAAATAAGTCTTTGGAAAGCTCTGCAGGAGTTCCATCTTCAACAAGAACGCCACAGTTAAAGTCAATCCAGTTCGATTTCTTATTTGCAAGAGCAGAGTTGGAAGAAATCTTCACTGTAGGTACTGGAGAAGCAAAAGGAGTTCCTCTTCCAGTTGTAAATAAGACAATGTGAGCACCAGATGCTGCAAGAGCAGTAGATGCAACAAGGTCATTTCCAGGAGCGCTTAAAAGGTTTAATCCGTGGACTTTCACAGGTTCACCGTAAGACAGTACTCCTTTGACTGGTGCGCTTCCAGATTTCTGTGTACATCCAAGAGATTTATCTTCTAATGTAGAGATACCACCTTTCTTATTTCCAGGAGATGGATTTTCATAGATTGTCTGATTGTGGCTCTTGAAGTAGTTTTTAAAGTCGTTAACCAGATTCACTGTCTCATCAAACAGTTCCTCTGTTTCACAACGGTTCATAAGCAATGTTTCAGCACCAAACATTTCAGGTACTTCGGTAAGAATGGTTGTTCCGCCTTTTGAGATCAGAAGATCAGAAAAACCTCCAACCGTAGGGTTTGCAGTGATTCCGGATAATCCATCACTTCCACCGCATTTCATACCAATGATCAACTCGCTGGCAGGAATCGGCTCACGCTTATACTGACAGACTTGATCAGCAAGCTCTTTGATGATCTCTAATGCATCTGCGATCTCATCTTCAGATTCCTGTGCAACAAGAAAACGGACCCTGCGCTCATCGTAATCACCGATATGTTTCTTTAATTCGTCAATGTTACTGTTTTCGCAGCCAAGTCCAAGAACGAGGACACCACCAGCATTTGGGTGATTGACTAGGTCAGCGAGAATCTGTCTTGTATTCTCCTGATCGTCACCCATCTGTGAACATCCATAAGGATGAGGGAAAGCAACAATATCATCGATACTTCCTTTTTTATATTGCTGCGCCTGTTTTTCAATTGCAGTGGCCACATTGTTCACACATCCCACGGTAGGAATGATCCAGATTTCATTACGGACACCGACTTTTCCGTTGCTTCTTCGGTATCCGTCAAAGCATACAGATTCGCTTGGCTCTAATGGAGTTATATTTTTGGTATAGGAATATGTTAGTAAGTCACCTAATCCTGTTTTGAGATTATGTGTGTGGATCCATGATCCAGTTTGAATTGATTCTTTCGCCAAACCAATCTGTGCTCCATATTTGATAACGGGTGTTTCTTTATTAATATCTGTAAGGGCAAATTTGTGTCCCTGTGGGATGTCTTCCTTTAATGTGATTTCCTGATCATCGATGATCACCTTTGTTCCTTCTTTTAATGGAGAAAGAGCAACTGCAACATTATCATCCTTGTGGATCTTCAGGTAAGTCTTCATAAAATAGTGTTCCTCCTTTTTAATATGGAAGGACATCTGGTGTTCGTGTGTTTTCAAAGCTCAATAACGATGTCCTTCGCTTGATACTGAAAATGTAAGAGCTTACATTCAACTTACACGCAAGAAATTAAAATGTCAAGTAAAATTATCGATGTATACAAAATACGAAATCAAAACGTCAAAATGCACAAAAAATGAGAAAGAATCTTGTTTAAATTAACAATAAAAAACAACTTGCGTTAATAATTTAACAGATGTATAATGAAAACATAAATGTAAGAGCTTACACAAGGCATGAAACATTCACTATAACAAAAAAGAAAGGATAACATTATGAAACATTTGAAGAAGATCATTGCTGTCGTGCTAAGCGTATGTATGCTGATCGGATGTGTAGGATGCAGTTCTACTTCTTCATCAGATAAGAAAGAAGGAAGTAAGACAACAACAAAGAAGAGAATTATCCGTATTGCACATTCACAGGCAGAAACTCATCCGGAACATATCGGACTTTTAAAATTTAAGAAGTATGTAGAAGAGAAACTCGGAGACAAATATGAAGTTCAGATCTTCCCGAACGAACTTCTAGGATCTCAGACAAAAGCGATCGAGCTTACACAGACAGGTGCGATCGACTTCGTATTAGCAGGAACACCAAACCTTGAAAACTTTGCGAAAGTATATGAGATCTTCAGTATGCCATACCTGTTCACTTCAGAAGAAGCTTATCATGCAGCGATGAATGATAGTGCTTATATGAAGAAAATCTATGAATCCACAGATGAAACAGGATTAAGAGTCGTGACATGGTATAACGTAGGAACAAGAAACTTCTATGCGAAGAAAGCGATCAATACACCGGATGACCTAAAAGGACTTAAGATTCGTGTTCAGCAGAGTCCAGCAAGTGTTAACATGGCCAATGCATTTGGAGCTGCAGCTTCTCCAATGAGTTTCGGTGAAGTTTATACAGCGATCCAGCAGGGAGTTATTGATGGAGCAGAGAATAACGAACTGGCATTGACAAGTAACAAACATGGTGAAGTAGCAAAATATTTCTCCTATAACAAACATCAGATGGTGCCAGACGTACTTGTTGCAAACTTAAAATTCTTAGACGGATTAAGTGCCGATGAGAGAAAAGTATTTGAAGATGCAGCAAAACTTTCTACACAGGTAGAAGAAAAAGAATGGAACAAGCAGGTCAAGGAAGCAAAAGAATATGCACAGAAAGAAATGGGTGTAAAATTCATCAATGTTGATGTGCAGGCATTCCGTAATAAAGTATTAGGAGTACAGAAACAGATGTTAAAAGACAATACAAACATCCGTGACTCTTACAAACACTTCCAGACATTCAACAAAAAATATGAGAAGGAGGCAAAATAGACATGGAATTTTTACAAACGATCAGAAAAGGTCTTGATAAGATCCTTTGTGCAGCATGTATCTTCTTATTTGGATTAATGGTTGTTGTTGGTACTTATCAGATCGTAACAAGATTTATTTTTAACAGTCCAAGTACTGTATCTGAAGAATTATTAACCTATAGTTTTGCATGGATGGCCTTATTATCTGCTGCATACATCTTTGGAAAAAGAGATCACATGAGAATGGGATTTGTTGCAGATAAAGTAAAAGGGTCTGCAAAGAAAGTATTAGAGATCTGTATTGAATTATTAGTTGTTGCCTTCGCAGGAATCGCTATGGTTTATGGTGGGATCAATATCATGGGTCTTACAATGACACAGACAACAGCATCTCTTCCAGTGACAATGGGAGTGATCTATACTGTACTTCCACTATCTGGATTATTTATTGTAATTTATGGAATCTTAAATATCATTGATCTTGTACATGGCAAAGGTCTTGATCACGAGGAAAACTAGAGAGGAGAAAAAATATGAGTATCGCAATGATTTCAGGACTGATCATCTTAGTCCTGCTGGTAATTATGTTAGTTGCCGGAGTACCGATCGCAATCGCACTTGGAATTTCATCCGTATGCGCGATCCTTCCGGTCATGGATTTAAATGTAGCAGTATTAACAGGAGCACAAAGAATATTCTCTGGTATTTCCGTATTTAGTTTGTTAGCTATCCCATTTTATATCCTTGCAGGAAATATTATGAACAAAGGTGGTATTGCTGTACGTTTGATCAACCTTGCAAAACTGATCACAGGACGTACACCAGGAGCTTTAGCTCATACAAATGTTATTGCTAACATGTTATTTGGTAGTATCTCAGGTTCAGGAACAGCCGCAGCATCAGCGATGGGTTCTATCATCGGACCAATCGAAAAAGATGAAGGATATGATCCAAGTTTTTCCGCAGCAGTTAACGTAGCAACAGCACCAACAGGATTGTTGATCCCGCCAAGTAATGTAATGATCACATTCTCCTTAGTCAGTGGTGGAACATCCGTAGCAGCCTTATTCATGGCAGGTTACATCCCAGGAATCTTATGGGGACTTGCATGTATGGCAGTTATCTATTTTATCGCTAAGAAACACGGATACCGTGCAAAAACAAAATTTGCAGCAAAAGAAGCTGGAAGCATTATCTTCCAGGCGTTACCTTGCTTATTAATGATCGTGATCGTAATCGGTGGAACGATCGCTGGTGTATTTACAGCAACAGAAGGATCTGTTATTGCCGTTGTATACAGTTTAATTTTATCTCTGATCTACGGATCAATTAAATTATCTGATATTCCAAAATTATTAAAAGACAGTGCAGAGATGACAGGGATCATTATCTTCCTGATCGGTGTATCAAGCATCATGTCATGGGTTATGGCATTTACCAATATCCCAACATTAGTATCAACAGCATTATTATCCATTAGTAACAGCAAATATGTCATCTTCTTCCTGATCAACATCATCTTACTTGTTGTCGGAACATTTATGGATATGACACCAGCCTGTCTGATCTTTACACCGATCTTCCTTCCAATCTGTTCAGCACTTGGAATGAACACGATCCATTTCGGTATCATGATGATCTTTAACTTATGTATCGGAACGATCACACCACCAGTTGGAACAACCCTGTTCGTAGGTGTTAAAGTTGGAGGAGTGAGACTTGAGGATGTTATCAAACAGCTGCTTCCATTCTTCGCGGTGATCATCGCGGTGTTAATGCTTGTTACATATGTACCAACATTAAGCTTATGGTTACCAAGTTTGATGGGATATGTATAAAATCAGTCACTTCAAATAAAACATACCGGGTGTGTCAGATATGATGCACCCGAAACAGGTTTAAAATTTATATAAAAGGAGTAAACAAACAATGAAAAAATTCATGGATAAAGATTTCTTATTAGAGACAGAAACAGCGCAGAAATTATTTCACGAATACGCAGATAAAATGCCAATCGTAGATTACCACTGCCACATCAATCCACAGGAGATCGCAGAAGACCGCAAGTTTGAGAATATCACACAGGTATGGTTAGGCGGAGACCACTATAAATGGAGACAGATGAGATCAAATGGTGTGGATGAATATTACATCACAGGAGCAGCCACAGACCGTGAAAAATTCCAGAAATGGGCAGAAACATTAGAGCTTGCGATCGGAAACCCTCTGTACCATTGGAGCCATTTAGAGCTGCAGAGATATTTTGGATATCATGGAGTGTTAAACGGAGATACAGCAGAAGAAGTATGGAATCTGTGCAATGAAAAATTAAAAGAAGACGGAATGTCCGTAAGAAACTTGATCCGTCAGTCTAATGTAAAATTAATCTGTACAACAGATGATCCAGTGGACGACTTAAAATGGCATGAAGTGTTAGCTGCAGATGATACATTCGAAGTACAGGTATTACCAGCATGGAGACCTGACAAGGCAATGAATCTTGAAAAACCAGAATACGCAGATTATATCGCACAGCTTTCTAAAGTAAGCGGTGTAGAGATCAAGACATTTGAAGACTTAAAAGAAGCATTAAATATTCGTCTTGATTATTTTGCAGACCACGGATGCAGCGTTTCTGACCATGCATTAGAATATGTAATGTATGTACCAGCAACAGCAGAAGAGATCGAAGCAATCTTTGCAAAACGTTTAAATAAAGAAGATATCACAAAAGAAGAAGAATTAAAATTCAAGACAGCATTTATGCAGTTTGTAGCAAAACAGTATCATAAGAGAGACTGGGTAATGCAGATTCATTATGGATGCAGAAGAGATAACAACACACCATATTACAAACGCCTTGGACCAGATACAGGATATGACTGCATCGATAACTATGCACCAAGTGCACAGACAGCAGCATTCTTAGATTCTATCAATGCGACAGAAGAATTACCAAAGACAATTCTTTACTCTTTAAATCCAAATGATAACGAAGCGATCGGAACGATCCTTGGATGCTTCCAGGATTCTTCCGCAGCAGGAAAGATCCAGCAGGGAAGTGCATGGTGGTTTAACGATCACAAGACAGGAATGATCAACCAGATGACATCTCTTGCAAACCTTGGATTATTAGGAAACTTTATCGGAATGTTAACAGATTCCAGAAGTTTCTTATCCTACACAAGACACGAATATTTCCGTCGTATCTTATGTAACCTGATCGGTGGATGGGTTGAAAATGGAGAATATCCAGATGATGAAAAATCATTAAAGAAGATCGTCGAAGGAATTTCTTATAACAATGCAGTAAGATATTTTAAGTTTGATCTGTAAGAATCACAAGATCGGAAAATGGAACATATATAAAAGGAGAATCAGGACAATGAATGAAAACTGTGCATATTGTATGGAAGGTGAACTTGTAAATATGTTCGGGATCAAGATCGGTGAACTGGAAAGTTCCAAAGTCTATTTATTCCGTGAACAGAGCCATCCAGGACGAGTGATCGTAGCTCATAAGAAACATGTCAGTGAGATCACAGATCTTACAAAAGAAGAACGAGCTTTATACATGGAAGATATCGCAAAAGTAGCAGATGCAATGCATAAGATCTTCCATCCGGATAAAGTAAACTATGGAGCTTATGGAGATACAGGATCTCACCTTCATTTTCATCTGGTTCCAAAATACGAAGACAGTTATGAATGGGGCAGCGTATTCGCAATGAACCCGGAACAAGTAACTTTAACAGATGAGAAATACGAAGAAATGATTCGTAAATATCAGGAAGAATTAAATCTATAAAGATAAGGGGTGCTATAATTTCAGGATTATAGCATTCTTTGTTTTCACAATCACAATTTTGTGTGATATACTTAAAATTATCAAAACGAAATGAGGGAAAAGACAATTAATATTTATGATATTGCCAAACTGTCAGGAGTATCAATTGCAACTGTTTCACGCGTCATCAACGGAAGTCCGAAAGTAAGTGAAAAGACAAAACAAAAAGTCATGGCAGTTATGGAACATGAAAGTTACACACCAAATATGTTTGCAAGAGGTCTTGGACTTGATTCAGCTAAGACGATCGGGATCATCTGTCCAGAAATCGCAGATGATTATATGGCAAGATCTGTTTCCTATCTTGAGAAGCATCTGCATCATTATGGATATGGATGCATTTTAGGATGCAGCGGGACTTCATTAGAAGAGAGAGAAAGTTATACAAAGCTGATGCTGTCTAAGAGAATCGATACGCTGATTTTTGTAGGTTCGATCTATGCAGGAAACAGTGATGATCCGGCAGAAGTCGCTTATATTAAGGAAGCAGCTAAGAAAACACCAGTATTTATGATCAACGCACATCTAGAAGGAGAGAATATCTATTGTGCTTATGCGGATGATTATCAGGCAACGTATGAACTTACATCCTCTTTGATCAGACGTGGGAAGAAGAAGATCTTATTCTTATATAATTCCAGATCATTTAGTGCGAACCAGAAGATGAAAGGATATGAAGCAGCTTTGATCGATGCAGGATATCCAGTTCGTGGGGAGCTGAAATTTTACACAAAGAATGATATCCGTTATGCAAGAGACATGCTTTTAATGCATCAGAATCTTGATTTTGACAGTGTGGTTGCAACAGAGGATGAACTTGCAATCGCCGTATTAAAATATGCAAAAGTCAAGGGAATCAAGATTCCAGAAGAATTATCCGTATCAGGATACAACAACTCAAGCCTTGCGAAGTGCTGTGAGCCGGAACTTACATCGGTAGATAGTAAAGTGGCAGTTTTATGCAGTTCTACGGTAGCGAATATGATCGCTCTATTAGAGCGTAAAGAAGAGATTGACCAGAATCTTAAGGTGCCATGTGATATTGTGAAGCGATGCACGACAGATTTTTAAATTTTATTAAGAATAAATTTGGTGGAAAATTAAAAAATGAAAGAACAAAACCGGAAGTATAGGAACAATATATTGCCGGTTTTGTGTTAAAAGAGAAAAAATATAAACTTTTACATGAAAATCTTTCAAAACTATTGAAAACTACAAACCAAAAGGTATAAAATCGTACCTAAGACCAAAATAAACGTAACGATTGCTAACAGTTACAAAAGAATGATTTTAAGAAAAAAGTTTGGGGGAATACAAGAGATGTATAATATCGTATCAAAATTACTGATCTACGGTGACATGGACGAAGAATCCATCTTAATGCAGTTAAGTGATATTTTCCGCTGCATGGACGAAGGATCACAGACAAAAGATGTTTTAAGAACAAGAGTATTTAAACAGGTAAAGAGAATCTTAGAAGTTGCAACAGACTATGCATTTGACAAGAATCTGTGGCACAACTATTTAACATACTTACTGATCACAAATGAAAATCCATTCAGTATCACATGCGAGAAAGTCGGAGCAAGTGAAGGAAGTGTCAACCACTTTGCAAAGAGTGATTTTAAGGCATTTAAAGAATTATTTGACTTTGACTTTAGCAGAATCGAAGATGAATTAGGTGTAGATTGCTTCAGCAGAATCTCTGATTATCAGGCAATCGGTAAACCAGAATTAATGTACAATAAGAATGTCAGCGAGAAAGTTCAGGCATTAAGCGAGAGATTAGAGACAGCCAAAGATGAGAATGAATTCTTTGACATGGTCACAGACTTCTACAAAGCCTATGGAGTTGGTATGTTCGGTCTTAACAAAGCATTCCGTATCGAAGAATGTGGAGACAACAACATCCGCTTCCGTGCGATCAATAACATGGACAAAGTTGTATTATCCGATCTTGTCGGATATGAGATTCAGAAACAGAAACTTGTTGAGAATACAGAAGCATTTGTAGAAGGAAGAAAAGCAAACAATGTTCTGTTATTTGGTGACAGTGGTACAGGTAAATCCACAAGTATCAAAGCGATTGTAAATGAATACTATGATCAGGGCCTGCGCATGATCGAGATCTACAAACATCAGTTTAAAGATCTTTCCAATGTGATCGCACAGATCAAGAACAGAAACTACAGATTCATCATCTACATGGATGATCTTTCTTTCGAAGAATTTGAGATTGAATATAAGTTCTTAAAAGCAGTCATCGAAGGTGGAGTGGAAACAAAACCTGAGAACATCTTGATATATGCAACCTCCAACCGTCGTCATCTGATCAAAGAGACATGGAATGACAGATCTGATGTGGAAAACAGCAATGGAATGCACAGATCCGATACAATGGAAGAAAAATTATCTCTAGTAAACCGTTTTGGTGTTACAATTAACTACTCAAAACCAAGTCAGAAAGAATACTTCGAGATCGTTTTCGAACTTGCCCACAAAGCAGGAATCAAGATGGGAGAAGATGAACTGAAACTCGAAGCAAATAAATGGGAATTAAGCCACGGAGGAATCTCTGGACGTACGGCACAGCAGTTTATCAATCATTTGATGGGACTTCAGGCTTAAAAATCATAGGAATTACATAGTTTAAGAACTTTCTGCATGGAAAAGATGCAGAAAGTTCTTTTTTTCTATATGGAACCCTTGCGAAAGAATTTGTCTTTAGGCTATAATAAACATAAGTATGTAGATACATGCACAAGATGATATTTTATAGAAGAAACAGAAAGTGAGAATATACAATATGTGGTTAGCAGACCAATGGAAAGACTATGAAGTCTTAGATACATCAAACGGTGAGAAATTAGAACGCTGGGGAGATTATTTTCTGGTAAGGCCAGACCCACAGGTCCTATGGGACACCCCAAAGAAGTTAAGACAGTGGAAGAAGCCAAATGGACATTATCACAGAAGTCACAAAGGCGGCGGACAGTGGGAATTCTTTGATCTTCCTAAGACATGGGATATTCAGTACAAAGAATTAAAATTCCACTTACAGCCATTCAGCTTCAAACATACAGGATTATTCCCAGAACAGGCAGTGAACTGGGACTGGTTTTCAGACAAAATCAGAAAAGCAAATCGTCCAGTAAAAGTATTAAACTTATTTGCCTACACAGGAGGGGCAACACTTGCAGCGGCAGCAGCAGGAGCATCAGTCACACACGTTGACGCATCCAAAGGTATGGTAAACTGGGCAAAGGAGAATGCACAGCTTTCTGGATTAAGAGAGAAACCAATCCGCTGGTTAGTCGATGACTGTGTGAAGTTTGTAGAACGTGAGATCCGAAGAGGAAATCATTACGATGGAATCATCATGGACCCTCCATCATACGGAAGAGGACCAAAGGGAGAGATCTGGAAGATTGAGGAGAAGATTTATCCATTTATCGAACTATGTACAAAGATTCTGTCCGATGACCCATTATTCTTCCTTGTAAACTCCTATACAACAGGTTTACAGCCAGCAGTTTTAACTTATATGTTAGAGACTCAGGTAGCAGCGAAATTTGGTGGAAAAGTAGTCTCAGATGAGATTGGATTACCAGTTTCATCCAACGGATTGGTCCTTCCATGTGGGGCATCTGGACGCTGGGAAAAGTAAGTTCTTAAGATTTACTGAAATTTCGCAGAATATGTAAAAAATCGTTGAATTTTCTTGGGAAATGTTTATAATAAGAGAGTATGTGTACGTGTGTAGAACTGCACGTATACGGATAAAGTAGAAATAACATAATAATGATAGATAAGAAAAAGCGAAAGGGGAATTTTTGCTATGGCAGCAGGAACAGATATTGGAATTGATTTAGGAACCGCCAGCGTATTAGTTTACGTCAAAGGAAAAGGTGTAGTATTAAAAGAGCCATCTGTAGTGGCATTTGATAGAAATACAAACAAGATCAAAGCAATCGGAGAAGAAGCACGTTTAATGTTAGGAAGAACACCAGGAAATATCGTGGCAGTTCGTCCATTACGTCAGGGAGTTATCTCTGATTATACAGTTACAGAGAAGATGTTAAGTTATTTTATCAGCAGAACAGTTGGTAAGTCTTTATTTGGAAGAAAACCTCGCATCAGTGTTTGTGTACCAAGTGGTGCAACTGAAGTAGAGAAGAAAGCCGTAGAAGATGCAACATATCAGGCAGGAGCAAGAGAAGTTTCCATCATCGAAGAGCCAGTAGCAGCAGCGATCGGTGCAGGAATCGACATTGCAAAACCTTGTGGAAATATGATCGTTGATATCGGTGGTGGTACAGCTGATATCGCAGTTATCTCTTTAGGTGGAGTCGTAGTAAGCAACTCTATCAAAGTAGCTGGAGATGACTTTGACGAAGCAATTGTACGTTTCATGCGTAAGAAACATAACTTATTAATTGGAGAACGTACAGCAGAAGAAATCAAGATCAATGTAGGTACAGTATACAAACGCCCAGAAAATCTTACAATGGACGTTCGCGGACGTAACCTTGTAACAGGACTTCCAAAGACAGTGACTGTGACATCTGAAGAAACAGAAGAAGCTTTAAGAGAACCTGCATACCAGATCGTAGACGCAGTACACAATGTACTGGAGAGAACTCCACCAGAATTAGCAGCTGATATTTCTGATCGTGGAATCGTTTTAACAGGTGGTGGATCTTTAATTCAGGGATTAGAAGAACTGATCGAAGAGAAGACTGGAATCAACACAATGACAGCAGAAGATCCTTTAACAGCTGTAGCAATCGGTACAGGAAAATATATCGAATATTTAGCAGATGATGATAAAAAATCAAAGAACAAATAATCATTAGAGATTCAAAGAGGCCAGGATGGCAATTCATCCTGGCCTTAATTCACGTTATACTGTAGATCAGAAGAAAGGAGAGAAAACAATGGCATATTTGAAAGGATACGTAGATCATATACGTTTTCGGAATGAAGATAACGGATATACTGTATTAAGCCTTGATGTCGATGGAGATGAAGAGACTGTCGTTGGATCATTTCCTTTCTTAAATGATGGAGAATACATATCTTTGGAAGGAGATTATGTCGATCACCCAGTGCATGGACCACAATTTCAGATGAGAACTTATGAGATTGTGGCTCCAGATGATATTGACAGCATGGAACGCTATTTAGGTTCCGGAGCGATCAAAGGAGTCGGACCTGCACTTGCAAAACGTATTACAAAGAAGTTTAAGATGGATACCTTCCGAGTTATCGAAGAGGAGCCAGAACGTCTTGCAGAAGTAAAAGGAATCAGCGAGAAGAAAGCCAGAGCGATCGCCGTGGAATTCAGTGAGAAGCAGGAAATGCGTCAGGCGATGATGTTTCTGTCTGGATATGGAATCAATAATAATCTTGCTGTGAAGATTTATAAAGAATATGGGGATCATTTGTATACGATCATTCAAGAAAATCCATATAAGATGACGGATGATATTGCAGGAGTCGGATTTAAGATCGCAGATGAGATCGCGAAGAAAGTCGGGATTGGAAGCAGCTCAGATTACCGTATCATTTCTGGAATTTTTTACACCTTAATGCGGGCACTAAATGAAGGCCATGTATTTTTGCCAAAACGTATTTTGTGCAGAAATGCAGCTCATATCTTAGGGGTAACATCAGAAGATATCGAAGAGCATTTATTAGAAATGATGATCGATCGCAAGATCGTCATTGAAGAGGATGAAGAGACAAGAGTTTATGCAGCACCACAGTATCATATGGAAGTCAATACGGCAAGAATGTTGCTGGATTTAAATATCCATTATGATGTTTCCATTTCTGAGGTGGAGACAATGATCGCAATGATCGAAGAGACAGAGCAGATTACATTTGCTGAAAAACAGAAAGAAGCGATCCATGCAGTGGCACAGGATAGTATCGTTGTCTTAACCGGAGGTCCTGGAACTGGTAAGACGACAACGATCAATGGAATGATCCAGTATTTTGAACATGAAGGGCTGGATATCCGTCTGGCAGCACCAACAGGAAGAGCAGCAAAGCGTATGACAGAGGCAACAGGATATGAGGCAATGACGATTCATCGTATGTTAGAGATCAATGGGGAAGCAGACAGGGAACGTGACATGAAAAAGGGAAATGCATCCATGTTTGAACGCAATGAGGGCAATCCATTGGAAACGGATGTGATCATTATTGACGAGATGTCCATGGTAGACCTATATCTGATGAATGCACTCCTGCAAGCTATGGTGCCTGGAACAAGATTGATCATTGTAGGAGATGCCAATCAGTTGCCATCGATCGGTGCTGGAAATGTCTTAAAAGATATGATCGCATCAGGACAGTTTAAAGTCGTGGAATTAAACCAGATTTTCCGTCAGGAAGAAGGCAGCCATATCGTAAGAAATGCCCATCTGATCCATCAGGGAAGACCAGTTGAATTAGATAATAAGAGCCGAGATTTTTTCTTCTTACAGAGAAATAATATTCAGGATGTACTAGGAGTTTTAGTATATTTAGTACGGGATAAACTACCAGGATATGTTCATGTGAAACCATATGATATCCAGATCTTAACACCAATGCGAAAAGGTGAACTTGGTGTTGAGAGGCTCAATCAGGTCATGCAGCAATATTTGAATCCACCATCTGATGAGAAGAAAGAAAAAGAGATCGCCTTTGGATTATTCCGGGAAGGTGACAAAGTCATGCAGATCAAGAACAATTATCAGATTGAATGGGAAATGCGAAATAGCAAAGGATTCACCGTAGATAAGGGAGTTGGAGTATTCAATGGTGATATGGGAATCATCACAGAAATCAATGATTACACAGAGAAGATCACAGTCTTATTTGATGAGACGAGGGAAGTCCAGTATCCGTATGCAACTCTTGATGAATTAGAACTTGCATATGCAGTCACAATCCACAAATCACAGGGAAGCGAATACCCAGCGGTTGTGATGCCGATCTTAAGCGGACCAAGAGTATTATTCCACAGAAACCTTCTGTATACAGGAGTCACAAGAGCAAAAAACTGTTTAACGATCGTAGGAGACAGAAATATGTTATTTTCCATGATCCAGAATGTCAATGAGCAACGGAGGTATACAACCCTTGCACTGCGCTTAGATCAGATCGCAAATGAATCCGAAGAAATCGGTCCGATGGATGATCTTGGAATCTAAAAGGTAAAAAATAAAGAGAAAAATGCCAGAAACCGTCATCTTTTAGAGGACGGTTTTTCTTGTTTGAAGTCCTTTTCAAACCTTATAATGAAGGGGAGGAAAGGAAGGGACATATGAAAGAAAAAAGACGTATGATATCAGAAGCAGCCAGGCAGTTAGGCCTTGAAACATATCATTTAAGAACATGGGAAGAAGAATTTTCCTTAACGATCCCTCGAAATGAAAAAGGATATCGTTGTTATGGAGACAAAGAAATACATACATTTGAACAGATCCGTGATATGAGAAATGCTGGATTAGACAGCGAAGAGATCAAACAGAAATTATCCGGAAATATCATTCCATTTCCGGAAGAAAAACAGATGAATACGTCTGATAAAATGATGCAGTTTCAAAAAGTGTTGGTAAAGATCATGGGACAGGCGATTCTGGAACAGAAAGATCATATTGCAGATCAGATCAGTTCTAAGGTTTCAGACAGAGTAGTAAAAGAAATGGATTATCAGTTTCGGCTAAGAGAAGCTGAAGAAGAAAAAAGATTTCAGAAACTGGATGAGATGATCAGAAATCAGCAAAAAGCAAGAGAAGAAATTGCAGCATCCAGAGAAAAACGAAGATTTTTCAGAAGAAAACGAAAAGAAAGATAAGTAAAGATTGTATTTGGATTCAGACAATATTATAATAAATTTATCAGCTCTAATCTGTAACGGATGAGGAGTGAATAGATAGAGTGAGGAATTCGAATATGAAGAAACGACCAAAGATCCTGGTAGTCGGAAGTCTTATGATGAATCAAGGCATAGAAACATCTGTGATCCCAGAAGAAGGACAGACAGTGATGGGTGAAGATATTAAGAAATCACCCGGAGGCAAGGGGGCTAATCAGGCAGTACAGATGGCTCGCCTTGGGGCAGATGTTACGCTGATTGGTAAGATCGGAAGAGACAGGGATGGAGAAGAACTGGTTAAAGTATGTAAGGAAGCAGGGGTGAACACGGAACAGATCATTTATGATGATGTGCTCCCAACAGGATCTTCGATTGTATTATTAGAGACTGTTCCAGGACAGAAAGTAAAGAAAAGATCGATCGTTATACCAGGGGCAACAACACAATTAACGGTTGATGAGATCGCATATCTGGAAGATGAGATGGACAAATATGATCTCGTTGTGCTTCAGAATGCGATACCGATGGAAGTCAATGAAGCAATTGCGGGCTATGCATATAAACATGAAGTTGATGTAGTATTGAATCCTATTCCGGCAAAGAAGCTTTCAAAAGAACTTATGGAGTGCGTTACATACCTGATCGTCAATGAGCAGGCAGCAAAATCAATGACAGGTATTAAGATCCATAGTGATTGGAAGAGGGAATGGACAAGATTTAATCTCGATGAAGCAAGAGTCGTATCTGCGGTGATTCGTGGACGAGGAGTACCAACAGTACTGATCACACTAGCCGAAAAGGGTGTGATCATGAACACACCAGAACGTTTTTACTATAAGAAAGCGATCGAAGATGTAGAAATGGTCGATCCAAGAGCCGCAGGAGATGCATTTATCGGGGCATTCTGTACAAGAATCTGTACGGATGATTCTATTGGAAAAGTGCTGACGATAGCGAATTATACAGCAGCTTTATCTATTGCAACAGAAGGGGCAATAGAATCTCTGCCAACATCGAAACAAGTAAGAGAATATATGGAACAAAAAAGAGATGCATAAAAATGCATCTCTTTTTTGTTGCTTGAACAATATACGTACCTGGAAATTATTCCTGGCTGATAGCTCCTGCTGGACATCCGTCTGCGCAAGCTCCACATTCCATGCATGTATCTGCATCGATTACGTACTGTCCGTCTCCTTCGCTGATAGCTCCTGCTGGGCAAGTTCCTTCGCAAGCTCCACAAGAAATACAAGCGTCTGAAATTACATATGCCATAGTTATATCCTCCTTATATAAATAGTATAATCATTAGTAGCGGGTAAACCCCGCTCGACCATTTCTATTTTAATATACTTAGGAAGGAATATCAAGTAATTTTGTTGTATTTTTAACAATAATAAGTGGAAAATTTATAAAGTTATTTTGACACTTTGAACAGAATGTATTATACTATGAATGTTAGTTTGAACTATTTTAGAAAACATGTATCGCAAAACATATTTTCTGAAAATATTATTAAATTTTATGGAGGAACAAACGAAATGGCAATTTCAAAAGATATGATCATCGCAGATCTGATCGCATTAGATCCAAACTACGCAGCAATTCTTATGGCATCTGGAATGGGATGTGTTGGATGCCCATCATCTCAGGGAGAAAGCATTGAACAGGCAGCTTATGTTCATGGAATGGACTTAGATGAACTGCTTGGAAGATTAAACGAATATGCTCAGACAAAAGAAGCATAATTAATCGAGCAATAAGAAATTAAAAGTGAAAAAGGACTATATTCCTTAGTGTATTAAAAGCACCAAGAGATATAGTCCTTTCTTTTTTTGCGAATAATGATCAAAGTGGAAAAAGTACCAAAACTCATCATCAAAATCATAAAAACGTTGTTGGAAAATTGTAAAAATAACCAAAAAATATCACTCAAAAACCTTGATTTTATGCCAAATTTACGATTAGTTTATAAAATTTTTATATTTGTGCAACGTTGAGCAAAAATGTTGCACATCACAGGAATGAGCAATAGTTGCTCCATTTTTTGAACCCAAAGAGAATTGTATTGATAAAAATACCCAGATATAATGTAATCAACAGGTAAGGAACGAAGCTTACAAAATGCAACAAACAACCTGACCGTAAGAATAATAAAAGGAGAGTGATAAGTCGTGGCAAATCGTGACACAATTTACAAAGAACTGATCCAGCTTGACTGGGAAGTCAAAGATCAGGACGAATTTTTTGACAAGATGACAGATAAGCTTTTAGAGCTTGGGTATGTAAAAGATACATTCAGAGATGCAATTAAAACGAGAGAAGCAAATTATCCAACAGCTCTTCCGGTTGAACCATATCCGGTAGCTATCCCTCATTCAGATCCAGAGAATATCATCAAACCATTTATCGCATGTACAAGATTAAAAGATACGATCAAATGGTGTGAGATGGCAAACAATGATGTTCAGCATGATGTAAAATTCATCTTCATGTTAGGATTCCTCGGTGGACATGATGATCCAAATGCAGGAAACGAACATGTTGAATTACTTCAGGTACTGGTAACAAACTTCCAGAAGCCAGAAGTTATGGACAGATTAGTAAACGCTAAAACTGAAGATGAGTACATGGAAGCAGTACTTTCCATGGAAGGTCTTTAAAATAACCAATAAACAAAACTAATAAAGGTTTTTAGAAAGGAAGGTCTTAAAATGAAACAGATCGTAGTAGCATGTGGAAGTGGAGTAGCAACATCTCAGACAGTAGCAAGCAAGGTAAATCGTCTTTTAAAAGAAAACAATATCCCTGCTGAAGTATTAGCAGTAGATATCAAATCTGTAGACCGTTACATTGCAGGAAGCTGTGCTTACATCGCAATCACAAAGGTAACAAAAGAATATCCTATCCCAGTTATCAATGGTATCGCATTTTTAACAGGTGTTGGACAGGATGCTGAATTCAAAAAATTAGTTGACGCTGTAAACGCATAAGAGGCAAAACAGTTTTAACTGATTTTTGAAAGAGAGAAAAGGAGAATTATATGAGTGTTTTAGGAAATGTAATTAACTGGATCCTGGGATTAGGTGCTGCAATCTTCGTACCTATCATCATTATCATCGCAGGATTAATCGTAGGAATGAAACTTAAAGATGCCATTTCAGCTGGTATCACATTAGGTGTAGCCTTCACTGGTATGTCAATGCTGATCGGATTTATGTCTGATGCTATCGGACCTGCTGCAAAGGCAATGTTAACACACACAGGAATCAACTTACCAATCGTTGATGGTGGTTGGACAACATTATCAGCAATCGCATGGTCTTGGCCATATGCATTTTTAATGTTCCCACTGATGATCGGATTAAACATTCTTATGTTGATCATTAACAAGACAAAAACATTCAACGCTGACTTATGGAATGTTTGGGGAAAAATCTTTACTGGTGTAGCAGTAGCAGCCGTATCTAAACCATACTTTGGAACAGCAGCTTCTATCGCATTAGCATTTATCGTAGCTGGTATTCAGATCATCTTCGAGTTAAAGATGGCAGATATGTATCAGTATCGTATTGAAAAACTTTCTGGAATTCCAGGAGTAACATGTACACATAAAATGGGATTCACATCAATCTTCATGTTCCCAATTGACTGTATTTTAAAGAAAATCCCTGCATTAAACAAACGTTTCGATGCAGCAGCATTAAAAGATAAGATCGGTATCTTCGCTGAATCTCACGTATTAGGATTCATCCTTGGTATTATCTTCGGTATCTTAGCTCGTTACAGTGTAGCAGCTACATTAACATTAGGTATTCAGGCTTCATGTGCATTAACACTGTTCCCTGTAATCTCTAAATATTTCATGATGGCATTAGAGCCAATTTCATCAGCAATCAGTGCTTTCATGAACAAGAAATTCGATGACAGAACATTAGTTGTAGGTCTTGACTGGCCATTCATGGGTGGTGCAAACGAAATCTGGTTAGCAGTATTCTGGGCTATCCCTGTAACATTAGTATTCTCAATGTTCTTACCAGGAAATGAAATCCTTCCATTCGCTGGTATCGTAAACAATGCGATCGCAGTAGCAGCATTCCTTGTAACAGGTGGTAACATCATCCGTATGTTAATCTTAGTTACATTATTTGCACCAGCTTACCTTTGGGTAGGAACAATCATGGCACCATTCATCTCTGATCTTGCTCGTTCAACAGGAGCAGTTGCATTAAAAGCTGGAGAATTAATTTCTTGCTCATCTATCGATGGACCTATCCAGACATATGCATTCTCTCATGTATTTAAGATCATGGATGGAAACTTCTTACCATTAGTATTATGTGTAATCTTTGTTGTATGCTTTATTGCACTTTACAAATACCTTGGAAAAGAAGAAGCAGAAGGAAGAGAAATCAACTAAGATTGATTCACAATTATACATAATAATCAGACAGCAAAAAAGAAATGAGGTTTTAATATGCAGAGATTTGTTAATGATCCAGATTATATCGTAGAAGATATGGTAAAAGGATATGTAAAAGCACACAAAGATCTGATCAAACGTTCAGAAGCAAATGATCGCGTTGTCCAGTACGTAAACGCTCCTGTAGAAGGCAAAGTTGGTCTTGTAACAGGTGGTGGATCAGGACATGAACCTGCGTTTCTTGGCTATGTCGGAAAGAATATGATGGATGCAGTAGCAGTAGGTGAGATTTTCTCCTCACCTTCTGCTCAAGCATTTTATGACGCTTTTATGTCAGTAGATTCCGGGCAGGGAGTTGCATGTTTATTTGGTAACTATGCCGGGGATAATATGAATGTAAAGATGGCGATCCGCAAAGCAAAGAAACAGGGTGTAACTGTAAAATATGTAGTAGCAACTGATGACGTTGCGTCTTCTCCAAAAGAGACAAAAGAGAAACGTCATGGTATTGCAGGTGGTGTGTTCATGTGGAAGATCGGAGGAGCGAAAGCTGCTTTAGGTGGAACACTGGATGAAGTCATTGACGTAGCACAGAAAACTGTAGATAATACGAGAAGTATTTGTGTCGGATTAAGTCCATGTGCAATTCCAGCAGTTGGACATCCAAATTTCCAGATTGAAGATGGAAAGATGGAATTTGGAATCGGACATCATGGAGAACCTGGTATCAATGTACAGGATTTAAAACCAGCCAAAGATATTGCAAGACAGATGGCTAAGGCAGTCATTGATGATATGGAACCAGAAGAAGGTTCCGAAGTTGCAGTCTTAATGTCTGGATTAGGAGCTACTCCAGTTATGGAACTTTACGTTCTATATGATGAAGTAGAAGAATACCTGAAAGAACAGGGATTATCAGTTTACAAAGTATTTATTGGAGATTATGTAACATCTCTTGATATGAACGGAGCAGCATTGACTGTCCTTAAATTAGATGATGAATTAAAAGAATTGCTTGATTACGAGGCAAAATCTCCAGGAATTGAAGTGTAAACTTATTAAAGTAATAGACTTGATGAAAGAGGTGCACCATTGTATTTAGATGAAAGAGGTTATACAGTTCTTAAAACGATTGTGAATAATCCCGCGATCACGGGTAAGGAAGTGGAAGCGTCTTTACAGCTATCCAGAAAGCAGCTAAGCTATGCGATCGAGAAGATCAATGATTATCTGCAGGACAATGGAATGCCAAAGATCGAGCGGTTAAGGACTGGAAAATTTATCATACCAGTTGCTGTCATTGAACAATATCAGACAGAAGAGATCACTGGAGATGGAACAACGTATATTTATACGGATAAAGAACGTGGACTTTTAATTTTTCTGATGCTTCTTTGTGTACGCGAAGAACTATCAATTTATCATTTCACATCAAAATTAGAAATCAGTAAAAATACATTTCTAACAGATCTTAAGAAACTGGAACAAAGATTAGAAGAATATCATTTGGAAGTATTATACAGCCGGCAGGAAGGATATCACTTAGTCGGCAGTGAATATGCAAAACGTGAGATGATGGTCACATCAATTCGTGGAATCTTAAAGATTCCAAGAGGAAAAGAGACGATCATGGATATCTGTCAGATCAGTGAAGAGATGATGGAGCAGGTGGAAAAACAGATTTCAATGATTGAGGAACGTCTGCAAGTTCGTTTTACAGATGAGAGACTGAAAGAACTTCCTTTGATCATGTGTTTGATCATTATCAGAACACAGAAGGGAAGGATTCTTCGGGAGCTTCCAGAGACATTTCAACATATTGCCGGTACAAAAGAGTATTCTGTGATGCTTGAGTTTGCAAAAGAATACGGAATTACCTGGCAGACAGAAAAATTATTTTTGACAGCTCAGATTCAGATTTCTAATTTCCATACACTGCAGACAAGAGATTCTGCACAGGAAGAAGAATTGATGAGAGCTTCAGAAGAAGTGATCGTTAATTTTGAGAATCTGATCTGTGTAACGATCAATGAAAGAGAAACCTTGCTAGAAGCATTGTTTCAGCACATCAAGCCAGCATTTTATCGCATGAAGTATCATTATCATATCGAACAAAGTATTTTAGATATGGTCCTCCCACAATATGCATCACTTCATGCAGTTGTCCGTAAGTCGATCGGACCGGTTGAGAAATTAGTTGGAGTCGAGGTGCCAGACGAAGAGCTCGTATATATTACAGCATTGTTTGGAGCATGGCTTCGAAGAGAAGGAATTCTTGAACTTGCACCGGAAGCAAAGAAACGAGCAGTGGTTGTATGTGCCAATGGAATATCGGTTTCAAATTTTTTATATTTTACATTGAAAGAACTGTTTCCAGAGATTGATTTTATTGCATGCCTTTCTATGAGAGATTTTGCAACCTATGATGAAACAAAGTTTGACATTGTATTTACGATGGTAAGACTAGAGACAGCAAAGACACAATTTGTTGTAAAGCCATTCCTTGATGAGATATCTAAGATGAAATTCAGGGACAAAGTCATGGGAGAATTAGTTGGGATCGTTCCTCGTAAGCTAGATGTTTCTACATTATTAGATGTCGTTCGAAAATATGCAGATATTAAGGATGAAGAAGCTCTGAAAAGGGAATTCGCAGTAGCACTCAATCCAGAGACAGAAGAGGAAAAATCCGACAATGTAAGAACGAAGTTTCAGATCGGGCTGAAAGATGTTTTAGTAGAGGAAACGGTACAAGTATTAGATCATGTACTTCCTTGGGAAGATGCAATCCAAACGGTGGCCAAGCCGTTGCTGGATCGTGGGGATATCACAGAGAGATATGTTCAGAAGGCAATTGACAATATCAAAGCAGATAAACCATTTATCATGATCGCAGACGGAGTGATCATTGCGCATGCAGGGGTTGATGATGGAGCGAAAAGAGTATGCTTATCATTGCTTACGATGCCAGAGAGAACGGATGTTTACGGATATATGGAAGCTGATGTCGTCATTATGATCGGAACTCCTGATCCAACGAAACATCTGGAAGTGTTAGAACAGTTAAATCACATTATTGAAGATAAAAAAAGCTTGCAGCTTTTAAAGAAAGCGAAAAAGCCAGAAGATATTATTAAACTTATTCAAAAACGAGAAAAGGAGAAGAAGAAATGTTAGAATCATTAAAAAAAGACGTTGTAGCTATGGCAAAACGTGCTCAAAAAGAAGGATTATGTAAACATTTATCTGGAAACTTAAGTGCAAGAGATCCAGAAACAGGATATGTAGTGATCACACCAACACAGGTAGATAGAGATTTATTAACAGCAAGAGATATGGTTGTTCTTGATCTTGATGCAAACGTTATCGAAAATGAATCAGGACTCCGTCCAACAAGTGAATCTTTAATGCATCTTCAGATTTACAAAACAAGACCAGATGTGAATGCAATCTGCCATACACATTCTATGTATGCAACAACATTCGCTGTATTAAACAAACCAATTCCAGCGGTTGTATATGAAATTGCTAACTTAGGTGTAACAAAATCCAGAATCCCAGTAGCTCCTTACGGACGTCCAGGAACAACAGATCTGTCTGATAGTGTTATTGAACCAGTTCAGGAAGCAGACGTATTCTTATTACAGGGACATGGAGCAGTGGCTGTATCTCAGGGTGACATCTATGATGCATACTTAAGAGCTGCTTATATCGAAGAATTAGCTCAGTTATACTACAATGCACTTTGTGCAGGACAGGGCGAAGAACCATACTTCTTCCCACCAGAAGAATTACAGAAATGGGAGTATCCATCTCAGATCAAATTCCCTAACAAATAATCGCTTACATAGAAGAAGGAGAATATGCAATGAAGAAAATTATCAACCAGCCAGATAATTATATCAAAGAAATGTTAGAAGGAATCTATATCGCACATAAAGACGATCTTGCATGTGTAGATGGAGACTTACAGGTTCTTGTTTCTAAACATAAAAAAGAAGGTAAAGTAGGTATTGTCACAGGTGGTGGATCAGGACATCTTCCATTATTCTTAGGATATGTAGGAAAAGGTATGATTGATGGATGTGCAGTTGGTGATGTATTCCAGTCTCCAAGTGTAGACCAGGCGATCGCATTAACAAGAGATGCAGATCAGGGTGCCGGAGTATTATATATCTACGGTAATTACAATGGAGATATCTTCACATTCCGTCCAGCAGCTGATGAAGTTGAGATGGAAGATGATATCGAAACAGCAGAAGTATTAGGAGCAGACGATGTTGCTTCAGCAGGTCCATCTGCACCAGGAGAAAAGAGCACACGTCGTGGTGTTGCAGGAATCTTCTTCGTATACAAATGTGCAGGAGCTGCAGCAGATAAGATGCTTTCTTTAGAAGAAGTAAAACGTGTTGCAGATAAAGCAAATAACAACGTGCGTACAATGGGGGTAGCTTTATCACCATGTACAGTGCCAAGAGTCGGTAAGCCAAGTTTCGAAATTGAAGATGACGAAATGGAAATCGGAATGGGAATTCATGGAGAACCAGGAATCCGTCGTGGTAAATTAGAGCCAGCTGATCAGATTGTTGACGAAATGTTAGAGAAGATTGTTGCGGACCTTCCATATGAAAATGGTGACGAAGTTGCAGTACTTGTAAATGGTCTTGGAGCAACTCCATTAGATGAACAGTATATTGTAACACGTCGTATCAATCAGGTTCTTGAAGAAAAAGGAATCAGCGTATACAAATACTATGTGGGAGAATATGCAACAGCGATCGAAATGGCTGGATTCTCAATTTCATTATTAAAACTTGATGATGAATTAAAAGAATATATCGACCATCCAGTTGATACACCATTCTTCAAACAGGTTTAGGAGGCATTTTAGTATGGAAACATCTTACTTAATCAAATTATTAAAAGAGATCAGCGACATTATGGCTGAGAATAAAGATAAGCTGATCGAGATGGACGGAATCGTTGGTGATGGAGACTTAGGTCTTACAATGTCCGATGGATTCAAAGCAGCATACGATGCAGTATCTGACGGAGCAATCGCTGATGCAGGAAAACTGTTATTTGCAGCAGGAAAAGCAATGGCGAATAAAGTTCCTTCAACAATGGGATCTTTGATGGCAACTGGTTTAAAACAGGCTGGAAAAGATCTGAAAGGAAAAGAAACATTAGAAGATGCTGATGTAGTACAGATCTTTGCTTCTTACGAAGCGGGAGTTGCGAAATTAGGTGGAGCAAAGGTTGGAGATAAGACATTCCTTGATGGACTTCATCCAGCAGTAGAAAGCTTACAGGCTTCTTTAGCAGCAGGGGAATCTTTAGCAGATATGGCAGGGAAAGCCGCTGATGCAGCAGAAGAAGGATTCAAAGCTACTACAACAATGTTAGCAGTTCATGGACGTGCTGCAACAAGAGGAGAAGCATCCAGAAGTCTGGAAGATCCAGGAGCCAAAGTTGCATCGCTGATCATGCAGGCATTTGCAAAAAGTTTATAATTCTTAGCATGTGATTTATAAAGATAAAACAGTACATTGTAATAGAGATATTATAGTGTACTGTTTTTTTAGGAGGTATGTTATGTTAAATTTTCAATATTTTACACCGACCAAGGTTGTATTTGGCAAAGATGCGGAATTGAAAGTTGGTCCGTTGGTAAAGGAAGAAGGGTGTAAGAAAGTTCTGGTACATTATGGTGGACAAAGTGCTAAAAAGTCTGGACTGTTGGACAGAGTCTGCGAAGCATTAAAGGATTTTGACATTGATTATGTAACACTTGGAGGTGTAGTTCCAAATCCACATCTTTCAAAAGTATATGAAGGAATCGAATTATGCAAGAAAGAAGGAGTAGATTTCATTCTTGCAGTTGGAGGAGGAAGTGTTATCGATTCCTGTAAAGCGATTGCGTATGGACTTGGAAATCCAGAGGTTGATGTATGGGATCTATTTACAGGAAAGGCAAGCCCAAAAGCATGTTATCCACTAGGAAGCGTCTTAACGATCGCAGCAGCAGGAAGTGAAATGAGTAATTCCTGCGTTATCACCAATGAAGAAGGATGGTATAAGAAAGCACTGGATACAGATCTTGCCAGACCTAAATTTGCGATCATGAATCCGGAGATCACATATACCTTGCCAGACTATCAGACACAGTGCGGATGTGCAGATATCATGATGCATACAATGGAACGTTATTTTGTATTAGAAGATACAATGGAGATCACAGACAAGATCGCTCAGGACGTTATGAAAAATGTCATGAAATATGCAAAAATCTTAAAGAAGGATCCTGAGAATTATGAAGCAAGAGCAGAGATCATGTGGTGTGGATCTCTGTCACATAATGGTTTGACAGGCTGCGGAACTTGCGGAGGTGACTGGGCAACGCATCTGATTGAACATGAGCTTGGTGGAATGTTTGATGTGGCTCATGGAGCAGGGCTTGCAGCTGTATGGGGAAGCTGGGCAAGATATGTTATGGACGAGAAACCAGAACGATTTGCACAGTTTGCAGTCGATGTTATGGGAGTAGAAGAAAGCGATGATGTAAAATCAACAGCATTAAAAGGTATTGAAGCAGTCGAAGAGTTTTATAGAATGATCGAGATGCCAACAAACATGAAAGAACTTGGAATCGATCCAACCGACGAGCAGATAAAAGATATGGCAATGAAAGCAACGAATCATGACACACAGCAGTTAGGTGCATTTAAAAAATTGTCAGCAAAGGACTTAGTAGAAATTTATAAAACAGCAAAATAAATCCAATAAGAAGCCATGTATCTATAAAATAGAAAAAGGAATTCCTGAATACAAAATATTCGGGGATTCCTTTTCGTTTGTTTTAATAAGCAGCCATTTCTTCAACGGCCTGTTTTTCAATAATCGTCGTCAGATGTTCATTAAATAAAGCTTTCGTTGCATATGTGTTTGGCAGACGTTTGCAATATTCTGATAAAAGCTGATGAATCTCATCCATGACCGTGCTGTTTGGCGAATCGTCAAGATCCGTCAATGAAAGATAGTAGCACTGGTTTTCAGAATCTTTATATAAAGTACTGGACAGGCTGTACTTGTTCAGTAATTTTGAAGCAAATGCAACGTCATCGAGAGAAGTAAAAGCAAAGATGCCAACCCCGTCATCGGCGAGTACACGTTTCATATCATTTCCTGAATCTGCTGAAAATGCGGATTTTCCAAAGTCTGAAAGCAGATCTGGAAGATTAGATAAAATGTCTTCATCAGCTCCCGCGAGCTGTCCAGCCAATAGACTTTTCGGCAGTTTTTTATAATGTTCACGGAAATCCTCCGGGTTATCCACTCTTGTGATCACAAGGATCAGACATTCTTTGGATACAGGAATTGCCTCAACCATCAAAGGATTATCTTCACTTGTTTCAAATCCAAGCTCTGTGGCTGCCTTATTCATCAATTCCCGGAACAGACCCTTTGCCTTCTCAGAACCAAAAGCCAGTTCACTTAACAGAGTTTCCTTTCCTTCTAAGTCTTCTTTATTTAAAGTACATCGGATCTGATTATCACTGATACGTTCTATTTTCATAATCATCACTCCTTTACTACTTTGATGTTATTATAGTATTACTTTTGCGGTGTGTAAAGCTTTTTCAAGAAATTTACAATTTTATCCATAAATAGCTTGAAATAATTTCCAATTATGTATATAATTACATTATGTCGCGACAAGACTTACATTTGGAAACAGTGCGGAATTTTTATATACCACAAGAAACACTGACGATGTAAGGAAGAAACTTTCATTGTATGAGATTAAGAAAGTAACAAGAAACATCTGCTTAATAAGATTGGAGGGTACGTATGACGAGTCATGATGAATTATCTTATTATCTGTCACAAGGACTGGCGATCCGTGTGGACGGCATTACAATAAGTGATGCGAATCTGGAACATCTAAATCTAATACTCAACGAAGATGATTCTTACATGAAAGAGTATGTCAACGATCAGGAAGGAGAGATCTACGCCATAGAATATCAGAAAATCAAAGAATAATATGCAAAGAGTATAGCAGAGCTGGGAGATTAATTTCCCAGCTCATTATATATCTGCTAGATAGCTTTCAATGCCATCTAAGATACATTGAACAGCTTTTTTCTGATACCCATCATCCTGAAGAGCTTTCAATTCCTCAGGATTAGATAAAAAACCACATTCCACGATCACGATCGGATAAGGATTATCTCGAAACAGATAATACTCAGCATTTGCCTTTGCCTCCCTGTGATTGTTCGGATCAAGCCCCTTGATCAAAGCAGACTGGATATGATCCGCTAACTGCTTTGATTTTTCAGACCCTTGCGGATAGAAAACCTGAGCTCCATGGACATCGCTGCTTGGATAACTATTCTGATGAATGCTGATCACTGCCATAGGATCATTCTCAAAAATGAGCTGCTTTCGATTGGATAGATCACTTCGTTTCTCATTTTCTTTCGAATCCGCAAGATTATAGTCCCCATTTCTTGTCATATATACTTTATAATTTTTCTTTTCCAGAAGTTTTTGAAGCTTTAATGCAAGAGAAAGATTGATATCCTTTTCTAAAATATTCGAATTTCCAACCTTCCCAGGATCAGAACCGCCATGTCCGGCATCGATACAGATCACATTTTGATTCTTGACAGTCTGTGCAACAAAGATAGGGAATGTAATAGAAGAAACAGATAATAAAACGACGATCAGAAGAACACCCCAGAAGATGAAACGATGTTGTTGATTCATAGGAAGAACATCCTTTTTCTTTTTATTAATCATTATATGATGTAAGTATCAAAAGTATAAATTGCGAAGTCTCAATGGTGCAATACTTTATTTTTTCCATATTTAATGTTATAATAAATCCAAATGACTACATTTAATCATTGAAGAAAGATTAAAAGTCAGGAGAGTTTAATATGGAAACAAGACTTGTAAAAATTAATAATATGGAAGATTGCAAAAAGGACATGGAAGAAGCAGGAGAGCTGATCAAAGCAGGCGAACTTGTTGCATTTCCAACAGAGACAGTCTATGGTCTTGGAGGAAATGGATTACTTCCTGATGCGGCAAAGAAGATCTATGCAGCGAAGGGAAGACCTTCTGATAATCCATTGATTCTTCACGTATGTGATATGCAGATGGTAGAATCTCTGGTCAAAGAGATTCCAGATAATGCAAGACGTGCGATGGAACATTTCTGGCCGGGACCTATGACGGTAATCTTGCAGAAAGCGGATCAGGTACCAGATTGTGTGACAGGCGGACTTGATACAGTAGCGATCCGTATGCCGGATCATCCAGTTGCATTAGAGCTGATCAGAAGATCAGGAGTGCCGATCGCAGCACCAAGTGCGAATACATCTGGGCGTCCAAGTCCGACAAAAGCAGAACATGTCATGGAAGATCTTCATGGAAAGATTCCGATGATCTTAGATGGGGGAGCTGTTATGGTAGGTGTAGAATCAACGATCATTGATTTTACAGAAATAGTTCCAGTGATCCTAAGACCAGGATGGATCACAAAGGAGTCCATGGAAGAATTTCTTGGGTGTGAAGTATTGATGAATACATCTTTAAAAGCAAGCGATCACGGAATTCCAAGAGCACCTGGAATGAAGTACAAACACTATGCACCAAAGGCGGAGATGGTGCTTGTATTAGGCGATGATCAGGAGAAAGTCGTTGATCATATCAATCAGCTTGCGAAAGAACAAAAGGAACAGGGTAAGAAGATAGGAATCATTGCATCGGATGAGACAAAAGACCTCTATCAGGCAGATGAAGTTATTTCTGTAGGACAGAGAGCACATCTCGAGACAGTAACAGCACATTTATATGATGTATTAAGAGAATTTGACCATAAGGATGTTGATATGATCTATTCCGAAGGATTTGAAGGTGAACCCTTAAGTGAGGCGATCATGAACCGTATGGTAAAAGCAGCAGGACATGAAATCCTCCGTATTTAAAAAGGAGAATATTTTGAAGAAGATAATAATGGTGAGTACGAATAATACGTGCCGAAGCTTTATTGCAGAGTCAATCCTTCGCCAGTATCTTTTGGATGCAGATCAGAAGAATGTTGAAGTGATCTCAAGAGGGCTGGTCGTATTATTTCCAGAACCTGTCCATGTCAAAGCAGCAGATATGGTAATAAAGACGTGCGGGATTGAAAGTCTTGATTTTCGGTCGGCGCAGCTTACGCAGGAAGAAGTAGAAGAAAGCGATCTGATCTTAACCATGACAGAAGAGCAGAAAGATAAGATTTTAGAAGAATATCATGGATACAAAGAGATCGCGACATTGAACGAATATGCCAGAGTGGAAGGTGCGATCATTGACCCATACGGCATGGAAGATGACGACTACGAGCGCTGTTTTGAACAGATTGCCCGTTTAGTTAAGAAAATATGGCAAGAAAGACTAGGAGGAAACAAAATGATAGGTATTGGTAGTGATCACGGTGGATATGCATTAAAACAGGCAGTTATCAAACATCTGGAAGAAAAAGGATATGCAGTGAAAGATTATGGATGCTATTCAGAAGAATCCTGCGATTATCCAGTTTATGCAAAAGCAGTAGCGAATGCAGTCAAAGACGGAGAAGTAAAACAGGGAATCTTAATCTGTGGAACAGGAATCGGAATCTCTATTACAGCGAATAAGATCAAAGGAATCCGTGCAGCACTTTGTAGTGACACATTCAGTGCACATGCAACAAGAGAACATAATGATGCAAACATTCTTGCAATGGGAGCACGTGTTGTTGGAGAAGGTTTAGCACTTGATATCGTTGATACATTCCTTGAGACAGAATTCTCAAATGATGAGAGACACATTCGTCGTATCAATATGATCGAAGACTAGAAGAGAAAATCAAAGCTATATAAAAATAAGATATAAGCCATATGAATAAAGAAGATATGCAGACAGTTTTTTAGAAGTGATCAACAGTTTGCATGTCTTTTTTTGTATACAAAATCACTTTGAAGATGATAAAAAACAGTTAAGATTCAGTTAAGAAGCAGAAAAAAATTATCAGATCTTAACACGAAAAAAACTGACCAATGTTCATTTGTATACACTGAAAACCCTTATGTTTTGGTGCTTTTTACTAAATTTAGAAGTGGTTATTTGTAAGTATTAAACAAAAAACAAACACAATCTTAACGGAAAAAGAATTGACAAATAAAAATTTGAGGCATAAAATAGCTTTCAGAACAAGGGTGTTTACGATGTATTGTGTAAGCACTCTTTTACTTTTGCAGGAATTAAACCCTTGGATCTCTGCAAAAAATTAAAATTAAAGAAGGTGAGGAGAAAATGGGTTCATTGGGAGATTATCTGATGGAAGAGCTGTCACTTAAGACAAGCTTTACGATCCCCATCGGCGGAGGTATTCCAGTACCGCAGTCAGCCGTAACAACATGGGTGATCATGGCAATCGTAGTGTTGCTCTGCATCATATTCGTACGGAACCTGAAAGTCATACCAGAAGGACCGCAAGTTTATGTGGAAGCCTTAGTTGGTTTCATCTATAACTTCATCGGTGGTCTGGTCGGCGAAAAAGGGAAACGTTACATACCGTTTCTTGGAACAATTCTGATTTATCTTGGCTGTGCAAATATTTCGGGATTTTTCAGAGCGAAACCGCCAACGAAAGATCTGAATGTTACCGCAGGATTAGCGATCATCAGTTTGTTTTTGATCATATATTCCGGAATCCACGAGAAAGGATTGAAGGGATATATACACAGTTATGTGGAACCTATGCCAATGATGGCGGCCATTAACATCCTTGAATTATTTACAAGACCGTTATCACTGTGTATGCGACTTTTTGGAAATGTCTTAGGAGCATTCGTTTTGATGGAATTGATCACACATATCGCACCAGCGATCGTGCCATTGCCATTTAGTTGTTACTTCGACTTTTTCGATGGATTGTTGCAGGCATATGTATTTGTATTGTTAACATCACTGTTTATCAGTGAATCAATTGAGTAAGATGTATCATGACAGATACACAAATTTAATTTTTATTTAAAAGGAGATTAGAACTATGGGATTAGCAGCTATTGGAGCAGGAATTGCAGTATTAACAGGTTTAGGAGCAGGTATTGGTATCGGTGTTGCAACAAATGGAGCACTTGGAGCAATCGCAAGACAGCCAGAAGAAGCTGGAAATATCAATAAAACATTATTACTTGGTTGTGCATTAGCCGAAGCTACATCAATTTATGGATTGGTTGTTGCGATTCTGTTAATCGTAATGAAATAGAAGTAGGAGGCGGAAGATATGTTTCTGAAATTAGACTGGGGCATTATCTGGCCGATCGTCAACATTGTCGTATTTTATCTGTTGCTTAGAAAATTCTTATTTGGTCCAGTCAGTGAGGTCATGGAGAAAAGAAAAAAAATGATCTCAAGTGACTTAGATGATGCAGCACAGACGAAAGTTGAAGCAGAAGAGATCAAGCAGGAATACGAGAAAAACCTTGCACAGGCAAAGGATGAGGCAGGACAGATCGTTTCCGACGCAAGAGCAAGAGCCAAGAATGAATACCAGAATAAGATGGATCAGACAAAAGAAGAGATTGCTCTTATGAAAGAAAATGCCCGTAAAGATATTGAAGCTGAGAAACAAAAGACGATCGCAGGTCTTCAGACAGAGATCGCAGGTATCGCACTTATGGCAGCTTCGAAAGTTGTGGAAAAAGAAGCAAATGACAAAGGCAACGAGAAGCTTTTGGATGATTTCCTGAAAGAGGCAGGTGTCTAGCATATGAAGAGAATTTCCATGACGTATGGACAGGTATTGTTTGAACTTGGAATCAAAAAAGAAAGTTTGCAAAAAGCACAGGACATGCTTCATGAAAATGAAGAGCTTTTAAGTGCATTAGAGAATCCAACGATCACAAAGAAAGAAAAAGAAAATGTGGTGGAAAAGTTGTTTCCTGATGATATAAAAAGTTTCTTAAAAGTTGTATGTGATAATGATGATATCGCTTGTTTTGACGAGGCAGTTGAGTATTATGATGAACTAAAACGCAAGACAGATAAGATCATTAAGGCAGAGTTTGACTATGTGACAATGCCAAAAGACGAACAGCTTGAGCGAATCAAACAGTATCTTATGAAACAATATCAGGCAGACAAGGTAGAGCTTACTTTAAAAGAAGAGAAAGACTTGATCGGTGGTTTTGTACTGAAAGTTGGAGACCACGTTTATGATAACAGCCTGAGTGGAAAAATGAGAAAATTACAGCAGAAACTTACATGGAGGTGAGGATCAGGTGAGCAGTATCAATCCAGAAACAGTCGTTTCTGTATTAAAAGATCAAATTGAAAACTATGACCAGAAAACTGAGGTCAAAGAAGAAGGAAGAATCATTCAGATCGCAGACGGTATTGCAACAGTCTATGGAATGGACCAGGCAATGTATGGAGAACTTGTTATTTTTGAAACAGGTGTCCACGGACTTGTACTGAATGTTGAAAGAAACTGTATCGGTTGTGTTTTACTTGGTTCCGATCATGGATTAATGGAAGGATCTAAAGTAGCAAGAACCGGTGTACAGGCAGATATCCCGGTTGGAGATGCTATGATCGGACGTGTCGTTAATGCGATCGGAGAACCAATCGATGGAAAAGGTGAGATTAAAACTGACGAGAGAAGACCGATCGAACATGAGGCAGCAGGAGTTATCGACAGAAAATCTGTTGACCAGCCATTACAGACAGGTATCTTAGCGATCGACTCTATGTTCCCAATCGGACGTGGACAGCGTGAGCTGATCATCGGTGACCGCCAGACAGGTAAAACATCGATCGCAGTTGATACGATCTTAAATCAAAAAGGACAGGATGTTATCTGTATTTATGTAGCGATCGGACAGAAAGCATCAACAGTATCACAGATCGTAACAACATTAAGTAAACATGGTGCTATGGATTACTCTATCGTAGTATCCGCATCTGCAAGTGACCTTGCATCTTTACAGTACATTGCACCATATGCAGGAACAGCGATCGCAGAGCACTTTATGCATCAGGGAAAAGACGTTTTGATCGTATATGATGATCTGTCTAAGCACGCCGTTGCTTATCGTGCAATTTCCTTACTGCTGGATCGTCCACCTGGACGTGAAGCTTACCCTGGAGATGTATTCTACTTACATTCAAGATTACTAGAACGTTCTTGCCGATTAAGTGATGAACTTGGTGGTGGATCAATCACAGCATTACCGATCATCGAAACACAGGCAGGAGACGTATCCGCGTACATTCCTACAAACGTAATCTCTATCACAGACGGACAGATCTTCCTTGAAAGTGAGTTATTCTTCTCCGGTGTAAGACCAGCGGTCAATGTTGGACTTTCTGTATCCCGTGTAGGTGGAGCAGCACAGACAAAGATCATGAAGAAAGTAGCCGGAAACCTTCGTATTGACTTAGCTCAGTATCGAGAACTTGAGGTATTTACACAGTTTAGTTCAGACCTTGACGATGGAACAAAAGCAACATTAAATTATGGATCTCATCTGATCGAACTGTTAAAACAGCCATTGTACCATCCAATGGCATTACATAAACAGATTTTACTTCTGTTTGCAGCAGGTCATAAGATGTTAAATGATGTTCCAGTCAAAGAATTAAAGGCAGAGACAGAAGAAATGACAGCATTCTTTGAACAGAAATATCCAGAGACAGTGAAGAAGATCGACGAAGGCAAAGTCTTAACAGATGACATTGCAAAAGAGATCCAAGAGGCGATAGAAGCCTATTTAAAGTAGGTGATCACTATGGCAAATATCAGAGAAATTAAAACAAGGATGAACAGTATCGAAGATACATTAAAGATCACAAATGCGATGTATCTGATCTCATCTTCCAAATTAAAGAAAGCAAGAAAGCAGTTAGATGCCACAACTCCATACTTTGAAATGCTTCAGGCATCTCTGCTTGATATCATGGCACATACGCCAGATCTTCAGCACATTTTCTTAAACAAAAGAAAGAAAGAACATCCCAAAAAAGGATATCTTGTGATGACTGCAGACCGTGGACTTGCCGGGGCCTATAATCATAACATTACAAAAATGGCAGAAGAGAATATTAATGAAGATGATAAACTGTTCGTGATCGGATATATGGGACGTAATTATTTCGGACGAAGAAATGCAGCCCAGATGGACGAGGATTTCTTCTATACAACACAAGATCCTACGATCTACAGAGCAAGAAGAATTGCAGAAAAAATGATCGAGGAATATGTATCAGGAGAACTTGACGAAGTCTATATTATTTATACTAAGATGATCACATCCATTACCTCAGAACCAAAGATGATCCGTGTGTTACCATTAAACCCAGATCAGTATGAGTTTGCAGGAAAAGGAAAGAGATCACATATGACAGAATTTCAGCCATCCGTAAAGGCGGTGCTTGACCGCCTGGCACCAAACTATATCAAAGGACTTGTCTATGGTGCGATGGTAGAATCATTTTCCAGTGAATTAAACGCCAGAATGATGGCGATGGAAGGTGCAAGCAAGAGTGCGAGAGAAATGATAAGATCACTGGGACTTATGTATAACCGTGCTCGTCAGGCAGCGATCACTCAGGAGATCACTGAGGTGTGTGCCGGAGCTAAATCATTAAAGAAAGAGTAACAGTGAAGGAAGGGAAATAAAATGGAAAAAGGAAAAATCGTACAGATTCTTGGTCCAGTAATCGACGTAGAATTTGAAACTGAACAGCTCCCTTTGATTCATGACGCCTTGACCGTTGTTAATAAAGGAAAAGAAGTTGTTATGGAAGTGGAACAGCATATGGGGAATCGTACTGTGCGCTGTATCCTGTTAGCAGCCAGTGAAGGACTTCACAAAGGAATGGAAGTCACAGCAACTGGTGGACCAATCAAAGTTCCAGTTGGAAAACAGACATTAGGACGTATGTTTAATGTACTTGGAGAAGCAATTGATAAAGGAGAACCTGTAGAATCAGAAGAAAAATGGGCGATCCATCGTGAACCACCTAAATTTGAAGACCAGAGCCCTGTTGTAGAAATGTTTGAGACAGGTATTAAAGTCATCGACCTTTTAGCTCCATATGCAAAAGGTGGTAAGATCGGTCTGTTTGGTGGTGCTGGAGTTGGTAAGACAGTCTTAATTCAGGAACTGATTCATAATATCGCAACAGAACATGGTGGATATTCCATCTTCACAGGTGTAGGAGAACGTTCAAGAGAAGGAAATGACCTCTGGAATGAAATGACAGAATCCGGAGTTATCAAAAATACAGCCTTGGTCTTTGGACAGATGAATGAGCCACCTGGATCTCGTATGAGAGTTGCCCAGACAGGACTTACAATGGCAGAATATTTCCGTGATCAGGAAAAACAGAACGTGTTATTATTCATCGATAACATTTTCCGTTATGTACAGGCAGGATCAGAGGTATCAGCGCTGTTAGGACGTATGCCATCAGCCGTAGGTTATCAGCCAACACTGGCAAATGAAGTTGGTGCTCTACAGGAACGTATCACATCTACAAAGAACGGGTCTATCACATCTGTACAGGCAGTTTATGTGCCAGCCGATGATTTAACTGACCCAGCGCCAGCAACAACATTTGCCCATCTGGATGCAACAACTGTATTATCAAGAGCGATTTCTGAACAGGGTATCTATCCAGCCGTAGACCCACTGGAATCAAGCTCTCGTATCTTAGAGCCAGACATCGTTGGAGAAGAACACTATGAAGTAGCAAGACGTGTAGAAGAAGCACTTCAGAGATACAAAGAATTACAGGATATCATCGCGATCCTTGGTATGGAAGAATTAGACGAAGAAGATAAGATCACAGTATACCGTGCAAGAAAGATTCAGAAATTCTTATCTCAGCCATTTAACGTAGCGGAAACATTTACAGGAATCCCTGGTAAATACGTTCCTGTCAAAGAAACGATCCGAGGATTCAAAGCGATCTTAGATGGAGAAATGGATGAATATCCAGAACAGGCCTTCTTGATGGTCGGAACAATTGATGATGTAAAGGAAAAGGCAAAAGAGGTGATGTAAATGGCAGAAACCTTTTATTTTGAGATTATTGCCAGTGACAAAAAGTTCTACAGCGGAGCTTGTGAACACGTCATTTTCCCAGCAGTGGACGGACTTTACGGTGTATTAGCAAACCATGAAGATACAGTAACAGCCGTTGTTGCAGGAGAGCTTCGTTTTAAAGTTGATGGGGAATGGAAAGTTTGTATTGTTGGTGAAGGATTCGCAGATGTCACCAGAGATTTCGTAGTCATCGTGGTAGATACGGTGGAACGCCCAGAAGACATCGACATCATCCGTGCAAGAGAGGCCAAAACAAGAGCAGAAGAACGACTCAAACAGAAACAAAGCCGTTTGCAGTACTATCATACACAGGCAGCATTGTCACGTGCTATGGCACGACTGAAAGTTACATCAAAATATGTGAAAAAATAGAGTCTGAGAAGACAAATATAGCTAAATGAGAAAAAAGATCAACTATCCAGTAAGTGGAAAGTTGGTCTTTTTTTTGTACAATCTGCATAAAAAATATCAAGAATACTGCTTGACTCTGCACTGAAAGGATAGACTACACTACAAATATACGAGGTAGAAAATAAAATGTGCAATATGCAGAAAGGATGAAACTATGAATTTTGAATTAACTCCACAGCAGAAGGCAGTTCAGCAGAGTGCAAGACAGTTTGCTCAGACTGTATTACAGGAAACAGTTCTTGAAGATGATGCAGCAGGACGTTTCCCAGAAGAAGCATATAAGAAAATGGGAGAAATGGGATTTGTCGGGCTTCCATTTCCAAAAGAATATGGTGGTCAGGGAGGAGATTATTTATCCTATGTATTAGCATTAGAAGAAATCTCCAAGATCAATTCATCTGTAGGAATTGCTTATTCTGTATGTACTTCATTATACTCTGGTGCTCTGATCAATGATGGAAATGAAGAACAGAAGAAAAAATATCTGCCAGAAGTTCTGTCTGGAAAGAAAATGGGATCATTTTGTTTAACAGAACCAGATGCAGGTTCTGATGCAGCAGGATGTAAAACAACAGCGATCTGGAATGGAAAAGAATATATCCTGAATGGATTAAAATGCTTCATTACAAATGGACCATTAGCAGATTACTATATGGTAGTTGCTCTTACGAATCCAGAATTAAAGACAAAAGGATTAACAGCATTCATCGTAGAACGTGAATGGGAGGGTGTATCCATTGGTAAGATCGAAGATAAGTGCGGAATCAGATGTGCACAGGTATCTGAGGTCATCTTTGATAATGTAAGAGTTCCAAAAGAAAACATGCTCGGAGAAGAAGGAAAAGGATTTGCTGTTGCAATGAAAGACCTGGATGGAGGACGTATTGGTGTTGCAGCCCAGGGACTTGGAATTGCCAAAGGAGCTTACGACATCGCATTTAATTATTTAAAAGAGAGAGAACAGTTCGGAAAACCATTATACAAGAATCAGTATTTAGCATTTAAGATGGCTGAGTTAGAGACAGAGATCGAGATGGCTCAGTATATGTTATACAAAGCAGCAACAGATAAGCAGGAAGGCAGAAGCTACAGTGTACCAGCGGCTAAAGCGAAGATGGTTTGTACAGATGCAGCAATGCATGTAGCCACAGAAGCTGTACAGATGCTGGGTGGAAATGGATATATGAAAGAATATCATGTAGAAAGAATGCTGCGCGATGCTAAGATCACACAGATCTACGAAGGAACAAATGAAATTCAGAAACTTGTCATCAGCGGAAATATGTTTCGTAAATAAGAACAAATAGGAGGTGTCGAAATGAAAAAAGCATTGGAAGGAATTAAGGTAGTTGATCTTACTTCAGCTTTAAGTGGACCGTTTTGCACGATGATGTTAGCTGATTATGGAGCGGACGTATTAAAAATCGAGCCTCTACACGGAGATCAGTGCAGAACATGGGGTCCAATTGATGAAAAGAGCGGAGAGAGCGGATTTTACTGTTATGTAAACAGAAATAAAAAGGGTGCAACATTAAACCTGAAATCTGAAATAGGAAAGCAGATGTTTTATGATCTGGTAAAGGATGCAGATATTCTTGTAGAAAATTATCGTGGTGGGGTTACAAAGAAGCTGGGGATTGATTATGAGACGGTAAAGAAGATCAATCCATCCATTATCTATGCATCCTGTTCCGGATTTGGACAGTATGGACCATTAACACACAGAGCCTGCTATGATATCGTGGCGCAGGCAATGGGCGGAATGGTGAATCTGACTGGTTTTAAAGATACAGATCCAGTCAAAGTTGGTCCATCTGTCGCAGACCATGTATCAGGGATTTATTTAACAGTTGGTGTATTGGCAGCCCTTCATCATCGTGATATGACCGGAGAAGGGCAGCAGGTTGACGTATCTATGTTTGATACAATATTCAGTCTTCTTGAAAATGCCTTAGTGAATTATACAATGGCAGGGGAGATATCGCAGAGAAATGGAAACATAGACCCATCCATTGCTCCATTTGATATTTTCCCTTGTAAGGACGGATTTACAGCACTCGGGGTAGGAAATGACAGATTATTTGATACATTCTGTCATACGATCGGACATGAAGAGCTGCTTGGTGATCCAAGATACGAAACCAATGATCTAAGGTGTAAGAATTACCTGCCGGAACTGCAGGAACTGATCCGTGGATGGTGTATGGAACATACAAAGAAAGAGATTGAATATATCATGGATGAAGCAGGAATTCCATGTGGACCGGTATTAGATGTAAAAGAAGCGATCGAACATCCACATACACAGGCAAGAGAGATGATGGTTCACTGCGAACATCCTACGGCAGGAGATCTTTATTTCCAGGGATGTGTTACGAAGATGTCAGAAACTCCAGGAGTTGTAGAAACGCCTTCCCCACTTCTAGGAGAGCATAACAGAGAGATCTTTGGATTAACCGAAGAAGAAGAAGCACAGTTAAAAGAAGAAGGCGTAATTTAATTACTTTTATTTCATAAGGAGGAGCAACATGAGAAAAGTATCTTATTTAAGTTACAATATGACGACAGCGGATGCAAATAATCCAGATGGAATCGTACCAGTTGGACGTCAGTTTGACTTTATCGGAGATGTTGAAACAGAAGAAATGATCTTGGTAGATGGAGATGAATCTCTCTGTCTGGGATATGAAGATGTAAAGATCTATCAGGATGTGTATGTAGGAGATATGATGGAGTACAAAGCTACTTTAACACATATCGGAAATACATCAAGAGACTGCAGGATCGAAGTATTTAAGCTGGCTACACCAGCATACAGAGCTGGGAAAGAAGACTACAAACCAGGAGATATGGTATGGTTTGATGAGCCTGTATTATGTACAGAAGGTAATGTAAGACTGGTTGTTAAGAAACACTTACAACGTGGAGAACAGCCAGATGGAGCAGTTATTGATCCATGGCGTCATCTGGATGATTTTCCAGAAGATGAATAAAGTACATAAGACAGATTGAAAGGAGAAAGAATGATGAAAGATACAATCACTTTTCGTTATAGAATGTCAGACCGTGACGTATTTTACGGTGGTGGAGTTGTAAATGGTGCCAGAAGTATCACACTGATGGAAGATGCAGCAAAACGTTTGATGGCAAAAACATTTGGAAATACAGGAAGATGTGTAGAAGTTAAAAAAGTTCGTCTTTACACACCATGTTTTGCCGGAGATTATATGGAATATATCGCTGGAATCAGAAAACAGGAAGGAAATAAAGTACTGATCGAAGTCCGTTCTTTTAAGATAATTGAAGTACCAGCAGATCCTCCATATCCAAGTTCTATTGATGTTCTGGAAGATCCACCATTATCAACAGTTGTACAGTTCTGGTATGAATATTAGATCTTATAAAGCTCATTCATAGTATTAATAAATAATAAACCTGGCAAAAAAGCTGTAAATTCTTTGGGGTAAGCAAAGAAATTTACAGCCTTTTTGGTGTGCATTCTTATTTTGTATAACAAATATTAATTTATTTACTCTCTTTCTCGACAGGGATAATGATCTTGGTCACCCTACGAGTTTCATCGTTGACATCCAGAGGGGAAAGGATGAATTCTTCTGTTGCTGGTCCTGTAACAGTGTAGCCATTCTGGCGGATCCATTTCATCATCTGGATATAAGAAGTCGGGATATCCTCATAGTTACCGATATGGATCATGGTTACGGCATCAAAATCCCCGAAATCACGAATATCATCGGTAGAAGAAGTATCCTCGATATGGACTGCAAATTCGACCATGGAGTTTGCTGAGAGGAACTTGTTCATGATATTATCTTCATAAAATGTTACATAAACAGGTCCCATGATCTTATGTTTGGAATGCTCTGCTTTCCGAAGAATGGAGATCCATCGGTCTAAGGACATCTCAGAGTAATCATATCCTTCCATCTCAGAACGGTCATACATTAAACTGATCTTAGGAATATGTTCAATAGAGATTGCAAGGTCTTCGGAAGGAAGAGAAGAAGATGCTTCTAGAATATCAATTCCATTTTGAATCTTTTGGAGCAGATAGCTGCATTCGGTGTACTGATCGATCCGCTTCATGATATCATCTCGCATCGTCTCAAGATGTGAATTGATATTCGCCTCAAGGGACTGAGCATCGTTCTCAGATATGATCTGCCGGATATCTTTTAATGGAAAGCCCATTTGTTTTAAAGTTTTAATGATCATCAGATTGACGATCTGTGATTTTGAATAATAACGGTAGTGCGTACTGTCGTCTCGATAGTCTGGTGTGAATAATCCGATCTCATCGTAATAGCGTAAAGTCTTCTGGGGTATATTACAGAGGGTCGATAATTCGCCGATACAGTAGCGCGCTTTTTTAGCTGACATAAATTACCTCCGATTCATAAGCAATAAGAACGCGAATCATAAAATAAATATTACCTATCTGTTCATTATATCATAAAAGATGGATAAATCATAGATGATTTTATTCAAAATGCATAAAAATAAAAAGATAATTCTTATAGAAATTGTATAAAATACACAGAAGAATAAGAGATATATCCTAGAGAATATATCTCTTATTCTTGACTTATATGAGGAAGATATTATTAGCGAAATGTATTTATTTTGCGTCACATTTCAATACGGCATTTAATAATACGGAAGCACCCTGTGTGCACTGTTCTGGAGATGTATATTCAGGTTCACAGTGAGAATGTCCGTCTTTAGATGGAACGAATACCATTGTTGTAGGAAGCATATAAGCTGCGAACTGAGCATCATGTCCAGCACCGGAGTTGATCTTCTGGTTAGAATATCCAAGTTCATCAACAGATTCCTGAACGTAAGAAACAAGTTCTTTGTCATAGTAAACAGTATCACGTGTCCATGCAATTTCATAATCAGTCTTGCATTTTACAACTTCTTTAGGAATATTTTCAATTACTTTGACAACCTGCTCGATCACTTCTGGTTTTTCATGACGTGCATCCAGTGAGAATTCTACATAATCAGGAATTACTGTATGTACGTTTGGATGACAGAAGATCTCACCTGTTGTATAAACAAGTTCTGGATCTAATTTGTCTAATTCATCATGCAGGTACTGAAGAACTTTAGAAGCTCCATATAAAGCATCCTGACGATACTTCATAGGAGTTGTTCCTGCATGGTCAGACTGTCCATAAACTTTGATCGTGTAGTTAACCATTCCAAGAACGCAAGTAACAACACCAATGTCATTTCCAGCGGCTTCAAGGATAGGTCCCTGTTCGATATGTAATTCGAACATTGCTTTGTAATCTTTGTTATTTAAACGGTTTGCTTTGTCACCTTTGTATCCAGATGCATCAAGGGCAGCACCGAATGTCTTTGTAGGATCAAGAACAGAAGTAGATTTTAACATATCTTCATGTTTGAAGTTTACACGGATATCTTCTGGAAGATAGTCATAGCAGATTACACCGGAAGACATCATTGCTGGTGGATATAAGGATCCTTCTTCATTTGTCCAGATCATAGCTGTTAAATTATGTTTATGAGGGATGTTCTGGTCAGCAACTGTTTCAAGAACTTCCATAGCTCCCATAACACCTAAGATTCCGTCATAATTTCCACCGTTCTTTACGGAATCACAGTGAGAAGCCATTACGATTCCAGGAAGATCTGGTTCACTTCCAGGAAGTGTTGCATATAAGTTCGCCATATCATCAAATTTAATTGTAGCTCCGATTGCTTCCATGCGGCGTACAAACTCACCTCTTGCCTGCAGTGCTTCTGGAGAAAGGGAATAACGAGTGATTCCGCCGTGTCCGGCATCTCCGAACTGACTCATTGTTTTGATCTTGTCTGTCATTCGTTCTAAACTGCATTCGTACATAATAGTTACCTCCTAAAGATTGATTTACTTTTTTAATAAATTTAATTTGATCACGTTCCAACATACCATGGCTGTAATGATACCAGATGCGATCGCTCCACCTGTAATAACTGCTTCTAAGCCACGTTCGGCAAACATTTTAAAATTCGTCTGAATGGCATTTCGCATCATATAATAAAGTGCGGCTCCTGGAATCAATGGGATCATGCCTACTACCAGATAAAGAGTGGAAGGTGATTTCGTTTTACGTGCCATAAGTTCGGAATAGATTCCGAGAAAAAAAGCTGCTGCAAAATATTGCCGTTCATAGTGAGATATAAAGGATCCGCTGATCAGATATACACACCAGGAGAGGCCTCCGCCTAAGGCTGTGAAGAACAGCCATTGTCCGCGCAGATTAAACAAAAGCGCAAACCCAAGAGATCCAAAAAATGCAGCAATGATCTGTATATATGGATTCATGGTACAAGCCTCCTTTTACAGCAGATAGTAAGCAATGGCAAAACCAATGGCGATGGAAGAAGAAATAAATAGTGCTTCCAAAAGCCTTGTTAAGCCGGATAACATGTTTTCTGAGATCATTTCCCTGATACAATTGGTAAACATCAGTCCAGGGATTAAGATCATGATATTTCCTATGCTTATCTTATCCAGAGAAAACATAGCGTTTGTATAAACACAGGATGCGGCCATACAGCCCGATACTGTTGACAATAATACAACCAGAAGAAAACGGTTTAGAGGCAGTGGTTGAAGGAGAAGTTCGACACACCGTATACCGATTCCGATCATACCGGAAACGGCGGCATCAGGAAGGCTGCCTCCAAAAAATATTGTGAAAGAAGAGGAGATCAAAGCATATATGAGCATGGAGGGTATTGGACCATACTTTGGCAGTGCTTTGATCTGCCTGATTTTTTGATCGACCGTTTTCATATCCGGAAGAGTGGAACACATCCTTCTGGATAAAGCATTTAAATAGAGTAATTCATATAGATTCAGGGAAAGGTTATGAATCCGTCTTGACAAGGTGATCGTGCCAAATTGCTTGGAGGAAATTGTAACAACGATCATGTAGGTCATGCAGAAGACTTCGGTCGTTTCCGATCCATATGCAGTACACATACGATAGATCGAATTTTCGACGCGTTGGACCTCAGCTCCGGAGACGAGCATTCGGCTGCCAATCTCCAGAACATTAAAGAGCATGTGTTCAGCTTGTTTCGGCGTAAGTCGTAATTTCTTTCTCTTCATAAGAATCCTCTGATTTTATAAAATTATGTTAAGTGTTTGTATTATAGGGTTTAGTGTTTTCTTGGGCTTCGTTTTACATATTCACCGAGTCCAGGTGTTCCGACAAAGTCTCCATTGTCATATACAACATTTCCACGAAGGTAAGTACGGATTGGATAACCGTGTAACTGTTTTCCTTCCCAGATCGTATGATCCAGATCAGAGTGCATATTATCAACACTGATCGTGAAGTCTTTGTCTTTGTCGTAGATAACGATGTCAGCATCTTTACCTACACTGATAGATCCTTTGTTGTCGCATCCAAAGATCTTGGCTACGTTTGTAGAGCATAATTCAACAGCTCTCTCAAAAGTGATCTTTCCGCTATTTGCGGCATCCAGCATATATGGATATAAGTTTTCTACACCAGGGCACCCGTTAGGGATCTTTGTAAAGTCATCTTTACCCCAGTCTTTTTCATAACTCTGGAATGGGCAGTGGTCAGTAGCAACTGTATCGATCATTCCATTCTTAATTGCTTTCCATAAAGCATCCTGACTTTCCTGTCCTTTCATAGGAGGAGAGCAGACGAAGTTTCTTCCATCTTCGCGTTTGTATACGTCGCATGTAAATTCCAGATACTGTGGACATGTTTCAACGAATACGTCAGCACCTTCTTCTTTGGCTTCGATACAAGCTTCCAGACCTTCTTTATCTGCCATATGAACCAGATATAAAGGAGCATCTAAATGCTTAGCCCAGTGAACAGCACGTTTGTCGGCCTCAGCTTCTACGAATTCAGGACGGCTCATGTAATGATACCAAGCGCTTGTTTTACCTTCACTTAAGAATTTCTCTGTATAATAATCGATCAGATCAGGGTTTTCAGCGTGGATATTGATCATCGCTCCAAGTTCTTTTGCACGAAGCATCAGTCTTGCAAGCATTCCGTCATCTACCATCATTCCTTCTTTTTTGTAAACAAGGAAGCATTTGAAACTTGTGATACCTTCAGCAACAGCCTTTTCCATTTCTTCAAGGATCGCACCTTCATTTAAATCAGTGATGCAGCAGTGCATTGCATAGTCTACGCAGGCTTCTTTTTCTAAAACTTCTTTCTTGGAGTTAACTAATCCGCGGATCGTTTCTCCTTTGTGCTGTACAGGATAGTCGAAAATCGTTGTGACACCACCACAGGCAGCAGCACGAGTACCTGCCATGTAACTGTCAGCGGAAACAGTTCCACCAAATGGCATAGCCATATGTGTATGTGCATCTAAAGCACCAGGAAGAACTAATTTACCAGCGGCATCATAAATTTCTTTCGCATCTGCTTCAATATTTTGTGCCATGGCAGCGATCTTTCCGTCTTTCACTGCAACATCGCATAAAAAACTTTCGGTAGAGGTTACGACGGTTCCGTTTTTAATGATCAAATCGAATTCTTTCATATTACTAAGACCTCCTTATCGATGTGATATTTCTTATTCGTACTTAGTTTTGATTTTGATTTCGTGTTCTTCACGTCCAGGTTTAATAACGATCTCACCAGGAGTGATACAATCCATAACAGGACAGACATTCAGGCATAGATGACATCCAACACATTTATCTGTATTTAATCTTGGGCGACGAGCTTCCTCATCCCAGTCAATTGCCTGATGTCCACCATCAAAGCATGATACATAGCATCTACCACATCCAGCACAAGCATCTTCATCAAATTTAGGAAGCAGTTTGAAACTTCGATCAAGATCTTCGGCAGGAACAATATTAGGAAGGGCAAGACCTACCAGATCAGAAAGTTTTTCAATACCATTATCTTCCATATAATGAGATAATCCGCTGATCATGTCTTCAACGATGCGGTATCCATACTGCATAACTGCCGTAGTTACCTGAAGGTTAGAAGCACCAACAAGGATAAACTCTAAGGCATCTCTCCAAGTTTCGATTCCACCAACACCAGTGATAGGCACATTAACCAGATCTGGATGCTGTTTCATCTGTGTAATGAAACGAAGAGCAATAGGTTTAACTGCAGCTCCTGAGTATCCGGAAATAGAAGATTTACCGTTTACAACAGGCATAGCAGTGATGTTTTCGATATCAATATTTGTGATCGCTTTCACTGTATTGATGGCAGCGATACCAGCAGCACCACCTTCCATAGAAGCAATCGCAGGAATTTCCATATTTCCAATGTTTGGAGTCATTTTAGCGATGACAGGAAGATGTGTAGCAGCTGTAACAACTTCACAATAATGTTTTACTAACTCTGGATTCTGTCCAACGTCAGATCCCATGGCATGAGATGTCATCTGAGGACAAGAGAAGTTACACTCGATCATGTCAACACCAGCTTCTGTAACAGCTTTTGCAAGTGTTGTCCATTCTTCATCATTACTTCCCATGATACTTGCAACGATGACTTTGTTTGGATAATCCTGTTTTAAGCGGCGCATATATTCTAAGTTCACTTCTAATGGCTTGTCAGAAATCTGCTCCATATTCTTGAAACCAACCCAAGGAGTTCCTTCTTTTGTAGTGATATCAAAACGAGGAGAACACTCGTCTGGGATAAAGATACCAATTGTTTTATAATAAATTCCACCCCATCCAGCTTCAAGGGCTTTTGCACACATTTCATAGTTACTTCCTACTGGAGAAGAAGACAGGAAGAATGGGTTTTCACATTTAACTCCTAAAAAATCAATAGATAAATCTTTCTTTAATGACATAATCAATGCCTCCTTTCTATTTGTTCAGATATGCAGCGATCATAGCAGCAGCATCTTTACCTTCAGCAACAGCCTGTACAACAGTCTTTCCACCATTTACCATATCTCCACCAGTAAATACTTTTCCGCCAGCTTTGATATCTTTTGTAGTGTCACAAGCAGTCTGTCCAATAGCAAATACAACCTGATCAGCTTTCATGGTAAGTTCGGATTCATTGTCACGTCCATTAAATTTCATTGCAGTTACATGACCTTTACTACCGATGATCTCACCTGGTGCAAATTCCTGAATGATAGGAATTCCCATGCTCTGTACAGCCATAACTTCATCAATATCAGCAGGTGCTTCTTCAATTGTTCTTCTATATACGATTGTAGCTTTTGCACCCAGCTGTTTTGCTGTTGTTACACAGTCCATGGCAACGTCACCACCACCGATCACTAAAACAGTATCTCCAAGAGTCATGTTTTCTTTATTTAAGCGGGCATCTTTTAAGAAATCGATCGCACTTACAACACCATCAAGATCTTTTCCTGGGATATCAATGACTTTAGATTTCCATAATCCTGTTCCAACGAAGACTGCATCATACTCAGCTTTTAATTCTTCTAAGCGTGCAGCATCAATCGTTTCATTAAACTTAAATGTTACACCAAGTTTTTCGATTGTTGCAATATCGAAATCAACAACTTCCTGAGGTAATCTGGAAGGAACGATTCCGTATGTTAAAACACCACCAGCTTTTTCATTTGCTTCATAGATTGTTACATCATATCCGAATAATGCTAACTCTCTTGCACAAGCTAAAGAAGCAGGACCAGCTCCAACACAGGCGATCTTTCCATCACGTTTTTCTTCTACATGAAGGAATTCCATACCCTCGCGTTTTTCCATTTCAACTAAGAATTTCTGAAGCTTTCCGATTTCAATCGGTTTATCAATTCCAGTACGGCTGCAAGCCTGTTCACACAGCTGACCATAAGGACAGACTTCTGCGCAACAACCAGCTAATGGATTGTTTTCACGGATTGTTTCAGCAGCACCTTTAATATTTCTAAAACGCAGGGAACGGATGAATTTTGCTGGATCCGTTTTTGCTGGGCAGCTTTTGCTGCAAGGGGCATCATGGCAGAGAAGACATCTGGATGCTTCTTCCATGGCTGTTCTTAAATTGTAGCCCTGTTTCATTTCTTCTGCGTAAGCTTTTTTAATTACTTTACTCATCTTTATTTCACGCTCCTTTGAAAATTTGTTTCACTCTTATTTCTTAATTAATTATCTTTACCAAATTTTGCTGCCAGAAATCTTCCAGAATAATCGCAGCATACACCGAGAATATTTCCTAAGACAAGGCAGATGCAAAGCATTTTCCAATCTCCGCCACTGGCAAAAGCAGAAAAACCGCCCATGAAAGTGTTAGGAACCAAGGATAATAGATCGATTTTTGATTGATAGCAGATCAGCCAGGAGAAAGCTCCAGTTACGATCGCACCAAACAAAATGCCACTGTTGATATTTCCTGACATGATAATACACATACCCCAGAGAAGACCAACATAGTTACTGCACATGGATTTAATAAAACCGGTTTTTCCACATCCGGCTGAGAAATAAGAAGTACAGCCGACGAAGCCCATCCAGGTAGCAAGTCCAAGAACTGAACCGATACCTTGCCAGAGTCCGCAGAAAATTCCAGTGCCAAGTGCATTTGCCATAACTACACTCATATGAAACTCCTTTCTTTATTTTTCTCCACGAATGACTATGATTGTATTTTAAGGGATACATGAGATGGAATGTAAAGAACTTATTTTCTGAAAATGAGAAAAAATATCAAGAAAAAGAAAAAAGTTTACACGTAACAGATTGTTTATAAATACAATAATTGGAAAAAGATTGACAAAAAAACGACGATATTTAGACAATGTGTTTAATAACTTGCAGAAAAATTGTGCATTACTTATAAAAAATAGACAGAAACAACTCTCCAGTTAGGGGAAAGTATTTCTTACTTCATTAGAAAAATATCAATTAAAATTTCTATATAATAGAAAGAAACTATAAATAATAGAAAAAATGCAAAAATGTATTGACAAAAATACAATCCAATGTTACCATCACAGTACAAAGTAACATTTAGAAAATGATTCTGAATAATAGAACACAGAAAATGGAGGTAAAAGCTATGATCGGAAAGAAAGTTGTACATCACATGATGATGAGTGAGAAAGATGCTCACTATGTAGGTGGACTCGTTAATGGAGCAAGAATCGTTGTTCAGTGGGGCGATGTAGGAACAGAACTGATGGTATATGCGGACGGAGATATTAGTTTGTTCTTAGGATATGAGAAAATCGAATTTACAGCACCAGTCTATGTAGGCGACTTTATGGAATATGTAGGATGGATCGAAGAAGTAGGAAACCAGTCTTACAAATGCAAGTTTGAAGCATGGAAGGTAGCAACAATGCTTGATCGTACAGATGCGGATATGGAAGGAATCGAGCATACAGCTGCAACAGCATGTGAACCACCAATTCTTTGCGCAACAGGAACAGGAAGTTTATATATTGCGAAGAAAGACCAGAGAGGACCACAGGAAGAATCATTCAAAGACTTGAAACATCGTGCATAAGATTTTAGATCGAGAGTTATATATAGAAGAAAGAGAAAAGATCAAGAGACGGATTTAGTCAAAATACCGTCTCTTTTTTCGATTATATATGAAGTGTTTCAAAGTTTAGAAAAAAGTTCGAGATAGAAGAAAAATATTTTGCATAGTGAAGACGGGGTTTGATATAATGATAGTGATCAAAAGAGGATATAAAAACAGATAAACGGGAGGAAAGTCATGGCACAGGAACCAAAATATCCAGTGCAGACGGTAATAAAAGCACTGGAATTGTTAAACCATCTTGCAAAGAATACAGGGAATCTTGGAGCAGGAGTCAGTGAATTAAGTGATGCACTAGGAATCGGAAAGAGTACAGTCCATCGTTTATTAGATACACTGCAGTACTATGGTTATATTGAAAAGAGTGAAGAAACAAACAGATATCGTCTTGGCTGGGAATTATATAAAGTAGGACTGTCAGTTCCAGCACAGAACCAGTTATTTAATATTGACCGAACACATTTATTAGAACTTGGAAAGAAATTAAACGAAACGATTGATTATGGAACAATCAAAGGAAAAGAAACGATCATTATTTCCAAGATGGAATATACGAGCAATGGCATGAACAACAGTGTAAGCCCAGGTGAGTATGAATCCATTCATGCAACAGCACTTGGAAAAGTGATGATCAGTGAGATGAGCGAGGAAGAGATTTATAAGTTATTCGAAGATAAAGAAGAACTTCCAGCATATACACCACATACGATCTTAACTGTCAGTGAGCTGATCCATGAGGCAGAGAAAGTGAAGAAACAGGGATATGGGGTCAATGACGAAGAATACTGGATCGGGATGTATTGCATGGCAGTGCCTGTAAGAAACTACACAGGAAAGATCGTGGCAGCAGTCAGTGCAAGTATTCCGGTATTTCGTGTGGATGATAAGAAGAAGGAATTTGTGCTGGATGAACTTAATAGGACTGCTGGGCAGATATCTAAGGAGCTTGGGTATTTGGGGTAGATGTGAAATAAAAAGGTATCGAATCTAAAAAGTTTTAGATTCGGTACCTTTTTCATATATGTACGAGATTAAATTATTGATCATTTGGATGTAATACAACTTTTATTGCTTCCCCAGATTTAGTAAGGGCAATTCCTTTATTAATTTCACTAAGTGGTAAAATATGAGTGATAAATTTCTCGGCTTCAAATTCGTCAGAAATTGCAAGTTCAAAAGATTTTTGCACTTGCATGCTATTAGAACCATAATGCCCATAAATCCAAAGACCATTATAATGGATATAATTAGTATCAAGTTCTGTTAAAGCTCCTTTAGCAACGCCACCGAAGAAAACAACAATACCAGTTCTTTTAGCCATAAAGATTGCCTGTGCTTGTGCTTGCGTGGATGGATTAGCGGATATGACTTTATCAGCACCTTTGCCATTAGTAAGTTTCCTTACAGCGTCAATTGGATCTTCATTTAAACTGTTGATCGTGTGATCGACACCGAATTGTTTCGCAGTTTCTAAACGGTTATCATTAATTTCAATCATAATAACTTTTTTAGCACCACGTAGTTTTGCAAGTTTTGCGTGGAAACATCCGATTGGTCCAGCACCGATGATGACGATTATGTCTCCAAATCCAACATTGATATTTTCCTGACAGGCATAGACAGATGATAAAGGTTCACCAAGAGAAGCACGGTCATAGCTGATTCCGTTAGGAATGCGGTAGATAACATCACGTGCAATCTGTCGTGGGAGAACAGTATAGTACTGCGCAAAACCACCAGGACGATCTAAATTATTTCCAAGATTTTCACACATTTCACTATGGCCAGTTCTACATGGTTCACATTGCATACAATGATCAGCAGGATAAATATACAGACGGTCACCAACTTTATATTCTGTACAGGAGAACTAGGATTTTCATTATTTGAGAAGAAAGGACGATTTTTGGTTCTTACCAAAGAAGGAAAAGAGTTTTTACCTTATGCTATGGAAGTTGTAGAATCAACAAAGAAAGCTGAACGATCTATGAATCGGATTTATCAGCGACATACAGGAAATATTCGATTTGCCTATACAAGATCAATTCCTCCAAATTATATTCCAAATCTGATCCGGCAATTTATTGAAAAGTATAAAGATCAAGATATCAATATCGAAACGTATGCGGTTTCAACAGCTTTGATCTTAAATGATTTAAAAGAAGATAAGATCGATTTTGGATTTTGTTCCAAAGGGGAGTCAATGGATGAGAATATTAAAATGATTCCATTGGTCCAATATCCAATTAAACTTGTTGCCAATGAAAATGATCTGTTATGTGATCTGGAAGAGGTACATCCGAAGGATCTTTTGATGGAACCCGGAATATCTTACACTGAAGGATGTGCAATGGATCTTGAGTTACAGCAATTTTTTGAGGAACAGAATATACATCCAAATATTCATTACCGCACATTATCAGAAGAAATTGAAAATTTCGTATCATGTGGCCTTGGATGGGCATTTGTCGCACAGAATGAAACACCGATGATGGCAGGATTAAAAAGTCTTAATATGCCTGAAATGACATTAAAAAGGTGTACTTATCTGGCATTGAGAAAGGATCGGCAGTTAGGAAATGCAGCTTCAGAATTTTTGAAATTTGTGCGTATATATAATAAAGAATATACAATACAATAAGATTAGCATAATTTATGTTTATAGAACAGTTCATTAGTCAAAAATAGGTTTTACGTACAAGAACAGAATTGGACTTAGCACACTTTAGGTAAAATGTACAAACGGAAACTTGGCTTGAATGATTTTTTTGTAAGATATATTATAATGTCATAAGATAATTCATGAATTAGTAACGAATTGAAATACAACCATGATAAGTTTTTTGGAGGATAAAAATTATGGCAAATGAAGTAAAAATCTTAGTAGCATGTGGAAGTGGAGTAGCAACATCAACAGTAGCTCAGGAAGCAGTAAAGAAGATTTTAGCAGAAGCTAATATTCCAGGAAAGATCTTCAAATCAAGTATCAGTGAGATTCCTTTAAAACAAAATGATGTAGACTTAATCTTAACAACAACAAATTACAGAAAACCAGTAGAAAAACCTTGTATCAGCGTATTTGGCCTGATCTCAGGAATCAATGAAGGAAAGATTAAACAGAGTATCATTGATGAATGCCTTAAGATTCTTGGAGAATAGATCAGATATTATATAGAGGAGGAATAAAAAATGGATGCTGTATTTAGCTTTTTTAAAGGAATTGTAGATTTAGGAGCGGCGGTTATGTTGCCAATCGTATTGATCATCATCGGATTGTTCTTCAGAATGAAACTTGGGCAGGCAATCAAATCAGGATTGATGGTTGGTATCGGATTTCAGGGACTTTGCTTAGTCGTTAATTTACTGACAACAAGTATTCAGCCAGTTATCAAATATTACCAGTCAATGGGTGGTGGATTTACAACAACTGACTTAGGATTTGCTGCAGTAGGAGCTGCATCATGGTCTGTACCATTTGCACCAGTTGTATTACCGTTGATTATTATTTTGAACTTAATTTTACTAAAATTAAAATTAACAAAGGTTATGAACGTTGATATTTGGAACTACATCCATTTCATCATTCCAGGTGCGATGGCATATGCATTAACAGATAGTATCGCAGTTGGTGTTGTCGTTACATTAGCTGCATCTGCATTAGCACTGTTCCTTGGGCAGATTGTCGCAAAACCTTGGCAGGAATTTTTCGGACTTGAAGGAACAACATGTTCTACATTATCTTATATTGGAACAACATTCCCATTAGCAACATTATTTAACAAGATTATTGATTGCATTCCAGGATTAAACAAAATTGATGTAAACATGGATAAGATTGAATCTAAATTAGGATTCTTTGGTGATACAGCAGTTATCGGTGTTGTTGTTGGTATCTTATTGGGTATTATTACAAAGCAGGATATTGGAACAACATTATCAATCGGTATGGGAGTATCAGCAGTGCTAATCTTAATCCCAAGAATGGTAACAGTTATGATGGAGGGGCTTACAGCTTTAGGAAACGCTGCAAGTGCTTATATGAAGAGTAAAATGGGTGATGACGCAGAAATCTACATCGGAATGGATATCGCCTTAGGATTAGGAGATCCTTGCTGTATTACATCTACAGTAGTTGCAATCCCTTGTGTTATCTTAATGGCATTTATCATTCCAAACATGACATATTTTCCAATCGGATTATTAACAATCGTATGTTATGTAACACCAATGTGCGTTATGGCAAGTAAAGGAAACTTATTCCGTAGTATCGTAACAACAATTTTATGTTTATTCTTAGTAACATTCTTAACAAACTTTTTCGCACCAGAAGCAACATTAATGATGAAGACAACAGGTGTACATGTTAATGGAATGGTAACAGACGGATTCTTCGGGCAGAACCCAATTTGTATTCTAATCGGATTCATCCACAGAATCATCGGATAATAAATAGGAGGCTAAAAACTTATGGGACAGACAAATCATTATCTGGCTATTGAAGGAGAGGCAAAAGACTGGGAAGAAGCGATCTCGCTTTGTGGACAGGCAATTGCCAAAGCTGGATATGCAGATAAAACATTTATGAAAGCATGTATTGAACGTGAAAAAGAATATCCAACAGGACTTCCAAGTGAAGTTCCTGTTGCGATCCCTCACAGTAAAGTAGATGGAATCAAGGATAATTGTGTATGCTTTTTGAGATTGAAGAACCCAGTAAGATTCTATAGAATGGATTCAGATGAAGAAAGTATAGAAACTACAGCAGTTTTTAATTTAGCAATCAAAGATGGTGATCAGCATCTTGAATTTTTACAAGCGCTGATGCAGGCTGTGATGAATAAAGAAGTTGTTGAAAACTGTATGACAAAAAAATTAGATGAAATCCCTGAATATCTGAGAGAACAGTTAGGGTGACATACATAGGAGACATTTATGAGAAAGAGAAGTACAGAGATTCTTGAGAAGCTGATTTTAAGTAATTCAAAAAGTCTGGAAGTAAACAAACTCATCACAACATACAGAATATCGTTAAAGACATTAAGAACCGATGTGAATGAAATTAATGATTTCTTGGCGGAAGCGAAAATGTCTCCAGCAAAATTAAATGAAAAAGAGCAATTATTTCTTCTGGAAAAAGATTTTTCAAAGATTCAAGAAAGATTAGACTATATGGATACTTATTCTTATAAGATGTCCAGAGAAGAAAGACAGATTTATATTATTGCAGAGTTGTTGATGAGTGAAGGCTACGTTACGATGCAGAATCTGGCAAAAGAATTAAATGTCAGCAGAAATACAATTTTAAATGATTTTGAGACAGTCAAAGATTACTGTCTGGCTTTTCAGGTAAATGTAATGATGAAAAGCAGCAAAGGAATTAAAATTGAATGTGAACAAAAAGACAAAGAAAATCTTTTGATACAGATCTTCTATGATCTAGAAAATGATTATATGGAAAAAAGTTTTTTTCATCAGCTAATTCAAAGAAAATTAGATATGAATGTCTCACTTGAAATGGTCAAAAATGATTTTAGAGAATATATGGAAGAACAGCATATGTTGCTTTCAGAGAGAGTATTTTGTTATACAATAATCTATCTGTTTGTATTTCTGAATCAGAAGATTAAAAATGATAAGAGTAAAGCAGCCAGCAAGTTAACTGGAGAGACAGCAAGCGATAATCTTCTAAATTGGTTTGCACAAAAATATGAAATTAGTGTAACGAAAAGTGACATCAAAAGTTTTGGACGTTATATGAAACAACATGATTTCAACATTGGTTCAGAGCAAAAAGAGATTAATGATGTGGAACTTTATGGGATTATCGTATATTTTCTGCAAATGGTTGGGGAAGATGTAAACTGCAGTCTTCAGACAGACACGGTATTAATTGAATCACTGCTTGATCACATCAGGACATTAAAAAATTGGGAAGATTATGATTTTGAGATGCCATTAAGTGATGAACTGCCAATTTCAAAAGAGATTTTAGAAAAAACGGTAGAGAAAAATAGTAATATCTTAGAGAGGTATCTTGGATATCCTCTGACAAAAGAAATGAAAGAATCTATTATGATCCATATATGTGCAGCATTTGTAAGGAATCTTGAATATCTAAATCTTTTAGAGGTATTAATCGTTTGTCCAGGCAGTATGGCAACGGGAAAATATCTAGAAGCTCAGATTAAGAATTACTTTGATTTTAGGGTTGCAGATGTAGTTCCAGGTCGGAAAGTTGAAGAGTTTCTTAAAAATAATAAGATTGATTTTGTGATATCAGCAGTAAATATAAAGACAGAAAATATACCATGTGTGAAAGTTCATGCTCAGCTTACAATGAATGATATTAATGCGATTCAGAACATTGCATTTTTACTGGGAAGGAAAGAAGTAAAGCCAGAGAATGAAAAAAGATATGTCCAGCAGCATTTTCTGGATGTGATGAAAACATTCCTTGAGAAGTTAGATATGGAGAAAAGAGATGAATTTTTCGAGGATGTTTATAAATTGATGGAAAGTAAGATTCAAAATACAGGAAAGAGTATGCTTGCACAGATGCTTGATCCGTCAAGAATCAGGATTACATTTGATAAGATTACATGGGAGCAAGGCATTTTACAAGCAGCTGATATTTTAGAAAAAAAGGGTTGTGTAGGAGCTGATTACGGGCAAAAAGCAGTAGAAAATGTAAAAGAATATGGCGATTATATCATTATCAGTAAAGGAATCGCATTGGCACATGCAGGAAAAGAATCAGAGATTTATAAAGATGGATTAAGTCTTGTGATGTGTCCAGAAGGAATTGAGTTTACGGAAGGAAATATAGTATATCTAGTGTTTGGTTTTGCGGTGGCAGGTGAAAAAGATTACTTAAAATTATTTCAGGAGATTATAGCACTTGGCAAAACGCAAAAGAAAATGAAAGAAATCTTGCAACAAAAAAATGTTGTTTCATTGTACCATTCATTAGTATTTTAGACAAGGACAGGAAAGGGTGTTTGACATGAAAATCAATATCAAAGAATTCACAGGAAACTGTAGTTGTGGAAGGGATCATCAGCTAGTCGTAGATGATGTGATTCTGGAAGAAGGAGCTTTAAAAAAGCTTCCAGAAATCTTAAACAAAGAACCATATGATCAGTATAAGCATCTTGTTATGGTATGTGATGATAATACCTATGAGGCAGCAGGAAAAGAAGTAGAAAAATCATTAGGTGGAATTCCAGTGATCAAACTGGATCCAGAAAACTTGCATGCAAATGAGATCGGAGTTGCGAAAGTAAAAGAGCAGTTAGATCCGATCAAAGAAGTTGACTGCATGATCGCAGTCGGATCAGGAACAATCCATGATCTGACAAGATATAATGCATATGAAAGAAAGATCCCATTTATCTCAGTTCCAACCGCAGCCAGTGTTGATGGTTATGTATCTACAGTTGCAGCTATGTCATGGTATGGATTTAAGAAGAGCATGATCGCAGAATCTCCTATTTTAGTCGTTGCAGACAGCCGTATCATTACAGATGCACCAATGAGACTGACAGCATCCGGAGTCGGAGATCTGTTAGGAAAATACACGGCCCTTGCAGACTGGAAGATCACAAATATTCTGGATGGAGAATATATCTGTGACCGTATCTGTGAGATGGAATATGATGCACTGGATAAATTAAAAGAATCCTTAGACGGATTAAGTAACAGAGATATCAATGCATATGAAGAATTGATGTATGGATTATTATTATCAGGACTTGCCATGCAGATGACAGGACATTCCCGTCCCGCATCCGGAGCAGAGCATCATATGGCACATTTCTGGGAGATGGCAGTGATCAATGATGAGATCGATGCATACCATGGAGAGAAAGTAGGAGTCGGACTGATCCAGGTAAGTGACATCTACCATGAAGCAGTAAAATATTTAAAAGAGGGCAACTTCAAGGTAAAAGATCATGTAGATATTGAGACAGACCTGATCGAAAAGACATTTACCAATAAAGAATTATGCGAAAGCATTAAAAAGACAAATGATCCAAATCTGTTAGATCTGATCGATCCAAAAGTATTAAGAGAAAAAACAGAAGAGATCATCAGGATCATAGAAGAGATTCCAAAAGCAGATGAGATTGTTGCAATGTTAGAGAAAGTACATGGAGTAAAAAGCTTAGAAGACATCGGATTTACACCGGATATGAAAGAGAAAACAGCAAGAGTTGCACCATATATCCGTGACCGTATCACATTTATGAGAATTCTGAAATTCTATGATTTTTATGATGATGTGATCAAATAGGAGGGCAGCTCATGTTTGAAAAAATCAAATGTTTTATCCTTGATATGGATGGAACGATCTATCTTGGGAATGAACTATTCCCATTCACCAAAGATTTTTTAAAGAAAGTCGAGGAAACTGGAAGAGAATATTATTTCTTTACCAATAATTCATCAAAAAGCCAGCGGGCTTATATTGAGAAACTTGGGAAGCTTGGGATACCGATCAAGAAAGATCAGATGATGATCTCAAGTCATGTGATCATCAAATATCTTAAAGAACATTACGATGGAAAGAGTATTTATGTGCTAGGGACCCCATCCCTGATCCAGGAATTTCAATATTTTGATATGAACCTGACAGACGAAGATCCAGATATCGTAGTCTTAGGATTCGATACAACCTTAACTTATGAAAAGCTTTCCAAAGCATGTCATTATATCCGAAATGGCTGTACATACTTTGGAATCAATCCAGACTGGAACTGCCCGATAGAAGGCGGAGCATTTATTCCAGACTGTGGTTCCATGGCAAAATTAATTGAGGCTTCAACGGGAAGATTTCCAGAATTCTTTGGAAAACCGTCGAAACATACACTGGACTATATCATTCAGCAAACGGGATACGAACCGGACGAGATTGCTATTGTAGGGGACCGGCTGTATACCGACATCGCAGTTGCAGATCAAAGTGATGTGACATCAATCTTAGTGCTAAGTGGAGAGAGCACAAGAGAAGATGTAAAAACAAGTGATGTAAAACCTGATGTGATCTTAGAAGATCTCTCTGAGATTACCAAAATGTTATAACGCAAAAAGGACACGGAATGATCACTACTAGTTCCGTGTCCAATTTTATCTTAAAAAACATTATTAAAATTTTAATAACAAAAGTTATAAATTGATATTTTTTCGTGTACGAGCAACATTCGTAGAATCACGAGAAATAAGTTTTGATTTGTATTCAATACGGATCACACATTTATCATCTTGAACAAAGAAGTCATCCTTTTCCTGAATCTTTTCATAAATCATATCAAATGCTTTCTTTCCTTTGTTTTCCATGTAATGCTCCACGGTCGTTAATGAGATTGGAAGCAGACTGGAAGCAAAGTCATTGTCAAACCCACATACACTGAAATCATCTGGAATTTGATAGCCTTTTTTAAGGATCGCATCCATGATCCCATAAGAAACCATATCGTTGTTACCGATGAATGCAGTAAGATTTGCGAGATTTCTGTCATCAAGACATTCATTGCATAATTGATAACCAACGCCGTGTTCTAAGAAAATATTTTTACGTTCAAGTTCTGGATCGATTTTGGCTTCTTTTACAATGATATTATAAGGTTCATTCATACAAAGTTTCTTATAGGTGTTCTGAATTGCTTTTAAACGTTGATAACGCATGGCAAGAGACAGGCTTTTACCAATCGTGGTTGTTAAAAATGCGATATTACGGTGTCCAAGTTCATATAAATGTTCAGCCATCAAAACTCCAGCAGTATAGTTGCTTGTCTCGATGACATTCAGATCAATATCCGTTGTTTTATCTCCGATAACGATTACGGGATATTTCTTAGCAACCTTTTCTAAAAACTGTGGGCATTGCGGCATCATAGTAAAAACAATACCACTGATATGCAGTTTGATCATATCCTGAAGGAACTCTTTTTCCAAGGCTTCATCACGGAAAGTCGTGATGATCAAAGTTTTAAATCCTTTTTGATAAGCAGCCTGTTCAATGGATTGTGCGATCGTAGAGTAATAAGAGTTTGATATGTTAGGGCAAAAAATAGCAATATACTTTGCGGATCTTTGAGTATTGTAAGCAGGTGTACCATTCTTTTTTGGGGAAGAAGAAATCTCATATCCTAATTTTTTCGCAGAGGATAGAACCTTTTCAACCGTTTTATTGGAAAAAGAAACTCCTTCGCGTTTATTTAAGATCATGGAAACAGAACTTACGGAAACACCTGAATCATTCGCAATGTCTTTTAATGTAACTTTTTTATGATATGACATAATTCCCTCCTGAATAATATTAAAAGTTTAATAAAAAAACAGAAAGAAACTATGCAAAATAGACAAAAATTAATAAGAATTATTAGTCAATAATCTGTATTTTTATTAAAACAATTAAAAATAATTGAATAAAACAATTAAAAAAGTTAAAATTCAATTAAAGAAACAGAGATACAAAAATTAAAAGTTTAATTAATTTTAACACATTTATTATTCCGGAACAATAAAAATGTATTCTCGAGAGCGTGATATGAAAAAGGAGGTTGCATTTATGAAAGTTATTCAGATTTCAGATTTCCATTTAAGAGGTGATGGGAAATTATCTTTCCAGAAAGCAGATACAATGAAAGCCTTGCATCAGACGATCGATTATTTTTGTTCAATGAAAGATTATGAATTACCAGAATTTTTTGTAGTGACTGGGGATTTGTCTGAGGGTGGAACAAGGGAAGGATATGAGTTTATGAGAGAGGGACTTAGAAAACTTCCAAGACCAGTCTACATTGTTCCTGGAAACCATGATAAAAGAGACTTCTTTTTAGAAATGTTTACAGAGGAAACTCCGGTAAAAGAGGATATCAAACCTTATATCTGCTATACAATCGATGAATATCCAGTTCGAGTGATCGTAATTGATACAAGCAAACCATCTTGTCATTCGGGTGGATTAAGCGATCGGGTAGCAGAGTGGCTGGAAGAAAGAATTACAGAATATCCTGAGAAACCAACATTAGTATTTACACATCATCCACCATTTGTAACAGGATTGCCAGCAATGGATGAAGGATTTGATCAGGCAGACAGACTTGCACAGATCTTAAATAAACATGAAAATGTTACGTTATGTTGTGGACATATGCATACTGCTATTTTTACATCATGGCATAAAATTCCATGTGTGACATGTCCACCGATCGCAATGCAGATGGAAGTTGATTTTAGGGGGAAAAATGATATAAATCTTACAGAGGAAGAGAAAAAAGAGGAATTTAAAGGTGGAGGAGATCGCTTCTTCCTTGGAAATCCAGGATATTTGATTCATGATCTTCAAGGAGATCGCATTAATACACATTATCAGACAATTCCAACGGGTGCTGATTATTCAGGACCATGGCCATTTAAATACTATGAAGGGGAAGAAGATTAACAAGAAGGAGGATAAAATATATGGAAAAAAATAATTTTCGAAAAATTGCAACGATCACATTGTTTGAAAGTGCGGTGCAATGGTATTGTTTCTTATTATATGGAACAGCAGCAGGAACTGTGTTTAATAAAGTGTTTTTTTCACAGACGGGAAATGGAACAACAGCGCTGATCCTTTCTTATATGTCATTTGCGATTGGATATATTGCAGGTCCATTTGGTGCGATTTTCTTTGGACATATTGGTGATAGAAAAGGTCGAAAAGTTACGATGTATGCATCTTTATTGATGATGGGAATTTCGACATCAATCATTGGAATCCTGCCACCAGCAGCAAGCGCAGGAGTTGGAGTAGTTATCGTTCTTCAGTTAATGCGTCTGGCACAATGCTTTGGCCGTGGAGGAACATGGGGTGGAGGAATCTTAATGGCATACGAAAATGTGCCAGAGAATAAGAGATCTTTCTATGCAGCGATTCCACAAATCGGTCTTCCGATTGGATTCGGATTATCTTCTATTTTGATCGCAGTACCAACATTATTATTACCAGAAGATATTTTCTTTACATGGGGATGGAGAATTCCTTTCTTAGCAGCAATTATCTTGACATTGATCGTTATCCGTCAAAAAGGTGAAATGATGGAAACAGAAGATTACAAGAAGGCACAGGCAAAATTAGAGGCAGAAGAAGCAGAAGGAAAGAAACATAAAGTCGGATTTATTCCAATGGTAAAAGGATACTGGAAAACATTACTTCTTGGATGCGGTACAAGATGGGTGGATGGAACATTTTATAATATTTTTATCGTATGGATCTTGTCCTATTGCATTAACTGGCTTGGAATGCCACTGATCCAGACTTATATTATTACGATCATAGCATGTATTTTTAAGATTCCATTTACACTGTTTGGTGGATGGTGTGCACAAAAACTGGGAAATACAAGAACATTTGTAATTGGAGCTTTAGCATCAGCTGTTTTGAGTATTCCTACACTGAAAGTTATTGAATTAAGCAAAGGAAACCTTGCGATCACAATTATTGGAATCGTTCTTGGCTGGAGTATTGCATATAACCTGATCTGGGCTGTTATCAGTTCTTTATGGTCTTCTTACTTTGAAACAGAAGTACGTTATTCAGGAATTTCTTTTGTATATCATGTGCCAAGTTTCTTAGTAGCTGGGATGGTACCAACAATCTGTACATTGCTGATTAACTATGGAAAAGGTGATACGATTTATGTAGGTATCTATTCTACAGTTGTAGCGCTGATCAGTGCTGCATGTGCATTGGCTCTAAAAGCTCGACATGATCGAGGAGAGAAATAAAGAATGAAGGGATTTGCAGGGGAATCATATGTTTGAAAAAATCAAATGTTTTATTCTTGATATGGATGGAACGAGTTATCTTGGGAATGAACTATTTTCATTTACGAAAGACTTTTTAAAGAAAGTTGAAGAAACAGGGAGAGAATATTATTTCTTTACGAATAATTCTTCGAAAAGCCAGCAAGATTATATTGAGAAACTTGAAAGGTTTGGAATCAGGATCAAAAGCCAGCAAATGATGACATCCACACATGTGATCAGTCGATATTTGAAACAACACTACGAGGGAAAAAGTGTTTATGTGGTAGGGACCCCATCCCTGATCCAGGAATTTCAATATTTTGGTATAAATGTGACAGAAGAAGATCCAGATATTGTAGTTCTTGGATTTGATACAACCTTAACTTATGAAAAGCTTTCCAAAGCATGTCATTATATCCGAAATGGCTGTACATACTTTGGAATCAATCCAGACTGGAACTGCCCGATAGAAGGCGGAGCATTTATTCCAGACTGTGGTTCCATGGCAAAATTAATTGAGGCTTCAACGGGAAGATTTCCAGAATTCTTTGGAAAACCGTCGAAACATACACTGGACTATATCATTCAGCAAACGGGATACGAACCGGACGAGATTGCTATTGTAGGGGACCGGCTGTATACCGACATCGCAGTTGCAGATCAAAGTGATGTGACATCAATCTTAGTGCTAAGTGGAGAGAGCACAAGAGAAGATGTAAAAACAAGCGATGTAAAACCGAATGTGATCTTAGAAGATCTTTCTGAGATTACTAAAATGTTATAACGCGAAAAAAGATACCAAATGATTCACTACTAGTTTGGTATCTTTTTTCATATTTGATCAAAGTTACAACATCCTGTTCTTCCCACCATTCTCTGATAAAATCTGTTTTATCGATATAAAAACAATGATTTTCACGAAGAGAAGCAAAACCTTGATTGCCGAGAGAAATTGGTAATTGAATGATATGGAATCTCCTTTCCTGTTGTGTTTTACGTCACGTATACTATAATTATAACTGAAGAAAGAATTGATTTCCAGAAATAAAATTACACATCACGAGAGGAAAATGATATGAATTTTGGAATTATAGGATTTGGCAGAATCGCCAGAAAGTTTGTACAGGCAATTGAGGCAACAGATGAAGGAAAGATTTATGCGATCAGCTCACGTTCAGTTTCCATGGATGATCCATATTTAAAGGAACATCCAGAAGTCAAAGTATATAAAGATTATGAAGAACTGCTAAATGATCCGCAGGTAGATGCAGTTTATATCGCACTCACACATAAATTTCATAAAGAATGGATCTTAAGATCATTGGAACACCATATCCCAGTATTAAGTGAGAAGCCGTTAGTGTTAACATCCACAGATGTAGATGAGATTCAAGAAAAAGTAAAGAAAACAAATACATTGTGTACCGAAGCATTAAAAACAAAATTTAACACAGGGTATGATCATCTAAAAGAAGATCTGAAGAAAATCGGAAACATCCAAACAATTTATGCAAATTTCTGCTCAGATTCATTAGAATTGCCTAAGACATCATTTTTATTTGATAAAGAACAAGGTGGGGCATTAAATGATATTGGAAGCTATGTGCTTGGATTTATTCTGGGAATTCATGAAGAAGAAATTGATAAGATAGAAACTGAGAGAAAAGATATTGAAGGTATCAATTATTATTTCAGATCAAAGATTTATTTTAAAGATGGATGCATCGCAACCGCCGAAGGTGCAATCGATCGAGAAATGGATAGATATGCAAAAATCGTCGGAACTAAAGGAGAGATCATGATTCCAAATTATAACAGGATCATTGATTATACGATTCATTGGAATAACGGAACAACAGAGACGAAAAGTTATCCATTTAAAGGAAATGATATGACAATGCAGATACAGAATTTTATGGAAGATGTGGAAAATGGAAAGGTACAGAGTGAGAAACATTGTCTGGAGGATACAAAGAAGATTCTGGAAGTTAGTGAGATGATATCGGCATAGTAAAATGCAAGAATGGAAAAGGTATTTGGTTTATACGAAAGATATGAGTAAGGAGCAAGACATTTTTTGTGTACCAGTGTATATGGTGCCATTTTTATAAAGTTTAATGAAACAAAATCGCTGTGTGATGGTCTATAAAGGCTGTTGCATAGCGATTTTATTTCATAGAATTAAAACTTTTTAACAAATGATTCCGTATATAATAATGTACAGTACAAAAAACCAAGAAATGAGTGGCATGCATGCTAATAGAACAAAAGTTGATCAAAAGAATAAAGAAAAAACAAGATAAAGAAGCAGCCAACGCACTGATCTCATATTATTACAAAGAAGTCTATGCATATGTATACCGACAAACAGGAAATGAAGAACTTGCAAAAGATTTGACACAGGATATTTTTATACAGATCTTGCAAAAGATCACAATATTTGATCATAAAAAGGCTTCATTTCGGACATGGATGTATAGGATTGCATCGAATAAGATATGTGATCATTATCGAAGCAAGGTACATCGTTTGTCATTAAAGCAAGAACAGATTGATATGACAGATGAGAATCTGGAACTTCATAGTGGTAATTTAGGAACAGCGGTCAGGGACTTGTCCGAGTTGATCATCCATAAGGAGCTGATAGAGGACATTATGGAAATTGTTTCGCTATATAAGCAGGAGTGGCAGGAGATTTTTTATATGAAATGTTTTGAAGAAAGGACATTTCAGGATATATCACAGACATTAAATATTTCCGAAAACACAGTGAAATCAAGATTTTATAAAATGATACGACAAATAAAAAGCGAGGTGGACTATCAGTAATGAAAAAAGAAAATAATCAGGAATTTTATGTAGAACAGATGGACGTTCATTACCCACGGCGGTCAGAAATACAGAATGAAATTGAAGACATCATTTTAAAAGGTATGCCTCAAAAGATTTCATTTCTAAAAAGAATGAAAAAGATTTATCTAGGACCTGGGTTAAGAGTCATTTATTATAAAAATCTTTCTGTATTTTTTGCGACGTTCATAATTTATATTGCCGTGTGTCTTGGACTAGTACTTTCCTTTGAGGAGGAAATCAGACAATTTGGGGCAGCTTTTTTGGGAATGCCCGTTTTCTTTCTATTGTTTTCTTACTTTACTTGCTATATGGACGAACAGACACAGATCAATGAATTAAGAAATACGATGTATTATTCGATGAATTATATTGTGAGCCTTCGCCTATTTTATACAGCAGTCGTATTATCTCTGGTGAATACCAGCTTTTTATTCCTTAGTGGGATTAGGGAGAAAGCAATCTTATCGGTTGGAGTTGTTGGAGTTTCAAGTATGCTGGTCTTTGCGATCATTGCTGTATACATTTATCACAGATGGAATAACTATAAGTGCTTTGCGGGTCTTGGTGTAATATGGGTATTACTTTTTGCAGTGATCATGCGATTACCGGAAACAAAGATTTTATTTCTTTTTGAATATATTCCACTAGGAATTCAGATTGCAACAATGATCGTGTGTTTTGTGGCTTTATTTACTTTGGTCGGAAGAATGGAGGAGAAGGATGCTTACACTTTCGCATATTAGAAAAGATTATGGAAAATTCACAGCAGTGGAAGATATTAATCTGGAACTTGAAAATGGTTTATATGCCATGCTCGCACCAAATGGTGCAGGGAAAACGACATTGATCAAAATGATCACAACACTTTTGTATCCGACAAGCGGAGAGATTTTATACAATGGAATGGATATTTATAAAATGGGAGAAACATACCGAGATGTGATCGGTTATCTGCCACAGCATTTTGGATATTATAAAAATAATACACCAACGCAGTATCTTGATTATCTTGCAGCGTTAAAAGGAATTTCCAAAGAAGCTGCAAGAGAAAAAATTCCAGAATTATTGGAGTTAGTAGGATTAAGCGATGTCTCCAATAAGAAAATGAAAAAATTCTCTGGTGGAATGATTCAGCGTGTAGGGATCGCACAGGCAATGTTAAATGATCCAAAAATTCTTGTATTAGATGAACCAACTGCAGGACTTGATCCAAAAGAGAGAGTAAGATTTCGAAATATATTATCTGTATTATCCAAGGATCGAATAGTGATCCTTTCAACACATATTGTGTCAGACATTGAATCCATTGCAAATCATGTCATTATGATCAAAGAAAAACAGTTATTAAAAAATGATACAGTTCCAAACATCTGCAAGGAGCTTGAGGGGAAGGTATTTGAGAAATCGATCAATGAATCCAAGATCCAAGAATTTGAACAAAAACGAATCATTTTATCCATGCGACAGGAATCAGAAAAAATGATGGTCCGATATTATAGTGAGGAAGAAGATAATAATGCAAGACCGTGTACACCAAACCTTGAAGATGTATTTTTAGTCACTTACAGGGAGGAAAAATAACATGCGGATCATAATCAATGAATGTAAAAAAATATTGGATATTCGAATCATACTGTTATTATGTATGTTCTCTATTTTATACTATATGACATTTACACAAATATATCGATATCCAACTGGAGGACAGTTAACAAATACAAAGTATGACATTCCATTTACGGCAGAACTAGTGAAAGAATGGGGACCAAAATGGAAAGTAAAAGATGAAAAACAATACCAGGAGAAACATCAGGAATTAGAAAGAGGTTTTGCAAAGATCATAAAACAAGATCAAGAGCTTTCAAAAAGAGGGATTGTGGATTATGAAATTTTTAATAAAAATATGAAGAACTTGGTCAAAAAACAACTTTATCAAAGCAGGAAAAAGAACTTGGTAAAATATTAGAAAATTATGTGTTTTATAATGATAAGACATCAAAAATTTTTTTGGATATACAAGCTTTAGAACATATCAGAGAGTTTCAAGGATCTGAATATGGAGTTTCGGATAAAAAATATAAAGAATTAAAAGCAGATGGATTTTTTGATGGAACGAAGTTATATCAAAAGGCAATCGAAAAGAGGGTAAAAAGAGATTACATATCATTAGTACATGAGGGAGTGTTTTACATTTTGCAAGAAGATATGGTAACGATCGGTGGTTTGATCATGATCTGTTTTTTTGCATTGATCATTCCATATCAGCTAAAACAACGTTTAAGACAGGTTATTCCGATTCTGGCAACAACGAAAACAGGAAGAAGGATTTATCAGATTCAATTGATAGCAAGTGCACTTGCTGCACTCTTTGTTGGAATTCTTCAAATGACTGTATATGGGATTATCTGGCATTTGAAGGAATTATCGGTATTTTGGAGATGTGAGAGTTGGGGAATCGCATCAAATTCTTACTGGTGCGATAAGCTTTCTTTTGGAACTTATATGTTACTTTATATGGCTCTGATCTTATTATTTGCAATCGCAAGTATTGTGATCATTGAATTTATCGGCAGAACAATAGGAAATTATATGGGAGCTGTTGCGGTTTCAATTCCAGTATGTGGGGTGATGATGTTTCTTATGAGGAAAATTTATTATATGCTCTTTCTGATCACAAATGATCAGGTTCTGGCATACTGGGAATTATATGCACTCGCAACATGGCTCATAGTGATGCTTCTGTTTTATAAGATCAGAAGTAAGCGATGGAAAAAGGTGGATTTATGAGAATTTTTAAATTAGAGTTTCAAAAGATCATGAAAAATCCTATGCTCTGGTTATTGGCAGTGATATTTTGTCTTGTGAATTGTTTAATTATTTACAATGAGGCAGGAAATAAGGATACATCCAAAGAATTAGTAATCATGCATGATATTATCAAAAAAACAGATGATATAAACCACTCACGCCAAGCTAAAAATAGAAATGAAAGAAAGCAGTTATCCGAGGCATACCAAGAATATTACAAAGAAAATATCGACTTGTATGACAAACTTGATATGACGAAGATTTTAAAACAAAAAGAAGAAATGTTTCAGTATCACCCAAAGGGATTTATGAAGGAATTCGTAAAAGATAACTATGAGCATCTGCAAAAAAGAGTGGAGGAGATTAAATCTGATAAAGAATATAACGATGCTTTTTATCCAGGACAGTATTATAAAATCCATTCGTTATTATATTCAAAGTTAGGGAAAAAATTAATCGTGGAAATGAGTCTTTTGATGGCACTCAGCATTTTATTTATCATGGATTATGAGAGACTGCAAAAGACAAATGATCTTGTAGATGCAACCAGAACTGGGAAGAGAATCATGGATTATAAAGCTTTTACGGGGACATTAAGTGGAATTTTATTTTCAGCGATACTATGCAGTGTTACATGGATCTATTTTTTCTACTGTGTATCATTTAAAGGACTATGGAATGTCTCGGTTGCTTCCACACTGGTTGCAGAAATAAGATATTCAGGATTGTTTTATCCATTTGTTACATTCTTTAAAATAACGGAGATACAATACTTGATCCTAACACTTACCGTATATCTTGGAATCATCCTGTTGATCGCACTGGCAACGATCGCAATCCAATTTTTGCTGAGGAACAGTTATTTTTCATTTATTATATTAATTCTCTTAAACATGGCATTGTTCCTAGGTGCTTATTATTCGAATGTAACATTTATGAATGTTATATTACGCCTGCTAAATCCAACAAATCTCTATATTACAAGCGGAGCTTGGTTTATGGAAAATGACATTACATTGTCATTTGCAGGAAATGAATTCTGGATCATAGGAGTGACGGGGGTATGGATGATTTTATGTGTTAAAATAGCAAGAAATTTTAAGTTGTATGACAGAAATGTATCGAGTATTCATAAAAACATAAAGAAAGATAGGTGTACGAAAAACGAATTTCATTGACGGATTTTTTGCAAAACGCTGATCCGCCAACACTCCTGCACAACTCACTGCGTTCAAACAGTGCCCGTGTTGGCTGCGATTTTGCAAAAAATCCTATGAAATTCTATCATTTCGTACACCTATCTTTCTTTATGTTTTTATGAATACCTGAAGACATTCCCGTATACAATTAAGATTTTCAAGACAGAAGAGTGGATGTTTTACTATGTTGGTTTACATCTTTTAGATGATTGATAACTGAAAATTCTCTCCTTTTAAGGTCTCGTTTAACATACACATTGTGTAGTGGTTTGAATCACGGAAATTATTTTCACCAACAATTTCCGTCATCAAACTACAAATTCAAATAATCCCGGATAAAAAACGCCGTCATCAAATGAAACCTCTCTACCGTATCATCCAATTTCAAATCCCAATGATCCTCGATTACCCGCATCCGATAAGTAATCGTATTTCGATGACAAAACATATTCGAAGCCACATGCTGGATACTCCCATTACAAAGCAGATACTGATGCAACGTCTCCAGATAATTTGTATCATGAATCTCATCATACTCTTCAATATTCTTCAAATACTCATCATGATAAGCCATCAAAAGATTTTTATCATTCACAGAATGAAGAATCCGAAAGAATCCCATCTCCTCAAACCGGGCAATTTCCTGTCCTTTATTCACAGCATAAACAAGAGCAGCCAGAGAACGTTGATAACTTACACGAATCTCACGAAGCGTGTGGACAGAACTTCCAATTCCTACATAAATCTGCATTTTTTTAAACGAACTTTTCAGTGTAGAGATCAAAGAAGATATTTCGTTATAAATCAATTCTTCTTCCATGTCATGAAAAACAAACAAAAAATGATTTTTATAAAAAGCAATATGAATATCCAGATCGTTTAGTTTGATATAACTTTCCATCAAAAACAGCAGACGCAATTTAAGATCATCAGAGATCGCTTTCTTATTACATTTTATTAAAGCAATCTTATAACAATCTTCTTTCTCAAAATGATTGTCTTCAAGAATTCGCAAAGCATCATAATGGTGCAGGGAATCTTCTTCAATAAAAGATAAAAATGCATCCGTGATCGAAGTATCTTTCTGTGTATCCATAAAGATCTTATTATAATAATCTCTCGTAATATCATAAATATGAACTTTCCAAGGCATCTCGATCAATGGATAGTTGTGTTTGTCGCACAATGCTTTAATAGAATCAGTGATATCTTCGGAAAGAATATATTTTCCTGTATTTAAGATCATCCCGCAAGTATGGCTTTTGATCATCGTTTCAATAAAATCATAAAGTGAGGCCTCATCCTGACAGTTGATCCCTGTCGTGATGATCAGTTCCCCACCCTTTAGAAAGTCGTGGGTAGAACTGTCTTCAGAGACATAAACCCAGTTCATGATATGATCGATCCCGGCTTCACCTGCGATCATGGAAAAATGATATTGTTGTTTGGTCTGTGTATATAATTCATTTAATGTAAGAGGCATTTTGCTGCCCTCCTTTATTTGTGTCGTATTCATTTGAAGTCATGTAAAAATAGTCTACCATATTTGAACCTATTTGTGCAATGAACACAAAGGATCAAAGGAAAATTGTGATAAAAGAATATAGGAAACTAATAAAAAATTGGTGGAATGATCACACAAAAATGAAAAAAATTATTCAAAAAAATAAATAACTATTTAATAAGAAGAAACCAGAGAAAAATTGATGAAAAATTCAATTTCTCTGGTTATTTTTGGTAAAAATAGATAAGAAACAAAAAATATGGTGGTTTGTATTTGTAAAAAATGTTATAATAATCTTTGTAAAAAGATTTCGCAAGAAGGAGGAAATATCTATGCATAAGTATGGACCAGTGATTAAGATGTTGTCATTGGTGACTCAGATAGGAATTACGATGTTGACTTCTGTTTTTTTATGCATGGCGATCGGAATGTGGATTGATAAACATTTTTCCACAAATCTATTTCTTTTTTTTCTGATTCTTGGTATTATGGGAGGAATCAGAGGAGTATATTCTCTGATTCACAATATACTGGAACAGGAAGATATGGAGGATAAAGATGAGAGATAAATTAAGACAGCTAGACGAGACATACCTAGATCTTGTGATCGGAATTCTTTTGTGCGGAGTGTTATCTGCGATTTTGGGTATGATAATAACCAGAGGTGATCTAAGATATCTGATCGGAGCTATTGTGGGAACGATCTTTGCTCTCGTGATGATCACAACGATGATGGTAAGCATCCAGAAGTCCGTACAGATGGATACTCATCAGGCAAGCCGGAATATGATCAAGAGTGCGTTGATAAGATATGTAGCGACATTGGTTATTTTATACGTGATGATCAAACTTAGTATGAGTGCTTTTATTGCTGCATTGGTTGGATTCTTAAGCAGTAAGTTTGCAGCATTTTTACAAAAACCGATCCACGAGCATATCACGCGCAGAGTTTTACAAGAATAACGTGAATCACATTTTCCGGGTTTCTAACATTGAGAAAGAGAAAATCGGAGAAATGGAAAATATAATAAAAAGGAGGTTGTGCCATGGGAATTATGAATGCCCCCATGATGTTGGCAGCATCATCCGGTGATGACGTTGACTTTATGGTGCATGGGCTGATCCCGCTGAAGTTTTTCGGGCATAAGGTCTGGATCACGACAACGCATGTGACGACGCTGATCGTTATGGTGTTTATCATCGTATTAGCGTTGATCGCAAGACATGCAGTTCTTCACGGTGATGAGAAGCCGTCAGGACTTCAGAATTTTGTGGAGATGATCGTTGAGATGCTTGATAATCTGGTAAAGGGAAGCATGGGAAGACATTGGCGTCCATTTGTAAATTACATTGGAACGATCATGGTCTTTATCTTTTTTGCAAATACATCTGGATTATTTGGCCTAAGACCACCGACAGCGGATTATGGAACAACGCTTGCGTTAGCGTTGATCACGTTTGTACTGATTCAGTACAGTGCATTTAAGACGAGTAAATTACATGTATTTACAGATCTTTTCAAACCGATCCCAATCTTATTTCCAATTAACCTGATCGGAGAGTTTGCGACACCGCTTTCCATGTCTCTTCGTTTGTTTGGAAATATTATGGCGGGTACGATCATGATGGCATTGTGGTACGGATTGCTGCCATGGCTTGCGCAGCTAGGTATTCCAGCATTCTTGCATATGTACTTTGATCTGTTTTCAGGAGCGATCCAGACATTTGTATTTGCGATGCTGACAATGACATTTATCACAGATAAGCGGGAAGCTTAAATTTTAGCGACAAAATTTTATGTAGTTTAGGAGGAAAAAACTATGAATATTTCAAGTGAAGCATTTGTATTAGGGTGTTCTGCGATCGGAGCAGGACTTGCACTGATCGCAGGTATCGGACCTGGTGTTGGACAGGGATACGCAGCAGGACAGGGTGCAGCAGCAGTAGGACGTAATCCAGGAGCGAAAGGTGATATCACATCTACCATGCTTCTTGGACAGGCGGTAGCAGAGACAACAGGTCTTTATGGTCTGGTTATTGGTTTGATCTTATTATATGCAAATCCACTGTTTGCAAAACTTTAATAAAACAAGCCGAAGGGAGGCCAAGGCGTGGACGGAAGAATATTTGGATTAGATATTCAGCTTGGCTTTGATGTGATTATGCAGGGAATCGCAGTGTTCATCATGTTTGCACTGCTTTCCTATATTCTGTTTGAACCGGTTCGCAAGATCTTAGAAGACCGTAAGAACAGAATTGCAGATGAGATCGATCAGGCAGCAGCCGATCAGGCAGAAGCTGCAAAGTTAAAAGCCGAATACGATCATAAACTAAAAAATGTTGAAAAAGAAGCAGATGCCTTAATGGCACAGGCCAGAAAGAAAGCACTGAAGAGAGAGGAAGAGATCGTTGCAGGAGCGAAAGAAGAAGCTGCAAGGATCATAGAAAGTGCGAATCATGAGGCAGAGCTTGCAAGAATCAATGCACAGGATCAGATGAAGCAGGAGATGGTCAAGATGGCAGTCTTAATGGCTGGCAAATTCATCCAGAACCAGATGGACGAGAAAGACCAGAATGCTTTCGTTGATCAGACCTTACAGGAAATGGGTGATAAGACATGGCTTCAAGAGTAGATAAGATTTACGGGGATGCCTATATTTCTGTGAAAACAGATGAGGACGATCTTTTAGAAGCTTTGGAAGAGGCGAAAGCTGTCAAAGAAATCTTAGATTCCAACACAGATTTCGTGAATTTCCTAAATCATCCCCAGATCACAAAAGAAGAGAAGATGGAGGCAGCAAAGAACGTTTTTGATGGCCGGGTTTCTGATGATATGACAGGATTTTTGATGATCATCATCAAGAAAGGACGTTTTAAAGAATTTGATGGAATCTTTACTTACATCATTTCGAATATCAAACGTCAGTTAGGAATCGGAGCCCTACATGTAACGTCAGCAATGCCGCTGTCACAAGAACAAAAAGACAAGATCTTAAAGAAAGTCATTGCTTCTTCAGAATATCAGAAGTTAGAGGTGACTTATGAGACAGATAAAGACATCATCGGTGGATTGATCCTTTGTATGGATGATCGGATTGTGGATAATTCCATTCGTACAAAGCTTGATTCGATGGGCAGATATCTGTCACAAATACAACTATAGAACAGGAGGAAGATAAGCCCCATGAATTTAAGACCAGAAGAGATCAGTTCTGTGATCAAAGAACAGATCAAACAATATTCAACAAAGCTTGAAACCTCTGATATTGGAACGGTAATACAGGTTGCCGATGGAATCGCCAGAATCCATGGATTAGAGAAAGCGATGCAGGGAGAACTGCTCGAATTTCCAGGGGAAGTTTATGGAATGGTATTAAACTTAGAAGAGGACAACGTAGGTGCAGTTCTCTTAGGTGACCGAAAGAATATTAACGAAGGCGATATTGTCAAGACAACGGGCCGCGTGGTAGAAGTGCCAGTTGGAGATCAACTGACAGGACGTGTCGTAAACTCCTTAGGACAGCCAATTGACAATAAAGGTCCGATCGAGACAGATAAATATCGTCCAATTGAAAGAGTTGCGTCAGGAGTAATCTCAAGAAAATCCGTAGATACTCCGATCCAGACAGGAATCAAAGCGATCGATGCGATGGTACCGATCGGAAGAGGACAGCGTGAGCTGATCATCGGAGACCGTCAGACAGGTAAGACAGCGATCGCGATCGATACGATCATTAATCAGAAAGGACAGGGTGTTCACTGTATTTATGTGGCAATCGGCCAGAAAGCATCCACAGTTGCTAATATCGTTAAGACATTAGAAGAGTTTGGTGCGATGGATTATACAACGATCGTAGCATCTACAGCCAGTGAATTAGCACCGCTTCAGTATATCGCACCATACGCAGGATGTGCGATCGGTGAAGAATGGATGGAGAGAGGAGAAGATGTATTAGTTGTATATGATGATTTAAGCAAACATGCAACTGCATACCGTACACTTTCCTTACTTCTTCGCAGACCACCTGGACGTGAAGCTTATCCTGGAGATGTATTCTATTTACATTCAAGACTTTTAGAGCGTGCAGCCAGATTATCTGATGAATTAGGTGGAGGATCATTAACAGCCCTTCCGATCATCGAGACTCAGGCAGGTGATGTATCTGCATACATTCCAACCAACGTTATTTCCATCACAGATGGACAGATCTATCTGGAAACAGAGATGTTTAATGCAGGTTTCAGACCAGCGATCAATGCCGGACTTTCTGTATCACGAGTTGGAGGATCTGCACAGATCAAGGCAATGAAGAAGATCGCAGGACCAATCCGTACAGACCTTGCACAGTATCGAGAACTGGCAGCATTTGCCCAGTTTGGATCAGAGCTTGACGATGATACAAAAGAACGATTAGATCAGGGTGAGAGAATCAGAGAGATCTTAAAACAGCCACAGTATCAGCCATTACCAGTTGAGAAACAGGTTGCGATCATTTATGCAGCAGTCAAGAAACATCTCTTAGACCTGCCAGTAGATCAGATCCTTGATTTCCAGAAAGAATTATTTGAACTGATCGATACAAAATATCCAGAGATCTTTACAAGCATCGCCGAGACGAAAGTCATGGATGATGCGACAGAAGAGAAACTGATCAAAGCGATCAATGAAGCAAAAGAATCATTTAGAAAGTAAGGTGATCTGTCATGGCATCGATAATTGATATTAAAAGACGAAAAGCCAGCGTCGAAAGTACCGGACAGATCACAAAAGCGATGAAACTTGTATCCACGGTAAAGTTACAGAGAGCCAAGCAGCGTGCAGATGAGTCAAAAGCATACTTTAATAAGATGTATGAGACGATCAGCTCGATCCTTGCCAAAGCAGGTAATATCAATCATCCGTATTTACAGGAAAATGGTTCCACAAAGAAAGGGATCATTACCATTTCATCCAACCGTGGATTAGCAGGGGGATATAATAACAATATCGTGAAACTGATCCGGGACAGCGGTATGAACAAAGAAGATATCATGATCTATGCGGTAGGACACAAAGCGATGGATACGTTAAAACATCGTGGGTATGAGATCGTTTCTGATGATTCAGAGATGATCAACGAGCCAGTCTATGATGATGCCAGAATCTTAGGAGAGAAACTTCTAAAAGCTTTTGAAGATGGAGAAATCGGTGAGATCTATCTGGCATACACAGATTTTAAGAATACCGTGGTTCATGAACCAAAACTTGTAAAATTACTCCCAATTGAGAATGATCAGCAGGCAAATGAAGAGAAATCTGAAAGCAAGGCTCCAATGAATTTTGAGCCAGAGCCGGAAGAAGCACTTTCTTTATTAATTCCAAAGTATATCTGCAGCATGATCTATGGAGCCTTAGTTACATCTGTAGCAAGTGAAAATGGAGCCAGAATGCAGGCAATGGATTCTGCGACAAGCAATGCAGAAGAGATGATCTCAAACTTAGAACTTGCATACAACCGAGCAAGACAGGGAGCAATCACACAAGAATTAACAGAGATCATTTCAGGAGCAGAAGCCCTGAAGTGATGGACTTGATATAAGAAGCAGGAGGAAATAACATGGCAGATAATCGTACAGGAAAGATCACACAGGTCATCGGTGCGGTTCTGGATATCAAGTTTGGCAGTGATAACCTGCCAGAGATCAATGATGCGATCGATATTCAGACAAAAGACGGCGGAAAATTAGTCGTTGAAGTTGCACAGCACCTGGGTGATGACACCGTAAGATGTATCGCAATGGGACCAACCGACGGATTAGTCCGTGGAATGGAAGCACAGGCTACAGGCGGACCGATCTCCGTTCCTGTAGGAGAGGCAACCTTAGGACGAATCTTTAACGTGCTGGGAGATCCTATTGATAATAAACCGGCACCAGAAGGAGCCAACCGCTTACCAATCCACAGAAAAGCACCGGAATTTTCAGAACAATCTACAGAGACAGAAGTTCTGGAAACAGGGATCAAGGTCGTTGACCTTCTATGCCCATACCAGAAGGGTGGAAAGATCGGTCTGTTCGGTGGTGCGGGAGTAGGAAAAACCGTACTGATCCAGGAGCTGATCCGAAATATCGCAACAGAGCATGGTGGATATTCTGTATTCACTGGTGTAGGAGAACGTACTCGTGAAGGAAATGATCTATACACAGAGATGAGTGAATCAGGTGTTATCGACAAGACCGCCATGGTCTTTGGACAGATGAACGAACCACCTGGAGCCCGTATGAGAGTTGGTCTTACAGGACTTACAATTGCAGAAGATTTCCGTGATCGTGGAGGAAAAGACGTCTTATTATTCATCGACAACATTTTCCGTTTCACACAGGCAGGATCTGAGGTATCTGCCTTACTTGGACGAGTGCCAAGTGCGGTAGGTTACCAGCCAACACTGCAGACAGAGATGGGTGCCTTACAGGAACGTATCACATCCACAAAGAATGGATCGATCACATCCGTACAGGCAGTCTATGTGCCAGCCGATGACTTAACTGACCCGGCACCAGCAACAACGTTTGCCCATCTGGATGCAACAACTGTATTATCCCGTGCGATCTCAGAGATGGGAATTTATCCAGCGGTAGATCCATTGGAATCAACATCCAGAATTCTCGATCCAAAAGTCGTTGGAGAAGAACATTACAAAGTAGCTCGTGGTGTTCAGGAGATTCTGCAAAAATACAAAGAATTACAGGATATCATTGCAATCTTAGGTATGGATGAACTTTCCGAAGACGAGAAACTGGTCGTAGACCGCGCAAGAAAGGTACAGAGATTCTTATCTCAGCCATTCTTCGTAGCTGAACAGTTTACAGGAAAACCAGGACAGTATGTATCCTTAAGTGATACGATCCAGGGATTCAAAGAAATCTTAGAAGGAAAACACGATGAGATTCCAGAAGGAATGTTCTTGAATGCAGGAACCATCGAAGAAGTTGTAGAACGTTTTGCAGCAAGAAATAAGTAGGTGATCCTATGGCTGAAAACACAATGAAATTAGAAGTCATTACACCAGAGCGCTCATTTTATACAGGAGATGTCACATTTGTTGAGTTAAATACAACCGAAGGAGAAGTCGGAATCTACGCAAGACACATCCCGATGACCATGATCATCGCACCAGGTGTCCTAACGATCACAGAAGAAGACGGAATCAAGAAGAAAGCGGCATTATTAAAAGGATTTGTGGAAGTCACAGAAACAACCATGAGTATCCTGGCAGAAGTCGCAGAATGGCCGGAAGATATCGATGTTGAACGTGCAAAGAAAGCAGAAGAGAGAGCAAGAAAGAGACTCGAAGCTAAGAGTGCAGATATTGATATTGCAAGGGCAGAGTTGGCACTTAAGAGAGCGTTAGTTCGTAAGGGATTGAAAGCATAAAGTGAATTTGAATATGTGTAAAAAGATTCTAGGCAGATTGATTGCTTAGAATCTTTTTATTTTTTCATATGTAAAAAAACATATACAATAAAAAAATAATATAATATTATATTTATACTTGTACAAATGATGAGCTTAGTATAAAATATAAAGTAAATTAAGATTGAAGAAGAAAGGTGAGTCAATGAAAAAATTAACAAAAAAACAAGTAGAAATAATGAAAATATTTTGGGCAAGTGAGCATCCATTAGCAGCATCAGATATTTTGAAATTGGATGAAAGTATGAATATTAATACGATACGTGCATCCATTCAGAGTTTACTGAAAGCAGATTATATTGAAGTTGCTGGTATTGAACATAGAGGAAATGTATTGGCACGTACTTACACTTCTAAGATTAAGATAGAGGAGTATATTATTTCTAATTTTGCAGGAATTAACAATAAAATATCTAAAAAATCTTTGGTTACTCAATTTATAAAAAATGAGGAGGATGAAGAGGTTATAAATGAGCTGGAACAAGAATTGAAGCATAGAAAAGAAATCTTAGCGAAAAAGAGGGATAATTAGATATGATATTTCCAACATACGGATCAGTATTTGCATGTATATTATTAAGTAGTGTTTTTATGATTGTGGTATGTTTGCTAGGAAATAGAATGAATTTTATTTTAAAAAATAGTGCTAATTTGTTGGTATTTTTCATGATCATGGTTATGTTAAGAATGTTTTTTCTATGTAATTTTGTATTCACAAAAAACATTTATTCTACACGTGCGTTGACTGTAATATGTGATATTTTAATGAAGCATATTTGGAAGGATTATAGTGTTTCAGATGTAATTATAGTAGTATGGATATTAATTAGTTTTATGTATATATGTAAGCTTATACATACACAGATTCAATTCAATCGATTTTTATCAATACTAGTACCCGATAATTCAAATGAGATAGAGAAGGTATATAAATCAGTACAAAATAATAAGAACTATAAATTTGAAATATACAAAATACAGGGAATTAAGAGTCCGTGTATTACAGGATTGATTCATCCTAAGATTCTACTGCCAGAAATGGATTTTACCGAAAAAGAATTACAATATATTTTTAAACATGAACTGCAGCATTTTAATCATCATGATCTGTGGTTAAATATGTTGTGTGAAATTATTATGTGTTTTTATTGGTGGAATCCTTTTGCATATTTTTTAAAAGAGAAATTTAAAGATATGTTGGAGTTCGCAAATGATAAAAAAATAACGGAATCAATGAATGAAATGGAAATTTATGAGTATTTAGAATGTATGCTTAAAATTATAAAGAATAATAAGATGCATAAGAAGATAGCAGTTCTTTGTTTTATTGGATGCGGAAGATCTACAGTTCAACAAAGATTTGACTTAATTATAAGAGGACAGGAGAAAAAACATAAACACAGAAGATATATTTTATACATTATGATATTTTGTTTCAGTTATATTTTAAGTTTTGTTTTTGCATTTGAGCCAGAATATAATAATCCAGATCATAAGCCAGATGAATTTATATACAATTTAGAAAATAAAGATACATTTTTTATAAAAAACAATAAAGGATATAAAATATATTATAAAGGAAGATTTGTAGGAAAGTGTAAATCATTAGAAACATTTCAAGGATATCGAGTATATAAAAATGACAAGGAAGCAAAAGAAAATGAAGAGATTAAATAAGATGATTGTATGTTTAGGTGGGGTATTAGTATTTTCGATGGGACTTAATTTCTCTGTTCAAACAATTTATGCACAAGAAAATGTAGCAATTGTAGATGAAGGGGAAAATGGATACCAGCATAAAATGATATAGTATTTTTTTAGCAATATATTATAAAAATATTGACAATATATACATAATGCAGTAGTATATAAGTACATTCCAGAATGTAAAAATATTATATAAGGAATTTGATCTGGCAAATATTTTGCCAGATTATTCTTTATTATAAAACAATAGAGCTAAAGTTTATATTAATTGTATTAAGTGATACAACGAATTTAGGAGAAGGAAGGGAAAATGAAAGTTTTTCAATTTTATGTAAGAAGCATGTTGAATCAATTAGAATTTCAGATTTGTTTTGGTTTTCTGTGCTTAATGAGTTTTGGTAGTTTTTTATGGAATTGTCTGACGTATTATGGAAAGGATTATATGCAGATTCGAAGTGGAGCAGATGTATTTTTTTTGACATCAACATCCTCTAGAATAGTGACAATGATATTCTCCTTAATTGTTCCATTGATTGCAATGATGTTATGTGCTGGATATCGTAAGAAAGGAGAAAAAGAGGGGAATAATCTTTTTGCTTTCATAAGAATGGGACATAGAAAATATTTGATCATTGGTGCGATTGCAACGATTTTTGTTACAATAATCTGTTTTTGGATGATTCTTGGAGTAAATCAGATTTTATGTAGAATAGTATTTCCTGTTATAGGAAGGGATAATCGATGGGGACTTCCTATGTATTTACTTCCATTAAATTATAATTCAAAGATGTTTTTGGATATATGGCAAGTTCAAAATCCGTATATTTATAATATATTTTATATTTTTATAATTGGTATTCTTGCAGGAGGAATTAGTCTTGTGTTTTATGGAGCATCGATGCTTGATATTTTTAAAAAGATGGGGCTAGTTCAGAATGCAGTTTTTTCTTTGTTTTCTTTATTATTTTAGTGGCAATTGGACAATTATTTTCTGCCCCTATGATTAGTTTTTTATCTTATGTACAAGTTGGACAGGAAGTTAGGATAATAGATTATGGGATTTTTACTGGTGCTTTGTATTTATTAGGAATTCTTTTTACCATTTTGGGAGTTCGAAAATATGAATATGTTTAGAAAAATACGAGGAAAGCATTTATATATTGTCATATCTTTTGGAATTGGAATAATTTTTGCAATAGTTGGATTATGTTTAAAAAGAAACCAGACAGCTCTTTCAATTTATAAAATTTATGAAAATATTTATGGAGAGTTAATATTGATTGGATTTCTTATTCCTATTTTTCTCGCAAATACTTTAAAAAAAGAAAAAGAAATGGAAAGAACTATGATGATACTTGCATTTTTAAGTAAACAAAAATGGTGCAAAATGATGATAAGAAAGATGAGTAAATGGAGTTTTTTCTTTACTATAAGCATTCAATGGCCGCTTATTTTTTCTAACGTTTTTTGTAATATGATATCATCTAAAAGAATAGAAAAGTGGGAAATAATATATGCATTTTTGACATGGATATTGTCGTTTATTATGTTTTTAACAATTTCTTTGATTACTATTTTGATTAAAATGAAATTAAATTCAGAAGTCGGAGCATTTTTTGGGGTAATTATATTGTCGTTTTCACCAGAATTTTGCCAGAAAATATTGCAGATTCCTGTGATTGGCTCTTTTTCGCAATTGTTTTTATCTAGTTATTTATTTTATGGAAATTATTGGATTTGTCAAAAACAGGTAATGGTAATTTTAATTTTGATTGGAATATTGTTATTTGTGATACAAGCTGTGATGGATATGACAGAAAAAAGAGATTATTTTTTATAAAAGGAGGCAAAGAAAGATGAAAGGAAACCAGCATTTAAATGGGTTAACTTTTATTTTAGCAGTGTTCCATTTTATTGCAATGTATCTTTACAAATATCTTAGTTCGGATGTTATCTTTTGGAATGTCAATGGAAAAGAAAATAAGATTTTTCAGTTTTTTGGAGGAATTTCTCCTATAGATAGTAGCAATTTGGTTTGTGTTATATTATATATTTTACCAGTATATGTATTTTGTATTTATATAGGAAATTTTTTTGTGAAAGAATTGAAAAAAAATGTTGTATTTCTTTTGTTACGAAATGGAAATCATATAAAATGGCTTCAAAAGATGCTTTATCAGGTGTTTTTATATACATCATATTATGAAATTCTATTTTTATTTATGGTCATAATAATGCAATTGGGATATGGGGGAATAACAATATATTATGTAAAAGAGTTGATATTTTTGTTTACTTTTGAATTTTTAAGAACGCTTTGTTTTAGTTTTTTATCTAGTATATGTTTTTTCTTCTTTTCAGAGACATGGATTCTATTTATAGATTTTTTGATCTTATGTATTCCAATCCTTTGTGTTGGAATTTTATATGAAAATCATGGAGGATGGCAGATACCAATCATATTTGCAATTTTAGGTTGTGTACTAATTTATGAAGTTGGAAGATGGAAAATTATACATTATGAATGGATTTAACGGAGGAAGGATTTAAGATGAAGATAGAAGTTTGCCATGTTGAAAAGAGTTTAAAGGGAAGAAAAGTTTTAAAAGATATTTCTTGTGTGATGGAAAGTGGGAAAATTTATGGCCTTTATGGTCACAATGGTTCTGGAAAGACAATGTTGATGCGTTGTATTATTGGACTGATTCATATAGATCGTGGGAATATTATCATTGATGGGAAAAAACTTGGAAAAGACATTGATTTTCCACAGAGTGTTGGAGCTATTATTGAGAATCCGATATTTTTCCCTTATGCAACAGGCTTTGAGAATTTGAAAATATTAGCAGATATTAAGGGAATGATTGGAGAAAAAGAAATTCGAGAAGTATTAAGAAAGGTTGGACTTGATGATCAAGATAATCGAACTGTTTCAAAATATTCACTAGGTATGAGACAACGACTTGCGATTGCACAGGCAGTGATGGAGAAGCCGCAACTTCTTGTTTTAGATGAGCCAACAAATGCGTTGGATGAAGACGGAATTATAATGTTTAAAAAAATTATAATGGAAGAAGTGAAGAGAGGAGCTTTAATTATATTGGCAAGTCATCATCGGGAAGATATTGACTAGCTTTCTGATGTCAGAATAAAATTAAGCGATGGAAAAATTGTAGAAGAAAGGGAAAAATAATTATGACTAGAAGAACAAAACAATATTTTCTAATATGCTTTTTGTGTTTCATGTTATCACTTGTTATTGGACTTGTCGTTAAATTTTCTTTTCATGGGTACAGAGATTTTCAATCAATGGAGACAAAAGAAAATCTTTCAAAGTATCAATTACAAATTATGGAAACGAATAACGAAAGTGTATTTTTAAAAACAAAAAATTTGAAAAAGATAAAAAAACAATCTGATGAGTTTTTGAGAGTTAAAGTACTAAAAGAAAGAAAATTATATAGGGATGTAACGAGAACGAAGGTAAAAATTGAAAAAGTATATAAATCTTTTGATCATCGAAAAGAAAAAGAAACTATTTGGATTGATGAACCAGCGGCTTTTATGAAGTCCTATGGAGAAATCTATGATTCGGTGGAAGGTTATCAATTGATGAATGATGGAGAAGAATATGATGTATTTTTAAATTCAGAGAAAGTAATCAGAGGATATAAAAAATCAGAAAATGAAAAAAGAAGTTATCTGCCAAGTACAACAAAATATTCTATTTATCCAGTCAAAAATCGTAAGCAAAAAGAAATTTTAAGTCAAAAAAAATTAGATAATGGAGAATATTCCTATGGAAAAATAAAAAATTATTATATTCTTACAACAAGATTGGAAGAGTTAAAACAATACATGGAGAATAAAAAAGAATTAAAGCAAGTTTATAGATAATGCAGTAGTATATAAAGGAATATTTAATAAAGTATTAATGCAAGAGGAAAAATAAATATGGAATCATAAAAATCCAGCATAAATTTTAATACTGGATTTTTATGATTCCATATTTATTTTTTTCTGCGAATATATAGGAACAATTATACAAGAATCACATCAGTAAATTTCTGTAGTTGATCAGCAAATTCCTCAGGAAAATCAGTATCTGAGATCAGATGATCAATCTTATTCCATGAAGCATACTGCTGAAATGAAGAATATTTTGCCTTTCTACTATCACATAATACAATACTTGTCTGTGCACAAGATATTGCACAGGATTTTATCTGACCATCAGTGAATGCATTTGTTGCAGGACCATGATGCTGTTCAAAACCTGCACTTCCAAGAAATGCAATGTCAACTCGTAGTGTTTTTAAAAGTTCGACTACTTGTACTCCGACACTACACATAATCTCAGAACTACATTCACCTCCAAGAAAGATCAAATGATTTTTGCTATCGATCAATGTTGTTAATACAGGAATTGAATTTGTAATGATCGTATAACCAGATAGATTCTTTAATTCAAGAGCAAGACTTAAGGTTGTACTACCAGTATCAAGATAGATAAAACCATGCTCAGGAATAAAGGATAAAGCTTTTTTTGCAATTCTTTTTTTGGCATCATGCTCATCTAATAATCGTGAATCAATAGGAAGGGTTGTGAAATCATTTACGGCGATCGCCCCACCAAATCCTTTTTTTATGGAACCATTTTCACTTAATGTATTTAAATCTCTTCGAATCGTTTCTCTGGAAACAGAAAAATAATCTGCAAGTTCTGTTGCTTTCATAGAACCGTTGTTATTTAACAACTCTATAATTTGTTCTTGTCTAGTTTGTGCATTTAAACGGGCCATTTTTCATACCTCCTTCATAGTATATTTGTATTTTAACACATTTTTAAGGTGACAGATAGGCTTAAATTGTCAAAATACAAATATTGTAATTACAATGTTTGTTGAATACACATTTTAAAACAAAATAATAGGAAAAATACACAAAAATAACAACTGAAATTTGTTAAAAACAACTAAAATGTGTAAAAATGCAAAATAAATGTTGCAAGTTGCCACAAATAATAGTAATATAAAGGCATCAAAGGAACAGAACAAAAAACTTAAAGGAAATTTAGGAGGAAGTAACATGAAATTACAGCTAGCATTAGACGATATCACATTAGAAGACGCAGTAGAATTATTAGACAAGGTTCATCCTTATGTAGACATCATTGAAGTAGGATCTCCATTTATTATTGAAGAAGGAATGAGACCTGTAAGAATCTTTAAAGAAAAATATCCAGATTGTGAGATTCTAGCAGATACAAAGATCATGGATGCAGGAGAATACGAAGCAGAAGAGACATTTAAAGCAGGAGCAGACTACTGTACTGTACTTGGTGTGACAGACACATTAACAATTGAAGGATGCGTAAAAGCAGCGAAAGAATATGGAAAACAGACAATGGTTGATATGATCTGTGTAGAAGATGTCCCAAAACGTGTCAAAGAAATCGAAGCAGTTGGAGTAGATTTTATAGGAGTTCATGTAGGAGTTGATCAGCAGGCAGTTGGAATCACACCTCTTGAGAAATTAGCAGAAATGAAATCTTGTGTAGAACATTCTATCGTATCAGTAGCAGGAGGAATCAATTTAAAGACAATTGAAGAGTATAAGAAATTAAATCCTGAAGTGATCATTGTAGGTGGTGGAATTAATCACGCCAAAGATCCAGTTGCAGCAGCAAAAGCAATTTATGAAGCAATCAATCAATAAAACAAACTCATAGAAGAAAGATTTTTGTTAAAATAGATAGAAAGGAAGATAAACTATGGAAGCAAAGACTTTACAGATTATTACAAATGAACTTTATAAATACGGAAAACTTATAAAAGAAGATGAAGTAAAAGAGGTTGTAGAGCTTTGTCAGAAAGCAAATCGTATCTTTATCGCAGGAGCGGGACGTTCAGGATTTTGTGCCAGAGGATTTGCAAATAGAATGATGCATCTTGGTTTTACTGTTTATTTTGTTGGAGAAACAACGACACCTTCTATTCAGGAAGGAGATCTGTTGATCGTAGGATCAGGATCAGGAACAACAGCAAGTCTTGTATCTGACTGCAAAAAAGCAAAGGCACAGAAAGCCACGATTGCAACACTTACAATCTGTCCAGAGGCTCCGATCGGAGAAATGGCAGATGCGATCATTACGATTCCTGGGGCAACACAGAAAAATGCTGAACACACAAACGACGTAGTGACCGAACAACCAGGAGGAAATTTATTTGAGCAGTTAAGCTGGCTCATTTACGACAGCATTGTGATGGACTTAATGCCAATTCTTGGAGAAACAGAAGATACAATGTTTAAACGCCATGCAAACATGGAGTAAGTCGAAAGGAGAAGATATATGAAAACAGCACAAGCAAAGATTCAGAAATTTGGTTCTCTGTTAAGTGCAATGGTTATGCCAAATATCGGTGTATTCATTGGATGGGGCCTTTTAACAGCACTGTTTATTGATACAGGATGGACACCAAATGCTTATTTAAACAAACTGGTTTCACCAATTTTAACGTACTTATTACCTTGCTTGATCGGATATACCGCAGGATCTAATATTTATGGACGACGAGGAGGAGTCATTGGTGCATTTGCAACCATGGGAGCAGTTGTAGGAGCAGATGTGACAATGCTTGTTGCAGGTATGATCTTAGGACCTGTAGCAGCAATTTGCATTCGAGCATTTGATAAAGCAGTGGAAGGAAAAGTAAAACCAGGATTGGAAATGTTAGTTGATAACTTTTCACTTGGGATTATTGGATTTGTGATCTGTATTATCGGTTATGTAGGAGTAGCACCGATTATGACAGCGATTCAGACAGTATTGACAGGCGGAGTTCAATATCTGACAAACCACAATATGCTTCCATTAACAGAATTATTTGTACAGCCTGCAGAAATTTTATTCTTAAATAACGCGATCAACCATGGAATTATGACACCTCTTGGATTACAGCAGGCAGCAGAAACAGGAAAATCAGTTTTATTCTTAGTAGAAGCAAGTGGAGCTGCATGGGTAGGACTAAGTTTAGCATTTGCAATTTTTGGAAACAAATCAGCAAAGAAATCAGCTCCAGGAGCCGTGATCATCATGTTCTTTGGTGGTATCGCAGAAGTATGTTTTCCATATTGCCTGACAATGCCATTAACGATCATTGGACCAATCCTTGGAAATATGTTTTCTTTATTTGTACTTACAAACTTTGGCGGAGGTGTCGTTGGACCAGTATCTCCAGGATCAGTTATTTCTTATTATATGATGACACCAAAAGCATGCATGTTAGTAAATACGATCGCATACTTTGGGTCTCTGGCAATCTCATTTGCAGGAGCAGCAATCGTATTAAAAGCATTTAAGCATGATGAGGAAGAAGAAGGAATCAAAGAACTTACTGCAACAGCAGATGCTAAGATTCAAAAATTGAATAAAGTAATCTTTGCGTGTGATGCAGGAATGGGATCTTCTGCAATGGGAGTTACAATTCTTAAGAAAAAACTAGAAGAAATCGGATTAAAACCAGAAATTAAGCATGTGGCAGTTGCAGATATACCAAAAGATGCAGATGTAGTTGTTACAAATGTAAACTTAGAAGAGCGAGCCAAAATGTCCCTAGAAGGAACGAATATCCCAATTCTTACATTAAGTAATTTCATGGATCAGACCGAATATGAAAGAATTATCGTAGAGATTCAGAGAATGTTAGGACATGATGTACCAGATGTATTTTGCAAAGATAATATTGTGTTAAATGCAAAATATGCAAATAAGGAAGAAGCAATCAAAGCTTGTGCAGATATCTTTATTAAGGGTGGATATACAGATGAAAGTTATAAGGCAGATATGCTGCAGAGAGACAAAGAAGCCTCTGTGTATTTAGGAAATGGAGTTGCGCTTCCACATGGACTTGCAAGTTCCAAAGAAACGATCAAAAACTCAGGAATCTGTTTTGTACAGGTACCAGATGGAGTAGATTTTAACGGAGAAAAAGCATATCTTCTCGTAGGTGTTGCAGGAAAAGGAGAAGAACATGTAGAACTCCTTGGAAAGATCGGACAGACTTTAATGGATGAAGGTGTGATCGAAAAATTAAAAAATTCGACATCAAAAGAAGAAGTTATCAACTTATTAAATCTATAGATGATAATGCGGCATCTAATGAATCAAAGGATGTTGCAATCAAAAGAAAGGTGGAATATAACACATGAAAACAGCAGTACATTTTGGAGCAGGAAAAATTGGTCGTGGATTTATCGCAGATTTATTACATGATAGTGGGTATAAAATTGTTTTTGCAGACGTTGTACAGCCATTAGTTGACCTTGTGAACGAAACACATGAATACAGTCTGTTTTTGATCGATCATGATTATGAAGAAAAAGTGATCGACCAGGTGGAGGCATATTCCACCATCACACAGGAAGATAAAGTAATAGAAGCAATCAGTGAAGCAGAAGTATTAACAACATCAGTTATGGCAACAAATCTTCCCAAAGTAGCTCCAACGATCACAAAAGGACTAAAAGCAAGAGTCAAAGCAGATCAGGAAAAGAAACTTGTTGTTATGGCTTGTGAAAATGCAATCATGGGAACAGATATCTTGAAGAAAGCAATGATTGAAACAGGTATCATGACAGAAGAAGAAATGGATCAAGTTGCAGTATTTCCAAACACAGCAGTTGATCGCATGGTATTTGATGGACATCATCATGGAAAAGACGGAATCGAAGTTGGAGATGCATTTGAATTACCGATCGAGAAAAACAAATTAGAAGATCCTAAGTCACAACCAATCAAAGGTGCAGAATACGTAGATAATCTGGCAAAATTCTTACAGAGAAAAATCTATATGGTAAACTGTGCACACGCAGTCACAAGTTACTTTGGATTTGTAAAAGGATACAATACAGTACAAGAAGGATTAGCAGATCCACAGATTCTTGAAGATGTAAAGAAAACAGTTTTAGAATCAGCATCAGCACTTGAGAAGATCTATGGATTTGCACATGAAAATCTGGTGGAGTACATGAATGCAATGATTATCAAGAGATTTACAACACCAGGTGTATCAGATCCAATCACAAGAGTTGCAAGAGAACCAATCAGAAAAATATCAGCCAATGACCGAATCATGGGACCAGCGATCCAGTGTGAAGAATTAGGACTTGATAATAGCTGTTTATTAAAAGGAGCAGCATGTGCAATGTTCTATAAAAATGAAGAAGATGCACAGGCAGTGGAATTACAAAACTATATCAAAGAAAATGGCCCAGAAGCAGCCGTTGTAAAATATATTGGATTAAAACCAGAGGATCGAATGACGAAAGTTATTGTAGAAGAATATAAAAAATTAAAATAAAAGCGATAAAAATATTTAACAGAAGTAATGAATTATATGGAGGACAAGTGACATGGTATATCGAATTCCAGCAGTCAATTTAGTAGGGCGTGGTTGTCTTGCACAATTAAAGGATGAAATTGGAACTTTAGGATGTAAAAAAGCCCTTGTAGTCAGCGATAAGTTTTTGACAGAAAATGGGGTAGTTGAGAAAGTAACAAAGGTATTAGATCAAGTTGGAATTGAACATACATTATATAATGATGTAAAACAGAACCCAAGCGTTGCAAATGTAGAGGGTGGATTGGAAGTATTAAAAAAAGAAAACTGTGATTTTATCGTGAGTATCGGTGGAGGATCACCACAGGATTGTGGAAAAGCAATTTCTGTTCTTGCTACAAATGGTGGAAAAATTACAGATTACGAAGGCGTAAATAAATCTCAAAAGAAATGTTTACCAATCGTAGCAATTGCAACTACAGCTGGAACATCAGCGGAAGTCACGATCAACTATGTGATTACAGACGAAGAAACGCATATTAAAATGATCATGGTAGATAGAAATACATTAGCATCTATCACAGTCAATGATCCAGAACTAATGTTAAGTAAACCAGCAGGATTAACAGCAGCAACAGGTATGGATGCATTAACACATGCAATGGAAGCAGTTGTTGCAAACGGAGCAATTGATGTTACAGATGCAACAGCATTGTATGCGATCAAACAGATTTTTGAATATCTTCCAAGAGCAGTGGAAAATGGACAGGATATTGAAGCCAGAGAACAGATGTGCTATGCATGTTTCTTAAATGGAATTGCCTTTAGTAATGCAGGATTAGGAAATGTTCATGCAATGGCACATCAGCTAGGTGGATTATATGATCTCCCACACGGAGTATGTAATGCGATGTTACTTCCAATCGTAGAAGAAGAAAATGCAAAACAGGCTCCAGCAAAATTCCGTGTTATGGCAGAAACAATTGGAATGGATGTAGAAGGAAAGACAGACGAGGAGTGTATGGACTTTGTAATTGGTAAGATCAAGGAATTATCAGAGAGAGTAGGAATTCCTAAAACATTGTCAGAACTTGGAGTAGAAAATCCAGATTTTGAAACCCTAGCAGAAAATTCCATGAAAGATGCATGCGCAGGAGCAAATCCAGTATTTTTTGATAAAGAATTATTGATCAAACTGTTTAAGAAAATTGCCTAAGTTTTATAAAATGAAAAAGATCTGCATTGATATCATTTAACTCAATGCAGATTTATTTTCACGAATATACGAAAACGATATTCTCTATTTATTCGCCAAATTATTATTCTGATACCGAGAATCAAACGTAACCTCATCATCAAACCACTCAGGTCCTTCATATTCCACAGCAACTTCCTCACTAGGGAATTCAACCTCGGCCATCACAAGCCCTTCATATTCTCCATGAAAGACATCCAGTTCGATCACAAATCCATGTTCATCCGGAATCTTATAACGAGTCTTAGAAATTAAAATCCCATCCACCTTCGGAAGCAGATGTTCATAAGCTGCCTTGTCAAGCGGAAATTCATGCTCAGTTCTAGCCATCAATCCTTTACTCTTGAAAGTTAAGAAATACTGCTTATTCATTCTGCGGATACGAATCACAGGTTCCATGCAAAGATAGCCCTGTTCGATCTCAGAGTGTGGATAAGAATCCAGATTATCAGGTAAGTTGTGGACGATAAATTTTCTTTCGATTTCCATGGGCATTTCCTCCTTGAAGTGCAGATCCTAAGCCTTTTTAAGGCGCATACTTTTTCTTTATTATACCCATCGTCTATGATATAATCAACAAAGATTCGAGAAAAAGACAAAGGAGATGAATATAAATGCGTTTAAGAAATGTACCAGGAGCGAGAGAGACGATCATAGAAAATCAGTTTTCCATCCAGCAGCCAGAGCAGATGAAAGGAAAATGGGCAGAGGTATTCAAAAATGACCATCCGATCCACATCGAAGTAGGAATGGGAAAAGGACAGTTTATTATAGAAATGGCAAGAAGAAATCCAGAAGTAAACTATATTGGAATCGAAAAATATTCAAGTGTCTTAGTAAGAGCTGTAGAGAAATTAGAAGATTTTGAACAGGATAACCTTCGTTTGATCCGTATGGATGCAGAGAATATCGAAGAAGTGTTTGACAAAGATGAAGTAGACAGGATCTATTTAAACTTCTCTGATCCATGGCCAAAAGACCGCCATGCAAAGAGAAGACTGACATCTACAAGATTTTTAGAACGATATGATAATATTCTGACACCAGAAGGAAGAGTTATGTTTAAGACAGATAACAAAGACTTATTTGACTTCTCCTTAGAGCAGGTAGAAGAAGCAGGATGGATCCTGGAAAATCACACATACGATCTTCATCACAGCGAATATAATGAAGGGAATGTCATGACAGAATACGAGGAGAAATTTTCAGCCAAAGGAAATCCAATCTGTCGTTTAGTCGCATATCGTCATGCCAAGTAAAAGGATTGCATAAAATAAACAAAAAGTGGTAATATAATCATGAAACAAGGAAAGTTTCGATGCAAGATCCAGTTGTTTCTGTATTTGCATCCATGCATGAACAGATGGGTCTGTCAATTTTTTCAGTCACTAGACGAAGCAAAACGATGTTTAAATAAATAGCAAAGGATAGGTGAATTATTATGGAATATACATTTACAAGTGATAATTTTGAAGAAGAAGTATTAAAAAGTGATGTGCCAGTATTAGTAGATATGTTTGCAACATGGTGCGGACCTTGTAAGATGATGGCACCAGTGGTAGCACAATTAGCTGAAGAATATGAAGGAACTGTAAAAGTCGGAAAACTTGATATCGATCAGAATGTTGATATCGTAGCACAGTACAAGATCATGTCAGTTCCAACATTTTTAGTGATCAAAGATGGAGAGGTTAAGGCAAAACTGATCGGAGCAGTATCCAAAGAAGAATTAGTTGAAGCAATCGATCAGGCAAAGTAGTAAGATGAATATATTAAATATTGAACATATCAGCAAAATTTATGGAGAGAAAGTCATTTTTGATGACGTATCTCTTGGAATCCACAGTGGCGATAAGATTGGTGTGATCGGGGTCAACGGTACAGGAAAGACTACATTATTAAAGATCATTGCCAAGATCAACGAGCCAGACAAAGGACAGATCATCTGTGGAAATGGGATCCGTGTATCTTATCTTCCACAGAATCCAGAATTTCCGAAGAAACAAAGTATTCTGGAATATGTGATGGATGGAAAAGAACATCAGGACTGGAAGACGGAGAGTGAAGCAAAGACGATCCTTACAAAACTTGGAATCTATGATTTTGATGAAGGATGCGATCATTTATCTGGAGGCCAGAAGAAGAGAGTTGCACTCGCAAGAACTTTAGTAGATCCAACCGAAGTACTGATCCTTGACGAGCCAACCAACCACTTAGATAACGATATGGTTCTATGGCTGGAAGAATTCTTAAACAGCTTTAGAGGTGTATTGATCATGGTAACCCATGACCGTTATTTCTTAGATCGTGTAACGAATAAGATCGTAGAGATCGACAAAGGAAAGCTTTACGAATACGATACCAACTATTCTGGATTCGTAGAGTTAAAAGTCCAGCGCGAAGAGATGGAACTAGCGACAGAACGTAAGCGCCAGAGTTTACTCCGCGTGGAAATGGAATGGATGAAACAGGGAATCAAAGCGAGAGGAACGAGACAGAGAGCCAGAACGGAACGTTTTGAAGAACTTAAGAATGCCAAAGGTCCATCCATGCAGCAAAATGTTGAGATGGATTCGATCAGCAGCCGTCTTGGAAAGACAACGATCGAGTTAGAACACATTTCCAAAGGATTTGGTGACAAACATCTGATCAATGATTTCTCTTACATCGTATTAAGAGATGACAGGATTGGATTTATCGGACCAAATGGCTGTGGAAAATCAACTTTGATGAAGATGATCATGGGAATCTTAAAGCCGGACGAAGGAAACATTACGATCGGTGACACCGTAAAGATCGGGTATTTTGCACAGGAAAATGAAGATATGACAGGAGATATCCGTGTCATTGATTATATCAGAAATGTCGCAGAATACATCCAGACAACGAAAGGGCAGGCAAGTGCATCCCAGATGCTAGACCGTTTCTTATTCCCGCCAGAACTTCAATACACACCGCTTGATAAACTTTCTGGAGGAGAACAGAGACGTCTCTACTTATTAAAAGTATTGATGGAAGCACCAAATGTTCTGATCCTCGATGAGCCGACCAACGACCTTGACATCCAGACATTAACGATCTTAGAAGATTATCTGGATACGTTTGCAGGAATCGTGATCACAGTATCTCATGACCGATATTTTCTTGATCGTATTGTAAACAGGATTTTTGCGTTTGAAGAAGGTGGACATTTAAAACAGTACGAAGGCGGTTATACGGATTATCTGGAGAAAGTAAAGCCAATTGCGAAACAAGAGAAAAGCAAACTAGAAAAAAAAGAAAATAATGGAAAGAAATTCCGGAAAGAACACCAAAAGAAGCTCAAGTTTACATACAAAGAACAAAAAGAATTTGAAACGATCGATGATGATATCGCGAAACTGGAGGAAAAAATAGAACAGTTAGATGAAGAGATCATGGAAAATGCAACGAATTCTGGTAAATTAGCAGAGCTTACGCAGCAAAAAGAAGAGACAGAAGAAGCTTTGAATAAAAAGATGGACCGTTGGGTATATTTAAATGATCTGGCAGAACAGATAGCGAATCAATAACAATAAAAGAGGATTGACTCACAAAATATCATATGAGTCAATCCTCTTATTATGTTAAGCTTCTTTTTCTAACTTAATATTTTTCTTATACAATCGATAATCCACCCAGTTTCCAATCAAAAATTGAACTGTAGCAAAAAACGGAACTCCAAGGAACATTCCAAGTGGACCGAAATAAGCGCCGCCAACAGTGATGGAAAATAAAATCAGTAGTGGACGAACTCCGGTAGATTCTCCAAGGATCTTAGGTCCAAGGATCAGACCGTCAAACTGCTGTAGGACAAAAACCATGATAATAAAGATCAGGCACTTCGTCGGACTTACGATAAAAAGAATAAAAGCACCGGGAACTGCACCAATGATCGGTCCAAAATAAGGAATCATATTTGTGACGCCGATAATAACACTGATCAATACGGTATAAGGAAGTTTTAAAATAGTCATCGCAACAAAAGCCAGTAAACCAATGATCAGAGAATCAATGGATTTTCCGATAATGAAACCAGAAAAAATATTATGACAATCTTTTAAAGTGCGAAGTACACGATAAGAGAAATTTTCATTAAAGATTGCAAGAACCAATCGTTTTCCAGCATTTTTTAAAATAAATTTATCGATCGTCATATAAATAGAAACAATAAATGCGATAAACAGGTTAAATAATCCCTTGGCAAAAGACATGGAAGCCTCATAAAGCATAGGGACGATATTGGTCAGAAGATTGTTGGTCAGTTCGAAAAGCTTTGGTAATGTCTTTGTCTCGATCATATCGGCAATCTGACCAGGAAACATATCTGTGCTGTTCTCACGATAATGTTCAAAAATCGACATTATCGATTTATAAATATCGGGAATCATCAGGGATAGTTCACGAATACTGTCATATAACTGTGGAATGATAAATCGAAGACATACAATGATAAAACCAACCATGACAAGATAACTGATCAAAATGGCGAGTCCACGCTGTATACTGGCAGATTTCTTTTTTAAAAGTTTCATTGATACATTTCTTTGGAAGAAAGCTACGACGGGATTTAAAATATAGGCAATCAGAAATCCCATGAAAAATGGAAATAAGATGTCCCATAATTGAGAGATCAGTTTGCTTGTATTAGACCATTGTGTTATAAAACGGAAGATCACACATCCGATCAGGATAACAGCAATGGTATAGATAGAAATCGTAAAATACTTTTTATTCGATTCGAATTTGTGGTTGCTTGACATTTGAGACTCCTCTTAGAATGATAGTTAATCAGTAATATCATCTATTATAGACGTTTCCAAGATCAGTTACAAGACAATATAAGATTTAAATAAAAGAAAAACACCATCCCCGGCTACAAGATCAACCAAAAACAGTGCTTTAGTACGCGATGAGGGGTTCGAACCCTCGACACCCTGATTAAGAGTCAGGTGCTCTACCAACTGAGCTAATCACGCTTAAATTATGTTGTTTTTACTGCGCTTCCTTAACGCAAGATTTATTATATACGAATGTTTTAAGAAATGCAAGCATTATTTTTAATTTTTTTTATTTTTTTTTACAAAAAATTTAAAGAAAGTTAATAACGGTACAAAAAAAGCCCGAAATATGGTATTCTAGAGACTGGAAAGGGGATAAAATTTCATGGATAAAATAGCGGTTGCACAGACAACATCTTCCGGAAACTGGAGAGAAAATATAGAAAAAGCAAAACAATATATAAAGAAAGCAACAGAAGAAGAGGCAGTTATGATCATTTTTCCAGAATATTTCATGAATTATTATCCGGATGCTGAACACAACTATACAAAAAAGGCACAAAGCTTGCATGGCGAATTTGTACAGGCAATGAAGATGCTTGCAAAAGAGTTTAAGATGTGGATCATTTTTGGGATGAATGAACAGACTGTGGATGAAACAAAGAACTACAATACAATGGTAATCCTGAATGACCTGGGAGAACTTGTGTCTGATTATAAAAAGACACATTTGTTTAATGCATATAAATGGAATGAATCAATGAATACGCTTAAGGGGGATTGTTTGTTTACACCGATTAAGACACCTGCAGGTGTGATCGGACTTGGAATCTGTTATGATCTCAGATTTCCGGAACTTGCAAGATATGAAGCATTATCTGGAGCTCAGGTCATGTTGTATCCAGCGGCATGGGTTAAGGGTAAAGGAAAATTTATGCAGTGGGAGACACTTCTTCGGGCAAGAGCAATTGAAAATGAGATGTATGTTTTAGGATGTTGTCATTACAGCAAGGAACATTACATGGGAAGAAGTACTGGATTTGCACCAGATGGAACCAGATTGTATTTAGGAGAAGAAAAGGAAGAGCTACTCTATGCACAGATAGATAAAGAACAGATTCAAAATATAAGAACAGCCAATCCTGTCTTTGAAAACAGGAGAAGAGATCTCTACGATTAAATAAAATAATACAGATTAAGGTAGGAATCAGAAAGAGGTAGTATCATATGGAAGATAGAAGAGGTATAGCAAAGAAGGCAGCAATAGGAGTCGCACTGGTGATCGCAGCTGCGGGAGCTGTATTATTCTATAAGAATAATATTGCGATGAATCCAGGTGACACATTATTAAAATATATGTCATATGCAGAAGATGGAAAGTATGAAAAGATGTACGATCTTTTGAATGAAGAAAGCCAAAAAAGTATTTCAAAAGAAGAATTTATCAAGAGAAATAAAAATATTTATAAGGGAATCGGGGTCCAAACGATTGATGCTGATGTAACTTCAAAGAAGAGATCAACAATCGTGACATATCACGTAAAAATGCAGACAAATGCTGGAATTATTAACTATAATAACCGTACAGATTTTGTCAAAGAAAATCATAGATATCGCATAGATTGGGATGACTCCGCTATTTTTCCGCAATTAGGAGCAGAAGACAAAGTCAGAGTAAAAACTTTATATGCCAAAAGAGGAAGGATCAAAGATGCACAGGGAAATGCACTTGCTGTACAGGGTAAGATCTATTCTGTAGGATTTGTTCCTGGGAAGATGGACGGTAATTCCGTAAAACTTGCGGCAAAGAAATTAGGATTATCCAAAGAAGAGATTCAGAAGAAACTTGATCAAAAATGGGTGACGGATGATTCTTTTGTACCATTGATCAAATTAAAAGAATATTCAAAAGATCTTCTCAATGTGAAAGGGATCATTGTTTCCACAGAAACTGGGAGAATCTATCCACTTGGGGAGGCAGCAGCACATCTTATCGGTTATATGCAAAATGGCGAAGGAAAAGCAGGACTTGAGAAATTATATGATGAGCAGCTTTCTGGCACGAATGGTTTAGAGATATACATAGAAGATTCTAATGGACAGAAAAAACAGTCACTGGCGGTCAGATCTCAGACAGATGGAAAGGATTTAACAACAACGATCAACAGTAGTTTGCAAAAGGCTATTTACGAACAGTATAAAAATGATAAAAGTGCTCATGTTGCATTGAATCCTTCAACAGGAGAGGTCAAGGCACTTGTAAGTACTCCGTCTTATGATGCACAGGCATTTATCTTAGGAATGAGCCAGAAGAAATGGAATGTGATCAATAGCGATCAAAGACTACCAATGCAAAATCGCTTTAAAGCAACATTTGCACCAGGATCATCCATCAAACCGATCATAGCAGCGATAGGGCTAAGCCAGAATAAATTTCGTGCAAATGATGACTTTGGAAATAGTGGAAAACGCTGGCAGAAGGATAAAAGCTGGGGTGGTTATTATGTAACAACATTGCACGATTATAATGGGCATAATCTGCAAAATGCAATGATCTATTCTGACAATATTTATTTTGCAAAAGCAGCCCTGAAGATAGGAAAAGATACCTTGAAGGATCAGCTTGACAACTTAGGTTTTGGAGAAAGTCTGAAATTTACATTTGGACTAAACGCTTCATCCTATGGAAGTGAAGGATTTACTTCCGATATTCAGTTAGCTGACAGTGGATATGGACAGGGGAAAATGATGGTAAACCCGGTACATATGGCAGCAATCTACACAGCATTTTCCAATAATGGTAATATGCTGAAACCGTATCTGGTCAAAGAAAACGGATCAAAAAAACAAGTATTAAAGGAAACTATATTTACCAAACAAGCTGTGAATACTGTAAATGAAGCTATGCGACAAGTAATCAGAGATCCCTCTGGTACGGGACACGCAGCGAACATAGAAGGGGTAGATCTTCGAGGAAAGACAGGAACTGCAGAGATCAAACAATCACAGACAGACACAAAAGGAACAGAAATCGGCTGGTTTGTGACCATAATGCCAGCAACAAACAATAGGGAAGCATTGGAACTGGTATCCATGACAGAAAACGTGAAGAAACGAGGTGGAAGTGGATACGTGGTCAATAAAACAAAGAAGATCATGGAAGAATACCTGCAGTAGATCAGCTGCAGGTATTCTTCCATGATTCATGATGCAATTATAAAATAAAATTTATAATTTCTTTACAACCAATTCATTGCTATTCTGCATAGGTTTGCGTATAATTACCATTATACTTAAATGTGATATCCATAATAGAACAGATATCAAAGAAGGAGAAGTCTATGAGAGATAAATTCAACCAATTCATGCAGGGCAGATACGGAAATGACGATCTGAACCGCTTTTTAATGAAGATTATTTTAGCAGCATTTGTACTATCACTATTTACAGGAAGAATCGTATTTGGCGGCGTAGTATCACTTAGCCGTATTTTTTATTGGATCGCATTAGCACTTTTGATTTATTGCTATATCCGTATGTTTTCAAGAAACATCTATAAACGAGCCGAAGAAAACAGATGGTTCCTGAATAAAACATCCAATATGCGGGGACTCTGGAGCAATAGAAAATACAAAGCACAGCAGATGAAGAACTACCATATTTACAAATGTCCAGGATGTGGACAGAAGATCAGAATTCCAAGAGGAAAAGGAAAGATAGAAGTTCGTTGTCCAAAGTGTCGTACCACATTCGTAAAGAGGAGCTAAAATGTTTGGGTATATCATTGTCAACAAACCAGAGATGAAATTCCGCGAATTCGATGTCTATCACGGATACTATTGTGGTTTGTGCAGAAAATTAAAAGAACATTATGGAAAGTTTGGCCAGATCACACTTTCCTATGATATGGTCTTTGTATTGATGACCTTAACCAGTCTTTATGAACCAGAAACAACAAAGAGTATGAAGCGATGTGTCACACATCCATTGCATAAACATGAGGAAAGAGTAAACAATATCACGGATTATGTCGCGCACATGAATATTTTGTTGACTTATTACAAATGTAAAGATGATTGGAATGATGACCGCAAATTAAAGAAGTTGGTATTAGAAAAAATTTTATACCATAAGAGTGGATTTTCCAGAAATTTTTATAGGGAAAAATGGAATAAGATCAATGATCTCTTAGAAAATCTGTCAGAAGAAGAGAAAAAAGACAATCAGGATATCGACCAGATGTCAGGGATGTTTGGAAAGGTCATGGCAGAGATCATGCTGTATCAGGATGATGAGTGGAAAGAACTACTGAATCAATTTGGATTTTTCCTTGGTAAATTCATTTATTTGATGGATGCATATGAAGATATTGAAGATGATCTGAAGAATCACAACTATAATCCACTGAAAAATATATATACAAAACCGGAATTTGAAGATATGATCCATCAGATTCTAACGATGATGATGGCAGAGTGTTCGAAAGCTTTTGAACAGCTTCCACTGATCGATGATATAGATATATTGAGAAATGTCTTATATTCCGGAGTATGGTATCGATACGAACAGGTACGAGAGAAACGAGAAAAAGAAAAGGAAGAAAAGAATGTCTGATCCATATGAAATTCTAGGAGTGCAAAGAGGTGCTTCAGAAGAAGAAATAAAAAAAGCATATAAAAGATTAAGCAGAAAATACCATCCAGATGCCAATCTTGATAATCCAAAGGCAGCTGAGGAGAAATTTAAAGAGCTCCAGCAAGCTTATCAACAGGTTATGAAGGAGAAAACAACAGGATACAGCCAAAGTTCTTATGGTGGATACCAGAGTCAGGGGAATCCTTATGGTGGACAAGGGAATCCATATGGAAATCAACAAGGAAATCCGTATGGAGAATGGAATCCATTTGAGGATATTTTTGGACAATTTAGTGGCTATTACACAAATGGTGGAGCTCAGCAAAGACAGAAGACAACGACAGGATATGAGAAGGACACGCATTTAAGAGCAGCAGGTAATTATGTAAGGAATGGTTATTATCAGGAAGCAAGGAATGTTTTAGATGGCATGGAACCAGCCAGAAGAAATGCGAGATGGTACTATTACAGTGCAGCTGCCAATCAAGGCCTTGGAAATAATGTAACTGCTATGGAACATGCAAAACAGGCAGTTTCCATGGAACCTGATAATTATGAATATCAGATGTTATTACAACAGCTGCAAGGAAATGGTTCTTGGTATCAGCAAAGACAAAGTACTTATCAGAATCCATATTCCACAGGTGGAGACTGGTGTATGAAGATGTGCATGTTAAATTTGATGTGCAACTGTTGTCTCGGTGGCAGATACTGGTGTTGATCTGTAAAACAACACTGATTTAGGAGGGAAGATTATGAGCAAAGTAATAGGAATAGATTTGGGAACAACAAATTCTTGTGTAGCAGTGATGGAAGGTGGAGTACCAGTTGTGATCTCAAATGCAGAAGGTGGAAGAACCACGCCATCAATAGTGGCATTTGCGAAAAATGGAGAACGACTGGTTGGAGATCCAGCAAAACGACAGGCGGTAACGAATGTGAGTCGTACAGTTGCATCCGTAAAACGTCAGATGGGAACAGATCGTAAAGTAAAAATTGATGGGAAGAAATATACACCAGAAGAAATTTCAGCGATGATACTGGCCAAATTAAAAAAGGATGCAGAAAGCTATCTCGGGGAAGAAGTAACGAGAGCCGTGATCACAGTACCAGCTTATTTTAGCGATGCTCAGAGACAGGCTACAAAGAATGCTGGAAAGATTGCGGGATTAAGTGTGGAACGTATCATTAACGAACCGACATCTGCTGCATTGGCGTATGGACTAGACAAATCCGTATCCCAGAAGATTATGGTATATGATCTTGGTGGAGGAACTTTTGACGTTTCGGTGATCGAGATTGGTGATGGAGTTGTCGAAGTACTGGCAACGGCAGGAAATAACCATCTTGGAGGAGATGATTTTGACCAGAGGATCATGAATTATCTGATCGGGGAATTTAAAAAAGCAGAAGGGATCGATCTGTCCAAAGATCAGACCGCTGTTCAGAGAATCAAGGAAGAGGCAGAAAAAGCAAAGAAAGAGTTATCTTCTTCTATGACTGTACAAGTTAATCTGCCATTTATCGCAGTAGGGAAAGATGGTCCTAAACATATGGATATCACATTAACCAGATCCAGATTTGAAGAACTGACTTCAGATCTGATCGATCAGACAGCAGGACCAGTTCACCAGGCGTTATCTGATGCAGGAATCAGTACCAGCGAACTTCATATGGTATTGTTAGTCGGTGGATCTACCAGAATGCCGGCAGTTTCAGAGAAAGTAAGACAGTTAACAGGCAAAGAACCAAGCAAGAACATGAATCCAGATGAATGTGTAGCCCTGGGTGCAGCAATCCAGGGTGGAAAGATTGCTGGGGAAGCAGGGTTAAATGAGATTTTATTAATGGATGTCACACCATTGTCTTTATCTATTGAAACAGCAGGAGGTGTTGCAACCAGACTGATCGACCGAAATTCCACAATCCCGACAAGATACAGTCAGATTTTTACGACAGCAGCCAATTTTCAGACAACCGTAGAGATCAAGGTTCTGCAAGGGGAACGTGCCATGGCAAGGGACAATCAGGTCCTTGGAACTTTTAAATTAAAAGGGATCAAGAGAGCCATGCGTGGAGTTCCACAGATCGAAGTAACATTTGATATCGATGTCAATGGAATTCTGAATGTATCTGCCAAAGATCTTGCGACAGGAAAAGAACAGTCCATTACGATCACAGCAAGTTCTAACATGTCAGATAAAGACATAGAACGAGCAATGGAAGATGCTAAGGCATATGAATCCGAAGATCAGGAAAAACGTGATGCGATCGGAAGTTATAATGAGGGAGAAAATATGCTTTATAAGGGTGAGGCATATTTAGCCCAGCATAAAAAAGAATTATCCAGAGAACAAAGATCAGAGTTGAAATCAGCAATTAGTGATCTGAAACATTCGATGAAACGGATCAAACCACAGAATATTACAGAAGAACAAGGTAGAGCGATCAAAGAAGCATCGGAACGTCTGAATCAGTTGATACGATAGGAAAGTGTTCGGGCCGATTGCATTAATGGATATAAAAATAGAATAAAACAATATTAAAATGGGAAGATTAATGACTATAAACGCAGAAAATATAGTGATAAATCTTCTCATTTTTTACTATAGACAAATCTATTATATAGGTGTATGATGCAAATAGTTAGTTAAGACTAACCTAAGGAGGAATCAATGAGATATCAAGTAGAATTAAGTCATGTAAAATGGAAAAAATGTATGCAGATGCAGATGGCGATGCATTGTGCACCTGTACTTGCGGGGCTAAAGCCATCCAATGCAGTAACTCTCGACTATATTGACTCAAAAGAATTAATTCAGTCACTTGCGGGAAGTGATATCAAGTGTGGACTGATCTATTCAGGAAATGGTAAATGTCTCTGGCTGCTGTATCGTGAACAGCAAGTTAACCAGTATCTGATGGATCCAGAAAACCAAAGATTTTTAAAACACTGCGGCTATTCATCCTTTCAGATTCAAAATATCCTTTATACACTTAAGAATCGTTACAGGCTTTACAAAGCAGGGCAGGCAGATTTTCCACATGAACTTGGCTTGATTCTCGGATATCCATTATGTGATGTGATCGGATTTATCAAAAATAATGGACAAAATTGTTTATATTGCAGCTATTGGAAGGTTTACGACAATCTTTCTCAGACGAAAAAGATTTTTGAAGTTTATGATAAAGTTCGTTTCCAGATGGTCAAACTTGTGGAATACGGAAAGAGTTTTAAAGAACTCGTCGACATGTACACAAATTATCAGGTACCTAGGTATGCTTAACTAAAAATAAAACACTCAAACAAAAAAGAAAGACAATCATTAGGAGGATAAGTCATGAGCGAAGTAATCGTTGCATTTTGGACAGGAACAGGAAACACAGCAGAGATGGCAGAATATGTTGCAGAGGGAATCAAAGAAGGCGGAGCTGAGGCAAAGGTTGTTTCTGTAGACGATATCAGCGCAGCAGATTTAAAAGATGCAAAAGCATTTGCACTTGGATGCCCATCTATGGGAGTTGAACAGTTAGAAGAATCAACAATGGAACCATTTGTTGAAGAAGTCTGCGGATTCGCTTCAGGAAAAACAATCGGATTATTCGGATCTTACGGATGGGGAGACGGAGAATGGATGAGAAACTGGGTAGAGCAGATGGAAGGAGCAGGAGCAACTGTTGTTGGCGGAGAAGACGCAATCTGTCAGGAAGCTCCAGATGAAGATGCTCAGGATGAATTAAAAGCCATGGGTAAACAGCTGGCAGCAATCTAATTTACAAATAAAGAATAAGAAAATAAACAGCCGGGCGTATGGATCATATGTCCGGCTGTATTAAAAACAGCAAGACAATATCTAGAAGGAGGGAACACAAAATGAGTATTGTAATTATTGGAGGACATGACCGCATGGTACGTCAGTATGAAACAATCTGTAAGAAGCATAACTGCAAGGCAAAGATATTTACACAGATGCCATCATGTCTGAATAAGAAAATTGGGAATCCGGATTTAGTCGTATTATTTACGAACACAGTTTCACACAAAATGGTACGTTGTGCTGTCAGTGAAGCAAAGAATAAAAATATTGAAGTAGTAAGAAGTCACTCAAGCAGCCAGGCTGCATTAACAGAAATTTTAGAGCAACGTTGTGAAATTGCATAACGAAAAAATATAAAAAACCCCTTGACAGTATTTTGAAGTTAGAATATACTAACAAATTGTAAAAGGAAATTAGTTTACACTAACAAAAGATAGTTACAACTAACAATGATAGAATAGAGAAAAAGGGGAAGATATCATGCCTTTAATTATGGTTGGAATTGGAGAAACATGTACAATTCAGAGAATCGGTGGAAGTGAAGAAACAAGAAGATTCTTATCAAACCTCGGTTTTGTACAGGGAGCAGAAGTAACTGTATTATCAGCAATCGGAGGAAATGTCATTGTGAACATTAAAGACTCCAGAGTTGCAATTAATAAGGATATGGCTAGACATATTATGGTTTAATATGTTTGTTATATTGCGTTTATAGGAATAAATTGTCACGTAGCGGTTTATTTGATAGATGCTTGATAGATTTGAAGACAATGAAATATTGAGAAGAAAGGAGATATGACCATGACTTTAGGAGACGCAGCAGTTGGAAGCACAGTTATAGTTGCAAAGATCGATGGAGACGGTGCTTACAAACGTCGTATTATGGATATGGGAATCACAAAAGGAAGCGAAATTTTCATTCGTAAAGTAGCTCCCCTTGGAGATCCTGTTGAAATTACAGTCAGAGGATACGAACTTTCTGTAAGAAAGAATGATGCTCAGTGTGTATTAGTTAAAGAAGCTTAATACATAAGAGTTAGTAGTATCTAATAAAAGTTAGTAATATCTAATATCAAGAAAAGCTATTATTTAAGAGGGAAGCAATTCCCCAGGGAGGTAAAAAAGAAATGGCTATTAATATCGCACTTGCGGGTAACCCGAACTGTGGTAAAACTACCATGTTCAATGCCCTGACAGGAGCTAACCAGTATGTTGGTAACTGGCCAGGTGTTACCGTAGAAAAAAAAGAAGGTAAATTAAAAGGAAAGAGAAAAGGGGAAGACATCACGATCACTGACCTTCCAGGTATCTATTCTCTTTCACCATATACATTAGAAGAAGTAGTCAGCCGAGACTTCTTACTAAATGAAAATCCAGATGTTATCATCGACTTAGTTGATGCAACTAACATCGAGAGAAACTTATATCTGACAACACAGCTGATCGAAACTGGTGTACCAGTTGTCATCGCGTTGAATATGGCAGATTTATTAGAAAAACGTGGGATCAAAATTGATGTGGAACGTCTTTCTATGTTATTAAACTGTCCAATTGTTGAGACATCTGCATTAAAAGGAAAAGGTCTTGACGAAGTAGTGGAAGAAGCAATCAAAGTTGCGAAGAAGAATACCGTAGATCTGCCAAAAGAGATTTTCTCTAAAGATGTAGAAGCAGCGATCGCTGAAGTTAAAAATGTACTTCCATCATCTATTTCTGAAGATAAGAGAAGATGGTATGCAGTAAAATTCCTGGAAAATGACAGCAAAGTAGCAGAAAGCGTAGCACTTTCAGGAAATGGTGCAAAAGTTATAGAAGATAACAGAACAAAGATTGAAAAAGCCGAAGACGATGATATGGAAAGTATCGTAACAGATGGACGTTATCAGTTCATTCAGAAGATCGTTTCCACTACAGTGAAGAAGAGCGGAGGAAAATTAACGATTTCTGATAAGATCGACCGTATTGTGACAAACCGTATCTTAGGTATCCCAATCTTTATCGCGATCATGTTTGTTGTATACTATATTTCTGTAACAACGATCGGTACATTAGTAACAGACTGGACAAATGATACATTTGTAGCTGAGATGATCCAGCCAGCCGCTCAAAGCTTCTTAAAAGGAATCGGTGCAAGCGCAGCAATCCAGGATCTGATCGTTAATGGTATCATTGGTGGTTTAGGAGCTGTCCTTGGATTCGTTCCTCAGATGGCAATCTTATTCTTATTCCTGTCTATCTTAGAAGACTGTGGATATATGGTACGTATTGCGTTCGTAATGGACCGTGTATTCCGCCACTTCGGATTATCAGGTAAATCCTTCATTCCATTACTGATTTCTTCAGGATGTGGAATTCCTGGTATCATGGCATCTAAGACGATCGAACAAGACAACGACAGACGACTGACAATTATGACAGCAACATTCATTCCATGTGGAGCGAAACTTCCAGTTATCGCTATGATGGGTGGTGTTATGACAAGTTATGCAACAGGAAGTTATGAAGCAGGTGGATTAATGGCACCATGTATGTACTTCATTGGTATCGTAGCCGTATTAGTTGCAGCAATCATCTTAAAGAAGACAAAACCATTCTCTGGAAAGCCAGCTCCATTCGTAATGGAACTTCCACAGTATCATATCCCATCTGCTAAGACAGTATTACTTCATGTATGGGAAAGATTAAAAGGATTCATCATCAAAGCCGGAACAATCCTGTTCTTAGCTTGTGTTGTTATGTGGTTCTTAAGTGGATATGGATTCGTCAATGGTTCATTCGGAGCTGTTGAAGATCCAGGAAACAGTTTATTAGCAGTTATCGGTGGAGCGATCGCACCAATCTTTGCACCACTTGGATTTGACAACTGGAAAGCTGTTGCAGCTTCTTTATCAGGATTCTCAGCAAAAGAGTCTATCGTATCAACAATGGGTGTACTTGCAAACGTAACTGGAGATGCATCAGAAGATGCTGTCACAGTAGCAGAAGCAGTAAGAACTTGGTTCCCAAGTGCTGTAGCAGCATTTTCATTCTTACTGTTTAACCTGTTAGACTCTCCATGTTTAGCAGCAATCTCTACAATGGCAAAAGAAATGCAGTCTAGAAAATGGTTCTGGTTTGCGATTCTTTTCCAGAATATTTTTGCTTATGTTGTAACGCTGATCGTATATCAGATCGGTACATTTGCAACAGGTGGAGCATTTACAGTAGGAACAGCAGTAGGTATCGTGTTATTGCTTGTAATGTTATTCCTGCTATTCAGACCAGATCCATACAAAGATCAGAAAGTATATTCAAAGAGATCTGTTCAGGCATAGTCGAAATGGTATATAATAGAGGGGCTGGATGTGCAAACATCCGGCTTCTTGCTTATCAAATTTCATATAAAAAAGATATGATATAAAGGAGGGACGATTATGAATCCAGTAAGTATTATCATATTGTTATTGATTATTGCATATTGCGCATTTGTTATTTATAAACAGGTGCAGAAGAAGAAACAAGGCGGATGTGGAGGCAACTGTGCAGGCTGCTCAGGATGCAGCAGTTTTCAGGTGAAGGATTCATCAGTCAAGAAAAAAGGAAGGTAATCAGCAATGGGAAATTCAACAGGTTCTATGTTTTATGCATTTGCAATCTTTATTGGATTATATCTTATCGGGGTGATCGGATACCAGCTTTATAAACTGATCCGTAAATTACTAAATAAATAATGTAAAGTAAAAAGAGGTATCATAAAATGGCAGATATTATTATTGTACTCATCCTTATTGTTATCGCAGTTTTTGCGATCAAACAGACAAAGAAACATATGCAAGGGGAAAGTCCTTGCTGTGGCGGAGGATCGGGTACTGTAAAGAAAGTAAAAGAAAAACATTTAGATGGTCCTGTGATGGGAACGAAAACAATGAAGATCAAAGGTATGACTTGTGAACACTGTGTCAATAATGTGACAAATGCGATCAATAAAGTTGCAGGAGCTTCGGCAAAAGTATCTTTAAAAGATAAAGAAGCAATTATTTCATATGATCGTGAATTAAGTAATATTGAGCTTAGAAAAGCAGTAGAAGATGCAGGATATGAAGTCATATCACTTTCATAAAGAACGGTGTTTTAGAGGAAGTTATCGAAAACAGCAGAAAACAAAAAAGCACTTTTAAGATCTGTAATATACAGAAAAAAGTGCTTTTGTTTCAAATTATTTGTTTTGATTGCTGAGAGCTTTAATATGTTCTTCAGAATTCAGATGTGCTTTGATCGCATGAAAGCTTTCAGGACTGATCACATGTTCCATACGGCAGGCATCTTCAGCTGCAATCTCTGCGGGAACTCCAAGTTTGATCAGCATGTTAGATAAAACAGTATGGCGCTCAAAAATCGTATCAGCAATCTTATGACCAGCTTCAGTTAAAGAGATGAAACCATCAGAATCAACGGTGATCATATCAGAATTACGAAGATTTTTCATAGCAATACTGACACTTGGTTTAGAGAAATTCAAATAATGAGCAATATCAATGGATCTTACAGACCCTTTGTTTTGTTTCAAAATTAAAATAGCTTCCAAATAATTTTCAGCGGATTCTTGTATTTTCAAAAAGATTCCTCCTTACTAATAATTGTATATCTAGTCTACAAGATATGTTTATTTTGGTTATCATTGTATCATAAACAGTGTGTATTTTCAATGGAAGCACATGAGAAAAAAATACCGTGAAAAAATAAAAAAATTAAGAAAAACTATTGACAAAACGGTTAGGTAATGCTAACCTTATATATGTAATTAGATGAGACTAACTCATCAAAACGACCTTTATATAGTATAATCATTTATGTAGTATGAATGCGAGATAAAGTGTCATGCCATAGACTTTATCCCGCAGTCATGCATACAACAGCAAGTCAAGGTGGAGAACAGCATGTGCCAAGAACAAGTAGAGAAGGCTTTACAACAAAGTGGTAAAAGAATCACACAACAGAGAAAGATTCTACTAGATGTTATCTTGAATGGAGACTGGGAATGCTGCAAAGAGATCTATTACGAAGCAGTCAAACGAGATTCTTCCATTGGAATGGCAACAGTATACCGCATGATGACAACACTCGAAGAGATCGGAGTCATCGAGAGAAGATGCGTATTTCGAGTAAGAGATGAAGTAGAGCTTTAAAATTAAATCAATCATAAAAAATTAAGAAAGTATTTGGTTTCAATCAATGAAATCAGATACTTTTTCTGTTATAGTAAAAGAAAAGGGAGAATCGTGGTTATGAAAAAGATACTATATCATATCTTTCTCTTGCTCTGTATTGCAGTATTTTGCATTAGCGCCTATAAGCTGTATGGATATTATAAATCTTATAAAGAAGCGAAAGATACTTATGAAAAGATAAAAAAAGACAATGTAAAGAAGACAAATGGAGATAGAACGATTGATTTTGATAAACTTCGGGCAAAGAATCCAGACATTGTTGGCTGGGTTTACGCAAAGGGGACAGGAATTGATTATCCGATCGTTCAAGGTAAAGATAACGAAGAATATCTTCATATGGATTACAATAAGAAAAAAAGCAGTTCAGGGACGATCTTTTTAGATCACGGATGTGATAAGTCGTTTATCTCAGATAATAATATCATTTACGGACACCATATGAAAAATGGAACGATGTTTGCCAAGCTGCTAAAATTCAGAGAAGAATCCTTTCTAAAGAAACATCATGTGATCATTTTATATACTCCAAAGAAGACAATGCATTTGAAAGTGATCAGTGCTTATGCGGTGAAAGCACAGGATCAGATGCCGATCACATTTGCAAATGAAACGCAGAAGAAAGAATATATCACAAAGATTCGGAGAATGAGTGAACCATCGATCAAGCTGGATGATAAGAAGATCGATCGTATTTATACATTTGTGACATGCAGTTATGAAAGAGATGATAATAGGACATATGTACATGCAGTGGAAGAATGACAAGGATGATAGAAAGTGTTAGATCAAGATGAAAAAAATGAAACTGACAAAGAAGAATAAAAAAGAATTAAAGATGATCTGTGGAGTTTTAATCTTTTTTGCAGTGATCTTTATATGGATCGTACAGAATATCGGTCTGCCGATCAAGACACAAGTAGAAAAAGGCCGGATCAAGGTGATCGACATATCATCCTATAACGGGACAGTCAATTGGAAGAAGGTCAAAGACCATAATGTCAATCATGCGATGATCAAGATCGGTTCAGGGATGAATGAGAAGAGAGCAGGAAGGAAAGACAGTAAATTTGATACCAATTTCCGCAATGCAGGATATGCATCAATTCACAGAGGCGTTTATTATTATTCTTATGCGAAGACAACCAGTGATGCAAAAAAAGAAGCCAGACACTGCTTAAAACTCCTCAAAGAGCAGGGAATCGATCCGACAGATTTAGATCTCCCAGTGGCATTTGATATCGAAGAAGAAGCGGTATTTCAGACAGGAAGACGTAATGTGACAGCAGTCACGACAACATTTTGTGATGAGATAAAGAAAGCAGGATTTGAGCCTATGGTTTATTCGGGAGCTTCAGCACTTCGAAATTATTTTGAATATAGTAAGATCAGAGAATATAAGATCTGGGTGGCACATTATACGAAAGCATCCGCACCAGCAATCCCATTTTCTTATGATATGTGGCAGTATACAAGCAGAGCTGTTATAAATGGGGCTAATACAGGAATGGGGTATTGTGATCTGAATTATTATTTGGTAGACAAGAATTACAAAGAATAAAAGAACTTCAGAATATGAAAGAAATAGCATATTCTGAAGTTCTTTTGGTTTAAAGAAAAGATGATGTAATCTCCATCATGATCGAAAAGAGAAAACAAACAATAAATGCAGCCCAGAAAGAGATGTTTGTAACACGTTTCTTTGGCCAGGTCTGTCGGATATCTTTCTGAAACCATGTTTTTATATAGCCGAGCCGTCCATTCAGATAAGCAATCGCAACGAGCAGAAAGATGCTAAGGATAAGTCCGATCAATGCAACAGGAATGGATGCAATGATCGAAGATACCGTTACTGTATTTGCAGTATCAAGATTGTTTACACCAAAAAGTGAAACTTTTGATATTGCATAAGTTAAAAGGATGGAAGATCCATTAAAAATCATGTGAGCAGTTATGGTTGCAAAAATGGAATCCGTTGCTTCTAATAAGCATCCAAATACGATACCCAAAAAGAATGCATAGGAAAACTGCTGAAAGTTCATATGAGCTATACCAAAAAGCAAAGCAGATAATAAGATTCCTTTGATGGGATTAGCTTTTCGCAGTCTGGAATAAAGTACTCCACGGAACAGTATCTCTTCCACAAGACCTGGAAGAAAAGCGGTTGTAAAAACGGATAATCCAAGACTCTGCATCACTTTTTGTGTCATAGTGTTGGTTGTAACATCTTGAAAAAACAAATTGGCGATCATAGTAATAAACCCTGCAACTGGACGGATCGTAAAGGCAAGAAGGATCACGAGAAAAAATGAACCAATATGGATCTTATGCATTCGTAATGTCTTCTTTGTATCATCTCCACAGATCTTAAGATAAAGAAAAGCGGCAATGAGTAAAATACCATAAAATAAAGTAGTAAAAAGATATGTGTTGGTAATAAAAATCCCCATTCCAGTGGAAAGTATAAAATACAAGATCACATAAAACAGGCTGAAGCAGCCAGCGGATTTGATATATTTCATGGAGTTACCTCGCTATTTTTTTAAGATTCCATTGTCTGTGATCGTGATCAGTCCGTCCTTTAACAGGCGTCCAACTGCACGTTTAAAAGCAGCCTTGCTAAGTCCAAGCTCACGTTCGATCGTAGCAGGTCTCGCCTTATCATTAAATGGAAGACGGCCATCATAGCTTTCAATGGTATCCATGATTAATTTCGCATCACGATCAATCTGAAGGTAAGCTTTCTCATGAGGGCTTAGGGATAATTTACCATCTTCATTCACTTTTGTAACACGAAGGTTAAGCTGTTCACCAATTACGATTTTATTGTGAATCTCGCGTTTTGGGATACGTCCAAGGAACTGATCTTCTACAGCAACAAAAGCACCATGATCAGGGTTGATATTATAAACAGTGGCATGCACCCAATCGTTGACTTTAAAATGATGATCTGTCGATAATAATTTACCAATCTTCATTGTTGCACAAAGACGATCACTCTTATCAATATAAAGAGAAACCAGATATTCTTTATTTGGACGGATATGTCCTAACTGTTCTTTAAATGGAAGAAACAGATCTTTTTCTAGTCCCCAGTCAAGGAAAGCACCAATCTTGCTAACTTCTTTGACACGTAGAGGACGGATTGCACCTAATGTGATCTTTGGAATATGAACGGTAGCAATTGGGCGATCCTCAGAGTCCTTATAAACAAAACATGAAATCTGATCACCGATCCTTGCACCATCTGGAACTTGTTTGGCAGGAAGAAGGATACTTCCATCAGTTACATCCTTTTGGTCATTGACATAAACACCAAACTCCTTTTTCTTCACAATATATAAATCTTGAAATTTTCCTAATTGAATCATATTTATCCTCTTTCTTAATTTTTAGATTTGTCAGACACTTAATCGTTGATTTTTGTCGTTTTCACACATTATAACACAGTTCCATAAAAAAGCGAAAGAAAAAGCCTGAAAACAGCATAAAAACGTGGTTTATTTGAAGTTTTTACTTGACTTAGATGAGGAAAGCCTATAGAATTATCTTATGCAAATTCAAAGACATATACAATTATGTTTGAGTTGAGATTAGGAGGAAAATTTAATGAACAAGACAGAATTAGTTGCAGCAATTGCAAAGAAAACAGAATTGTCTAAAAAAGATGCAGAAAAGGCATTAAAAGCTTTTACAGATGTAGTTGCAGAAGAATTAAAGAAAGGTGAGAAGATCCAGTTAGTAGGATTCGGAACTTTTGAAGTATCTGAAAGAGCTGCAAGAGAAGGAAGAAACCCTCGCAGCGGAGAAGTTATGCACATTGCAGCTTCTAAAGCACCTAAATTCAAAGCAGGAAAAGCTTTAAAAGATATTGTAAACGAATAGAATGTTCATTTGATATTACATTAACTGCCGGTTTCTATGGATCCGGCAGTTTTTCTATATCTATTTCAGCAATATAACATAGAAGAAAGAAGGAGACATAATCATGCGTTTAGACAAGTTTTTAAAAGTATCCAGACTGATCAAGAGAAGAACTGTTGCGAATGAAGCCTGTAGTGCAGGAAGAGTTCTAGTGAACGGCAAAGCAGCGAAAGCTGGAACGAATGTGAAACCAGGAGACAGAATAGATATCCAGTTTGGAAACAGAGAGACAGCAGTAGAAGTAGTTTCTATAGCAGAGACAGTGAAGAAAGATGAGGCAGCAGATCTGTACAAGTTTTTATAGGTATGTTTTATAAGCTTTGTTCATAAGATGTATAAAACATTTTGGGAGGAAGTTTAGTATGATAGAAGAGAGACAACCTTTAAGAGCACATAAGATCAGCTTATCAAACCGATCTCTTGGCGTGATCACAGGGGTAAAAGATGTTGTTTCTTTTGATCTTAATGAGATTATTCTTGACACAGATCAGGGACTGTTAATGATCAAGGGAAAGAATCTCCATGTAAAGAAATTACTGGTTGAGAAGGGTGAAGTAGAGATTACGGGAAAGATTGACAGTTTTTTATACTCTAATATAGAAGAGCCAGGAAAGAAAGAAGGATTATTAGGAAGGTTACTGAAATAATGAAAGAGACTGTAACCGATCCGTTGTTATTTTTTCTTGCGTCAATTTTATTTGGTGTATGTTTGCAGGCAATATATGATATTATTCGTGGAATTCGAAGAGTATTCTATCATAAAAGCGTGTTTTTGTTTATAGAAGATATAGGATTTGGAATATTTACAGCAGTGATGGCATTTATATTTCTTTGTACATATAACGATGGCGAGTTAAGAGGATTCTTTTTCCTCGGAATTGTGATCGGAATGATTCTATATTATCAATTATGCAGCAAGTTCCTTTTGAGGGCTGTCATACATATTACAGAGAAGCTAAAGAAGATCATAAGGCAATTTGAAAAAGTATGTTTAAGACCAGGAATTCATATCAAGAGAAACCTGAAATGGCAATTGAAAAAAGAAAAAAAACAAGTTACAATGGCACTAAAGAAACAAATAAAAAGAGGTGGTAAAAGTGACAATACGAAAGAAACAAAATAAGCTGGATCAGAGGACAAAGATCATCATGATCATTGTTCTGATATTTGTAGTCATTTTAGCATTTTCCTATACCAATCTACGACAGAAATCAAAGAAGATCGCCAAAGAGCAGCAGCAGGTGGAATCCCAGATCAAGAAACAAGAAGAGAAGAAAAAAGAATTAAAGAAGAAAAAAGAATATATCAAGACAAAAGAATTTATTGAAAAGACAGCCACAGAGAAGTTTGGACTATTGTACCCGGGAGAGTATTTACTCAAAGGATCAGATGACTGAAATACAATTTGAGAATATTTATCGTTAACAAAAAGGAATGTTGCATTCGTGCAACGTTCCTTTTATCATTTTTATAAAGAATGATGAGAAGAGGAACAGTATATGTCAAAAGAGATATCAAAACAGGAAAAAGAAGATTATCTAAGTCTAATGTATGAAATGAAACGAAAAGAGAACCAGATTGTAAAATCCGACTTATCCAGGGAACTTGAAGTGCCGTTATCAAGAGTTACCAGAGTCACAGATGGATTGTTAGAAGAAGGATATCTGTTAAAGGACGAAGGAAGAAGAATGTTCTTAACGCCGATGGGATTATCCAAAGGGCAGCAATGTCTGGAAAGAAAACGATGCCTTACAGAGTTTCTGCGTTTGGTTTCTGGTGTTGATGGAAGCATTGCAAAAGAAAATGCATGTGCGATCGAACATATTCTGGATGAACGCATTTTAACTGGAATCCGTATGTTTATGGAAAACCGTCATACATATTCATATATGACTAGAGGAAATGATTTAAATCTGATGTTTCCAGAAGGAAAGAGGATCATGCCGATCGCATTTTTTGAAAAAGGAACATCACATCCAAGAATTCTTTCGAAAGAATACCAGCAGTTTGAGAAACGAGCGGAAGTAGCGATCAGTAAAGAAAGTTACTTGTATTTAAAACCGATAGATTCAGATCTGCTGAAAAAAGAAATTCGCTACTGTTATGGAAATCAATGGATGTATGCAAAAAAAGAAAATGGAAAATTATAAACCGAATATGTTTCAGTTACAATGCTTAAAAGCATTAGAGATACAGATTGAGGAAGGAAAAGGATACAACGAAGCAGAGATCGGAAGAAAGATGCAGGTAAACAGATCAACAATCTCCCGATGCTTCAAAAGATACCGAGAAGAAGGATTCCTGGAAGATAAAGGATTTACCAGAAAAGGAGCGGAATTCTTAGAATATTACAAAATGATCGAATCAGATCTTTATCATTACTTTGCATCTATCGGAATTAACGAACAACAGCAAAAACAGGCAGTTACAGGAGTGTTTGATACTGCAGATATCGATACGATCCAGAAATTATGCCAGAAAGAGAAAATGCATCTAAGGTATGAAAGTATCGGAAAAAATGAAAGTAAAGAAATTACCAAGTTAACCTACGAACAATTATGCAATAGTTTAAAAAAGGCATATATCAAGTCGCATTTTCCATTTATCGACAAGGAAAAGACTGGCAAAGTCTTTCTATGGCAGACCAAGGATTTGAAAAACCAGCATATCTGCATTTAAAGGGGGATAAAAACTATTTAGAACTAGCCGTCAGAGAAATGAAGGCAATGACAAAAGGTGGAGCGATGCTGTCTGGACATATTCAGACAGTCAAATGTAGAAGCGCAAAGACGTTTTAACAGATCTTCCGATCCAAGATAAGAAAATACAGATTCAATTTAAAGATTTTGAGTTTGAGCAGTTGTCAGAAACAGAAATCACCGGGCAGATCCAACTGTTTATGACAAGCAGCGTTGGGGAGAAGAGAATGCCAGAGAGTATGGCGACACTGATTTTGAAAATTTAAATTGTATAAGTTGAAGGTCATCGAGTATTTAGAGAAAAAATGAAAGATAGCATGTGAGCAACACGAATTCCATTGTTGCTCACATGCTATCTTTCTTTTATTTCTGCCACATACAGGCAAGTCTACTCTACAAATTCCACAATTCAATCGTTTTCAGTAGTTTTTCTTTCGTATCCACATCAAGTTGCATGATCGCATTATAAAGTTTACGATCAAGCGCAGTTTCTGAATATTCCGGATCCAGAGTACCAACGAGAGAATCCAGAGAGCAGCCACAAAGCTTCGCATAATATGTTAAAATACGCAGAGACATAGCAGTACGGTTATTTTCTACATTGCTGATATAACCAGGCGTTACACCAAGAGCTTCAGCAACTTGATTTTGTGTTAAACCCATTTTTTGACGGATATGTTTGATATGAGTACCATAATTTTCAGAGTTCATATGATAGAGTCCTTTCTATATTATTCATAACAAAATTATATAATAAATGATGATGAAAATGTAGCTACTAATAGAATAGAATCTGTGGAATAGATATAAATAGAAGCTGATGATATAAGTGTCAAAAGTATAAATTGCATTCTCTTCAAAGAAAAGCATATCTATCAAAAAAATAAAAGACCTGAACCGCATGGAAGCTATGCAAAGAGCTGTCACAGACCTTGTGATCCTTTGTTGTTCATTTGGAATGTTCTTTTTAATGTATCATTTATATCAGGCAGGAAATGTCACATTTGATGCTATGCTGCTTGCAACGATCGCTATGATGGGTTCTTTTGGTCCAGTAACTGCATTGTCAAGCCTGTCAAACAATTTAAACCAGACATTAGCAAGTGGAGAAAGAGTGTTATCCTTACTCGAAGAAGAACCAATGGTAGAAGAATCAGAAGGAGAAGCTGATATAAGTTTTGAAGGTGCATCCGTAGAAGATGTAACCTTTGCCTATGATGAAGAAGTCATCCTAAAAGACTGCAACATCAATATGAAACAAGGAAAAGTCATCGGAATCTGTGGAAAAAGCGGCTGCGGAAAGTCCACACTGTTGAAACTTCTGATGCGCTTCTGGGATGTAAACAAAGGAAACATAAAGATTTCAGAAGAAAACGTGAAAGAAATCCCAACTAAGACACTAAGAAACACACAATCCTACGTAACTCAGGACACCGAACTCTTCCACGACTCCATCGCCAACAACGTAACGATTGGGAAACCAGGCGCAGCAAGAGAAGAAATCATAAAAGCCGCCCAAAAAGCTTCTATCCATGACATGATCATGTCCCTGCCAAATGGCTATGACACCGAAGTCGGAGAACTCGGAGACACCCTGTCTGGTGGAGAAAAACAAAGAATCGGAATCGCCAGAGCCTTTCTGCACGACAGCCCAATGTTATTACTAGACGAACCAACAAGTAACTTAGATTCTTTAAATGAAGGAATTATCTTGAAATCACTCAAAGAAGAAAGTAAAGGAAGAACCGTAGTACTAGTATCCCATAGAGAATCTACTATGGGAATCGCAGACGACGTGTATCATATGGATGCAGGAAGAGTTTCGTGAAGAAGTGAAAAGTGAAGAATGAAGTATCTTGTCTGTAAGTAGTGTATACTGAAAGATTTGAGTGTATAAATAGAGAAAGAACAATGTATTAGGGTCAGAAATGATAGAATTTCATAGGATTTTTTGCAAAATCGCAGCCAATACGCAATGTCATTAAGTTAAGAAAAACAGAGATAAAAGATAAGTTTTAAATTTATCTTTTATCTCTGTTTTTATATATTGACAAACTCAGGATAAAGAGTGATGTATTAGGTAGGAGGTGAATGATTATGAAGTATGCACAGAAAGTAAAAAAACGTTATTTAACTATATTAAATGATATGGCTAAAAATCGAGATTCGTATGTTAAAAATCCAGAAAAAGATTTTACAAGAAAAAGAAAACTATCCTTTCAAGATACCATTAATACGATTGTTACTTATGATGCTGGCAGCATTGGCCGTTGCATAAAACGCTACATTCCAAAAGTTGAAAAAACTCCAACTACTTCTGCATTTCTTCAACAGCAAAAAAAATTAAAATTGTCTGCATTTCAAACTCTTTTTTACAGATTTAATGACCCGTTTCCAGATAAAACTTTGTATAATCTTCATATTTTATCTGTTGATGGTACTGGTGTCACGGTCCCTATGGACAGAATAAATGAAAATAAAGAATACGCACGCGTACGTACCAATAAAGACTGTACCCGACCTGCTTATCAGTTTCATGTTTCCTGTATCTATGATCTTATCAATGAAAGATACTGTGATGCTTATATCGAACCTTTTCGAACACATAGTGAAACTCTCGTATTTTCTGTGATGTTGGAACGTAAAAATTTTCCGCAGAAAGCTCTGTTTATCGCAGACCGTGGCTATGAAAGTTATCTGCTGATGGCACAGATCCAACATGATGGAAACTATTTCCTGATCCGTGCAAGAGAAGATTTTGGACAGGGCAGTATGATCAAAGGATATCCATTTCCAAGAGATGGTACTTTTGATAAAACAGTTACCTTTATTTATACGAAAACACAAAACAAAAGGACAAAAGCTAATCCAGAGCTTTATAAAAGGGTCGCTACAAGAAATTCACCCTATTTTATAAACAAAGAACACCCTTATGTAAAAATGACATTGCGTTTTGTGATGATCGTACTTCCGAATGGACAGAAAGAATGTCTAATCACGAATCTGCCAGCAAATAAATTTCCACCAGAAACACTAAAAAAACTTTATTGTATACGCTGGAAAATAGAAACATCTTTTCGTTTGATCAAGTATTCTGCCAATCTTCTGGAATTTCATTCAAAAAAAATAGAGTTTTTGCAACAGGAGATATGGGCCAAGATGATCTTTTATAACTTTACGACCACGATCACCCAACATTTGCGATATAAAAGAGATCGTGGAAAGTATCAATATAAGCCGAATATGACCAATGCACTCCAAATGTGCAAGGACTATCTCCGAAATGCAAAAACTCCAAATGATGTAGAAGGGCATATATTAATGGAAATGACTCCGATCAGGGATGGACGATCCTTTAAACGAGATAAGTCCAGACATCAGAGTGTTTTTACCACTTTCAGACACAACTAACATCAACTTTAATATAATCTTTTTGTAGGCAGAAATCAATCTGTCTTTTTGGAATGCAGAAAATAAAAATCTCACCAACAGACATAATGAATATCTGTTGATGAGATAACAATACTGATTCTTAACTTAATGACATTGCAGCCAATACGGGGCACTGTTTGAGCGAAGCGAGTTGTGCCAGGAGTATTGGCGAATCAGCGTTTTGCAAAAAAGCCGTCAATGAAATTCGTTTTTCTGACCCTAATACATTGTTCTTTCTCTATTTATACATCAACAACCTTCAGTATACAATTTAATCAATTCCACAATAACATCAACACATATATCCATTCCTTCAACGCTAATATGTTCATAAGGTCCATGATAAGCATGTCCACTAGTTCCAAGATTCGGACAAGGAAGTCCTCGGAAACTTAACTGACATCCATCTGTACCTCCACGAATTGGCAGAACCAACGGATCCACGCCAGCATTTTCACAAGCCTTCTTTGCATTTTCAATCAAATGAGGACAATCCTTAATAACTTCAGCCATATTTTGATACTGATCTGTAATGGTTAAAGTGACGCAACCATCACCCCATTTTTCATTCATATTTTTCTCAATCAAACGTAACGTCTGTTTCTTTGCTTCAAATAGTCCCTGATCATGATCCCTGACAATATAATGCAATGTTGCATGACTCACATCACCATTCATATTGATCAGATGATAGAATCCCTCATAATCTTCCGTGTTTCTAGGAGTTTCCATAGAAGGTAGACAAGAGTTGATCTCCATAGCTACAAGTGAGGCATTGATCATCGTATCCTTTGAAGAACCAGGATGTACATTAAAACCAGTAATCTCAAACTCAGCTTTGCAGGCATTAAAATTCTCAAACTGGATCTCACCTTCGGTATCGCCATCCAAAGTATAAGCAAAATCAGCATCAAACCGCTTGATATCGAAATAATCGGCACCACTTCCGATTTCTTCATCTGGAGTAAATGCAATGCTGATCGGACCATGAGGAATCTCTTCATGGATCAGACGTTCTGTCATCGTAAGAATCTCGGCAATCCCAGCTTTATCATCCGCACCAAGGATCGTTGTACCATCCGATGTGATCAAAGTACGGCCCTTGAGAGAAGAAAGATGAGGGAAAACTTTCGGATCAAGAACCAGACTACTATCTCCAAGAGGAAGAGCTTCTCCATTATAATTCTTCGTAAGGATCGGACGGATTGGGTGATCACAGAAATCAGAAACAGTATCCATATGAGCAATAAATCCGATCGCAGGACAGTTTTCATAGCCCTTTGTGGCAGGTAATTTGCCATATAGGTAACATTTGTCATCTAAGTAGACATCACTGAGACCAAGTTCCTTCATTTCATTTTCTAAGACTCGGGCAAGATCAAACTGACAATCAGAAGAAGGGACAGTTTGGCTGTTTTCATTGCTTGGAGTTAAAATTTTGACGTAATTTAATAAACGTTCGTAAGCTTTCATGATTATTTATTCACCTCGTGATAATTTCTTTTGCGTTTTATAAAGTATATAGATAATATAACACATATCTAGTGTATCAACCATCGTATTAAACTAGACTCTCGTAGTCTATGGGAATGCACCAGTTGCAGCAATCGGAATTGTATTCAAAGCAAATATGTTTATTACATTTTTACAAATGGGACTAGCCAATGAAGTTCAGCTGATCCCGTTATTGTATCTTTTAAATGCGGTTGACGGAGTCATATATGGGCAGGCATTGACAGACTATATTGCAGTGATATTGTCCACGATCATATGGAAGCAATATCAAAATAGTATAACGAAAGAAAAAGACTCCGTAAAATAGTTCGAAATACGAAATTTGTGGAAATTGATGAAAAATTAACAAATAAATAAAAAACAGTATTTATACAAATGGCTTAAAATGGTTGGATTGAAAATAGTATGTTTGTAAAAATGCTGCTTTTTTTGTGCAATTTCTACAAAAAAGAAAAGAAAATAGAAAAAGAATAAATCGTTTTGCAAAAAAATTCCTTGACTTTTTGTCAAATTGGTTCTACCATATAAGTACAGTAACTGGTAGGACCAATCTTACTATGTCGCGTATACGCTGAAAAATAGGATATCGGAACCCGCTCATATTTGAAAAGAAAGGAGAGAACTTAAGATGTTCATTCACTTTTTATTAGCGATGCTTCCTATCATCTGGCTGATCATTGCATTAAGCGGATTAAAGATGGCAGGACATGTAGCCTGTCCGATCGCTTTGATCATTACAGTCATTGAAGCACTTTTTTTATGGAAGCAGAAAATTATTGATGTCCTCACAGGAGGGTTAGAAGGATTTGCAATGGCAATCTGGCCAATCTGTCTGGTTATCGTGGCAGCAGTGTTTACTTACAACTTGGTCGTACATACGAAAAACATGGAACTTATTAAAAAAATGCTTACTTCTGTATCAAGAGATAAACGAGTTCTTGTGCTGATCATCGCATGGGGATTTGGAGGATTTATGGAAGGTATGGCAGGATTCGGAACAGCTGTAGCGATTCCAGCAGGAATCCTTTGCGGATTAGGATTTGAACCAATCTTTGCAGCAACTGTTTGCCTGGTGGCCAATACGACACCAGTAGCATTTGGATCCATCGGAATTCCAACGGTTACAGCAGCAAATGTAACAGGATTTAGTCCACATATGACAGCATCTTATGTTGTATTACAACTTGCGATCATGGTAATTCTCGTTCCTTTCCTTGTTGTTTTCATCACAGGAAAACATGAAGGAGCTAAAGGAATCGGTGATTATAAAGAAATTTTATTTATTACATTGATGTCAGGTCTTTCATTCTTAGTACCACAATATCTGACAGCAAAATTTGTAGGAGCTGAACTTCCAGCAGTTATCGGATCTGTATGCAGTATGGCAGTAACGATCATCCTTGCAAAAGTAATGCTGAAAGGTAAGGCAAGTAAATTTGATGTAGAAATCGAAGATAATGATGATACTACGATGACAGTAAAAGATGCATTTGTTGCATGGAGCCCATTCATTCTTGTATTACTGTTCTTACTTCTGACTTCTACATTAGTACCAGCGATTCATGATCCATTATCAGCGATCAAATCAAATGTACCAATTTATAGTGGAGAGGGAGCAAGCCCATATACATTTACATGGGTATCAACACCAGGAGTGCTGATCTTGATCGCAGCATTTATTGGAGGATTGATTCAGGGATGTCCAGTTGGTGAGATCTTTGTTGTTTTAGGCAAGACAGTGATTCAGATGTTTAAGACGATCATTACGATCATGGCAGTGCTTGCGACAGCTAAGATCATGGGATACAGCGGAATGACACAGTCTATCGCAGATTTTATCGTACGTGTAACAGGAAGTTTTTATCCATTAGTTGCACCACTGATCGGATCTATCGGAACATTCGTAACAGGAAGTTCTACATCAAGCAGCGTACTATTCTCCAAGTTACAGGCAAGTACAGGAGCAGAATTAAATATCAACCAGATCTGGCTGGTAGCTGCAAATACAGTTGGTAGTACCGCAGGAAAGATTATTTCTCCACAGAGTATCGCAGTAGCGACAGCGGCAACAGCAACGGTAGGAAAAGAAAGTGAAATCTTAACAAAGGTTATCAAATATTTCGTATTATTCGTTATCATCTATGGATTAGTTTGCTACTTTGGAGTCAAATTGATCTGAAAATGATAAAGATAAAAGATATTAAAAAGCTATAAACTTTTAAGGAGGAAGATAAATGAGTGAGTATCAGTATAACAAAGTGACACCAGAGATGATCGAGAAATTCAAAGAGATCGCTCCAAAACGTGTCTTAGTGGGTGATGAAATCAATGAGGATTTCACCCATGATGAGATGGCAATCTACGGAAAAGCTAGACCAGAAGTTTTAGTAGAAGCAACATCAACAGAAGAAGTTGCAGCTGTCGTTAAACTTTGTAATGAAAACAAGGTTCCTGTAACACCAAGTGGTGCAAGAACAGGATTAGTAGGAGGAGCCGTAAGTATCGGTGGCGGTGTTATGATCTCTCTTACAAAGATGAACAAGATCCTTGGATATGACAAAGAAAACTTTGTAGTGAAGATTCAATCAGGAGTCCTTTTAAATGATCTTGCACAGGATGCAGAAAAACAAGGATTATTATATCCACCAGATCCAGGTGAGAAATTCGCAACAGTCGGTGGAAACGTAGCAACCAACGCTGGTGGTATGAGAGCTGTTAAGTACGGATGTACAAGAGATTATGTACGTGCCATGACAGTTGTATTACCAACAGGTGAGATTGTAAAACTTGGAGCTACTGTATCAAAGACAAGTTCAGGATACAGCTTATTAAACTTAATGATCGGTTCTGAAGGTACTTTGGGTATTATCACAGAACTTACATTAAAAGTAATTCCAGCACCAAAATCAGTGATTAGTCTGATTATTCCTTATGAAAACTTAGAGGATTGTATTGCAACAGTACCACAGTTCTTTATGCATCATCTGGCACCACAGGCTCTGGAATTTATGGAAAAAGAAGTTGTTATGGATACTGAGAAGTTCTTAGGAAAACAGGTATATCCAAAAGAATTAGAAGGAACAGAGATTGGAGCATATTTATTAGCAACATTTGATGGAAATTCTGAAGAACAACTGGAAGATATCATTGAACAGGCATCTGAAGTAGTATTAGAAGCAGGAGCAATTGATGTATTAGTTGCTGATACACCAGCCTTAAAGAAAGATGCATGGGCTGTCCGCGGAGCATTACTTGAGGCAATTGAAGCAGATACTGTACTGTTAGATGAATGTGATGTTGTAGTTCCAACAAATAAGATTGCAGAATTCCTGACATATACAAAATCATTAGAAGCAGAAGCTGATTTCAGAGTGAAGAGCTTTGGACATGCTGGAGACGGTAACTTACATATCTATACATGCAGTAATGACATGGAAGAAGGAGAGTTTAAGAAACAGGTTGCAGTCTTTATGGATAAAGTATATGCAAAAGCAACAGAATTCGGTGGAATGATCTCTGGAGAACATGGAATCGGACATGGAAAGATGGACTACCTAGCAGAGTCTCTCGGACCAGTTCAGATGAGGATCATGGAAGGTGTCAAAGAAGTCTTTGATCCAAATATGATCTTAAATCCAGGTAAGATCTGCTACAAATTATAATTTTAATAGGAAACGATCAATCAAACATAAACAAGTAACATAAAACATATACAAAGCTTTTTTAAGGTTATTTTAGGAGGATATCAAGATGGCATATTTAATTTCAGAGGAAGCAAAAGACTTATTACAGGATGTACACGAGTTCTGTGAAAACGAAGTAAAAGAACAGTGTAAAGCATACGACGTCAGTGGAGAATGGCCAAAAGAAATTTATGACAAAGCCATTGAAATGCAGTTACATTCATTAGAAGTACCAGAAGAATACGGTGGACCAGGATTATCAAGAGTAGACGTTGCGGCACTGATCGAAGAAATGGCTATCGCAGATGCAGGATTTGCAACAACAATTTCTGCCAGTGGATTAGGAACAAAACCAGTACTGATCGCAGGAAATGAAGAACAGAAAAAACATGTATGCCAGAAGATCATTGATGGTGGATTTGGAGCTTTCTGTTTAACAGAACCAGGAGCAGGATCTGATGCCAGTGCAGGAACAACAACAGCTGTCAAAGACGGAGATGAGTGGGTATTAAATGGAAGAAAATGCTTCATTACAAATGGAGGAATCGCTTCTTTCTACTGTATCACAGCTATGACAGATAAAACAAAAGGTGTTAAAGGAATCTCTATGTTCTTAGTTGATGCTGGAACACCAGGATTAAGCACAGGTAATGAAGAAAATAAAATGGGTATCCGTACATCAAACACATGTGATGTTGTATTAGAAGACTGTCGTATTCCAGCTGCAAACTTAGTTGGAGAAGAAGGAAGAGGATTCTCAATCGCAATGAAGACATTAGACCAGGCAAGAGCTTGGATGGGATGTGTTGCAACAGGTATCGCACAGCGTGGTATCAATGAAGGTATTGCATATGCCAAAGAAAGAGTTCAGTTTGGTAAACCAGTCATCAAAAATCAGGCAATGCAGTTTAAAGTAGCTGATATGGAAATCAAAACAGAAACAGCTCGTCAGATGGTTGCACATGCTTTAACAAAGATGGATATGGGATTACCACATTCCAAAGAAGCAGCGATCGCAAAATGCTATGCATCTGATATCGCAATGGAAGTAGCTTCTGAAGCAATTCAGATGTTCGGTGGATATGGATACAGCAGAGAATATCCAGTTGAGAAATTATTAAGAGATGCTAAGATCTTCCAGATTTTCGAAGGAAGTAACGAAATTCAGAGAATCGTTGTAGCAAATAACACAATCGGAAGATAGAACATAAGAAGGAGTAAGACTATGAACATTTTAGTATGTATCAAACAGGTTCCGGATGATTCTGTAGAAATCCATTTAAATGCAGAAGGAACACCGGATTTAGCAAACGTAACACCTGTTGTAAATGCATTTGACACCTATGCTCTCGAAATGGCAGCACGATTAAAAGAATCCTCTGAAGGAGAAGTAACAGTTGTATGTGTCGGAGAAGATAGTGCAAAGAACTCTCTGAAAAACTGTCTTGCAGTTGGTGCAGATCATGCATTTTTAGTAAGTGATGATGCATTCAAAGGATCTGACACAACAGGAATCGCAAATATCCTAAAAAATGTGATCGCAAAATTAGAAGCGGACAATGGTCAGAAATTTGATCTTGTATTCTGTGGAAAAGAAGCAACAGATGCCGCACTTGGACAGGGTGGCTTAATGTTAGCTGAAGAACTTGGAACAAGTGTGATCACAAATATTACAGAAATCGCTTTAGATGGCGATAAAGTGACAGCAAAACAGGAAACAGAAGAAGGATACCGTACAGTAGAAGCTTCTGCACCATGTGTTGTAACAGTCACAAAACCAGAATATGACCCACGTTACCCAACGATCAAGAATAAAATGGCAGCAAGAAAGAAACCAATCGGCGATATTAAAGAAGCTGATCTTGCTGATCTTGAAAAAGAAAAAGTCGGAGAATCTAATGCAAAGGTTCAGATCGTTAAATTATATGAACCAGCGAAGAAAGAAGCCGGAATCAAGATTCAGGAAGAAACACCAGAAGATTCAGCAATAAAAGCAGTCGCTATGATGGCAGATGCCAAAGTATTCTAGGAAGGGAGAACAAAGGACATGGCAGAATGTAAGAATATCATGGTATATGTAGAAACTGCAGAAGGAAATCCAGTCAAAGTTGGATTGGAAATGTTATCTCCAGCCAAGAAACTTGCCGATAAAGTTACGGCAGTTGTTATTGGAGGTGGAGTAGCAGATGCAGCAAAAGAAGTAGCAAAGGCCGGAGCCGATCAGGTCATCTGTGTCGACAGCGAAGATTACAAAGAGTTTAATCTCGATGCATATGCTCAGGTTTTAGTAGAATTAGTAAAAGAAGAAAATCCAGAAGCTGTATTTGTAGGTGGAACACAGGATGGAAAAGATATCGCACCAGTTGTTGCAGCAAAATGTAACACAGGATGTGCATCCGATGTATTAGATATCAAAGCAGAAGATGGAGAAGTTATCTATACATGCCCACTTTATGGTGGAACTGTATTGGAAGATGTAAAGATCAAGACAACACCACAGATAGCAACATTACGTTCCGGAGCATTCCAGAAAGTGGAAGACCCAACTGAGGGTGAAGTTGTAGCCAAAGAAGTAAAAGTAGCTGATGATGTGATCAAAGCAAAGATCACAGAAAGTGTAAAAGAAATCGCAGAGACGATCAACCTGGAAGAAGCAGAAGTTATCGTATCTGGTGGACGTGGAATGGGAAGCAAAGAAAACTTCGCATTAGTTGACGATCTTGCAAAACTCTTAGGAGGAGTTGTAGGAGCAACAAGACCAGCCATTGAAGACGGATGGGTATCAAAGATTCATCAGGTTGGACAGTCTGGAAAGATCGTTGCACCAAAATTATATATTGCATGCGGAATCTCTGGAGCTACACAGCACGTATCAGGAATCATGAATTCTGGATACATTGTAGCAATCAACAAAGATGAAGATGCACCAATCTTTGACGTAGCCAATGTAGGAATCGTTGGAGACGTTATGAAAGTGCTTCCTGTTATGATCGAAGAGATCAAGAAGATCAAGGATGCACAGTAAATAAATATCTATTTTTAAAATAGCTTGTTTCTATACTTAATGTATATTCACCATTTATAAAAGGTCAGATTATGGCGTACACCATAGCCTGGCCTTTCTTTCCGTGTATAATTAATAAGAAGAAACTTTTATATATCACGTCCACAATGCCGGTAAAATGCCAACATATACAATCCACATAATCCAACAAGTGCATACACAACTCGTGACAGCCAGCTCATATCTCCAAACAAAAATGCAACAAGATCAAATCGGAAGAATCCGATCAATCCCCAATTTATAGCACCAATGATCGTAAGCGTTAAAGCTGTACAATCCAAACATTTATTTCCCATAATAAAATCAAACCTCCTTGATGTGAAATGTAAAGAATTCCAGTATAGTATTTACAAAAAAAAGGATTTTATGTACAAGGTATTAAAAACCTTAAAATACATTTACGTTTAAAAAAAAAGAGAGTATAATACTCATCAAAGACCATGTCTGACTACCGTGAAGGTAAAGGAGGAACAAAGGCATGAAAGTTATTTTTTTAGACGTAGACGGAGTATTGAATTCACAGCAATTATTCGAGAAATGCGAAGATGATCAGCTGATTTCTGTAGATGAGGATAACATTAAGAATTTAAAAACAATCGTAGATGCAACAGGAGCAAAGATCGTATTATCATCATCCTGGAGATACGGATGGGCAGAACACAGTGATGCTGTGCAGGACTGGTGTCAGATTCTAGTTGACATCTTAGCGAAATACGACCTAAAGATCATAGATAAGACAGAATACCTAAGCAGTGGAAGAAGAGAAGATGAGATCAAAGATTGGCTGGATAAGTGTGAAGAGAAGATTGAAGGTTTTGTCATATTAGATGATGGTGCATATGAATGGCATAGACACGGATTTGACAAACATCTGGTTAAGACAGATTTTTGTACAGGTGGATTAAGAGAAGAAGATGCAGACAAAGCAATTAAGATCTTAAATAAGAAAAGATTATTCAGCTTTTTCAAAAAATACTAAAGGAGAGTTAACAGATGGATATAAATAAAGTGACAACAGCAATGATCGATTACTATCAAGGCCAGCCAAAGAGAATCCAGCATTTCTTGAAAGTACATGCGTATGCAAAGCTGATCGGAGAACAGGAAGGATTAGATAAGGAAATTTTAGACATTCTGGAAGTGGCTGCATTAACACATGATATCGGTATCAAAATAAGCGAAGAAAAATACAACAGTAGTGCAGGAAAATACCAAGAGGTTGAAGGACCGGCAGTTGCACAGCAGATGCTGGAAGACTTACAATATGACAAAGCAAAAACAGACAGAGTCTGCTATTTGATCGGACATCACCATACATATAATCAGATTGACGGTATTGATTATCAGATTCTTGTAGAAGCAGATTTTTTAGTAAATCTTGCAGAAGAACAAAGTTCCAGAGAGACAATTGAGTCCGTAAAAGGCAAGATTTTTAAGACAAAAACAGGAATCTGGCTGATAAATAAAATTTTTTGAAAAAAAAGCTTGCCAAGAGTCGAGGAATATGATAAAGTATAGAAGTCGCAGAAATGAGACAACAACTTAACTGCCCAGATAGCTCAGTCGGTAGAGCAGAGGACTGAAAATCCTCGTGTCGCTGGTTCGATTCCGGCTCTGGGCATTGTATGCGGGTGTAGTTCAATGGTAGAACTCCAGCCTTCCAAGCTGATCACGTGGGTTCGATTCCCATCACCCGCTCTTTTATTAAGAAGAATGTTATGCATTCTTCTTTTTTTATGTTTAAGCATAAAAATAATAAAAGTACAGGATCTATCTAAACGATAAATGCACAAACATGAGTAGTTTTGTACAAATTTTGCACTGTGTACATTCTGCAGATTTGTGCTTTTTCTTTGTACATTTCTTGGACTTTTATTTTAAGAGTTGATTCGGTATGATAAATATATGGAAAGCAAAAGGAGGTAAGAACATGTCAATCGTATATAACTTAGATGTAAGATGTCATGAGATGTTGAAATATTTATTATATCAAGATGGCTATACATCGATCACACAACTTGCAGAAGAAATGAATATTTCTAAGCGTAGTGTTTATTATGATATACGCAAGATCAATGAATGGATGGAGGCACAACATCTGTCAGAATTAGTCGTTGAGCGAAAAAAGGGAATACGAATTGACGATGAACAAAAAGCAATGATTCGTGCAGGATTAAAGATGATACCATCTGAATTTGCTTATGTGTTTACACCAACAGAACGAGTAAAGATCATTATATGTTCTATTTTGCAAAGAAATAGAAATTTGTTTCTTGATGATTTTATGGATTTTTGTCAGGTGAGTAGAAATACAACGATAAGCGATGTGAAAGAGGCAGGAAGAATCATTTCTGAATATCAGCTGCAGCTGATTTACGAAAATGGAAAAGGGTATCACATTAAGGGTGATCTTGTACGAAAAAGAAGTATTTATTTTTCTTATTTTAGTTCAATTGCAGATTTTTATAAGAAAGGAATTCTTCCGTTAGACGCTCCAGAAAAAGTACAAGAATTTTTGGACAGATTAAAAGATATTGAAAACGCGTTGGATGTTCAATATGTACAAGGAACGTTATACACTATTGCAGTGTTCTTTTCAACCATTGATAATCGTACAGATGTTGTTGAATTTTCGAAAAAAGAAAAAATGGAGATTATGGATACGAAAGAGTATGAAATGGTATCTAGAAGATTTTCAGATTTAAAAGAAAGTGAACAATTATATCTGACATTACATTTACTGGGATCAAGAATGCAGAGTATACCGGTAGATTTTATGGAAGAAGAATCTGGGCAAGAATCACAATGGCTTTCCAGGATACTTGTAAAAGCTTTTTCACGAATTGCAGGAGTTGGATTCTCAAAGGAGAGAGAGTTAACAGAGGCACTGGCAGCTCATTTAAAGACATCAATGTATCGATATCGATATGGAGTACAGCTTGCGAATCCTATGTTAGATAATATAAAAAATGAGTATGGAGATCTCTTTGAACTCACAGCAAGAACCTGTAAATATTTGGAAAAAGAAATTGGATTTCCGATTCCGGAAGGTGAAATTGCGTATATAACATTACATTTTGGCGCATTTATCAGTGCAGGACAGGAAAAAGAAAACAGATTAAGAATTTTGATCGTATGTCCCAATGGAGTCAGTACTGCAAATATGATATGGGGTGAGATTCAGACACTTGTCCCAGATGCAGATGTAGTTGACGTGTGTTCATTAAGAGAATATGAGAGAGCACATGATTATAATGTAGTGATTTCGACAGTCGTAATTGAAAATGAAAAAGATCTGATTTTAGTACATCCGATTCTTACAGATAATGATCGAATGAAAGTTTTGCAAAGATGTATGAAGTATAAGCATGAAAATAATGTCAGTATTTCGAACATTACAGAAATTGCATCAAAATATATGACAAATGATAATTTACAAAAATTTAAAGAAGAATTGATTGAGCTATTTTCAAAAAATTCTCTGAAACAATATGTGGAACATAAGAAAAAACCTCAAAAGGGATTGTATGAAATATTGGAGGATCCATATATTCGCATTATAAAAGATAAGTTTAAATGGCAGGATGCGATAAAAGTTTCTGGAGAGGTATTATTAGAAAATAAATTGATCAGACAGTCTTATATAGACAGCATTATTTATAAAACAGACCAATATGGTCCCTATATGTTTATTACAAAACAGGTATTTCTTGCACATTCAGAAATTGAAGATGGAGCACAAAGCATGGGCTTATCAATGACTATTTTTAAAAAGCCTGTGGAATTTATAACATTAGATGGTAAGCAGCGATTTGCAAAAATTATTTTAATGTTATCAGCTCAGGATCAAAAATCGCACATTCGTTTATTGAATGATATAATGACAATTTTTTCAGAACAAAAAAATGAAGAAAAATTATGGGGACAGAAAGAAATTTTGGATGTTAAAAATGTATTGTATGAACTTTTACAGGAGGAAAAATGAAGCAGATATATGACATGTTGAAATTGGAGAATATAAAAATTCTTGCAGGAGTAAAAGACTGGAAAGAAGCAATTTATACAGCAGTTCAACCATTAGTAGATGGTGGATATTGTGAAGCAAGATATAGTGATGAGATCATAAAAAATACAGAAAAACTTGGACCATATTATGTGCTGTGTGAAAATGTGGCATTGATTCATGGGAGTACAGAACAAGGAGTTATCAAACGTCAGATTGCCATTACACTATTAAAAGAACCAGTAAAATTTAAAGAAGACGGATACGATGTAAGAATTCTTGTTACGTTAGCTGCAACAGATGCGGAATCGCATATGGAAGTACTACAGGCGATGTCAGAATTATTTGAAAGCAAAGAAAGTACGCAAAGAGTTTTAGATGCTTCAAATGAAAAAGAAATTTATGACTTGTTTGTTGGGGCAGTGTAGAAATTATATGGAGATACACAAGGAGGATAAAAGATGAGTTTTATTATTAATATATTATCAACACCTGCGATTTTGGTAGGTCTGATTTCATTATTTGGTTTGATTTTGCAGAAAAAACCAGTAGAAGATGTTGTAAAAGGAACAGTAAAAACAATTGTTGGATTCTTGGTACTGACAGCAGGTTCAAGTTTTTTGCAGACAGGGTCTTTAAATGATTTTGGTGTGATTTTTAATTATGCTTTTAATATGCAGGGAGTTGTGCCAAATAATGAGGCAATCGTATCGTTGGGATTAGCTGATTTTGCAAGTGATACAGCTTATATTATGTGTATTGGAATGATCGCTAATATCGTATTAGCAAGATTTTCAAGATTACATTACATTTTCTTAACAGGACATCACACATTATATATGTCAGCAATGTTAGCAATTATTTTAAATGTTGGAAATCTAACAGGTCCAATGTTATGGATTTCAGGTGGACTGATCCTTGGACTGATCATGGTAATTTCACCAGCACTTTGTCAGCCTACTATGGAAAAAATTACGGGAACAGATGAACTTGGATTTGGACATTTTGGTGGATTTGGTTATTGGTTTTCAGCACAGATCGGAAAGCTATTTAAAGATAAGAGTAAATCTACAGAAGATGTGAATTTCCCACAAAGAATTTCTTTCTTACGTGATACAACAGTAGCAATTGGTTTAACAATGACAATCTTCTTTGTTGTTGTAACATTTGTAGCAGTTGTTGTGAGAGATGGAATGAGTGACCCAACAATTTCTGCTTTCTTTAAAGGTGAAACACAAACACATTGGATTGTATGGGCTATTACAAAAGGATTAAGTTTTGCAGGTGGTGTATATATCATCTTAAGTGGGGTGCGTTTGATCATCGGTGAGATCGTTCCAGCATTCCGTGGTATTGCTGAGAAGATCGTTCCAAATGCTAAACCTGCAATTGACTGCCCGGTAGTATTCCCATATGCACCAAATGCAGTATTAATGGGATTTCTTGTATCATTCTTAGGAGGTATTGTAGGATTATTTGTTCTTGGAGGAATCAATAAGGCATTAATTCCAGTAGCGCTTATTTTACCAGGAGTTATTCCTCATTTCTTCTGTGGAGCAACAGCAGGAGTTTTTGCAAATGCAGAAGGTGGATTAAAGGGATGTCTAGTAGGATCATTTCTGCATGGATTACTAATTACATTTCTGCCAGCAATTTGTATGCCAGTTATGGGATCTTTGAACTTTGCAAACTGTACATTTTCAGATGCAGATTTTTCTATTACAGGAATTATTTTAGGAAATATTGCTCAGTTTGTAAAAGGTGGAGGATTATTTGCGGTATGTGTAGTATTATTCCTTCTGCCAATTATTTATAACGTTATTATGCCAAAGAAAAAAGAAGCTTAAAAATAAGAATTAGATTTTAGGAGGTATTTATTATGATTAAATCAATTATGTGTTGTTGTGGTTCAGGACTCGGATCAAGTATGTTAGTTCGTATGAACGTTGAAAAAACTCTGCAAAAGATTGGAGTATCAGGAGTAAGTGTAACACATTCTTCATTATCAGATGCAGCAGAAGGAGCAGCAGATTTATTTGTTGTAGGAAAAGACTTAGAAAATTTTGTAAAACAATTACCAAGAGTAGTTATTTTAGATAATATTATGGACAAAACAGAGTTAGAAAACAAATTAAGAACAGAGTTTGAAAAATAAAAGGGATTTATGAATATGGAAAAGGATAAATTAGAGGAGTTGAAGCTTTTATCAGCTAAGATTCGTAAAGACGTTTTGGAAATGTTGGAAAAACGTGGTTACGGACACATGGGCGGTTCTTTATCAATTGTAGAGTTGATGAGTGTACTTTATGGAAAGCAGCTTCGATACGATGCAAAGAATCCTGATTGGGAAGAAAGAGATATGGTTGTATTATCCAAAGGACATTCAGGCCCAGCGTGGTATAGTGTACTTGCAGAAAAAGGATTTTTTGACAGAGAATGGCTATTTACATTAAATGATGGTGGAACTAAACTTCCATCGCATCCAGATCGATTGAAAACACCAGGAGTAGATATGACAACTGGATCACTTGGTCAAGGAACATCTGCAGCGGCAGGAATTGCAACGGGATTTAAAATGAATAAAACAGATCAGTATGTATACCTGATCGTTGGAGATGGAGAATTAAATGAAGGTCAATGCTGGGAAGCATTTCAATATATTGCGCATTATAAATTAAATCATTGTGTTGTGATTATTGATGATAACAAAAAACAGTTAGATGGTACAACAAAAGAAGTAATGAATCCATTTAGTATCGAAAATAAAATGAAGGCATTTGGGTTTTATACACAGACTGTAAAAGGAAATGACGAGGAAGCAATTGATGAAGCAATCAACCGGGCCAAAAATGTAAAAGACCAGGCAGTATGTATTATTCTTGATTCCATAAAAGGAGCTGGAGTCCCATATTTTGAACAGTTGGATGCAAATCACTCCGTAAAATTTAATAATGATACGATTAAAAAAGCTACTAAGGATGCAATCAAAGAGTTAGATGAGTTCATTAAGGGAGGTGCCAGGTAAAATGTTTCAATTAGCAGAAAACAGACAGGAAGCAGGAAGAGAATTAAGAGATTGCGTTGTTGAGACATTGCAGGAACTTATGAAGGATGATGACAAAATAACAGCTCTTGAAGCTGATTTGGGTGGAGCAAGTGGATTTACCAAAATTAAAAAGACAAATCCAGAGCGTTTTATTCAGTGTGGAATTGCAGAAGCTAATATGATGGGAGTTGCAGCTGGATTATCTTTGACAGGGTTTAAACCATTTACGCATACATTTGCACCATTTGCGACAAGAAGAGTATTTGATCAGTTATTTTTATCCGGTGCATATGCAGGAAATACAATCAATGTTTATGGCTCAGATCCAGGATTTAGTGTGGCATCCAATGGTGGAACTCATACAGCGTGGGAAGATGTAGCATTGATAAGAGAAATCCCAGGAGCAGTTATCTGCGATCCAGCAGATGATGTACAAATGGAATGGATCATCAAAGAGTTTTTGAAAATGGAAGGAATCCATTATGTAAGGAGTAATCGAAAGGCTGTACGAAATGTATATAAAAAAGGTTCCTCTTTTAAAATTGGACAGGGAAATATTTTAAAAGAAGGAAAAGATATATTAATTATTGCAGCTGGGCAACTAGTTTCTGAGGCATTGGATTGTGCTGAAGAATTAGAAAAAGAAGGATATTCTGTAGAAGTTATAGATATGTTCACAATTAAGCCTTTGGATGAAAAATTATTGATCAAGGAAGCAAAAGGGAAAAGCAAAATTGTAACCATTGAAAATCATTCAATTTATGGCGGACTTGGAAGTGCGGTTTCAGAAGTGATTGCAGAAAATGGAATTTCTGTGCCAGTAAAAAGAATTGGTGTCAAAGAAAAATTTGGACAAGTAGGAACAGCAGAATTTTTACAAGAGGAATTTGGATTGACCGCTAAACAGATAAAGGAAACAATTTGTCAATTTTAAGCTGTGAAGGAGCAGAGTAAAAGTTCTGCTCCTTTTTTGTGATTGTCTCTTCGGACTAGACTCGCTTTGTTTGATAAGGTATACTGTTTAAAGAAGCAAAATCTGAAGAATCATAAAGGAGATACAAAAAATGGATTACAACAAACTGGCATTAGAAATGCACGAACAAAACAAAGGTAAGATCGCAGTACGTTCTAAAGTAACAGTAAAGACAAGAGATGACTTAAGTACAGCTTATACACCAGGAGTTGCAGAACCTTGTCGTAAGATCCGTGATAATAAAGAAGAAGTATATCGTTATACAGCAAAAGGTAATTTAGTAGCTGTCGTATCTGACGGAACAGCTGTATTAGGACTTGGAGATATCGGACCAGAAGCAGCAATGCCTGTTATGGAAGGAAAAGCCCTTTTATTTAAAGAATTTGCAGATATCGATGCATTCCCAATCTGTCTTGATACAAAAGATACAGAAGATATCATCAAAACAGTCAAGAATATCGCACCATGTTTCGGTGGTATCAATTTAGAAGATATTTCCGCACCAAGATGTTTTGAGATTGAAAAACGTTTAAAAGAAGAATTAGATATTCCAGTATTCCATGATGATCAGCATGGAACAGCCATCGTTGTAGCAGCAGGATTATTAAATGCCTTAAAATTTGTCGGAAAGAAAATGGAAGATGCAAACATTGTGATCAATGGAGCAGGATCTGCTGGAATCTCTATCTGTAAACTATTATTACAGTTTGGCGCAGGAAATGTTGTCTTAGTTGACCAGAAAGGTGCATTATGTCCAGGAGAAGACTGGATGAATCCAGCACAGAAAGATATGGCAGAGATCACAAACAAAGAGAAACAGACTGGAACATTAACAGAGATCATCAAAGATAAAGACGTATTTATCGGAGTTTCTGCACCAAATATCGTGACAGCCGAAATGGTATCTACTATGGCAGACGATGCGATCATTTTTGCCATGGCAAATCCAACACCAGAGATCATGCCAGATGAAGCGAAGAAAGGTGGAGCAAGAGTTATCGCAACAGGAAGATCCGATTTCCCTAATCAGATCAATAACGTATTAGTATTCCCAGGAATCTTCAGAGGAGCTCTGGATGCAAGAGCTGGACAGATCACAGAAGAGATGAAGATGGCAGCAGCAAGAGCGATCGCAAGTATCATCAGTGATGATGAGTTAAATGAAGAGTATATCATTCCAGGTGCATTTGATGAAAGAGTCTGCAAAGCAGTAGCCAAAGCTGTTGCAGAAGAAAGCCAGAAATAAATGATAGAATTAAATTAAGTACAAGAGCACTTCTGTTCAAGAAGTATGTTTTATGATATACTATATTGAGTCGTGAGAAAATTTTAGGAGATTTTAGGAGAATTCATTCAATGAAAACATGCGGAATATTATTGCCAATTTTTAGTTTACCATCAGATTACGGAATTGGATGCTTTTCAAAGGAAGCATACAAATTTGTAGATTTTTTAGAAGAAGCAGGCCAGAAGTACTGGCAGATCCTTCCATTAGGAACGATCGGTGCGGGAAATTCTCCTTATCTTTCGTTTTCAAGTTTTGCAGGAAGTGCATATTATATCGACTTAGAACAGTTACTGGAAGAAGGACTTCTTAAGAAAAAAGAACTCGAATCAATTAAGGAAGAAAACAAGGGCAAAGTTGACTATGAGAAAATCAGAGAAGATCACAGAAAGCTTTTAAGAAAAGCTTATTTCAGATTTCATCCAGATGAAGATTATAAGAAATTTATCAAAGACAATGAATACTGGATCGGGGAATATGCAGAATATATGAGCGAGAAGAAAAGTAAATTCCCAGAAAGTTATTTCTGCTTCTGCCAGTATTATTTCCATAAACAGTGGCTTGCGCTGAAGAAATATGCGAATGACAAAGGAATTCAGATCGTAGGAGATCTTCCATTTTATGTAGCCTTAGATGGAACAGCATTTACATACCACAAAGAATTATTTAAAGTCGATGAAGAAGGAAAGGCAACGGTTGTAGGCGGATGTCCTCCAGATGCATTTGCAGAAGATGGACAGGTATGGTCCAATCCTGTATATGACTGGGAATATCATAAGAAAACAGATTACGAATGGTGGATGAAACGTTTACGTCATAATTTTATGTTATATGATATTTTAAGATTAGATCATTTCAGAGGATTCGATGAATATTTTGAGATTCCAGCAGAAGACGAGACAGCTGTTAATGGAGAATGGGTCAAAGGTCCAGGAATGGATTTCTTTGAAGCAATGAAGAAAGAACTTGGTGAGAAGAAAGTTATCGCAGAGAACTTAGGATTCTTAACAGACAGCGTGCATAAACTTCTAGATGATACAGGATTCCCAGGAATGAATGTTCTGGAATTTGCATTTGGAGCATATGATGACAGCATCTATCTTCCACATAAATACAAAGAAAATAGTGTTGTATACACAGGAACACATGACAATGATACGGTTGTTGGATGGTACGAAACATTATCAGAAGATGATAAGAAATTCTTAGAGCATTATTTAAAATACAGTACGATCGAGAGAACAGGAACTGTACATTTAGACTTGATTTCTCTTGCATTAGAGAGTCGAAGCGATATGGTGATCATCCCACTTCAGGATTATCTTGGATTAGGAAATGAAGCAAGGATCAACACACCATCTACGGTAGGTGGTAACTGGGAGTGGAGAGTGAAAGAAGAGCAGTTAACAGATGAGTTAAAAGAACTGATCAGAACACTGACAATAAAATATCGTACAGTTGCAGAAGAGAATGCGAAGAAAGCAGCCGAAGAAGCACAGCAATAGAAGAAATTGATAGAAGAAAAAGGATGAAAGAATTTGGGAAATCTTTCATCCTTTTTTGCATAGAAATAAAGAAATATGCGTATAAAATAATTGATATTAGATTGTATGGAATATGATGTACCATATAAAGCAATAAAATTAGCTTGACGACACAAAATCATAGTGCTACAATTTAGTACATAAAAGCATTGAAGCTTTAAAGTTCAGAAGTTTAAAGCCAAGGAATGCAATCGGGAACGATATTAAGGAGGAGAAAAATATGAGATTAAAGAAAGTCATGGCAACAGGATTAGTTGCTGCATTAGCATTATCCACAATGGTTGGTTGCTCAAGCAAGAAAGACAGTTCAGACCAGAAGAAGATCGGAGTCGTTCAGTTAGTAGAACATGATGCTTTAGATGCATCTTACAAAGGGTTTAAGGATGGTCTTGAGAAAGCTGGATATAAAGACGGAGACAAGATCAAGATTGAATATAAGAACGCACAGAATGAACAGTCAAATTGTCAGACAATTGCCAAACAATTTGTCACAGATAAGTGCGATCTTGTATTAGCAATCGCAACACCAGCAGCACAGGCAATGGCCAATGAATCAAAAGATATTCCGATTTTAGTAACAGCTGTTACAGATCCAGCCGATGCCAAACTGGTGAAATCAAATAAAAAACCAGGAACAAACGTATCTGGAACATCAGATTTAACACCAGTAGCAAAACAGATGAATCTATTAAAAGAATTAATTCCAAATGCAAAGAAAGTTGCAATGTTATATTGTTCTGCAGAAGCAAACTCCAAATTCCAGGTAGGACTTGCGAAGAAAGAAGCAAAGAAATTAGGATTAACAACAGTCGATGCAACAGTATCAGAATCCAGTGAGATCCGTCAGGTTGTAGAATCCTTAAAAGGTAAAGTTGATGCAATCTATTCACCAACAGACAACATGATCGCAGCAGGAATCAATACAGTATCCATGGTAGCAAATGAAGCTAAGATTCCATTTATCGTAGCTGAAGAAGGAATGTGTACAGGTGGAGGACTTGCAACATACGGAGTTAACTACTACAAGTTAGGACAGCAGACAGCAAAGCAGGCAGTAAAGATCTTAGAAGGAAAAGCTGAACCAAAAGATATGCCAATTGAATATCAGGAAAATGCGGATCTGATCATCAATAAAGACACAGTAAAGACATTAGGAATTAAGATTCCAGAGAAGTTAAAAAAAGAAGCTAAGATGGTAACAACACAGAAAAAGACAGATAAAGAATAATAAATAAGATTTTCTTGCATATAAGATTACAAGAAGATCAGGAAGTGTCTTCCGATTTGCGGGAGGCACTTCTGTGCATTTAGAAAAGAGGTAGAAAATGGCATTAATTACAAATCTTTATAGTGCATTAGCCCAAGGAACATTATGGGGAATCATGGCACTGGGAGTTTATATTACATTTAGGATCTTAGATATCGCAGACTTATCCTGCGATGGAACATTTGCACTCGGTGGATGTATCAGTGCAATCCTTATTACAAGGGGAGTCAATCCATTTGTAACATTATTATTTGCACTTGTAGGAGGAATGTTAGCAGGACTTGTTACAGGCTGGCTGCACACGAAACTTATGATCCCTGCGATCTTAGCAGGTATTTTAACAATGATCGCATTATGGTCCGTTAATATCAGAGTTATGGGAGGGCCAAATGTTTCATTACTTGGAGAAGACACTGCATTTACAAAGGTAATGGATCTGTTAGGAGTAGATCAGACACTGGCAACATTGGTAGTTGGAGTCATTATTGGAATCATTGTGATCGCAGCTCTGTACTGGTTTTTTGGAACAGAGATCGGATGTGCACTTAGGGCAACAGGAAACAATGAATTTATGGTACGTGCTTTAGGGGGAAATACAGATACATCCAAAGTGTTAGGATTGGTGATTTCTAATGGACTGATCTCAGTATCTGGAGCTTTAGTAGCCCAGAACCAAGGATACGGAGATATCAAAATGGGAACAGGATCTATTGTAATTGGTCTTGCATCCATTGTAATCGGAGAAGTTATCTTTGGAAAACGTTTTAACTTTGCTTATATCCTTGCATCACTGATCGGAGGAGCAATGGTATATCGTATGATCATCTCACTTGTTTTACATTTCGGATTAAGTACCGATGATATGAAATTATTCACAGCGATCATCGTAGCATTAGCACTCGGTATTCCTGCTCTCAAATCAAAATATTCACACCGCAGGACACCAGCATAGAAAGAGGGGCAAAGTTATGTTAGAAATTAAAAATGTACATAAAACATTTAATAAAGGAACGATCAATGAGAAAAAAGCATTAAATGGAGTCAATCTTCACTTAGATCCTGGGGACTTCGTAACGATCATCGGAGGAAATGGGGCCGGAAAATCTACAACTCTCAACATGGTAGCAGGAGTCTATCCGATCGATCAAGGAACGATCATTCTAGATGGCAAGGATATCTCAGATCTTCCAGAATACAAACGTGCCTACATGTTAGGAAGAGTATTCCAAGACCCAATGATGGGAACGGCAGCAGGTATGCAGATTGAAGAAAACATGGCAATGGCAAACCGTAGAGGAAAGAAAAGAGGCCTAAGCTGGGGAATCACAAAAAAAGAAAAAGAAATGTTTAAAGAAAAATTACAAATGCTCGACTTAGGACTAGAAGATCGAATGACATCCAAAGTAGGACTATTATCCGGAGGTCAGAGACAGGCATTGACACTGCTTATGGCAACACTGAAGAAACCAAGCCTGCTATTATTAGACGAACACACAGCAGCCCTTGATCCAAAGACTGCGAAGAAAGTACTAGACATCACAGAGAAGATCGTAGCCAGAGATAATCTTACAACAATGATGGTAACACATAATATGAAAGATGCGATCAATATTGGAAACCGTCTGATCATGATGAGTGATGGAAAGATCATTTATGATGTGAAAGGGGAAGAAAAGAAGAAGCTTAAGGTAGCAGATTTATTGCAGAAATTCGAAGAAGCCAGCGGCGGAGAATTCGCAAACGATAGAATGTTGTTATCTTAAAATTTTAATTTTTGTAGTTGGCCAACTGTAGATTTTGAGTATATGATAAAAAATAAATAAACGATCGGAA